>Ga0137391_10001313_pt1 | contig 17974 bp, 12 predicted proteins | sample 15con2h24BmetaG_FD_101399 | JGI IMG/M metagenome (GOLD analysis project Ga0137391, IMG submission 101399) | Vadose zone soil microbial communities from Angelo Coast Range Reserve, California, USA - 15con2h2.4B metaG | ecosystem: Environmental > Terrestrial > Soil > Vadose zone > Saprolite...
TACCTCGGGGTCGTGATGCAGGACAACTTTCTCTTTGACGGGACGGTGGCGGACAACATCGGCTTTTCCAAACCGCACGCCACGCGCGAAGAGATTCAAGCCGTCAGCCGGATCGCGCATTGCGAAGAGTTTGTCGAAAAATTCGAACTGAAGTACGACACGGTGGTGGGCGAGCGCGGAGTAAAACTATCCGGCGGACAACGACAGCGCATCGCTATCGCGCGGGCCATTCTCGCCGACCCCAAATTGCTGATCCTTGATGAGGCAACTTCCAGCCTGGACAGCGAAAGTGAAGCCCTGATTCAGGACGGATTGCGTCAGCTTCGACGCGGGCGCACGACGTTCGTGATCGCGCACAGGCTTTCCACGATTCGCAGTGCCGATCAAATCCTGGTGTTGGAAGGCGGTGAGATTGTCGAGCGCGGCACTCATGAGGAACTGCTCGAGGCGGACGGGCGATACCGGCAGCTCTACGACAAGCAATACAAGTTTGAGCGCGACCAGTTTATCAATCCCGGCGAAGACTTCACGCCTGAGCCTGAGCCTTTGAGCGCGGGAACTGCACAGCGTCTTTCGAATCTATGACCGCACTGATCACGGGTTCGAGTTCCGGATGCGCTAATCCGCGGCTACCACTTTTTTCGTGAGGGGTAAATTCAACAGATCTCGCTTGTAATGACAGGCCACGGCTTTGCCCTATAACCCACTTTAAGGAGGCAGCCATGTTTAAGAAGCACAGGTCACTCACCCTTGCCGGTTCTCTCTTATTTACCGCGCTAGTGGTTTTGTTCTCAGCCCAAATAAGATCTTCGCGTTCGCTTGCCTCACAGGCAGGCCCCACGGCCAATTTCCAATGGAGCATGCCTGAACGCTTCGGCCCACTGGATGATGACGGCCTGGTTGATTATCACTGGGACGGAGAGACTGAGACGTACGCTCAGGATTATGTTAATCCCAACAGTTGGCCAGTTAACTTTAATGCGTGCGCTTCATCAGGAGGCTCTTCCACGATTTCATCTTTTGCGTTGGAGATCGGGGGACAATTGATCCCGAAGGGCGGTCTTTGCGCCTTCTCCCATGAATTTCCAACTCTGGGAACTTATCCGGTAAGGCTCGTGGTCACGACCAGCGACGGGCAGAGCGCTTCAGCTCAGATGGATGTCGCTGTTAAAGATCTGCTGATCGTTTCAATCGGTGATTCGTTTGCCTCGGGCGAGGGCAATCCGGACATACCTCGCAAAGGAACAAGAGCTCCCCAGTGGGAAGACGAACCCTGTCATCGCTCAGCCAACGCGGGACCAGCCCAGGCTGCGCTCAGCATTGAAAAGGCCGACCCGCAAACTTCGGTGACCTTCATTTCGTTCGCCTGCACAGGTGCGTTAGTCTCGTACGGAGTTTTGGACACTTTCAAGGGTCACCAGCCGCAGCTCACAAAGGTCACTGAGGCCGTCAAGGGACGTAAGATCGATGCTCTCCTGATCTCTGGCGGTGGCAACGATGTGAGCTTTTCCGCGCTGGTGAAGAAGGCGATTATCCTCAAGGACTGCTCCCAGGATCCCGAAACCAACCAATTGCTGTCAGACGGACTGAACAACCTTCCCGGCCGCTACGAAGAATTGAGCAAACGGCTGGGACAGATGCCGGAGGTATCCAAAGTTTTCATCACTGAGTATCCCGACATCGTTCATGATGCGGACGGAGATTTCTGCGATCACCGGCCCGTCGGCGATTTACTAAGGGGAATCTCATACGACGAGGCCGAATGGGCCTCCGGAAAAGTGATTGCTCCCCTGAACGATTTGGTAAAGGCAGCGGCTGACAAATGGGGCTGGTTCTACGTCGGTGACATTGCTTCTCACTTCCACACCCACGGATATTGTGCGGAGGAGCAGCGCTGGGCGCTGACATTTGGCGATTCGCTTAAGGCCCAGGCTTCGCTAAGCCGTATTAAGCGGGCCTATCTGGGCACCGCCCATCCAAATAAGGGAGGTCACGCCTGGTACGCGACACGTTTGATTGAAGAGATGCAGAAGCGTGGGGTAACAAATCCTCCGAGCCCCTGATGTGATAGCCGGTCATTTAGATCGCAGCAAAGGATTAAAATCAACGGCCACCATCACGGTGGCCGTTTTTGTTTACAGGTGTTCAGAGTACCGTCTTCAGTCGGGCATTCGCTGATTCGGAAAAACCCGACTAAAGTTGGTACTCTAAACGCCCGTGAGCTGACGCTTCGAGTTTCACTCCCGTGTTAATATGTGTCCGTCGCCCCCGCAACGACATCGAAGTAAGGTAAGGACCGCTATGCTAACTCTTCGCCAACATCGCTTCGCATTCATCCTTACCGGACTCATTGCCGCGGTAGTCGCACTCGCTCCGCTATTTCTGATCGCCGGCTGTCGCACGTTACAGCAAACGCCACCGGAAATGAAGGCGCGCGAGACTCTGCGGGCGATGACGCGCGGCGGCGTGCTGCCGGCAGAAGACGCGGTGGCGCGGATTGAATCTGATTTTCCCAGGACAACCGCGGGCGCGCTGGCAAAGATAGTGCACGCGCGGATCAAGTTGAACACGAAAGATTTTGCCGGCGCGGCGGCGTTGCTCGATTCCAGCACGATTCGTGATTACACCGTGATCGGGGATTACGGTTTGTGGCTGCGCGCAGACGCGCTCGAACAAGCCAACCGGAGTGTGGAAGCACGCGCTGGGTACGAGCAACTGGCGCGCGACTATCCGAATTCACTGCGCGCACGCGACGCATTGCTCCACGATGCGCAAATCATGATGCAGGACGGTCAAGCGGCGGCGGTGCCATTGGCGCTCCAGCCGCTCACTGCGAAGTTTGATCCCGCGGCGCTGCTGTTATCAGCGAAGGCGTACGAACAAAACGGTAACTTGCCCCACGCGTTGTTGGCGTATCGTAGCATCTACATCTTGGCGCCCGCGTCCCCGGAAGCCGTCGAAGCCACGGCCGCGATTGCGCGCCTGGGCTCCACGACCGTAGCCACAAACGCCGAAAGCACGGCCCGCGCGGAAAAGCTTTTCGCCGCGAAACATTACGGCGAAGCTTACGATGCTTACACCGATTTGTTTGCGCGGTTTGCAGGCAGCGTGACCGCCGAGTTGCAAACGCATCGCGCCATCGCCGCGGCGAACGCTCGCAAGTTTCCGGAAGCTACCGCTGCTTTGAATGGATCACCAGCACCGTCGGGAGAAGCGCGCGCGGAAGCTTTGTTCAGTCTCGCGATAGCTTACGGCCGCGCGAAGCAGTGGGCACAGGCGCGTAGCACTGCGGAAGATTTGCGCCACGCCTTCCCCGGCAGCGCCTGGACCACGCGCGCGTTTGTGCAGTTGGGTCAGCACGCGGAAGATGCGAAAGACGATACGAACGCGAGCTATTTTTATCGCGCCGCGGTGAACTTTTATCCCGGCAATGCCGACGTTACGCCCGCGCAGTTTTACCTTGCGTGGCAGGCACACGAGGCGAAGAACTTTGCTGAGTCGTCGCGAATGCTGACTGAGCATCTCGCGAATTACGCGGATCGCAACACTGACTTTCGCGGCAAAGCGGCTTACTGGGCGGCGCGTGACAGCGAACGATCGGGCCAGCTCGCCGAAGCGCGCGCAATCTATCAGGGGTTGCAGGCCCGCTATGACGCGAACTGGTACGGCTATCTCGCCAAGCAACGGCTCGACACGATGGCGCGTAACGGCAACGTGCCGCAGAAAGACTTTGCGGTGGACTCAACCGTTGGTCGCGCGGTTGCGAATCTGCAAACCGTAAGCGTCGCGGAGGAAACCGCCGGAGTGAACGAAGACGGGCTGATTGCGAAAGCGGATCAGCTTTCGATCATCGGCACAGACGATTGGGCTTTGGAAGAACTTGGCGTCGCTTCATCGTCTGCGCCGTCGAGCCCGCGGGTCAATCTCGCCATTGCGAGAATCCATCGCGCGCGCAACGACAATGTGCAGGCACTGAATGTTCTAAAGCGCAGCTATCCTGACTATTCACAGATGAAGCCGGAAGAGATGCGTCCCGACGAATGGGACATTTTTTATCCGCTCATTTACTGGGACATCATCGCGCAGGAATCGCGGGCGCGTTCGCTCGATCCGTATCAAGTCGCGGGATTGATTCGCCAGGAATCGGTTTTCAATCCGCGTGCGGTTTCCCCCGCCAGGGCTTATGGGTTGATGCAGGTCGTTGTCCCCACCGGAATCCTGACCGCCAAGAAGGTCGGTGTCGATCGCGCGATCACTATGGAGTCACTGTTCGAGCCGCGCTTGAACATCCAACTGGGCACGGCATACTTGCGCGATCAAATCGATAAGTACGGCCGCATCGAATACGTCGCTGCGGCTTACAACGCCGGACCCGGACGCGTGGTGCAATGGCGCGCGACTTTGCCGCTGGAACTGGATGAGTGGGCGGAAGCCGTGCCGTTTCGCGAGACGCGCCTGTACATTCAGGGCGTGGTGCGCAACACGCTGCAATACCGGCGCCTCTATGATCTAAACGGTCAGTTCCGTGCGGAAGTTGGCGCGCGCGCGGTCTATCCATCGCCAAAGAGCACCCCATCACAACCACTTGACTCGACCATTCGTCTGCGACGCGCACCGAGTGAAGAAGAAGAGTAAGCGCTCATTATTGCGAGACCATCCACGTTGAGTGAGGTCGCGCCGGCGAATTTACGTCTTTGCTTTACTAGAGCCGTCGAACAAGGGTTGTCAAACACCGTCATTCCAATATCACGAAAATTTCTGTCTGCTCCGCCCGCCATCATTGCCCGCAAGCCGATAGCAGTTATACGCTCATACAGATCCAGGTCTGACCAAAGGCAATGACGCCGACGATGTTGGAACCAGAGCAACAAAGCGACGCGGTACTGCTCACTTTCTTGCGAGCAGAGGACGAACCAACGTCCAGCAGCGCAGTCGAACAACTGATCTGCGTATACGCGCACCCCCTCATTGGCGACATCATTCGAAATAAACTCAGGGTGGGCCATTCCGCCGATCGTGACCTCACCGATGAAGAGGCTGCCGATCTTATTAGCGAAGTTACGCTAAAGCTTGTCCGGCGGCTTCGCGAACTAAAGTCCGATCCGTCCGCTAAGAGTATCAAGAATTTTCGCGGTTATGTGGCGGTCACGGCTTATCGCGCCTGTGACGAGTACCTGCGAAAAAAGTACCCCAAACGCTACAGCCTTAAGAATCAACTTCGTTACGTTCTGACGCATCGCGCAGGTTTTGCCGTGTGGGCAAACGACGAGGGATGTTTATTTTGTGGCTTTGCCGGCTGGAAAAACCAAGAGCATTCAATGAGACGGGCAAGACTTCGTGAATTGCTCGACAAACAAACGCTGATCCCCGCCTTCTCAAGCGCAAAGTTGAGTCTGCCCGATCTGGTCGCGGCCATCTTCAATCGGAACGGCGAGCCGCTTGAATTGGACGGTCTGGTCTCGTTGGTCGCCGATCTCTGGCAGATAAGGGATGACCCATCGCCGTCCATTTCAATCGACGATGCGAGTACCGGGTACACAGACCAGGCCAATTCCCGTCAACAGCTTGACGCCAAAATCGACCAACGCAGCCAGCTCGAAAAGTTGTGGGCAGAGATTTGCGGATTGCCGCCCCGCCAGCGAGTGGCATTGCTGTTGAGTTTGAGAGACGCCAACGGCCGCGGCGTGCTCACTCTCTTACCTCTGATCGGCATCGCCTCAATCCGGCAGATTGCGGAGGCGCTGGCAATGTCAGCGGAGAAACTGGCAACGTTGTGGAACCAGTTGCCGGTTGAAGATGCGATCATTGCGGCATCACTCGGGGTGACGCGCCAGCAGGTGATCAATCTGCGCAAGTGCGCTCGTGAACGATTATGGCGACGAACACGAAAATCTTTGGGACAGATGTGAATATTTCGGAATCTCGCGATGGTAAGATCAGCGCCTAGTTTGCGTCGAACTGAACTGAAGGGAGAAGTCTGTGCCGTTTGTGGCGGACGGAAAGCTTGAATCGTGTCACGACATTTTTCTGAAGAAGTTATCGAGCACTATCGCACCGGGAAGCTGTCGCCGGCTGAGCTTTTGGATCTCGACGATCACCTCGCACGGTGCGATTCGTGCCGGGCCGAGATGCGCAACAACGAGAACCTTCCAGAAACCTATGCCCAAGCAATTTCGGCTTTACAGCCGGAAAGCGCAATTGAAGATCGGCATCTTGCCTATCAGCATATTGCTGATTACGTTGACTATTCAGTGAGCGACGTGGATCGCGAACTCGCCGATAGCCATTTGGAGTTTTGCTCGCGCTGCCGCACCGAAGTGAAGGATCTTGAGGCAATGAAGGCCGCGCTCGCTGGACTTTCGGATATTAACTACTTGCCCCGGAAAACGCCAGGTGTTTGGCCGCGTTTGGCAGCTTGGTGGCAATTGCCATCAATTCGGATTCCTGTTCAGGTGGCGACGGCTGCGGTTCTGATCGCGCTTATAGTCTGGGTCGTGACGCTGACGCGGCATTCACCCAGACTGTCGCAGCAGGCACAGGTCAATCCCGGCGAGCCTGAAAAAAACCAGACCGTCGCCAACAATTCTCCCGTCGCGCCTCGCCAGGAGGAGCAGAAGGACGTTCGCCTGGCAGCCGATCTGATCGATAGCGATCGTCACATCACGTTGACCAGCGACGATAAGCTCTCGGGCCTGGAAGCTGCATCGATTCAGGTTCAGAACGAGGTGGTCTCAGCGCTCAAGAACGGGCGCGTAAAAGCTCCGTCGTTCATAGCCGATCTCAAGGGAACTTCAGGCCGATTGATGGGAGCTGGCTCTTCGGGGTATGGGCTCATGAATCCGGTAGCTACGGCGGTCGAGACGCGGACGCCCACATTTCGCTGGCATGCAATTGAAGGCGCGGAAGGCTACGTTGTAACCATCTACGATCTCGATTCAAAGAAGATTGAAGCGAGCGGGCCACTGGCGGAAACGAAATGGAAAGCGAGCGCGCCGCTCGTGCGCGGCCGCATTTATACCTGGCAAGTCAGAGTGAGCAAGCAGGGCGAGGAAGTGTTAATGCCACCTCCCGCGGCTCCAGCGGCAAAATTTAGAATCATCGAGGCCGCCAAAGCTGAAGAATTGGCGCAGATCCGGCGCAGCAAGACGCGCTCGCACCTCGTTTTGGGATTAACCTACGCGGACGTCGGTTTGCTCGACGATGCTGAGCGAGAGCTGCAAGAGCTGGTTGCAGCCAATCCAAAATCTTCAGTTGCCAGGAGTCTCTTGCGCAGCGTCCAAGCTCAGAAAGCAACAAGGTAGCGCCACTTCCAGCAAGCACAGAACGCCAAAACTCTCTTAGCCTCCGTCTCCCACAACCACGAAACCGGCCCAGAAGAACGGATGTTGATAACGCTTCGTTCGCAACAGCTTTAACTCTGCCTGTCGCAGCGCTTCCGCTTTAGTCATTGCATATTGCGAGCCAGCGCCCGGTCCTTTCAGGTTGCGATGAAAGTTCAACATCAGCTCGGTCGTGCTCGCCGATTCGACGCTCCACTGGCTGACGACAGTGGTGGGGCTGCCGGCCACAAACAATGCCCACGTTAAACCGATCACTCCTTCTCCAGCACCGATGCGCCCGCGGGCCGTGTCGCATGCGGATAAGACTACGAGGTCCGCTTTGAGATCGAGATTCATGATCTCCCAGGCTTCCAGCAGGCCGTCTTCCTTCAAGTCGCCCGCGGACTGTGACAAGACAATATGCGAATACATGGGGTTGGCATTGTTGAGAATCGCGTGTGTCGCCAGTTGCAGGATGCGATACTGCCCGGCTTCCGCTTTCACCCGGTCTTCCCGCGCCTCAGTGCCGATATAGATCCTGCTGCGCCCGGGTCCATATAACTCTCCCAACATCTTAACCTGGCGCTCCGCTTCCGGAAGGGGCGCGAGCTCTTCATTCATCGGTGCTTTTCCGGCGCGTTCGACTGTTTGGTTTCCCAGCCAGGGATTGCCAATCCCGAGCAGCACCAACCGATCATTAAATTCTCGCTGGCGTCGCTTCGCGATCATTTCATTCAGAACGGTCAATGATGGCGCATAGGAGATCGCATAGTCTTCGATGAGATAATGATTCGGCGCGGGCTGCAAAGCCTGAAATGGCAAGTCCCAAAGAATATCGTCCGGCACTATGACAATCGTTGTTTTGTTTCGCAACTGTTCGGCCACCGGCTTGATTAGCAGGTTGTGGAGATCGGCTGCCGATTCTGCGTAGTCCAGATCGTGATTTGCTAAACGCTGGCGAAACTTTTCGACGCGCGCCGCGAGATCACTGCGCTTGATTGGCAGTGCCAGCGCGCGCAAATCGATAGGTGAGCCCGCAGCGTCTTTGGTCAGCACAAACAAATAAACTTGATTGTCCGCGACGGCGTACTCAAGCAGTGCACTCTTTTCATCTCGCAGCAAGTCACGCGCCTGGTCCACTCGCAAGACTTCAGCCTCGCCGCGTTGCGTCTTTAATTCCGGATGCGCGGCGTATAGACCCATCTGAAACTCTTCGCGATCGAGTCTCGCCTGTCCCAACCGCGCACTGAGATCCGAGAGGCGCGCCGCGTCGGGTTTGTCACGAATCTCTTCACGGGTAATTTGGGTGTTTAGCGCGACCAACGCGCCCGTTAGGTCCCGCTCCTGCTGCCGCTCTTGCGTGGTCATCGCTTTGTTGGGCTTGACTCTGCCGCTGCGCAACACTTCGAGAATTACCCGCCCCTTCGCTCGCTCGGCATAAGCAAGCGCTTCGGGCGCGTTGTTCTCAGCGACGAACAATCCGATCATCGCCGTGTACGGAGCGACTTTGCTCTCGAAGTATTCCTCAACCTCTGATTCGCCGCCAGGCACTTCATTTCGCAGCGCGTCAATCGTCCGAATAGCTTCAGCGAACGCTTGCCGCGCTTTGTCACGTTGATTCAGGGAAAGATAGATCTGTCCCGCGGTTGTGCACGCTTGCCAGAGCGCTTCGTTCTGATCGCTCGCCCGCGCGGAGATCCCTGCCAGCTCAGCGAATTCCAGGGCTTTCCCGTGATTGCCTAAAGCCTCGTAGACGCGGGCGAGATTGTCGAACGTCGCCGGGTTCTTGACGCCGATCTCCTGCGCCAGCTCGAGGCTCTTACGAAAGAATTCAAACGCGTGGACATAATCACGTTGCCCGTAATAAACCGCACCAATCTCGTTCAGAATTGAGCTGATTCTGTCTTTGCTTCTGAGAGAGTTAAGAATCAGTAATGCTCGCTGCAGCGAATCCAGCGCCTGAGCGTAATCTCCCCTATCGCGTTGGGCCATCCCGATACTCTGCCAGGCTTTCCAGATCACCGGCTTGGCGTTCAACTCTTCAGCCTGAGCGAGGGACTTTCGCAAATATTCAATGGCGAGAGGGTAATTGCCGAGAGCGCGATACAAATCGCCAATGTTTAGCAGAGTGCTGGCGATTCCCAGCTTGTCACTGGCGGCGGTTAGGGCCAGACTTTTATGAAAAGATTCCAGGCTTTTTAAGTAGTTGCCCTGATCGGAATAGATCAGGCCCAGGTTGTTCAGCACGTTGCTCATACCCTCAGTGTTTCCTAACGCTACGTTCAGCGCCAGACTTCGTTCGTAGACTTCAAGCGCTTTGACGAATTCGCCCTCCAGGTACTCGGTGCCAGCCAGGCTGTTCAAGGCCGCGGCAATTCCGGGTTTGTTGCCGCTGGCTTCGTCGATTGCCAGACTTTGACGATAGCTATCCAGCGCGGCGGTGTAATCACCTTGCATACGCTTTGCCGTACCGATGGATCTGAAAGCGGCCGCCATGCCGGCCCGATCGCCGGCACGTTCGGCCTCGGCCTTCGCGAACTGATACAGATTCAGCGCCTCGGGAAAGTTTCCCTGCGTCCTCAAGCGGTTGCCCCGGGCAATTAGCGCTCTTGTCAACGCCGGGCCTCGCAGCTCGGTGTTATCTTCGATTATCGATTTCCGCTTTGCGTTCGGAGCGGCTGCCAGTGAAGCGGCAAGATCCTCTTCTGCCGAAGCTTCGTGCGCAATCTTCCAGGCTCCCGATTCCTTCACAAACTCCATTGCCCGATTCATTTTTCCGAAGGTGGTGGAAGGTCGCCTGGTTTTGACGTCGCTGGCGGTGATCTCTATGGCGACTTGGGCAGAGGCCTTATCGCCTTCCAGGCTAAGTTTTCGAATCGTCAAATTCCTGACTTCGACGTGATCGTTTGCGGCAAACGCTTGCTGCAGCTCTTTTCGGCGAGCTTCAAGATCGGGCGCCTTGGCGCTCCACTGTTTTAGCAGGTCATCGAGATCCCTCTTAGCAAAAAGGTCAAAATACCTGCTAACCACCGCCCGCAATTGTGCTTCGTCAGGTGAGGCCTCCTGGCCCGCAGCCAAAGATCTGCTCTTGTCTAAACTGAAGATCGCCACCGCCACACTCAGAAAAAGCAGAAGCGAGCGAAGGCAAGTAACCTGAGACATGGATCTCCTCTAACAATCTCGGATTTGGGAACCATTTACTGGCTGAGATAGCCAGCGGGTCCCCAGTAAAACATCGCCACCACCAAACCGGAGGTTGTGATGTTATGGCGGAAATACACCAAAGGCAATGTCATTCCAGGAGAGCCGGTTGGGACGCGAATCGTTTTGAAGAGAATATGTGGCCCTCGTGGTAATAAGCTCCACTCTTTCCATCGTATGTAGCTGGAAATACAGCTTCAGAGGGGAAACGGTCGTGTACAAATTTGAGAACTCACTCGCATCGCTTTAGCCGGCGCGAGGGGGAGTTAAATGATACGGTCGGACCTAGAGTTGGTCGGAATGAGAGGGGGGGTTCCATGACGGGCTTAGCGTCACTATTGATCCTGGCGGCTGGGTTGAGCTTTGGCTTCGCGCATGATTTTCAAACTCCTCGTGGCGAGCCTAACGCGCGCGCAGAAACTCCCAACCCACATCATCACGCAAGAGGCGAGGATGTGCTCAAGGAGGTTGGGCCAGAGATCAAGATTGTGGAAGCAAGCGTGCCCGAGAACGCCGAACTGCAGAACCTCTTGCTGAACAGAAGCAAGAGATTTTCGTCGTTCACGGTAACCACCGAAGACGGCCTTGAGCGAATCTTTGTAAGACAGGTGCTCATCCCCAACCGTAGCGACAAGGTTTACGAAATCCGGGGAGTAGCGTGGCCCAACCGGCCGCTGAGCGGTCCGGTATGGGCCGGCGACTATTTCATCTTCGATCGCTCAACCAACCCGCATGCCGCAATCCATTATGTCTTTGACATGCAAAAGCGAGTGCTGGTTGCGGCGCGCGCGTTTACCGAATGAGCCGCGACCCAAAATGGCATTTCGCTTTGGGCAACCGCGCGCTCGGGGTGAAGAAAGCCGGCCTGGCCTAACAAACGCGAAAGGAAACACAAATGAGAATAACAAAGACTTCGATCACTCTGGTGCTGACGTTCGGTCTCTGGCTGGGACTGGTGCTCGGTTGTTCGAGTCTCAGAAAAGCCGCGGACGAGAAACGGGCTGAGCGTGAAGGGCCACCGATCACAATCTCCGCCGAGGATCTTTACAAAGCTTACGAATCGAGTGAAGCCGACGCCGACAAGCTTTATCAGGGCAAAATCGTGATTGTCACCGGTACTGTCGGGACGACCAGCACTCCGGACGAAGGCATGGGACGTCCGGCAATCATCCTGGTCGATGCCCATCAGAAGCCAATCGTCAACTGCTTCGGCTTCGCGACCGACGACAAGGGAGCTATTTCGAAATTGAAGACCGGGCAGAAGGTAACGGTGAAAGGAAAGGCTATGGGCAAAGTCATGACGGATGTCCCCGTCCTCGAGGACTCGGTCCTTCGGTGAGTCGCGAAGTTCAACCAACTGATGAGTTTCAGTTTAGTTATTCTGCCTCACGGCGATTTCGGTGATCGGGCAGAAGAAGGAGGATCACAATGAAATTTCGAACCAGCTCAATTGGGGCCGCAGTACTCTTAGTTCTTGCCGGCCCGGCGTTGTCAAACCTTTTCCGCAATGGGTCAGTCTCGGCCCAGACCATCAACAAACCTTCGGTTCAAGTCAGGCTGCAGGTTCACAAGGGTTACAAGGGCGATCCCGAAACCTGGAGCTGGACGCCGATAATCGATTTTCGCGCCAATGGACCATTCAGCCCGGGCGGCGCGCTTTCCGTTGAGTACAGTCTGCCGGGGAAAACTTGGAAGTTCGACTGTAACCCGCAGGACGCAGGCCCTTCCAGCGCCTGGGTAGGAGTGAGAGATTGCGGCCAGAACCCGCCCGACACCGAGGCGGTAACTTATACCGGGCCGGTAGATTTCAAAATCAACCTGAAGAACGAACTGGAAGGCAAGAGCGCGACGCTGCTTTCAGGAAAGTTCAAGGTCGAGAAGTTTCACGAGGGCGTGGTGGACTTGCCCAAGTTCAAGAACAACTTTGTCTACTACGTCAATTACGATTGGACTCTGCCGGTCGCCTACATTTACGACGAGTTGGTTTACAACTGGGAGTATGCGGGTTCAATTGGCAATACTACGGTCCCGAACTTGAATGACTCGCGCCTGATCGCGGCGTTCTGGTTCAAAGGCAACACCGGCGGAGGCGGCGTAGCGGATGTCGGCTACGGCAAGTATGAGGCTTATCTTTATTACCAGGGCAAGATCGTTGCGGACGCAGTCGGGGAATACTCGCATTGCGAGGTGCTGAATCGTCCCGAGTCGAACCAGGATTCGCCGTATGGTTACTGCCGCAGGGTGTTCAACTTCACAAAGGCAATGCTGTGGGACAAAGGTCAGTATTGCGCTCCTAACTGCACCTACTTTCCGATGTGGAAGAATCCGGGCGAATACGAAATCAAGGTGCTGCGCAACGGGAAACTCGCGCGCACGGCAAAATTCTCGTTTGGTTCGGATTATAAAATCGTCGATACGGGAATCGGCAAGCAGAACAACATGGGCACACTCCGCGTCGTCGGCCCGGCGCAAGTCATCGGCGATCTGGATGGGCAGTGGGACCGCAACGCGTACAAGACCGATGCGTTCTTTGGAAATCCGCTGAGCGGTTTCACATCTCCGTAGTTGAATCTCGGGAAAAGACCGCTCGCCATCACCTGCGGTTTGTACCGCGCGAAAAAGGAGAAGCCAAATGAAAACTTACATCGGGTTGTTTCTGGCTGCCGCACTCTTCTCTGCATGCAGCAACACGCAACCTTCTGCACCCGGCAATGCGCAATCGCCTGCGAGTCCGCAATCGACAACTGCAAAAACTCAAGGCTCGCCATCGGCTGCTTCCGAATCAACGGGCGCGGCGCCAGTTGAATTCTTCTACGGCGGGATAACGCCCGACAAGACGAGCATCTCGTACAAGATCAAGGTGAACACAGACAAACCCATCGAGGAGGTCCATCTGGCTCTGAAAGAAACCGACGCCGGGGGGAAGGTAGTGGAGCAAACCATGATCGCGTGGCAGAACATAGTCCACTCGACTCAGCAGCCGATCGAAAAGGGCAAGACTTACGAAGCTCAAACACCGTTGGATTCAGCCGCGACCAAAGCCGAGTGCACGCTGAAGGAAGTAATATTCAAAGATGGCGCAAGGTGGAGCGCTAAGTAGTCTGATGTATCGCTAGCGATTGAGCCACAACGTACACGAGTGTTCGCGACTGACTGCGATTCACGGGCGGATGCGTTAAATCAATCAAAGAACTCGACAGCTAAACAGGAGGGAAAGCAAACATGTTCCGCAAAGTCTCAGCCGCAACGTTGCTCTGCATGGCACTGTCTGGTACCGCTTTGGTAATCGCCCAGAAGGTCGCAAAGGATCTCGAAGATACCATTAGCGAGGCTTCCATTTGGGTAGGTTGGAAGTCCGACGACAGCCTTTACCCAAAACAGGATGGAAAGAAGGCGCTTGAGGACGGCAAAACGTGCATCGAAAAGATCGACGAAGCGCTGTCCAAAGGGCTGGCTGCATCCACGGTGGTCGAAACCCAAAAAGGGAAAATGACGATTACTGAGGCGCGCGAGATGTGCGTTTCTGTTCGCGACGCCGGCCAGAAAGTTTTCGGCGACCTGACCGCGGCGGAAGAAGCAGAGTATGAGCCGTTCAGAAAAGTTCTCAGTGGAGATAAGCTCGTCCTCTACAACGATCGCTTGAAGAAATACAAACTCTACGGCGTCGGCGGCAAAGTGCTGAAAACACCTGAAGCCTATCGGGATTCACCTCTCTGGTGCACCACCGGCGTGAATCGCGAGGGCATTGTGCCGGTTTGGAGTGTGGACTGCTGGCACTTCAAAGGCATGTCAAAGACAGGCGGAGTCGAAAGCCGAACGGGCACCGGCGATGAGGCGCCATCGTCGGCGTTTCGTTAACCGCGTGCAATTCGTGTGCATGGTCGCGGTTTCGGATTGTCATAAGATAGAATCGCGCCCATGCAGGTGCTGAAAGTCCGCTCTCATCAACGCGAAGAACTGGTCGAGTTCACCGATCAAGTCCAGCAGAAACTGAAAGCATCCGGCGCGAGCGAAGGCCTCGTTGTGCTCTATGTCCAGCACACTACCGCCGGACTCACCATTAACGAGAACGCCGATCCCGACGTGCCGCGCGACATGCTGCACGCGCTGCGCACCCTGATTCCCCAGCACGGCATGGACTTTCGTCACGGCGAAGAAAACTCCGACGCGCACATCAAAGCGAGCCTGGTCGGGTCAAGCGTGACCATTCCTTTCAAAGACGGCGAGTTGCTGCTGGGTCGTTGGCAGGGAATCTTTCTCTGCGAATTCGACGGCGGACGCGAGCGCAAGGTAATCATGCTCGTGAAATAATCTGACCTGGGGGGCATCGCTCACACTCCTGGCGAAACCAGGATCGTTGAAAACTCGTGAGCACTCCCTCGAATGCAGAGCAATCTACTCTTGTCGGCCAGGGAAAACTGGAGTAAGCTCGCACTTCACTCAGGCCAATAGAGTTGAAGGAATTGAAGCTGTTTTTCGGGTACGAGACCTGCATTAGAAGTCTACCCCTTTTACTGGAATCATTTGCCAATCTGTTTCCCCTGGCGTGTCGCGAGCGACACGCGTCCATGATGAAAAATAGACGCAAGCCGCAAGTTACTTGCCTGTGCACGCTGGTTCTCTTTTTCCACGCGGCAGCACTGACTTCTCGAACACCTGCCCAGGGAGTAACCGGGATCATCAAGGGAACAGTCAGCGCGACTGCGGGCGATGCGTCTGTCCGTCCGGAACTGGTGCCCGGTGCGCGCCTGACCCTCGTTAACCGCGACCGGCCCGACACGCCATTCAAAACCGTCACCGACGAGACCGGCAACTTTGCCTTCCTCGATCTTCCGGCTGCGACTTATACGTTGACCGCCGAGGCTAATGGACTGCCCAACGCCACGCGCGAGATTCGCCTCACGACCGGGGCAACGCTCGTCGTCGAAATTATCCTGACTGCCAGCGTTACTGAGTCGGTCACGATCAAAGGCGAAGAAGGGTTGCTCAGCGCGGGACAAACTACTACATCGAACACCGTCCGCGCCGAAAAACTGGAAGACCTGCCCTTGCGCGCCGACAACTATCAGAGCGCCCTGCCCCTGACTCCCGGAGTTCTGCGCGGCCTGGACGGAGCTGATCACATCAAAGGCACGCGCGCCGGCCAAAACGCGTACACGTTGAACGGCGCCGATATCACGGATCCCGTCAACGGTAATTTAGCTTTTGATATTCCACTCGAGGCGGCAGCTAACGTTCATGTCGAGGACAACCCGTATTCCGCGGAGTTCGGCAGGACGACTGGCGGCTCAAGCAACCTGGAAACCAAGACCGGCGGCGAAAAGTTCAAATTCGGCGCCTCGCGGGTTATTCCAACTTTTCACCGAATCATCGGCGGCAAGATCGATTCGTTCAGACCGCGCCTGACCTTCAGCGGCCCCGTCATCCGCAAGCGCCTGAACTTTGTGCAATCATTTGAGTATCGCTTTTCGCGGACTTATGTACCAAGCCAGGTCGCGCCCCGCGACAATTCAACTGCCGAAGCTTTCAACTCGTTTACGCAGCTCGATCTGAACCTGAATAAGGGGAATACTTTGAAGTTCGTCGCCGCTCTGTTCCCCGAAAAGAAGCGTTATGTCGGCCTCAACACTTTCAATTCTCAGGAAACGACGGCCAACACCAAACAGCGGGGTGAGCTCGTTTCGGTTTCTGAGCAGGCCATCTTTCACGACGAATCATTTCTTTCTTCATTGTTCGCCTACAAGACTTTCGGATTCGACGTTTTTGGCCAGGGACTGAAGCCGCTCACACTGGCTCCTGACAAGAATACCGGCAGCTACTTCGCCGACCGGCGGCGCTCGACGCAACGCCTGCAATGGCAGGAACAGTATTTCGCGCACCCGCTCACGCTTGCCGGGCAACATTCAGTCAAGGCCGGCGGCGAGTTCGACTACACGACGATGTCCTCAGTATTTAACTTCCGCTCCATCTTGATTCGTCGTCAGGATCAGACGCTGAGCCAGCGCATAGATTTCGCCGGACCAACATCACTCAATCGTCCGCTCGGCGAGATCGGCGCGTTCGTTCAGGATCGTTGGACCGTCAATAAGAACCTGACCGTAGACGCCGGGCTGCGTCTTGATCGCAATAGTATTTCCGGGCACGGCGACGTCTCTCCTCGGGTCTCAGTTCTTTTTCGTCCATTCAAGGACGACCACACCATTGTCCGCGCCGGCGCCGGGTTGTTCTATGATCGCAGCCCGTTGCAGTCCAGATATTTCGAGCTGGGGAACCTGAATGACGATGACGAGTTGCTCGATGACACCGGGTTGGCAATCAATTCACACTCGCGCTTTCCGGGACGGGTGGTCACGACGTATGGGCTGAATGGAAGCACGATTATCGACGGCCCGCGCGCGTTCATGAACGTAATCAGAACGCCTTTACAAGATGCTCGGAGTACGCGCTGGAGTGTGCAAGTTGATCGCAGCCTGGCGAAACATTTGACGCTGCGCCTGGGCTATCTCCGGCGGGCTACGAAGAATGAACCAATCATCTTTCCGAAGCTGAGCAACACCGGCGGAGGATTGCTCGTGCTCAAGAGTCGCGGTCAGTCGAATTACCACGAGTTCCAGGCGCTCGCCCTTTACGACAGCCAGCGCTTTCATAATTGGAATATTTCTTATGTGTGGTCCAGGGCCCAGGGAAGCCTCAACACGGCGGACAATTTCCTCGGAGATTTTCCGGCTTTCGTCATTCGATCAAATCAGTACGGCCCGCTGCCGTTCGACATCCCACATCGTTTCCTGGCTTACGGAGAACTGAAAGCGCCATCCGAGATCACAATTATGCCGTCGCTGGAAATCCGCTCGGGTTTTCCCTTCTCGGTCGTCGACGAACGGTTGGACTTTGTGGGCGCCCGCAACCGCTCGCGCTTCCCCGGATTTCTGTCGCTGGACGCGACCGTCCTGAAGGGTTTCAAGGTTCCGTTCCTGGATAAGAAGGCGCGCGCCGGCGTCATCATTTTCAACATCACGAATCATTTCAATCCTCGCGACGTTCAGAACAATACCGGCAGCCCGCACTTCGGCCAGTTCTACAACAGTCTCGGCACGTCCGTGCGCGGCAAGTTTGAGCTGGATTTCTAAGCCGGTTCCCCTCAACCTAAGACCGACCGCCGTCGTTAATACAATTCGAACGGAACAACGCAGGATTCCGGCTGTCTAAACGTTCAGCCAGTGCATTCCACTCTTACATGCCGGGAGGACACTACCAATGAACACTTTGACATTCAGGCACGCAACCTGTCGGACAATCCTTCTCGCGGGCGCCGGACTGCTGATCACAGTTCTCGCGGGTGCCTGCTCGTCCAACGCTTCGCGGGTAACGCGAGTCGCCGTTACCGGCGAGACAAGCATGAAAGCTCAACCTGATGCCGCCGTAGTTGTGCTGTCAGTAATAACGCAGGGTGCTCA
>Ga0137391_10001314_pt1 | contig 17971 bp, 15 predicted proteins | sample 15con2h24BmetaG_FD_101399 | JGI IMG/M metagenome (GOLD analysis project Ga0137391, IMG submission 101399) | Vadose zone soil microbial communities from Angelo Coast Range Reserve, California, USA - 15con2h2.4B metaG | ecosystem: Environmental > Terrestrial > Soil > Vadose zone > Saprolite...
AAGGGCCTCGCCTTCTTTCCACTCCTCGGCGTTCACCTGATAAATGAGGCCGTTGTCGCGGTTGCGATAGTCGGCGGTGAACGCAGGCTGTTGGCCGGGGCCGTTGAAGAGCGGAGCCATGACTGCGGCCCGCGAATCGTTGGCGTTCATTGGCGGGACGCCAAGGAGCGATTCGATCGTGCGGACCATATTAATCGTTGTATAGAAGGAGTGATCGACGAAAGGAGCAGGAGCGCCATTGGGTTGCGCTGCCAGCAGAGGCGAGTACTTGCTGATGACGAGCGCGATGCTGCGGTGCGAGTCAATATGGTCGGGACCATCCTGTGCATCATCCTCAAGAATGAGGAAAGTGGTATCGTCCCAATACGGGCTGTGCGAAACCACGTCAACGACGCGTCCGACAGCGAGGTCATTGTCGGCGACAGACGCGGCCGGCCGGGGCAGACCTTTCCTGCCGCCCGCAGTGTGGTCAGCGGGTAACCGCAGAAGGATGAACTGAGGCATGGCTTCTTTGCCGGCTTTGCGCGCCGCGACGAATTTATTGAATTCATTCAAAAATTCATCGGCGCGAAGCTGGTCGGGGTAGGCCACCTCGAAGTCGGGAAAAAGCGGGTCAAAGTGTCCTCGCAGTTCGATTTCTGCCGCAACGTTTTTCGCTAGAACCGGAATGGCCCAGGGATAAGGACTCGGACCGCCGCGGGGATCACCAACATTTTTCTCCAGTGGCTCACCCTTGTTGATGACCGTGCGCGAGCAAACGGCGCCCTGCGCTTCGGGAGGTCCCGAGGCCGGCACGCCCGCTCCGCTCTCGGCGTTGCACCATCGGCTGACAATGTATTCGCCATAGTGGCGATACGAAATTCCGTGCTCGGCGAAATTTTTCCAAAGATAGCCGCCGGTCGGCTCGCCGGCATCGGGAACTCCATCTTCGACGGAGATACCTCCAAGCAAGGTGCCTTCGGAATCGTAGGTGTGCTCTTGACCGCGGTAGCCGATGGGCCAGGTCTTGGCGATGTAGTCGGAGATTGACGCGGAGTTGGACCAGACGTGGCCGTCACCGGAGACGTCGCCACTATCATAGAAATTATCGAGAATGCCGAATTGGCGAGCGAGCTTGTGCTGGTTCGGAGTGATGTCCTCGCCGTACATGGTGAGCGAAGGATCGCCGTCACCGGCTCCCAAATCGCCGAAGACCTGATCGTAGGTGCGATTTTCCTTGATGATGTAGATCACGTGGCGAATTTTGTTTCCGCCGCCCAGGAAGGCTACGCGATCGGCATTGCCGCGCAGCGCGTTGGTTTCAGAAACCTGCTGAGTATAGGCGGAAAGATTTGCCCGCAACTCGGCTAGCGGGATGCGCGCAAGCGACCCATGAATCAGCGCGGGACCGTAAGGGTATCGAGGACGACCGTCCGAGGTCTTCCCGATGCGCTTTGGATTCGGCCCGGAGCCATGCCCTTTGTTGGTGCCGATGAGCAGATCACTGGCGGTGGCGGCGACGACGGTAGGATACAACTCTGTAGGAATGAAGCCCGCAGCATGAACAATCTGGCCGGAGACAGGTTTGGTCAGGTCAAAGACGCCTACCGAGTCAGAAATCGCATTGGCGGAGAAGAGCGTTTTCTCGTCAGGAGAGAGGGCGAGGTATTCGGGATCGCTGCCGCCGTATTTTTGGCCGGGAAGTTTGGTCGAAAGGTAGAAGAGCGGCTTGCCGGAAGCCGTGTCGAGCACCGCGATTTCGTCGCGGTTGGTGAGCGCAACAAAGAGCCGCGCGTTGCTGCGATCGAGAAGAAGAGCGGTCGGGTGAGAGCCGCCGGCAAGCGGTGAAGCGGGTTTGCGTAGAGCAATGAAACGTACGACGCGTCCAGCGGCCAGATCGAGCTCGGCTACGGAGGAAGCATTCCAGAGCGAGACAAAGCCGCGCTTGCCGTCGCTGGTCATGACCGAGGTGTAGGGCAGCGAGGCGGGGATGTGTCTGAACGTGGAGAGATCGAAGCGGTGAATGATTTTGCCATTGCTAGTGTTGAGCAGAAGGGCTTCGTCGGAACCATGACTCGAGACCAAGAGACGTTCTTCACCGCCACTCTTGCCGACACTCAGGCCCGCGGGGTAGGTGACCTCTTCGTGTTCGGGGCGTCGGCTTTTTCCAGCGGGGAGCTTGCCGCGCGGCGGCAATGGCAGGAATCGTTCCGGAGCAACGCGGCCATTCTCGAAGGTGTATACGGCGATGCCATTACCGGTGTTGCCTATCTTCTTGCCTAAAGGATCGGTCAGCGAGGCCATGCTGGCAAAGATGCATTTGCCGTCCAGGCTAAAGGCTAGGCCGATAAAATAAGTTTGGCGAGCTTCATGCGCGAGGCGATCGTCGGGAAAGTCAGTGAGTTCATTGGTTTCGAGATTGAGGACCGAGAGAGACTGTTTTCGGTCCGAGCTGTAGGAGCCAAAGCCGCTGTGGAGCAGAACAGCGTACCGGACGTCCGGCGAAAGAGCGACGGCGGTGGGAAGATTATTGACTTGGCGGGGATGGCCGGGAGCTTCGGCTAAGAGTTTGCCGTTGGGAAGCTGAGTAGTATGTGGCGCATCTTGCGCCGAGAGAGAAGATGCCAGGCAGATAAGAGAGAGTAGGGCACGGCAGTACCAAGTGTTATTTTTCATGGATGGAGTATAAAGGATTTCAGCCGCAGGAATACCAACGCGACTTGAGTAAGCACGGCAATACACTGATTCTCGTAAAATCGAGCGCACGCTTCACAGGGCGACTAAGATCACCAATCAATTTTGCTTGGGAAGAATTCTGAGACAAGCTCCTCGTAGTAAGGAAGAATCTCTTGGGTCTTCGGGCGCTCGCGGCCCTTTGAGTAAAGGTCGTAGGCATTGAACTTCCGAACCCACTCAAACATGCGCTCGTCGTGATCGTTCATGAGCTGCCGGTAAGCGCCGTGGCGGTGTGCGGCGTAAAAGGAATGATACCGGAGCATGTATTGGGCCTCTTCCGGCACGTACTTCCTCGTTGCCTGATAGATGTATTCGTCGTGTCCAAACGAAAGATGGACCTTATCGAGCCCGCAGTGCGGCTCGTAAACGCCATACTCAGTCTGGTACGCAGGGATCTTGCTATCGGGATTGACGGCAAAGAATTCCGGGAAAACTACTTGGTCGGAATACTCGCACCCGACCGGGAACGTATCGCCCACTACTGCCCACTGAGGCTCACCATATAAGCAGAGAACTTTTCCGAGATCGTGCAAAAAGCCGGTCAGAATGAACCAGCGCGGATGACCGTCCTTGCGAATCGCTTCGGCGGTCTGGAGTAGGTGCTCGATCTGAGTCAAATCTGTATCGGGGTCGCTGTCGTCCACCAGCGCGTTCAAATACTCAGCCATTTCCCAGATACTTTTCTTGCCCCGGTTCAGGTTGCAGTATTCGCCCTTTTTTTGCAGTACGAAGTCAAACGTCTGCTGCGCGTGGTTTTGACGATAAAACTCTGTGACGGTGGGGTTGGCTTCGGCTTTATAGTTCCGGAATTCCTCTTCCGATTTGCCCTGCCGATAACGGGTGGCGACAAAATCGTCCCACTCGTCGACTTGTTTCAAGGGCGCGTTATCAGCCAAATGTTTCATGGCAATAGCCCAATTATGAACTCGTGCGGATTCCAGGGCAATAGCGACATTCCCGCGGCGATTCTTCCTCTACCCAACTCTTACGCAAGCCGCCAATCATACGCCGCGCCTGGCGGACTCAAGCGCTAAACCTCACTACGGCGCGGGCTTTCGCTTTTGCGGCCTCTTCTTCCCGATTCCTCGGTGATGCGCTCGTTTCGAGGGAATGGATGAGGCGAGTCGAGACCTCAGCGATTTCATCGACAGCAGCGAGGAACGCGGCCTCATTGGCTCGCGACGGCTTGTTAAAACCGCTGATTTTTCTTACGAACTGGAGAGACGCGGCTTGAATCTCTTCGGCGGTGACGGGCGGATCGAAGTTGAAAAGTGTTTTGATATTCCTGCACATTCCTCTGACCTCAGCCAGACTTGGCTAAATCCTTTGTGCTGCCCTTTTGACGGCGGAGACTTGGCTTTTGTTTCGCTCGTTGCAACTAAAATCCGGTCTTATGTTGCGCCAGCCGAGTTGGCCGCCTTGGAAGTAGTGCAGCGCTGGCGCGCATAACTCGCCCAGGGACCCGTTGGGTCCAATCTCACATACGCCTGCCAGTGCTGCTTCGCTTCGGCATAGGCCTTCAGTTTTTCGCAGACGAACGCCAGGTTGTAATGCGCGTCCGGATAGATGGGATTCAGCCGGACCGCCTGCCGCAGGTGCTGGCGCGCCGCATCCATATACCCGGTTTCATCCAGCACGCTGCCCAGATTGAAATGCGCCAGGGCGTTTTCCGGATCGAGCACCAGGGCTTGGCGGAAATATTCCGAAGCTTTTTCCAGGTTCCCATCTTCGTAGTAAAGCGTGCCGCAATTGATCAGCGCGTCGGGCCGCGCCGGGTCCACGCAAAAGGCTCGCTCATACGCATCAATCGCTTGAGCCCTGTTATTCCCCTCGGCTTCGTACTCGAGCGCCACGGCAAGCCATTCGTCGGCGCTGCGTCCCGTCATGACGCGCACGGATTCGTTCAATTCGCGCGTCTCGAAATTCAGCACGAACTGGCCGGACAGCGGCTCCAGCCGCGTCCCGCCGCGTTCGACGATCACCGCTCCTCCGTCGGAGAGCACTCGCAGTTCCGAGAGTGGCGCCGTCGCGTGCGCAAGTTTTTCACGCAGCGCGGCAAGCGATCGCCGCAGGCGGTTCGCCGGTACGCCGTTTTCGACCAGTTGCTTCACCGTGCGGAGGCCGATCAAGTCGCCAAAATCGTAGTAGCGATTCCCTTTTTCTTTTCGCGGAGAAACGAGGCGCAACCGTTCCCAGTAATCCAGCTGCTTTTCCGTGAGACCCAAAATGCGCTGGACTTCGTCGGGGCTGAATCTGTCCGTCGGGCCCATCAAATAGTTGTGGCCGGAAACTTAACCGGCGACCTTCTTTCCCTTCTTCTGCACCGTTGCAACGGCTTCCACTGCTCGAGCGGGAGGCTTCTTCCCCACCGCCACCGGTCCGGGCGCGGCAGCAGGCGGAGCCTGTTTTTCCGCGAGGCTCTTCTTCAGCGCTTCCATCAAGTCAATCACCGGAGCCAGGTGCGGCTGGGCTACTTCGGTCACTTCCTGACCCTTGAGCTTCGCGGCAATCATAGCACGCACATTTTCCTGGTACTCGTCGCGATATTTCTCCGGCGCGAACGGAGCCGCAAGGCTCTCAATCAGCTGGTTCGCAAGCTTCTTTTCCTGGTCCTTCAATTCCACCTTATCTGTCGGAACGGATTCCGCCGCGCGAATCTCATTCGAATAGAACATGGTGTGCAGCGTCATTCCCTTGCTGCCTGGCCGGAGAATCACGATGTGTTCCCGCTGATGCATGGTGAGCTTGGCGATGGCCCCGTAGCCGGACTCTTTCATGGCGCTCAACAGCAGCTTGTACGCCTTTACGCCGGCATCCTCCGGCGCAACGTAATAAGAGGAGTCGAAGTAGAGCGGGTCCATGTCGTCCAGCTTCACGAACTCTAGGATTTCCATGACCTTCGCCGAGGTAGGCTCGATTTTGTCGAGCTCCTCTTCGCTGAAGAGGACGTACTGGTCTTTTTCATACTCGTGACCCTTCACGATTTCGGAGCGCTCCACGTTGCGGTTGCAAACGGGGCAAAACAGGGGCTGTTTGAGCCGCGAATGACACACACTGTGGAGCTGGTTGAAGCTGATGCGCTCGCCGCGCGCGGCGGCGGACATTCGCATGGGAATGGAAATCAACCCAAAGGTAAGGTGGCCTTTCCAGACGGTCGTGGCCATGTCGTCACTCCTTCAAAAACAGCCTTAGACTGTGCACAAGCTTCTAAGATTAGCCGCCCCCCAGACGAGAAGCAAGATACATCCATGCCCGCTAGTGCCCATTTTTGCAAGGAAGTCAGGGTCCTCAATGTTCCTGAACTCGCTGGCGTTAAGTCGGTTTCGCGGGGTGATGCAGTGGCCCGTTTAGCTGGTTGGCGGTTGGTTTACTCGCCACCGGAAGGGCCGGAATTCTGCAAGCTTGCTAAAATCCCGCAGATTGGCAGTTACGACTGTTATTCCCGTGCGGCCTGCGCTCATTGCAATCAGGGCGTCGTTAGTCAATCGCCCCTTTCCTATTTGCTCGTAGTCGTACTTTGCGGCCAGACGAGCGAGCACTTTCCCGGTTTGCGTCCAGTCACTAAGATTGGGAACCAAGATCCGTCCGGCTCTATCAAAATCACGCTCCAGCCGCTCCACAACCTGGCGATTGCGCGCCGTCGCTCCGGCGTACAGTTCCTCAAGTACGACCGCACTCAGCCATATCGGTTCGCTGCCGGCAATCCGTCTCAGACTCAACGTTGCATCGTCTCTCGCCCGCAAGGCCGTGATGTAGATCGATGCATCAAAGAGGACTGGCTGCATCTACTCCTCCAAGGCGCCGTACACATCCTTGATGTCAATTCCACTGGTTATGAAGCGCTCGTGGGCTTCAGCAGCCAACCGGTTCCTTTCGTGTTCGGAAATTACCAAATCCAATGCGCGCTCGATGGCCTCTGTTTCAGTACCGGCGCGCAACACCCTCTGGGCGCGCTTGATCTTCACCGCATCCAATCGAAAGTGTTTGTGTGACCGGGTTCTGCCAGTGGCCATTCGATTGTCCTCCCCTTCCAAGTATAACACGCGCATGTACACAAAGCCATACTTTGTGAACATATGGACAGTTCTAAGCGAGTGCATTGCGATCCTCGGAGAAAACAGCAGCTCAAAGGCAACTCTGCGACCCACACGACGGCATGAGATAGAATCCGTCCATGGCCAAGCTCGAAGAATATCGGCGAAAGCGCCGCTTCGACCGCACTCCGGAACCATCCGGCGAGCCCGTCGCCGGTAAGGCCGAGGCCAAGCCCGCCCCGGCTCCCAAACGCACGCGCCTGCCAAAGCCGAAACTGCCACAGTTGGAAGTCCGCCCCGGGGCCGAGCATGGCGACACCTTCGTGGTGCAGAAGCACCGGGCAACCCGGCTGCACTACGATTTCCGCCTGGCGATCGATGGAACGCTGAAATCCTGGGCGGTGCCTAAGGGACCTTCACAGAGCCATGCCGACAAGCGGCTGGCGGTGATGACCGAGGATCACCCGCTGGACTACGGCAACTTCGAAGGGAAAATTCCTGAAGGCAATTACGGCGCCGGGACGGTAATGGTATGGGACCGCGGCACTTTTCACGTGGAAGGGAATCTTGGCGCGCTCAAGCATCTGGAAAAGGGAGAAATCAAGTTCAGCCTGAACGGGGAAAAACTGCGGGGCAGCTTTGTTTTGGTGAAACTGAAGCAGAGCGAAAAAGGCAACGAATGGCTGATGATCAAGCACAAGGACGCCGCCGAAGATTCCGCGTGGAATATCGATGAACATGATGGCTCCGCGCTTACAGGCCGCACGATCGAAGAGATTAAGGAAGAGCTGCCTCCGAAACGCCAGCCAATCCCCATTCGTCCCGAGGAGTTACAAGGCGCACGCAAGAGCGCCATGCCAGCTCGCGTGGAGCCGATGCTGGCGACGCTCGCCGGCCACCCTTTTTCCGATCCACACTGGCTTTTCGAGATTAAGTGGGATGGTGTGCGCGCGCTGGCCCGAATTGAGAATGGAGATTTGACGCTTCTTTCCCGCACCGGCGCGGACATAACGAAGCGCTACACCGACCTTTCCTCTCTTCCCAATGCACTTGCCGCCCGTGAGGCCATCCTTGACGGAGAGATCGTCGCTCTGGACGCTCGCGGTCACAGCAGCTTCGAACGTTTGCAGGAACGCATGCATGTGCGCGCCCCCAGCGAACATCTGGTCGCGCAGATCCCGGTCGTTTACTTCATCTTCGATCTCTTGTACTGCGATGGATACGACCTACGCAAGAGCTCACTCATCGAACGCAAGCAGTTGCTGAATCGAGTGATGCATGCGTCCGAACGGTTCCGCTACTCCGATCATCAATTGGAAATGGGAAAAGAGCTGTTCGCGCTTGCGGAACAGAATGGCCTGGAAGGGATCCTCGCGAAGCGAACCGACAGCCCGTACGTTTCGGATCGAAGCCCCTACTGGGTGAAGCTGAAGAGTACCAAGACAGTGGACGCCGTCGTCGGTGGCTGGACTGCGGCTCGCACCCCAGCACTTCCCTTCGGCGCGCTGTTGTTGGGCTTGTATCAGGGCAAGAAGCTTCACTTTATTGGACACGTTGGGAGCGGATTTGACGAGAAAAAACTGAATGAATTGAGCAGTAGGTTGAAAGAACTGGCTGCATCCGCTTGCCCGTTCGACGCAGTTCCCGTGACGAACGAGAAGCCATCCTGGGTCTCACCGGAATTGGTCGCGCGCGTCAAGTTTAGCGGATGGACCGACGAGCACGCGCTCCGTCATCCGGTTTTCGTCGCGCTTCGCGAGGATGCGCGCCCAACCGATTGCCAATGGGAAAGAGAGACGGCCCCGGTTGCTGTCAATCCGATCGTGGTTCGGGCACCCGAAGTCGTCGGCCGCGTTCTCAATTCAAAAGCCCAGGTGGAAGCCGAGTTGTTCAAAGGCCGCTCGGAAACCGTCACCATCGAACTGGACGGCAAACGGCTGCGCCTAAGCAACTTGAACAAAGTCTATTTTCCCGAGTCCGGCCATACGAAACGAAATCTATTGGCCTACTACTACCGCGTGGCTGATTTCATCTTGCCCTTTCTGCGCGACCGGGCTTTGGTTTTGCGCCGGTACCCGGACGGAATCAAGGGACAAGCTTTTTTTCAAAAAGACGTGCGGGAAGGTTTGCCGGAGTGGTTTAAGACGGTTCCGGTGGACTCCGAGCATCGCGGCGTCGAGATTCACTACGCCACGGCGAACGATCGCGCCTCCCTTCTCTTTTTGACCGGCCTCGGTTGCATCGACCACAATCCCTGGTCCAACCGCTATGCCGATCTTGATCATCCTGACTACTTCTTCTTCGACTTGGATCCCTCAGATGGCACGGAATTCTCGGTTGTCGTGACCATCGCTCGCGCACTTCATGAAAAGTTGGAAGAATTGAGATTGGCTAGTTTCCTGAAGACTTCGGGGGCAACGGGAATCCACATCTTTATACCCGTCGAGCCGGTCTACACCTACGAGCAGTTGCGTACCTTCGGCGAGATTATTGCGCGAACGGTGACTGCCGAGCACCCCAATCTGGTCACCAGCGAACGCACCGTTGCGAAGCGGCCAGCAGGCCGCGTGTTGATCGACGTGCAGCAAAATGCTCACGGGCGTCCACTGGCTGCCGCGTATTCCGTGCGGGCGTTCGCTCAAGCACCGGTTTCCACCCCCCTGCTGCCCCGCGAATTGCGCCCCAGCTTGCGCCCCGAAACGTTGAACATAAAAACGGTTTTTGCACGTCTAAAGGAAAAAGGCGATCTCTGGGCCGATTTTTGGAAAAGCCGCCAACGACTCGAGGATGCCATCGAATCGCTCAGCCGCCGCATGCCGTCGAGAACCAAGGCGCCTTGATCGGAACATTGGCGCCTGGATGGCAATATACATTTCAATGTATATTTGGCTATGGCTTGCTGCTATAGTCGCTCTCGTGAGCGACCAATCCGAAAGGCCTAAGTACGGGACGGTTGCTTGGGAGGGCGACTCCAGGGAGGTTCTCCAGTCTTTCCCGGAGGATGTTAGGCAAAACTTGGGATTTCAGCTGTGGCAGTTGCAACAAGGAGAGAAGCCAAGTGATTACAGACCCTTACCTTCGATTGGCACGGGCGTTTTTGAACTGCGAGACCAAGATGAAAGGGCCTGGTACCGCGTCGTTTACTTATCGCGGATAAATGACGTGATCCACGTCCTTCACTGCTTCGAGAAAAAGAGCCGGGAAATGCCGAGAAGGGATTTCGAGAAAGCGAAGCAGCGGCTCAAGGCCGTGAGGGCACGTTTGGCACAGGAGAAGAAACATGAAAAGCGCGGTTAACAAGCCGAGGCATGTAACGCGGGGGAATGTGCTTGATGATCTTGGCTTTTCGCCGGAGCAAGCAACCGCTCTGAAGTTTAAGGCGGAGTTGTATCAGGCAATCCTGAAGTACGCACAAAAGTATTCACAAAAGGATCTGCAAGTGATCCTCGGAGAACCACAGCCGCGCGTGAGCGAACTACTCAACGGGAAGATCGCCAACAAGACCGTTGACAAGCTGCTTCATTACGCTGGGCGCTTGGGCATCGAAGCAAAGGCCAAATTCGCGCAGACTCACAAAGAAGTAGTTGAGAAAGAACTTGCGCTGGCCGACATCGAGACCTAGCTGTTAAATGCCAGGGCACGGAGGTGCACCCATTCCTAGCGCAGGCCGGCTTCTTGTTGGGACTTCTGGGTACTCTTATAAACAGTGGAAGGGCAGCTTCTACCCCGAGAAGCTTCCGGACCACGAAATGCTCCCCTTCTACGCCAAGCAGTTCTCGACAGTCGAAATCAATCACAGTTTCTATCGCATGCCCACCGAGAGCGCGCTCCTGAACTGGGCCAAGAGCGTACCGGAAGGCTTTCGCTTCGCCCTGAAGGTCAACCAGCAAATCACCCACATTCAGAGGCTCCGCAACTGCGAGAGCACCCTGAAACGTTTCCTGGAAGTCGCCAGCGTTCTCAACGACGGCGATCACCTCGGCCCCATCCTCGTTCAGCTCCCGCCCAACTTCAAATTCGATCGCCCGCTGCTCGAAGACTTTCTTGCTCTTCGCCCGGAAGCTTTCGCTTTCGCCTTCGAGGTGCGCCATCCGTCCTGGTACACCGACGAAACGTACGCTGTCCTTCGTCAGCGCAAGACGGCGCTCTGCCTGTCCGAGACCGACAAGCAAACGCCTCCCGACGTGCTCACCGCCGGCTTCACCTACGCCCGCCTGCGCCTCGAAAACTACACTCCGAAGCAAATCACAGCCTGGAAAAAACGTTTCGATGGCTGGCTTGCCCAGGGCGTGGACGTGTATGCCTATTTCAAACACGAGGACGCTGGCAAAGCGCCCGCCTACGCTCGCCAGCTCCTCGGAAAAGCAGACTGACGGCACGCCCGAATCAATTCCAGCACGCAATACCTTGACTCTGCCCGGGCTGCTCGCTTGACCTTTAAAGCTCAAGGTGGAGGCGAAGTGTCGGCACAATCACCGGGCCGCGGTCCCGGTTGTAGCCCGGATTGTTGATATGCTGAAGCCCCAGCGAAGGATAGATTCCACGCCAGACATGCAGTGTGTAATAGGTCTCGACAATATTCTCGCGCCCGTAGTTGAGCATCCCGTCGCCCAGTAGAAAACCCGTTCCACCCAACTTTAAATACTCCTGGTGGTCGCGCGAAATCCCGTTCGAAACAAAAACAAATCCGGCGCGATCGAATTTTCTCTGCCACCGTCGGCCGCTGGCCCCGGCTCCGAGCTCCACCGTCTGATCCACCTCGGTGTACGCAAACGATTCATGTCGGCCTTCATCCCAGCCCCACCTACCGAAAACACCCATCCAGGAATTCAGTGGCTGTTCGAAATTGACGCCAAATCCGTATTTGAGGGTAGTACGGAGCGGATGAGCGATGATGTCTGGTTTAGGTGTCAGACCTGCCAAGAAATTATCGACTGCCTCACGGTAACTCCCCATGTTGGCGTGATTGACGAAAGCCAAAAACCGGATAGCGCCCTCTTGATGTCGCATCACCATCCCATGCAATTCAAACTCGAAGTTTTCGGAGTGCGCGCGGCTCAGGTCCGCGTCGAGATGGATCCCATTGGCAACTTTTGGCATCAGCGCCTCGGCGAATCGCGCGGCCCATCGCCGGTCGTGGTATTCGATCATCGCCGCAAAAGTAAAGCCGCGTGTATCCGCCGCGTAGTCGTATGCGCCGTTGTTGTCCACAGTCCAGTTCATGAACTGAAAACTCGTGTCCGTGCCATACGTATTCATGTCGAAGAAGTCCGCCATGCTGAACTTCCCGAAGCGAATCTCTAGCCTGCGCTCCGGAAGTGAAGAAAAAAGCGAGAGCGGCGAGCGGGAATTCTCGATCTTTCGGTGGCCAAGAGGAATGATCTGGTGCCACATGAGCCTCGCGATGTAGGGCGCTTTGCTCAGATCGGGATTCCGCACGATGTCCAGATTCGTGACGCCGCCCAGGCCGACCGCCTCGCCAATCCCGTGGCCGCCGGTTTCCTGAACGTCGCAGAGCAGTTCCATGGTGTTCGTGAGGCGCACGCCCGTGAACAGTGTGAGGACGCGCGAAGTTGCGTCTTGCGCTTGCGGAGGCAGGCTCCGCGGTCCTTGATAAGGCGAGTGAAACGCCGGGTGCCACTGCGAGATGAAATTCGCCTGCCCGGAGATCCACCAGCGGTCCGTCTCTGGATGCGGGAACATCGTCGGGACCGGATCCGCCGCGGGCGTCGAATCGTCGTTCGAACGTGGCGATTCAGCCGGAGGCGAATCTTGTGCGCGCGCGCCCGAAGCCACGAACGAAGAGGCCCCAAGCATGGCGCAAAGCGCCAAAACGAAATGTAAGTTCGAATGCCGCATCTTCAACTTCCAGCTTCCCTTTCGCCCCGTGAAGGTCTAGTTCGCAATTCGAATCGTGCAGGCTAAATTGCGCTTGATGAATGAATGATGAACGACGCGCACCGCGTTATCAACGGCCTCATGGCCGATGGAGGACCCGATTCGAATCCACGTGCGGTTTGGCGTCATGGATTCGAATCACCCTGCAGCGCTGAGAAGAAATTCGCATTTCTCGCAAATTTTCTATATCTTCTCTGCACCCGGAACTCAGCACCAGCATCAAAAAATCGGAAGGAGACTCCCTGGTGAGAAAAGTTTTTGCGGCCCTCCTCTTCGCCGCGTTTCTGTGTGCCCCGGCCATCCGCGCGCAAGCTGGCCCCGTCGAAGGCGGCCACGAATGGCAGGTCTGGACCGGCGGAGGCCACGGCATCAGCGGCAGCCAGTCGAGCGACGGCGTCTGGAATGTCGGCCTGCGCTATGGATGGATTCTTACTGCGCCGCACGGCCCGGGATTTCTCCGCGGCCGTTTGGAGTATGCGGTGGATGCAGTGCCCGTATTCCTGGTTTTTCAGAAAACGAATACGGCCTACGGCGCCGGCTTGAATCCGTTCGCATTCAAATGGATGTTGGACACGAAGCACAACGTGGCTCCTTATTTTGAAATCGGCGGCGGCACGCTCTTCACCAACACCAAAGTTCCGGAAGGCACGTCCCGTGTGAATTTCACGAGCAGCGCCGCGCTGGGCTTGCACTTTCTGCGCACGAAGCACAATATCAGCGCGGAGGTCCGCTACATGCACATTTCGAATGCGGGCCTTGCGACGCCGAATCCGGGAATCAATACGATCCAATTCCGGCTGGGCTTCGGCGCCTTCAGCCAGAAGGAGTAGCGGCGAAAATTTCGCCCTGACCAAACGAGATGAAAATGTTTGCAATCTTTGCGGCCATCATTGCAGTACTCGTTGCGGCTATGGTCGTTCGCGCGCGGCACATCGGCGCGAAGGCGCCTTCCTCGGGGATGCCCGCTCCCGATTTCACTTTGAACTCGCAGGACGGTAAGTCCCTCAGCCTCCGCGATCTTCGCGGCAAGTGGGTGGTGCTCTATTTCTATCCCAAAGATTTCACCAGCGGCTGCACTGTGGAAGCGCGCAATTTCCAGCGCGACCTCGCTCAATTCGAACTGAAAAACGCCGTCATTCTCGGCGTGAGCAGCCAGGATGAAAATTCACACCAGAAGTTTTGCGCGAAAGAAGGACTGCATTTCAAACTCCTGGCGGACACGAATTATCAAGTGTCTTCCGCCTACGATTCGCTTCTGAATCTCGGCATCGGCAAACTTTCCGCCCGCCACACCTTTCTCATCGATCCCGACGGCGTCGTCCGCAAAAACTATCTCAACGTCAACGCCGGGAAGCACAGCGCGGAAGTTCTCAACGATTTGGCGCAGCTCCAGCCGCCTTCCGCACCCGCGAAGAATTGAAGCCGTACGCCACCATCACGGCTCGTCGTCGCTATCCGCGTCCGCGGACGGAGCGGCATCCGGCGCTTTGCTGGGATCGATCGCCGCGAGTCCGGCCTTCTTTGATTCCACATTGAGTGCCGGGATGTCCTGTTCGCGGATTTTTCCCCATCGAGCGGTTTGATCTTGCAAAGCGGCTTGCAGTTCCTTGTAAACGGCGGTGGCTTGCGTCGTGGGCGCAGCGTCGGCACTGTCGGCCACGGCGAGAATTCCGCCAAAATGCTGATTCAGTGTTGAAAAATTCTCCGGAGGTTTGGCACCCGGCGCAACCCCGAAAAAATTGCTTTGCGCCGCGCCCTCCAGCTCTGCGCACTTCTTGTCCAGCGCGGCGATGGCATCGGCGAGCGCGCCCTTCCCTGCCTTCGTGGCAAGATTTTTCAATTGCGACCGTACTGATTTCACGCGTGCCAGGGACGCAAAGCTTTCGTTCATTCCCGCCACGGCTCCCGTCTCCATTTCGAATTGCCTGTGCAGAGCGATGGGAGGAGTTTTGATGCGCGGGTCCATCTCGACGCTGAGCGTTTTCGAAAAACTCCAGGAGCCCGAGGAAAGCTTCGCGGTGTAAGCGCCGGGCAGGACCCATGAGCCCAGCGGATAGCGCGGCGTATCGCGATAGATCGCAGAAATCGGAAATTCGTGTTCGAGAGCATCCGGCGGGGCGTAGTGCAAATTCCAAACGAAGCGATGCATTCCCGGTTCCGCGGAAAGTATTTGTTCCGGTCGGACCCAGTACATCGGAATGGGATTTTCCGCGGCAAGTTTCTCCATGGGAATCGGTTTATCGGTGCTGGAAAAACAGCGAACGAGGTGATTCTGACTGTCGAAAATTTCCAGTATGACCGGATCCTTCGCGGCGCTGGCAAGGTAGTAGTCGATGATTGCTCCATCGGGGGGATTTTTCCCGGCGGGGAATTCCGGAGGCAGCGGCGTATCCGGGTTGCGGTTCCAGCGAAAACGAATTGCTTTTTGCGGAGTGAAAAGATGCGCGGCGGGCTTTGCCACTTCGTCGTTAAGCTGCCGCAGCGGTGCAAAGTCATCGAGAATCCAGAACGAACGACCGTGTGTCGCGACGATCAGGTCATCGCCGTGAATGTTGAGGTCGCGCATGGAGGTGTGCGGCAGATTCAGTTGCAACGGCTGCCAGTCGTCGCCGTCGTTGAAAGAAACGTAGACGGATCCTTCCGTTCCCGCGAAGAGCAAACCTTTCCGTACGGGATCTTCGCGTACCACGTTGCTCGCGCCGCCATCGGGAATGCCCCTGGTAATTTCGGTCCACGTTTTTCCATAATCGCGCGTGCGATAAATGTGCGCGCGCAAATCGTCGAGACGAAATGAATTGATCGCCGCGTAGGCCGTGGCGGCATCGAAGTGCGACGCTTCGATAATCGAAACCTTGCTCCACGGCTTCAATTGCGGCGGCGTAATGTCTTTCCAGATTTTTCCGCCGTCGCGCGTAATGTGCATCAATCCATCGTCCGTGCCCGCCCAAATTGTTCCAGCCTCCTGGAAGGAAGGCGCGACGGTGTAAATCACGCCGTGGTGTTTTCCTTTTTCCGGATCGGACGCCGCGAAAACGCCGAGATTTTTTGGAATCTCGTAGGTTTCGCGCGTGAGATCCGGACTAATCACCTGCCAACTGTTTCCCGCATCGGTCGTCTTGAACAGAACATTCGCGGCGAAGTACAGTGTGTGCGGTTCCAGCGGCGAAAAAACGACGGGCAGCGTGCGCGCGTAGCGATACTCGCCGCGGCGAATTGGTTCCGGCGTAATCTTCGCGTATTCGCCAATATCCTGCTTCGTTCGCGTGAGCCAGTCGCCATAAAGAATGTTCGGATCGAGCGGGTCCACGGCGATGTAGCCGTACTCGAAAATGCCGGGCAGCCGCCAATCGCGAAAGGTAATTTCGCCGTAATCGCTACGGCTCATCGTCGCGACGGAGCCGCTTTCCTGCTGCGTGCCGTATACCCAATACGGAAAACGATTGTCGGTGGTCACGTGATAAAACTGCGCGGTCGGCTGGTTGTACCAAGTGCTCCAGGTTGCGCCTCCGTTCACGCTGATGACCGTGCCCTGATCGGAGGAGAGCGCGATGATCTGCGGATACTCTCTGCTGATCCAGATGCGCTGGTAGTCGTCGCCGCCGGGCGCGCCCTTGAATCCCACAAAAGTTTTCCCGGCATCGGTGGATTTCCACGTTGTAGTATTTGCAACGTAGATGACGTCCGGATTGTCCGGGGCAACGGCAATGCCCATCGCGCCGGGACCGCGGCCGCCGATGCGCCGATCGCTATTTACCAGGTTCCAGGATTCGCCGGCGTCGTCGGAACGGTAGACGCCGGCGCCATTTTTTTTCGCTTCCACCGTGGCGTAAACCCGATTCGGCTGGCTCTGCGCGACGGCAATGCCGATGCGGCTGAGGCCGTCGTCGGCCGTGGGAAGGCCCTTGGTGAGCGGGCGCCAGGTGTTTCCGCCATCCGTGGATTTGAAAAGTCCACTGCCGGCGCTGATAAAAGATTCGCCGCTGCGGATTTCCCAGGGAGCGACGCGGGCGGCCCAGAGAACGGCGTAAATCGTTTGCGAATTCGACGGATCGAACGCGAGATCGGCGGCGCCGGTGTTTTCGTCTTTGTACAAAACTTTGGTAAAAGTCTGGCCGCCGTCGGTGGAACGAAAGACGCCGCGCTCTTCATTGGGGCCGTAGGGATGGCCTTCGGCGGCGACGAAGACGCGGTTTGGATCTTTCGGATCCACGAGAATCGCGGTGATCTGCTGGGCGTCGCGAAGGCTTTGCATGTGCGTCCAGGTTTTACCTGCGTCGGTGGATTTATAAATTCCATCGCCGGTGGCGAGGTCCGGGCGCTGCAATCCTTCGCCGCTGCCGACGTAAATGATATTCGGGTCGGATGGGGCGACGGCAAGAGCGCCGACGGAGCCGGTGGGCTGATCGTCGAAGATGGGATTCCAGGTGTCGCCGAAGTCGGTGGTTTTCCAGACGCCGCCGTTGACGGCGGCCATGTAGAACACATTGGGCTGGTGCGGGACGCCGGAGATGGCGACGGTGCGGCCTCCGCGGAACGGCCCGATGCAGCGCCAGCGCATTTCGGAAAAGAGTTTTTGATCGAACTGCTGGGCGACTGCCGAAGCGCAAAAAATTGTCGCGACGACGATTCCAGCGATGAACCACTTCCCTGCCGAACCGATACGCATCCGAGTCCTCCGTGAGAAGAAAGAGGATACGCTGGCCGCGGGAATGGAGCAACGCGATGCGGCGTTGGAAGCTCGAAAATGGAAAATGGAAAATCGAGAATCGGCAATTGAGAGCCGAAAAGTGGCAGTCGGCGCGTCGAATGGTTGAGTAAGTCGACTCATGAGGGTTGTCCGGGTCGATCAGGCGATTCGCTGGGGAGCGGGTCGCGCTTGGGGCGAGGGAGGTCGATGATGATCTGGGGCTGGTCTTCGAGTTCGGGATGGAGTTCGCGCTCGATGGCGGGGAGGGTGCGGAGGAGCAAGTTGCAGGTGTAGGCCATGACGGCGGCGCGGCGCGGGTGGACCTTGTTCCTGGCCTGGAGCTTATAGAGTTCGCCGAGGGAGCGGTTGATAACGACCGCGGAGCGGAATTCCTCGGCGTCGCCGATGAGGGATGATGGAGCTAGAGGTTTGCGGATTCATGAAAGATCCTTTCCGGCAGAGCGGAATGTTCCATTTTGGGAATTGTTGGTACACACCCGGCAGTTTTCGTAAGAGTGGCAAACAAAGGGGTTACAGGATACGGAAAATGAAAGAGTGCGGAAGCGCTTGTTTCCCAAGAGGGTTCTGAAACGCTCTTTGTGCAAAGAGCGAGCGAAGGGCGGGACGGGAGAAGAAT
>Ga0137391_10001328_pt1 | contig 17912 bp, 12 predicted proteins | sample 15con2h24BmetaG_FD_101399 | JGI IMG/M metagenome (GOLD analysis project Ga0137391, IMG submission 101399) | Vadose zone soil microbial communities from Angelo Coast Range Reserve, California, USA - 15con2h2.4B metaG | ecosystem: Environmental > Terrestrial > Soil > Vadose zone > Saprolite...
CCGAATGGGAGCTCCAAGTCGCCAGGCGCCGGGGCGGACCCGCTCAGGACGCGGAGACTTCAGTTTGCCCACGTGGGCAAAATCCGGCCTGAAGCACATGCGACGCTCCGGCCGGCTTCGGAATCGGGTCCGAATGGGCCGTGCTTCTCGTCGCCGAATTCGCGCCGGGGGTCCCTTGGCGCGTGGCCGCCCCGCCGCCAGTCTCGAGCAGTGGCGAGAGATCCGCGCCCAGGTCTTGGTCCGCGCCGGTTGGGCCTGTCAGGCCTGCCGGGTCCGCACGCGGCTCGACGTCCACCATGTCGTCAAACGCACCCAAGGGGGCTCGGACTTCGATCTCGACCGGTTGATCGCGCTCTGCCGCGACTGCCACACCCAGACGGACGCCCCGTTCAGCCAGGGCCGGCTCGTGATTAGCTCCCTCGGGAATGGCCAATTTCGGTGCGAGGTGCTGACGGGTAGCAAATGGAATCTGCGCAGCAAGAGTGTTTCATCGGAAGAGCGGTAGTGCTCTACGGAAGGGCTCGAATGTGGAAAGACTGTTGACGGGGCGGCAGCTTTTACAAACCCGCTGCCTTGAATCGTGCCGCCGTCATCAGCTGCTCGAACCGAGTTCCAGCCTTCTTACTCTCTGGCGGCGCCAGAGAAGCGGACAGGAGCCAAAGTTCCATACCCACCATCGGATTACGCGTTTCACTAAGCCGCCCCCCGATTCGCAGATTCACGAAAGCAATTTCAGATCTTCGCCATTCTTTGAGAATCTCGCTCTTGCCGCGATGAACTTAGTTCGCGCCCCCCGGCGGGAGACTAAGCTATTCCACAAGATGTATCGATTTACGCATTCTGCGTTCCCGAATCTCCATAGATCCGTCCGGAGCACTATGGTCACAGCAAAGCTGGAACTAAGGCTGCTGCACTTTATAGACCCACGTACCGGCCCACATATCCTGAGTGAAGATAACCGCTTTCAAGTTGCGTGAATAACGCATCCGCCCCCACGTTCCATTGGTAGCGATCACGGCGGGCGCGCCCGTCGTCTGCTCGAGCGTGATAGCGCCCGTGGCGGGGTTGACCCACGTCAGCGTGTTGCCGCCTGAATAGATCAGGTAGCGGTCGTTGTCAACGTCGATATCAAAACCCGGTGACACCAAGGACCATGCCAGAAACGGCCCGGTCGGCGGAGTCAGGACCCCCGGCGTGAGCGTCGTCAGGTCCCAGGACAGGATTTGACTCGCGCCCGTCGTGACGTCAGTCACGCCCGCCGCCACCAACCGATTCCGCTTCACATCCACGAGAAGCGTTTTGAAGCGATTGCTCGTATCCTGCCCTTGCGGAAACGTCAAGAGTCGGCGGGCTCGCTGCCCGGCCGGTCGACTCAGCACCCATTCCACGATTCCGAGGGTGTCCATGTAGAGGACGCGCTTCCCGACCGGATCATACGTCGCCGCAATAATGCTCTCATACGAGAGCAGTGAGTCCTGATTCATCCACATCCACATCCTATTCTTCATATCCCAGAGGAAGATATCGCTCGAGGAGGTGCTGGGGCCCCACGCTGGCCCCCCGCCGACCCAGATGTAGTCCGTTCCCTCGATATGCACCATCCCGTCGTAGCGGTGGGCCGCCGATGGATACGCCGAGCCCGCCGGGCCATATTCACCGTTCGTGTCAACGTAGCGAGGGAACGCGTTTGCCGGGATTTGCCAGAGGCTCGGGATGATATCCACCGTCGGATCGACGTCGCGGCTTGCCTTTGGTATCCCGATATTGACGCTATACACGGAGTTGTCCGCCCCGCCGCTATGCCCGCCCAGCGCAGGAAAGACCATCGTGTCGGTGTCGTAACGGTAGGCCGCCCCGTTCCACATGTTGAGGATGGTGTACCAGGCGTCGCCGCCCTTGAGCTCGTTGACCGATCTTCCCTGCGAATCCTTCCAGACCACAGCCGCGAGCGCCGTACCCGGGAGCGTGCCCCAGGTACCCACAGGCGGGAGTACTACAGGGGTCACTGGAGAAGGAGTCGGAGTAGGTGTCGACGTAGTTGTGGCGGTCGGCGTCGTGGTGGTCGACGTGGTGCCGGTGGTCGACGTCGTGGTCGGGGTCGTGCTCGCACCCGTAGCCGTCGGCGTCGTAGTGGTCGACGCGGTGCCGGTGGTCGTCGTCGTGGTCGGAGTCGTGCTCGCACCCGTAGCCGTCGGCGTCGTGGTGGTCGACGTCGTAGTGGTCGACGTGGTGCCGGTCGGCGAAGTGGTCGGAGTCGCAGTTGCGGTGGATGCTCCCGCGGTCCCTGAGCCCGAGGCTTGTGAGCTGAACTGATACGCCCCGATGCCCCACGCACCCGTGGTTGGACGGGGACGTCCGTCGAAGTCGAGCAGTCCGACCCCAAGGCTCGTCATGTTTACTCCAGCTCCGATGGCCGGCGATGTGGCCTGGAGATGGAGGTCGTAAGTACTGACGGCTGATACGAGCTTCGGGTCTGCATTGACGGCATTGCTATCGCCCGCTGGCGCGGCCCCTGCGCCGTACCACAGATTGTTCGACCAATGCGCGGGGTTACCGTCCGGGCTCATCGCAGGACTTGCCGGGCCGATATAGGGGAATCCTGAGAGCTGCGCAAAGATGTTGTTGTGGATATCCGGCGTCCATCCGCTCGTGCCGACATAGAGAGCTCCGCTGCCGACGGCACCGACGGCCCCCGCGTTGAGGACGGTATTGTTGAAGATGTGCATCGTGATCGGGAGCCCCGAGGTCACCCCCGGGGGATCGGCAGGTTGGAGCTTGATCCCCCCTCGACTCCCAACGGATCCGCTGCCGCCGTCGAGTCCGACATTGATAATGAGGTCGTTCCACTCCCAGTTTTCCCCGACCACCCCTACCCCGAACATGACCCCGTCCCAGACCTGATCGACGATCACGTTGTCGTGGATGCGATGGTGCGTGATGGGGTTGTTGCCCCCCACTTCACCGTTGTAGATGTTGATCGCTCGTCCGGCGGTATTCCCGTGGAAGTAACTCCACCCGATTTCTCGATCCGACTCCACGAAGGGCGTCGTGACGGAGCGACGACCGAAGAGATAGATGACATGATACAGACTGTCGAACGAGGCGGAATTTCCGCAGTTGGTGAGCTCGTTGCCGAGGATGAAGAGGCTGCTGCCAAACCCACCGAGGGCGCCTGCGGCTCCGCCGCCGATGGGCGTTTGAATCTGGGCCCCGACGATGCGCCCGTTATCAGCGAGCGTGACCGCTTGGGATGCCCCGAAGATTGCCAGCTTGCCATACGTCATCCAGTAGCCGCACCCGGAGCACGTGATGCCGATTCCGTCGTGGGTTGAATCACCAACCTGAACCGCCGCCCCGGGATAGGCGACGATGGCGAGGGGTGCGGTCGCGATGCTGTAGTGACTCGATTGGGGTACGACGATCCCACCCGTCGCGTAGAGCCCGTCTTTGACGTAGAGAATGTCGCCGCTGTTTAGAGCGTTGACACCCATCTGAATCGAGCCAAAGGGACTCGCAAAGGTTCCGGCCCCACCTCCCCCGGAAGCCGCAAACCAAATCGTCCCTGTCGTCCGCACCGTGAAGGGCACGGGATTCGACGCGTTCCCGTTGACGGTGACGACGATGTTCTGTGCACCCGGAGACGTGGCGTGATCGACCTGAAAGATGATGCATTGGAGCTTCTGATAGGTATTGAAGAGGGTCGCCGCGCCGCAGCTAGGCGGGGTCGCGTTCCCCCAATAGTAGATCGCGGTGGGCGTCACGCCCCCGAGGGTGATGGTGGACGTGCCCTGCGAGGTGCCTAGGTTCTCACCCCAGACGGTAACGAGCGCACCGTCCTGATTCGCAATCTGCCCCTTTGAGGTATCCCCATTCCCGCTGCGGGGACCGCTCGCGAGATCCGTGAAGTAGAGGACCGGCGACGTCAGCGCGGACGTGCTCACCGGACTCGAGGTGGTAGTTGCCGGTGGGGGATTGACCACGGTGCTCACCGGACTCGAGGTGGTAGTCGCCGGTGTCTGCGTCGCAGGGGGAGGCACGGTCGGGGTGCTCGGCGCCGTGACACTCAAGTTGGCGCTATTTGACACACACATACCGCTCATGCAGGAAGCCGGGTTCGTGACCTGGACGGCAACAGCCCCCTGGTTGGCCACGTCGGTGGCCTGCAGCGCGATCCTCACCTGCGTCGTGGAGTCGACAGTCACGGTGCGCGCCTGGCCGGCCACCGTGGCGGTCGCGCCGGCGGCGAAGCCTGTACCGGTGGCCGTGACCGTGAAAGCGCCGCTGCCCGCCGTCACGCTGGCTGGGCTCAGAACGCTGATGCTCGGCGTGGGATTCACGCTCGCGACGGTCAACGGACTTGCGCCCGAAATACCTCCGCCCGGCGCCGGGGTGAAGATGGTGATGTTCGAGGTTCCGGCGACGGCGATGTCGCTGGTGAGGATGGTGGCGGTGAGCTGGGTCTGCGAGACGACGGTGGTCGTCCGATTGGATCCATTGATCTGGAGGACGGAGGTGCTAGCGAAGTTGGTGCCCGCGGCCGTGACCGTGACGGCGGGACCTCCGGCCGCCACCGTGGTCGGGTTAATACTCGTGAGCGTAGGCGCTGGTCGCGGGGGCGCCGTCACCGTGAAGGCAAGAGCGTTCGAAGTCCCACCGCCGGGGCCGGGGCTGACGACACTGACCTGGGCGGTGCCGACGCTGGCGATATCGGTCGCGGGGATGCTGGCCTGGAGCTGCGTGCTTCGGACATAAGTGGTCGGGCGACTGGCGCCATTCCACTGCACCACGGAAGACGCCAGGAAGTTCGCTCCCGTGACGGTAAGCGTGAAAGCCGAGCCACCGACGGGAGCGCTGTCCGACGAGAGCGAAGTTAGCGCCGGCGCCGGGTTGGCCGTGCTTGGGCCCTGGAGCTGGAGCGCCCACACGTCGCGGAACGATCCGTGGCCGGTGCCCCCGTAGAGGATGGCGCGCTGGTTGACCGGGTCATAGACCATGCCCCCACCCCGCCGCCCGGGCGGCGACGTAAATGGAAACAGCTGGGTCCAGGCATTGGTCGTGTAACTGTAGACCCACAGATCGTTGTAGTACCGTGCGCTCGGCGTATCGACCCCGCCAAAGAGCACCACCACCTTGTTCTTACTGTCGTAGACGAGATTGTGCCCCTGGCGGGGGGGCGGGCTCACGGCCGGAGTCATCTTGGTCCACGTATTCGTGGTAAGGCGATATGCCCAGGTGTCCCCCGAGGACGGGCCGCTGTCTCCGGTGCAGCGACAGCCGCCGAACAGGATGAAGACGTCGTTGTTACTGTCGTAGGTCATCGAGTTCGTGAGCTGCGCGAGGCTGGGCCGCGAGCCGGCTGCTTGCGAGGAAATCATCTGGACCCAGCTCCTCGTCTCTGAATCGAGGGCCCACGTGTCGGTCTGGCCCTCGCCCCCGAACATCACCATGGCGGTGTCGCGAGTCGAGTAGGCCATGGCCGGACCGAGCCGGTTGCTGGGGCTGGGACCGGTGTATTTCCAGTGAGGACCGGTCAGGCTACCCCAGATCCGCGTGACCGTGGAATAACTGAACGTCCCTCCGCCCCGCTGAGGGTAGAGGAAGTATTGACTTCCTGGGGTGGCGAGCAGCGGGGTGGCAAGAAAGAGGGTTTTCGAGACGGGATTGTAGGTGGCGACGTAGCCGGTGGTGCCGTTGATGGTGACCGTCCAGTCCTTGTAGAAGTTCAGCGTCCCCGCGCTCAGCGTTGGATCCACGATGGCGGTGGGAGTGGTGCCCAGTCTTGCCATGCGTGCCGGACCATTGCATCCCGATCCGCTGCCGCCAAACATCCAGAACAGCTGATTGATCGAGTCATATTCGAGCGCGAAGTCCTCCCGGCCCGTGGGCGGCGTGAAATTCGGCGGGCAGGCCTCGTGAGACTCGAGCTGTGTCCACCTGTCCGTGCCCACGTCGTGCTGCCACACATCGCTGAGAGGCTGCGACGCACTCGGGCCGAACAGGACGGCCACGGCGTTGACGGTATCGAAGGCGGCCTTGACCTCTTCTCGTGGCCCCCAGGGGGGATTGGCTTTTTGCGTCCAGCTGGCCGTCCAGCTCTGGCCCGCAGAGGGCACGCCCGCGAGGAGGACTGAAGCAAGGCCGAGCGTGAGGACGAGCAGGCCGGTCAGGGCACGGCGAGACTTCCCGACCCCGAGTGACGCGAGACGGTGAAGGACGTGCTTCGCTAGGAACACGATGGTCTCCCCTTGTGCGGAAGACCACCATTTCCCTGGCGAGTCTCGTCGCCTTCCTTCGGTAGCCCGGCCATCAGGCTCGTCGCCTGATCCGTGACTTTGCGTCCTCACCTCACGGTGAGTTTGCCCTTGTCGGGAAGGAGTCTCCGCGGCCGGTAGCCTACATGCGAGAATCGCGCCTGAACGGGCGGCAACGAGCTTTTGCCCACAACTTTAGAAAAAACAATCGGTTATTTCAAGTCTGGAAAGCCGGCTGTCCGGCCAGAAATTGGTCGGTGTTGCTTATGGCACCGTCAATTGACATGACATGTCCATCTGATAACATCTGGTTCTCGGCCTCCGAAGATCGTTTCCTTATGGCGAACAAGCAAGTCCTGCGCGTCGGAGTTCATGCTCGAGGGTTTCTTCTGACCTCATCGATACGAGACCCACTGTCAGGTCATTCCCTCGGAAGCTTCCCCGTCAAGTCACCCTGCCTCCAGCTGAGCACTGTTTTTTGAGCCGGTGTTCCCGTCCTGTCCGCGGATTAGAATCCAGGGCCCCTGAACGATCCCTAAGTGGTTGATGCAATATAAATAGCAGGACGGGCAGAGTGGACGCTGAGTAGCTGGTTGCGACGGTAAGAGATTCCAACCATTCGCTACTGATAACCGGCGAGACACCGTGGGGATCATTGCACGGCGCTACACAAAAGAAGGGTCCTTGAGCGCTCCGTTCAAGGTTTCGTCTTTTTGTGTGCCTCCATCCGGCGCCGCAAAGTACCGGTGAGGCGCCCGGTGCCACGGCGTCTGAGAATGAGCTCGGCATCTCCGCCAGAGACTTGTACGATCTAGAGAAATGGACCGTGTTCGGCGGATCAGTTGGAACGTGCATGTGGCCGCAAGCGGGACCAAGTGAGGTGGGGGATGATCTTATTCTCGGACCGTGGGCTCTATCTCTGGTTGCTCACAGCGGGTGCGATGGCGCTGGCAGGTTTCATATGGATGCCTGGCGGCTCAACGGCGGGGACAAACGAGCAGATCCCGCTTCCACTGAGGCAGTGGACTGCACTCGCGATGCCAGAAGTAGGGAAGGGCCCCTCCGGGGGAATCAAGCACATCACTGCCGCCGTGAATCCTACCAACGGCCGAATCTATATGACAGGCGGAGATTTCGTTGGGTCGCACTTCGAGCAGAGCTACAGACAGGAAACGTGGTCGCTGTCGCTCCTGGAACGCTGGGCCGGTGGAACTGCTCGCAATGCAGGCTGGCAGATCGAGTATCCATACTGTGGACCTTCTGACGGCGTTCAGCCGAAACACCCGGATTTTACCGGTTGGGCGTGGGATGGGAAGCGGAGTGTCTTCTGGATGGTGCCGGGAGTGATGGAGATTAGCAAGGAGAACTGCGAAGGAGAGACGGAGGCCCGCACGGATGATCCGCGTTTTCTGACATATCATCTGATGACGTTTGATCCGGCGACGAGGCGGTGGGCCGATAAGGGGAGAAATATCGGGCCCGACGTCTCCGAGACGTGGATGAGCCTATACGATCCGGTGCGCGACGAGATTATACGGTTTGGTTTCAATGGCGGAACTGGGGCGGTCGTGAACATCCTGAGAATTGGGAATATGGCATGGCGCCAGATGGGGCTGCCCCCGAATGCGATGGGGAAGGACATTCGGATCAACAAGGAGTATCTGGCGGCGGATCACGCGCACCGGGTCATCTATGCGGTTGATGGAATGTGGGGACGGCTTCATCGGTTCTCGATGGATTCCCGAAGGATGGAAGACTTGGGGTCGGCACCTGGCGGGCCGATCGGCATCGAGAACTATACGCTCCTCGTGTGGGACTCTGCCAACGAGGTGCTGCTGTACTTCAGGGACGTGCCGCCTGCCGGGTTCTATGCGTATCAGCCGGCTACGAAGCGCTGGGAGACATTGGACCTGACGTCGAGCGCACCCGACGCCCGCCTCGGGGGCCGGGTGATGGTTTACGACGCGGGGCAGAACGTCACGATGCTCTTCGGGGGAGTAGAGCCAGTGAATCCCCACATGTTCCTGTACCGCTACGGGGAGGGTGGCCAGGCTAGACCGGAGAAAAAGTAAGACCACGAGGCCGGATAATTCCCATCGGATGTATTTCAGGCCGGCTATTCAGCTGGACAAGAATGGCCAGCCGTCCGATTGTCATCCCGGGTGGCGATCTACCTCTAGGTAGGAACTCCTCCAGTTCGCTCACAAACATACAACACGTGCGGATAGGGGAGGATACGACCATGAGGTGGCGGTACACGCTGAATCCTACCTCCTCCAGCAAGTCCTCGGCCGCCCAATAGCTCACGGGCGTCCGTGGGTCCATCAGTTTGTCGAGCGCGTGCGTGAACCAACGCTTGTACGCAGGCTTCCGGTCGACACCCTTGACCAACAACCGCGCCCCAGGCGGTAGCGCCTTGGCGATCTCCTCCAGCAGGGCCGCACCGCGCGCGCGGGATTGTGATGCACGATGTCCAGCATGTATCCCGGCGTCGTAGAGTTGGCCTCCACGAAAGTCCATGACGTTACCGACTCGATAGCGAACGTTTTCGAGACCGAGTCTTCGGGCAGCGACCTGCGCCATAGCGATCCTTCGGGAATTGAGATCCAAGCCTTCGAGCTCGAGGCCCGGACGAACGCTCGCATAGTACAGAGGCCAAAGCCGCAGCCCAGATCCACTACCCGACCCTCGTGCTGGCAGATACTGGCCGATCTCATCCAGGAACCGTTGCCACAAGATCCAGAATCGTCCTAAGCAGTAGGCGCGAACGAGGAGGCCTTCGTAGGCATTGATCACATTCAGGCGGGCATCCCGATGCCGACGCATATACCCTCTCTCCGCTTCGCCTCGGCCCCCGATGGGTAGGGCCTATGTTTTCTGGGAGAAGTGGTAGCACGGTCGCCATGCAGAGGTGGTCTCTGACGAGCCTCCAGCAACGGATCGTTCACGACTGGCGGACGGCTCGTCAGACATGCGCGCCACTTCATCCTCGAGCTTGGCGAAAGCCGCTTCGACCTCCTCGCCCTCGCAGACACCACTCGTGCGCGGGGAGGCGAATTGGGCGAGATCTCCCTCACCGTGCTCGCCGACAAGGACGTGTGGCGACGGTTACGTATTGGGCGGCGCAGCGCTGATGTCCCCCAGCGCGGACTTCCGGTCTCGCGCTACCGCGATATCGCCGAGGGAGACGATGCCCACGACCTCGCCATCCTCCTCCACGACGGGCAGGCGACGGATGGCCTTTTCGCGGATGAGTCTCACGGCGTCACCGACGCTGGCCGTGGACGGAATGGTCGTGAGCTCGCGGCTGCAGATCTCTCCCAGCGTCACCGAGGCGGGATCGCACCCCTCCGCGAGCACGCGGATCACGATGTCACGATCGGTCACGATGCCGCACAGGTGGTCGTCCTCGAGGACGACCACGTCTCCGATGTCGCTCTCCCGCATGAGCTCGGCGGCATCCATGACGGAGGCGGTGGCATCCAGAGCCTTGGGATCGCGGGTCATGACGTCACGAACGCTCTGCTCCTGAGGGATCCGTGCGCTCGCCGTCGTCCCAGCCTGCCTGGCGTCTATCTCTCGCTCATTCATGATCTCTCTCCCTTGCCGTCCGAGATGGCGGCCGTGTCCGCCCAAGATGGGTCGGTCGTGTCCGATTTGGCGCGATCATTCGCGTGTCCTCGAATTGGTGGGCAGCAAGACACGTGCCTCCGCAGGCGCGGTGCGAAAAGTGGGCCGAGGGCTCGAGCCGCACGAGGCGACTGGGAAGAATTGTCCGCCACGCCGAGCCCGTCCAGCGATCACGGGCACGCGCGTAGCCGATCCAGGAAGTCTCGCCCTTCCCGAAGAGGGAGCGGTCGTCACCATGACCCGGTAGAAAAGGGAGGCGCCGGTCGCCCTTTTTTCATTCTCGGCCCGACCACACCCGCCACCGTCATGTGCGAAGCCTCCTTGGCGCTCGCCTCCCCGTGGCATGCCGCATGCTCGGCTGGCCGTCGGGAGGAGCCATTCATGTCTCAACGTGCACGAAGGATGCCGCCCCTCGGGCGCTGGAAAGAATACGGGAGCGAGTGCTACTGGGCGGGACTTGTGGGTGCCCTCCTCGCCGTCGTCCTCGTGGCCTGCTCGGTGGGGAGCGAGATCCGCGAGCATGACCGCAGCGCGAGCGAGGTCGTGCGTCAGGCCGCGCGGTGAGCCCGCGCGCCGGCGTGACGGACTAGCTGGGCCTCGTCGCCTGCCCGGGCAGGGTGGTCTGGAGCAAGCGCTGCATGGCCGCGGGATGGACGGGCTTGGTCAGGTGAGCGTCGAAGCCGGCCTGCCGCGCATGGCGCTCGTCCTCGGGTAGCCCATAGCCGGTCAAGGCGACGAGGCGTAGCTCCCGACCGTGCGGCGTGGCCCGGATGCGCTGGGCGACCTCGTATCCGTCGACGCCGGGAAGACCGATATCGACGAAGGTCACGTCGGGGCGAAGGCGCAATACCAGCTCGACTCCCGCCAGTCCGTCCGCGGCCTCGTGGACCTCGTGGCCGTAGAGCTCGAGAAGCACGCGAAGGGACTCCCGCGCGTCGGCATTGTCCTCGATGAGGGCGACCCGACGCGCCGGCCCCGCGGCCGTCGGTGGCTGCGTCACGCTCCTCGGGACGGGAGCGGCGAGGGCGGGAAGGCTGACCGTGAAGACGCTCCCGGTGCCCGGGCCTTCGCTCTGCGCGTGCACGGTGCCGCCGTGAAGCTCGACGAGGCGCTTGACCAGGGTCAAGCCGATCCCGAGGCCGCCGCGGCCGCGATCCAGGGCGCGCTCGCCCTGGACGAAGAGGTCGAAGATGCGCGGAAGGAGCTCGGGACGTATGCCCATGCCGCCGTCTTGCACCCGCAAGACTGCCCGGGCTCCCTCGCGTCCGACGTCGATGTGAATGGCGCCGCCCGCGGGTGTGTATCGGAGGGCGTTCTCCACGAGATTGAGCACCACCTGCTCGACCCGGGCGGCGTCGCCGTCGATCCACGCGGGCTGACCGGCCAGGGTGACGGCGTGGTCACCGATCTTGCCGGCCGCGCGCAGCGTGGTCAGGGCGTGGTCGGTGGCCTCGTAGAGGTCGAAGGGACCGCGATCGAGCTTGATCTTGCCCGTCATCACCCGCCCGACGTCGAGGAGATCGTCGATCAAGCCTCCGAGCTGCTGCACCTGGCGGGCGATGATCTGGCGGGCATGCGTGGCGGAGACTCCATGTGGATCATCGACGCGGTCCAGGATGTGCACGGCATTGCTGATGGCCCCCAGCGGGTTGCGGAGCTCGTGACCCAGCATGGCGAGGAACTCGTCCTTGAGACGATTGGCCGTCTCGGCGTCGTTCCGGGCGGCCTCGGCGTCCCGGTACAGCCGGGCGTTGTCGATGGCGGCGGCGGCCCGGTCGGCGAGCGCTTCCGCGAGGGAGACATCGGCGTGGCCATAGCGCCGATCCGATTCCGTGATGATGAAGGTCATGGCGCCGAGCACGCGCTCGCGCGCGGTCAGTGGCACCACCATCCAGGATCTGAGGCCCAGCGCGCGGAACATGGCGAGCTGCTCAGGATTCCTCGCCGTACTCGTGACGTCCGCTTCCGTGGCCTGGGACACCACGGCGGATCTGCGGGAGCGGAGCACGGCCGGCACGCCGCTTGGAGAGGATGGGTTGAAGCCGTGTCGCGCCCGAGCGTCGCGCACCATCTCGTCCTTGGCAGGAACGATGTGGGTCTGAGCGACCCGCCGCGTCGTCCCGCTGTCCTCGAGGAGATCGACGGAGCACCCATCGGCGAGCAGGGGGACGGCGGCCTTCACCATCCGGTGCAGGGTGGCGTCATAGTCGAGCGAGGATCCGAGGACGGCGCTCGCGTCAGCCAGGAAGGAGGCCCGGCGCTCGGCGTCTTCCGCGAGCTGCCGGGCGGCCTGCGCCTGGGGCAGGAGGGCCAGCCGTTCCTCGTTGACGCGACGGCGCTCCGCCACCACCGCGGCAAAGGCCAGCGCGAAGACCGCGGTGATGCCCATGAAGGCCTGGAGCAGGAGAAGCGACTCGTTGAGATTCTCCCGGATGAAGGGACCGTACCCGTGGAGCGTGCCCCACAAGGCCATCGAGCCGAGGATGAGAGACGCGGTCGCCGTCTCCCGCTGGCCGAAACGAAAGGCGGCCCATACGAGCGGTGGCCCGGCGAGGAAGTCGATCGGATAGCCGGGCGCTCCGCGCAGGAGCGCGGAGCCGAAGACGAGCTGGCCGATCACCTCCAGGGAGACGAGGAGGGCGGCCGCTTCGAGCAGCTTGAAGGCGCTCCACCGCGGCCGCGGCTCGGCGGCCCAGAGGATCAGGAACGGCGCCACCAGGATGTTGCCCGCGGCATCCCCGAGCCACCACGTGAGCCAGATGGAGCCCGCATCGCTCCACGGCGCGAAGCCTCCGAGAGCCAGGCTTCCGACGCCGAAGGTGGCGCTCACGGTGGTGCTGACCATGGCGGCCAGGAAGAGGAACTTGATGACTTCCTGGCCGTTCACGAAGGGATGCCGACCCGAGGCGAAGCGCGCGACCAGGTAGACCCCGAAGACGGCTTCGAGGGTATTGCCGGTCGCGATGCCGAGTGACGTCGCTACGGAGCCGGCCGTGGTGAGATTGGCCACGAAGGCTCCGATGAAGATGCCGGGCCACATCCGGCGTCCTAGCAGGAGCAGCGCGGCGAGAGCGATTCCCGTGGGCGGCCACACCGCGGTGGCACTGGCATGCACGAGGGCCAGCTTCAGCCCCAGCTTGGCCGCAACCACGTACAGGGCGGCGAGCAGGAGGATGACGGGAAGATTCGCGAGTCGCCACCGCGAGGTGACCATGCTCTGCTAATACAACAGGCGCACCCAGGGCAGTCAAGGCCGGCGCCCGCCGGCCCTCCCCACGCTGTCTAGCGGTGAGGCTCGGCCGCTTCCTCTCCCTCGAGATCGTCCTCGTCGGACGGGACGTCCTCATCGCCCTCGCGCGGATTCAGGTCGTCGTCGTCCTCGATGTTCTCGTCCTGCCGGTCCAAGCCGTCCTCGATGTCGACGTCCTCGTCCTGGAAGAGGGGATGTGGTGGCTTTCGCGCCGGTCCGCCGCTCATGCTCGGCCTCCTCGTGGTGACAGATGATCCGGGTTGCCCTATCGCCCCGCCTTGACACGCCGGCGGGCGGCCACCACCTTCGGCAGCACGTCCCGCTCGTAGAACTTCATGAAGCCTTCCTCGCCGTCGTCGCTGGCGGCCAGCCGGGTCAGTGGCGTGACAGCCGTCCTTCGCGCTCGGACTTCGAGCGGCCGCCGCGTCGCTGGTGGTGCCCTCCGGCGAGGACGCCCCATAGAAACCACAGCGCGGTCAGACCCAGGAAGACGGCGACCAGATCTCCGGCTGTCTCAGGCATCGCTCGCCCCCTCGTCGACCAGCGAGTGCATCCGGCGAGCAGGGCCAGAGCCGTCAGCGATGCCGCCGGCGTCCGAGTCGTTGCCATTCGTGGAAACCATCCGGAGCCTCATCTCTCTGTCTCTGCGCGTCGGCAGCGACAGTTGAGGCTCTCGCATAGGCCGTGCCAGGCTCGAACACCTTGCTCGCGAGGGAAGCTCTTGTATCTCGGATGGTTCGCGGAGCCGCGATGGTGTCGCTCGTCGCGGCCCAACGAGCAGGGATAGGATTACCGGGTCAGACGGTAACGGTGGGCGTGGGCGCGTCCCCGGCCTAGCCAGAGACCGCGGAGGACTCGAGAATGCGCAGGATCCCGCCGGCGGGGATGGACGCCCAGCCCGGGCGATTGTTCAGCTCGTACCGCAGCTCGTAGCAGGCCTTCTCGAGCTCGAAGACCGCGCACGCTCTCGCCAGCTCCTCCTCGGACTTGGGCACGAGCCGGACGGGGCTCTCCGCCACGGCCGCCCCGTAGCCGTCGAGGAACGCGCGGCGGGCATGCCGCTCCCAGGTGGCGAGCCAGCGAAGAGCGCGCTCTCGCTCCGCGGGCGGGCGCTGGCCGACCGTGGTGTGCACGGCATAGTTCAGCGACCGGAGCATGCCCGCGACATCGCGAAGGGGCGGCTGCTTGGCCCGGCGCTCCTCGAGGGGCCGGGCGGGCTCGCCTTCGAAGTCCAGTATGGCGAAGCCGTCGTCCGTCTTGAGGACCTGGCCCAGGTGGTAGTCGCCATGACAGCGGATCTTGTGCGTCCGCGCGCTCCCCAGGAGCCCGACATGGCCGACGGCGGCATCGATGTGACCCGACGCGCGCCGGAGCGCCTCGCGAATGACGCGAAGACCGGGAAACGACTCCGCGGGGATCGACGTGGTGTCGGAGAGGAGCGCCTCGAGCTCGCGGGCGATCCGGGAGCACCAGCGGCCCACGTCCTCGTGGGTGACGGGCTCTGGAGTGAAGGAGGGCAGGAGCGGATCGGAGGCGAGGGCCGCATGGAGCCCGCCCGTGATCGCCCCCAGCTCCCGGATATCGCGGGTCAACGGGCCGGCGATGGAGGCGATGCGATCATCGGCCTGCTCGATGTCGCCCTCTCCGACGATCCGCTCGAGGGCCTCGCAGAGGTCGTCGAGAGTGGCCAGGGCATGGCGCCAGCCATCTCCCGCGTTCTCGATGAACTCCTGGAGGAGGCCGAGGGTGGCGACCTGGCCGGAGGGGCCCAGGTACTCGATCCAGCCGGCGAGCTGCGGGACGTGGCTGAAGCGGGTCCGGCTCGTGAGAAAGTGCAGGATTTCCAGCTCCGGATTGATGCCGCTCTGGGGCCTTCTGATCGACTTCAAGATCAGCCGCCGGTCGAAGACGATCGAGGTGTTGCTCTGCTCTCCCGAGATGCGACGGACGGTGACCGTCTCGTCCATGGTCGCCGCCGCGTGGGAAGGCAGCGCGTGACACGCGAAGCGACCGGCCCGCCCGGGAAGCTGCCGCTCGGACGTGATGGCCGCGAGCAGCTGGCGGCCGAAGCTCGGGTCGACATGAGCGTCGATGAGCGCCCGTCCCTCGAGGCGGCCCGCCACGTCGGCGGCGGCGATGTCGCCGGCGGCGCCGGTGGCAAGCGGCGTGTAGTAGCGCTCGCCGTCCACGCGCAGGAGGAGGAGCAGGATGTCGGGCGTGAGGACGGCCCAGTCCTCGACCTCCACGGAGTCGATGCGGTGCGTCTTGGCGGCGAACCAGCGCTGGCCGGCGAGGAAATCCTTGAGGCGGTCCCGCCCCTGCCCTTCGAGGAGGTCCACCACCACCTCGGGCTCAGAGAGTGATCTCTTCGACGCCATAGAAGATCTGCTCCTGCCGCGGGGGCTGGAGCCGGAACCAGTAGTAGCCGTAGGGCGCGAGGCTGACGAAGTACGGCTGCTCGCGAACGGGGGGAAACCGGGTCTCGCCCAGGAGCTCGATCGGCGTGTGCCCGGCCCAGGGGCGGAGGTCGAGCTCGACGGGCTGGGCCGCGCCGGAGAGATTGTGCACGGCCAGAACCGTCTCGCCCTCGTACTCGCGGACGTGGGCGAGGACGCTGTCGTTGGCGGGCCGCAAGAAACGGAGCGTCCCCCGGCCGAACACCCGCGTCTTCTTGCGGGCCGCGATGAGGTGCTTCATCCAGTTGAGCAGCGAGGACGGCGTGCGCTGCTGCGCCTCGACGTTGATCGACTGGTAGCCGTAGACGGGATCCACGATGAGAGGCAGGTACAGGCGGGCCGCGTCCGCGCGGGAGAAGCCCGCGTTGCGATCGCCCGTCCACTGCATGGGCGTCCGCACCCCGTTGCGGTCGCCCAGATAGATGTTGTCCCCCATGCCCACCTCGTCGCCGTAGTAGAGGATGGGGCTCCCGGGCAGGGTGAAGAGCAGGCTCGTGAGCAGCTCGATCTTCCGGCGGTCGTTGTCGAGGAGAGGGGCGAGGCGCCGCCGGATGCCGAGGTTGAGCCGCATGCGCGGGTCGGCGCTATAGGCGTGGTAGAGCCGCCGCCGCTCCTCCTCGCTGACCATCTCCAGGGTGAGCTCGTCGTGGTTGCGCAGGAAGAGGCACCACTGGCACGAGGAGGGGATGTCGGGCGTGTGGAGGAAGATGTCCGTGATGGGACGCCGGTCGGCGTGGCGCACGGCCAGGAAGATGCGCGGCATGAGGGGGAAGTGAAAGGCCATGTGGAACTCGTCGCCGTTGCCGAAGTACGGCCGGACGTCGGCCGGCCACTGATTGGCCTCGGCGAGGAGGATGCGTCCCTCGTAGCGCGACTCGATCTGGGCCCGCACCTCGCGCAGGAACTCGTGGGTCTCCGGCAGGTTCTCGCAGTTGGTGCCGTCGCGCTCGAAGAGGTATGGCACGGCATCGCACCGGTAGCCGTCGAGACCGCGATCGAGCCAGAACTGCATGGTGTCGAGCACCTCGCGGCGCACGGAGGGATTGTCATAGTTGAGGTCGGGCTGGTGCTGGAAGAAGCGGTGCCAGTAGTAGGCCTTGGCGACCGGATCCCAGGTCCAGTTCGAGGGCTCCGAGTCGACGAAGATGATCCGCGCCTCGCGGAAGCGCTGATCCGTGTCGCTCCACACGTAGTAGTCGCGGTACGGCGAGTCGGGAGACCGCCGCGCCGCCTGGAACCAGGGGTGCTGATCCGAGGTGTGGTTCATCACGAAGTCCGCGATGACGCGGAGGCCGAGGGCGTGGGCGGCCTCGAGGAAGCGCTCGAAGTCGGCCGTCGTCCCGTAGTCGGGATGGACGGAGCGGTAGTCCGACACGTCGTAGCCGTCGTCGCGGAGAGGGGACGGGTAGAAGGGGAGGAGCCAGAGACAGTCGACGCCCAGCTCCTTGAGATAATCGAGCCGGCTCGTCAGCCCCGGGAAATCGCCGATCCCGTCGCCGTTGCCGTCCTGAAAGGTGCGGACGTGCAGCTCGTAGAAGACGGCGTCCTTGTACCAGAGAGGATCGCTCATCCCCCGCCCCCGGGCCGCTGCGCGCGATAGATCGCGGCGGGCTCCCCCTGCGGATCCAGGGTGATCGTCAGCGAGCGCTCGCCCACGAGCCGCCGGTGATCGGACAGGAGCTCGTGGAGCTCGACGGGTTCGCCCCCCGCCATGCCCATCTCCTCGAGGGGGAGGTGGAGGGTGGTCTCGTGGGCGGCGAAGGGATCCAGGTTGACCGCGACGAGGACGATGCTGTCGCGGGCCGGCGTCATCTTCCCGTAGAAGAGCACGTGGGGGCTGTCGGCCTCGTAGAAGCGCAGGTTGCCGTACGCCTGGAGCGCCGGATTCTCTCGACGGATCGCGTTAAGGCGCCCGATGTAATCCGCGATGTGGCCGGGGCGCGTCCAGTCCCGGACGCGGACCTCGTACTTCTCGGAGCTCGCGTATTCCTCGGAGCCGGGGGCCACCGCCTCCGACTCACAGAGCTCGAAGCCGCTGTACATGCCCCAGAGGGAGGACAAGGTGGCGGCGAGGGCCGCGCGCATCTTGAAGGCGGGGCGGCCCCCGCGCTGGAGCACCTCGGACAGGATGTCCGGGGTATTCACGAAGAGGTTGCCCCGGAAGTATTCGACCATGGGCGGCGTGGTCAGCTCCCGGAAGTACTGCGTCAGCTCCTCCTTCGAGTTGCGCCAGGTGAAATAGGTATACGACTGGGTGAAGCCCGTCTTGGCCAGCTCCTGCATGATCTTGGGACGGGTGAAGGCCTCGGCGAGGAAGATGACGTC
>Ga0137391_10001348_pt1 | contig 17800 bp, 15 predicted proteins | sample 15con2h24BmetaG_FD_101399 | JGI IMG/M metagenome (GOLD analysis project Ga0137391, IMG submission 101399) | Vadose zone soil microbial communities from Angelo Coast Range Reserve, California, USA - 15con2h2.4B metaG | ecosystem: Environmental > Terrestrial > Soil > Vadose zone > Saprolite...
CGCCACGCTCGACGCCTGCCGCAAAGCCGACGCGGTTTTTCTCGGCGCTGTGGGCGGACCGAAGTGGGATTCGCTTCCGGTCGGCAAGAGGCCGGAAAGCGGATTGTTGGCGTTGCGCCAGGGGATGGGTCTTTATGTAAATGTGCGCCCGGTGAAACTACTGGAGCCGCTGCGCGGAATTTCGCCGTTGAAGGCCGACCGGCTCGGCGATCTGGACCTTGAAATCGTGCGCGAGCTTGCCGGCGGCATGTATTTCGGTGAACGCGGCAACGTCGTAGAAAATGGCGTGGAGCGCGCGTTTGACACGGAATCGTACTCGACCTCGGAGATTGAGCGCGTTGCGACGTTTGCCTTCGCGCGCGCCGAAAGCCGCTCGCGGCGTATTTGTTCGGTCGACAAAGCCAACGTACTGGCGAGTTCGCAGCTTTGGCGCCGCACGGTCGCGGCCATGAGCGCGGCGTATCCGGGAATCCGGCTCGAGCACATGTACGTCGATAACGCCGCCATGCAGCTTACGCTGCGGCCATCACAGTTTGACGTACTGCTCACGACCAATATGTTTGGCGACATCTTGAGCGATGCCGCCGCGGGGTTAGCGGGGTCGATCGGGGTGATTCCGTCGGCCAGCTTCGGTTCCAGCGCACCGTTGTTCGAGCCTATTCACGGTTCGGCGCCCTCGCTCGCGGGCACGGACACGGCAAATCCTATCGGCTCGATTCTCAGCGTGACCATGATGCTGCGCGATGCCTTCGGGCTGTCGCTGGAAGCGGACTGGGTGGAGCAATCGCTGCTGCGCGTCCTCAGCGGCGGCTACCGCACTCCCGACATCGCCGAACCTGGCGCCCGCACCGTATCCGGCTCGGCGTTCACGGAAATGCTCCGCGAAGAGATGCAGCGCACGCTCGAGCACGCCGAGCGCTACGGCTGGGGCGTCTAGCCGCCGAGCATACGCTTCCGTGCCCGCGGCATCCCGCCCGCCTGCGAACCTCACCGCGCCTTGCGGGAACCCGCTGGGGATGCTACTTTTTCACTTCCCATATAGGTGACTGCTCACCTACGTCGGGGACGATTGGCCCAGGTGTGGAGGCTGAGCTGTAAGGGCGCTGGCCTCCAGGTCGTTTCATTCAGGTGCCCACATCATTCGTTTGGAACATCGGGGGTCCGGATCATTCGGGATAGCTGGGCTGCGTGTGCTTGCCCGATAATCGTTTGCTGGTATGACGGAAACCATAGCCAAATTGAAAGACGCTCCGGGACAGCGTGCGCCGCGAAGCGTGACCTACTGGCGTGTGGAAGGCTCGCTGCTCGAGGTGGGCGCCATGCGGCTGGTCGGCTTTTTCACCTGGAACGCACAGAGTTTCTCGGAGCGTTGGGCGCGGCGTTTGGGCATGGCGGCAATGGCCCTTTCGCGGCCTTTCGCTTATGCCGCGAGCCGCACCTTCGCCACCCGGCTGCTGCACACGTTGCTGCGCGGCGTCAGCCAAGACCGCCTGGACCTACTGGGTGAAGAGTACTTTCAGTACGTGCTGAAGCCGCAATTGCGCCGCGAATCCGTCGAAAGACTTCTTGCGGTCCTGCACAGCGGCGAGGAGGTCGCGCTGGTCAGTCAGCTCCTCGACAACGTGTTGCGCCCGCTTGCCAATCACTTCGGCATCTCTGCGTTTGTCTCCAATCGCTTGGAATTTCGCGACGGCTACGCCACGGGGCGGCTGCTTTCGCCCGTCGTGCGCCCGCGCGGACCTTTGGCATGGATTGCCAGTGGATCGACGGACGGCCGCGTGCCGCGCGAGAAATTGCTTTCCCGCCTTGGCTGGAAGGATTCCGATCTGGATGCAGCGACGCAGACTGCGGCGCGTCCTCCGGCGCCGGCCGGACGCGCGGTGGCCGCACTTGGCGATGTTCCCCGCATCGAGCGGCTCGCGGTTCGCGAAACGCTGGCGAATCGCCACATTTTGCTGGTGGGCGTCACCGGCTTCATTGGCAAAGTGTGGCTGGTCGATTTGCTCGAAAATGTTTCGAGCATCGCTAAAATCACGCTGCTCATTCGGCGCAATCGCACCACTTCCGCGCAACGCCGGTTTGAAAAAATTATCGAGGAGTCGCCGGCGTTCGACACGCTGCAGGAGCGGCACGGCCGGCAGCTCGGCGCGTTCTTGAGGGAAAAAGTGGAAGTGGTGGAAGGCGACGTCAGCCAGCACGGGCTGGGGCTTGACGAGGCGACGCAAGCACGGCTGGCGAAATCGCTGGACCTGATTGTCAACAGCGCGGGACTGACCGATTTCAATCCGGATCTGCGCGAGGCGCTGGCCTCCAACGTCGATTCCGCCGTGCATTTGCTCGCTTTTCTGCGTAAGTGCAATCATGCAGGCTTAATGCACCTTTCCACGTGTTACGTGGTGGGTATGCGCGATGGCCGAGTCGCCGAGGAACTGCAGGACAATTACACTCCCGCGCAGGATTCCAACTTCGATGCCCAACGCGAGGTGGATTCGCTGCGCGAAATGATTGGGCGCATTGAAGCGCGTGCGGAAAGCCCGGAGCTGACCCGCGCGCTGCGCCGGCAGGCACTGGGGCGTGCGGGAGATCCATCCGCGGTCCCCGCGGAGGAGCTGGACGGAGTGCTGAAGCGCAATCGCGTGCGCTGGTCGCGCAATCGGCTCCTCCGTGTGGGCATGCGGCGCGCGCAGCATCTTGGCTGGCCGAACACCTACACGTATACGAAAAGTTTAGGTGAGTCGATTCTTTCGCGCCACGGACAGGATTTGCCCATCGCGATCGTGCGGCCGTCGATCGTGGAAAGTTCGATGCGTTCTCCGTTCGTGGGATGGAATGAAGGCATCAACACCTCGGGACCGCTCTCTTATTTGCTGGGAACCAATTTCCGGCAGCTTCCCACGAATGAACGCAAGTGCCTGGACGTAATCCCCGTGGACATGGTCTGCCGCGGCCTGACGCTGATCGCCGCTGCCATCGTGGCGCGGCGCAACGCGCGCATGTATCAGCTAGCCACCTCCGCGATCAATCCCGTGAACATGGGGCGCAGCATCGAGCTTACCGGGTTGGCCCACCGCAAGCATTACCGCACGCAGCAGGGCATCGAGCACTGGCTCAAAGTGAAGTTTGAAACCATTCCGGTGTCCAAGCAGCGCTACGAGCGATTGTCGATTCCCATGCAGAAGGCGGTCGTCTCGCGCATCAACCGCATGGCGGTGATCCTGCGTATGAATAAGGCGCCGCTGGCCAGGCAGGAGCGCGACTTGTTGCGCGCAGAAAAGCTTATCGAGCTGTACGAGCCGTTCATCCTGCACAACGAGCATGTTTTCGAGTCTGAAAATGCGCGCTTGCTTTCCGCCGCGCTTTCTCCGGAAGAGCGCGCCCTTTTCGCGTTCGATCCGGAATCCATCGACTGGTGGGACTACTGGATCAACATCCACATTCCGGCGCTGCGCCGTTGGTGCTATCCGCTCATGGAAGGGCGTCCGCTGGAGGCGCGCGTGCCTCGCGAGCTCGATTGGTCTGCGCAAGCAGCGTGCGCCGCCGCCAGTCCCAACTCCGCGCCGCCGTCCGATTCTTTATGGCGATCTTCGTAACCGGCTCGACCGGATATCTCGGCAGCTACCTCGTCGCCGGGTTGCTGCGGGAGCATCGCGACCCTCTGAATCTGCTGGTGCGTGCGAACTCCGCGCAGGAAGCGCACGAGCGCCTCTGGCACTCCCTGCAGCTTCACTTCGATTTCCCGGAGTTCTTCGATCACGTCAATTCGCGGGTGCGCATCTTCGGTGGCGATCTTACCTCCCAGCGCTTCGGCCTGTCGGACGATGACTACCACGCCCTGGTCGACACCACCGATTCCATCATTCACTGCGCCGCTTCGCTGAACCGCAAGTCTGAAAGGCAGTGCCTCAATGTGAATCTGCGCGGCTCGCTCGAAGTAATCCAGCTTGCGCGCCGCGCGCAGGACCGCAAGGGACTGCGGCGGTATTCGCACGTTTCCACCGTGGCGGTTGCCGGTCATCGCCGGAACGAAGTGGTGGCCGAAGATTCGTCCATCGATTGGGACCGCTCGGACTACGACCCCTATGCGCGCACCAAGAAATTTTGCGAGCACATGGTCGGACAACTTCTTCCCGATGTGCCACGCATTATCTTTCGGCCAGCCATCGTCATGGGCGACAGTCGGCGAGCGGAGACCTCGCAGTTCGACATGGTGCAGGCTTTCGATCTGCTCGCGCGCTTGCCTGCGCTTCCGCTGCGTCCTCACGATAAGATCGATATTGTCCCGGCGGATTACGTCGGCAAAGCCATCTTGACCATTCATCAGAAAGAACGGGCCGCGCACGGCATCTACCATCTTTCCTCGGGCGTGGGCTCGCAGACTTATCGAGAGCTGACCGACAGTCTCGCGCAAGCCGGCGGCTGGCGGCGCCCTGTTTACGTGCCTTCGTTCGGTCGGCCCTTTTCCGCTACGGTGAACTGGCTGGCGAATCGCGGAGGCGCAGTCGGCCATGGCGCGTCGCTGATGAAAGTCTTTTGGCCCTATCTCGACTGGAACACGGTCTTCGATAACTCGCGCGTGGTCGCGGAACTCGGCGAAGCGCCCGAAAAATTTTCCAGCTATGCGTATCCTTTGCTGAAATTCAGCCGCGAAAACAAGTTTCGCTATCCGGCGAAGCCGTGGCCTTCTTCCGCCAGCGCCACGGCACCGAAAACAGTTGCTGGGAGCGCCCGCGCATGACTGATTTTCTCCTCGTCGCGTGGGTCAGCGCGCTGATTGAAATCCGGCGCGTCGGCTGGATGTTTGGACTCGGCCGCCGCTGGGAACCCGGCGGAAAGCTGCGCCTGCTGTTCGCCGGGTACAACGGCACGCGCAATACCGGCTCCGATGTTCGCGTGCAGGAAATGCTGCGCCAGGTGCGCCACGTCCTCGGCGCCGGCATTGTCGACTTCAGCGTGATGACCCAGGACTTCAGTCGCAGCCGCGGCTATTTCGCGGGCACGCGCCAGGTCCATCTGCCCGATGTTTTTCCACCGTTCTTGTTCCGCGAAGTGCGCCAGAATCATGGTGTCATCGCTTGTGAAGGCTCGATGTTCAAAAGCAAATTCGCCAACGCGTTGACCACCATGATGATCGGTTCGCTCGGTCTGGCTTCCGCCGAAAATAAATTATCACTCGCGTACGGCGGAGAAGCCGGCCACATGGATCCCCTAATCCAAGATATGTGCGCTCGCTACGTGCACGACTCCTTGGTCATCACGCGCAATGTGGAGTCGCAAGATTTGTTGCGCAAACTCGGCATCTCCACCGAGCTCGGCACGGACACCGCCTGGACATTCGAGCCGCATCCCCCGGAATACGCGCGCAAAACGCTGCGCGAAGCGGGCTGGGACGAAAAAACTTCCATCCTCGTGCTCTGCCCGATCCATCCCTTCGTTTGGCCGGTGAAAGCATCCATTGCGAAATACATCGCGCGCGTCACTGCCGGCGCTTACAAAGAAAGCCAATACCGCACCGTTTATTTTCATCAGTCCGGCGCCGATGTGGACGCGAAATACCGCCGCTACGTCTCGGCCTTCGGCAAAGCCGCGGCGGCCTTTGGCGAACGCCATCGCGTCTTCCCGATTCTTGTAGCCATGGAGCGGCTGGATGCGCACGCTTGCCGCTCGATGCAGGAGTTTTTGCCCGGCGCGCCGGTATTCACTTCCGATGACTACGATATGTTCCAGCTCGTGTCCATCTTGCGGGCCGGCACCTACATGGTTTCTTCGCGCTATCACGGCATAGTCGCCTGCATGCCAAGCCTGGTTGCTTCGGCCGGCGTCACCATGGACGAGCGCATCCGCAACCTCATGCGTGAACGCGGCCACGAGCATCTTTTCCTCACCGTCGACGACGCCGAGCTGGAGCCGAAGCTTTTGCAAATGATGGAAGCGCTCGTGCGCGAAGCGGATTCCGTTCGCGAAGGCATCGGCCGCACCGTCATCCGCAATCTCAAAGTCATGGCGCGCATGGGCATCATTCTCGAAGACACCGTCCGCCGCACTTATCCGGAGTTTCCGCTGCGCTCCGGCGTGCTTTCCTGGGAAGAGTATCTGCCGCCACTTAGCAAAACCTTGCGCGACCTGGCGGAGCGCTACGACTCCAGCACGATCGCGCAACATTCCGTGGCCGGATCCGCGTCGCGATGAGCAAGCTGGATGTTCGGCCGCGCGCAGTTGGCGCTTTCAACTTCTGAGGCTCATGCCCAACTTCCTCGAAACTATTTCTGCTCAACTGCAGCGTAGTGCCGGACGCGTGGTTCTGCGCGAAATTCACGGCGAGCAGTTCGTCAGCGTTACCGGCAGGGAATTGCTCGATCAGGTCCGCCAGGTGCGGGCCTATCTTCGCCGCAGCGATCTGCGCCCGGGCGATCGCTGCGCTCTCCTCGCGCCCAACTCGATTCGCTGGGCCGCACTTGATTTGGCGCTGATGGCCGAAGCACTCATCGTGGTCCCGCTTTATGCCCGGCAGTCGCCGGCGGAGCTCGCCGCCATGATGAAAGACTCCGAGCCGAAGCTGCTTTTTGTGAGCGACGCCGCGCTCGCGGATGCCGCAATGCAAGCATGGACCGGCGATTCCTCCAGCGCACCACGCCGCGTGCTCTTCGACGAAGTCTTGCAGCAGCCCGCGCCGGCGCAATCGATTCCCGACGCTCCTGGTCCGCGCGGCGATTCCGACATCGTCACCATCATCTACACCTCCGGCACCTCCGGCGAACCCAAGGGCGTGTGCCTCACCATTGCCAACGTCACCCACATGCTTTCCTGCACCACCGAGCGCCTCGACCAGCTCATGGGCCAAACGCGCCAGCCCGATCGAGTCTTCCATTACGCGCCCTTCAACTTCGCAGCTTCGTGGATTCTCTTGCTCTCCTGCCTCTCGCGCGAGAGCGTCCTCACGCTCTCCACCGACCTCGCCAAGCTCCCCGACGAGATTCGCCTCTCCGCCCCGCACTATTTCCTCAACGTGCCGACGCTGCTCGAGCGCGTCCGTCGCGCTGTCGAAGACGCTCTCTCCAAGCGCGCCGCTCCGATCCGCTCTCTTTATGCAAAGTCGCGCGAAGCCTGGGAGCGCCAAAATTCAAGCTGCACTCGAGTCTCCGATGTACTTTGGCTTGCGCTCGGCCGCAAACTCATCTTCGGCAAGATCAAAGCCCGCTTCGGCCCGCACCTTCGCGCGCTGATCTGCGGGTCGGCCCCGCTCGCTCCCGAAACGCAACAATTTTTCCTGATGCTTGGCATTCCCGTGCTGCAAGCCTACGGACTCACGGAAACCACCGCCATCTGCACGCTGGACGACCCACGCGTCCAGGTCGAGCCAGGCTATGTAGGCCAGGCGATCCGCGGCATCGAGATGAAAACCGCCGACAACGAAGAAATCGTCGTCCGCGGTCCGCACATTTTTGCCGGCTACTGGAATCGCCCGGAAGAAACCGCGCGCGTACTCCGCGACGGTTGGTTTCACACCGGCGATCAAGGCGAAGTGAACCGGCGCGGAAACTGGCGCATCATCGGCCGCATAAAGAATCTGATCATCCTCAACTCCGGCCACAACATTCCGCCCGAGCCTATCGAGGACAAAATCGCGGAGCATCTTCCCAGCGCGCAACACGTCGTTGTCGTCGGCAACGGCCGCGGCTATCTTTGCGCGCTCATCGCCGGCGCCGTCGAGCCGCAAGCTGTGCAGTCCGCGCTCGACACCATTAACTCCAGCCTTCCCCACTATCGCCAAATTCGCAATTTCGCCTTGATTCGCGATTCCTTCACGGCGGAGAGCGGCCTCCTCACTGCGATGGGCAAGCTCCGCCGCGACGCTATCAACGCGCGCTTCGCCTCCGAGATTAACTCCATGTACGATAGAAAGCTGTCATGAAGCGCTTCGAGGGAAAAACGTTGCGGTGGGACTGGGGCGACGGCATCGTCGAGCTAACGCTGGACCACGAGCCCGCCAACGAAATCGGTGCCGAAACTCTGGCCGACCTGGAAAAATTCGCCGCCGCAATTCCAACGCTTGCGCTGGAAACCGCCGCGTGCATCTTCTTCAGCGTCCGAAAACAAGGTTTCTCCGCCGGCGCCGATCTCCGCCAACTCTATCGCGGCGCGGAACCGCTCTCCGAAAGGGAACGCCTCGCGGGCGTCCGCCAATTCCTCGAGCGCATCCACGTCGTACTCAACGCCATCGATGCCGCGCCGTTTGTCACCATCGCCGCTGTTCAAGGCGTCTGCTTCGGCGGCGGCTTCGAACTGGCGCTCGCCTGCGACATCATCATCGCCGACAAGATGGCACGCTTCGCATTTCCGGAACTGCGTCTGGGCCTCATTCCCGGTTTCGGCGGCATCCCGCGCCTCAAGCGCGACCTCGGCAACGCGTTCGTGCGCGATCTGCTTCTCACCGGCCGCAGCATAAACGCTGCGCGTGCGCAAGCCGTTGGTCTCGTCTCGCAACTCGCCGCCGAGGGCGAAGCCATCAAAATCGCCCGTTCCACCGCAGCGCAAATCGCCAAGTTCGACGCCGTGGCCTGCGCCGCCGCCAAAAAATTCATCAAGCCCATCCCCCACGATGAACTACGCCGCGAAATCGACCTCTTCTGCGAGCTCTTCACCCGCCCCGCTGTAATGGCCGCCCTGAAAAAATTCGTGGAATCCACCGACGCCATGCCTTATCTGCCCTAACACATCCAGCACAACTTCTGTTTCCATATTTAACGGTGAGCGTTAAACTAAGCGTGTGATCAGGAGCTTCCGCGACTCACGGACGCACCTGTTGTAGTTGACAGGAAAATCGAGGAAGCTTCCTCCGAGCGTGCTTCGCGCAGCTCTGAGAAAGCTTCTCTTGTTAAACTCGGCACGGAGATTGGACGACCTTCGTATTCCGCCCGGTAACCGCCTGGAAGCTTTGAAGGCAGATCGGGAAGGTCAGTTCAGCATTAGAATCAATGACCGGTATAGGATTTGTTTCAATTGGCGGGATGGGGACGCCTTCGACGTCGAAATCGCCGACTACCATTAATCTGTAGTCGCGAAGGAATATCCGCTCATGTCAGAAAAGAGAGATGCAGCGCCCACGTGGAAGATTCATCCGGGCGAAATTCTTCGTGAAGAATTTCTCAAACCGATGCACCTCTCCGCCAATGAGCTTGCTCGGCGCCTTCACGTTCCCGCTCCGCGCATCAACGACATTGTCTTGGAGCGGCGGGGCATCACCGCCGATACGGCTGTCAGATTGGCTCGGTTCTTCGGAATGTCCGAGGAATTTTGGATGAATTTGCAGCTGCAATACGAAGTTCGCGCTGCCCGCCAGCGCTTACGTCGTACGATCCGTAAAATTCAGCCGCGTCGTGCAAAACAAGCCGCGTAATCGCTTGAAATTAATGGAGCGCGCCACGCCGTAGTCATCCGCTCAAGTTGCTGGGGCCCGCTTCAGCGCGCCCCAGCCCTGCCCGTGCCCAAGAAAACCTAGCCGTTCGGCGGATGTACACGCCCCTGCACCTGCGGCATCTTCTTCATGGAGGCAACAAATGTCAGCCGAACTCATCGAACTTTCCAACGCCCTCGCGCAAGCCACCGAGCGCGCCGCAGCCAACGTTGTCGCCGTTCACGCTGAAGTCCGTGGCTCCGCCAGCGGCGTAATCTGGCGCACCGGCATCATCGTCACCGCCGAGCACGCCTTGCGCCGCGACGAAGAAATTCACGCGACCTTGCCGGATGGCCGCGTCGCGCCCGCAACTCTCGCGGGCCGCGACCCATCAACCGATCTCGCTGTCCTGAAGTGCGCGGAAGCCTCCGCCGTCCCCAATTTTGGCGATGTGGCCTCGTTGAAGTCCGGCAGTCTCACGCTAGTGGTAGGCCGGACGCGCGCCAGCGGCCCAGTAGCCGCACTCGGCGTAGTCAGCCTCGTCGCGCCCGAGCGCCGCACCTGGACCGGCGCCGCCCTCGCTCCCTATATCCGCCTCGACGTCGGCCTGCAGCCCACCGCCATCGGCGGAGCCGTCGTTGACGCGCAAGGCCGCACCGTCGGCATCGCCACGCCACGCTTCGCGCGCTTCGGCGCCATCGCCATACCGGCGCCCGCCGTCGACCGCGCCGTGGACACCTTGCTGAAGAAAGGGCACATCCCGCAAGGCTACCTCGGCGTTGGTCTGCAGCCGGTGCGTTTGCCCGACGCGCTCCGCCAATCCTTGCAGCGCAGCGAAAAAACCGCTGCCATTGTTCTCGAAGTCGAGCCGGAAAGCCCCGCGCACAAAGCCGGCATCGTCATCGGAGACATTCTCGTCGCCGTCGCCGGTCATTCTGTCGCGCGCCTCGAAGACGTCCACTCGCAACTCCACGGCGAATCCATCGGCAAGCCGCTTGCGCTGAAATTCATTCGTGGCGGCGCAGTGCAGGAAGTAAGCATCGTCGTCGGCGAACGCCCGCGCGGAGGCGAATAACATGGCCATCCACGGTTTCGGTGAAATCGCCGAGCAACTTCGCCGCTCCACCGTTCTCGTCAGCCCTGGTGGGCGCGGCAACGGCTCCGGCGTCATCTGGTCCGCTGACGGCGTCATCGTCACCAACGCGCACGTCGCGCGCGCCTCGCAAATGCGCATCCAGCTCTGGGACGGCCGCGAGTTCGACGCTGCGCTCGTCTCGCGCGACACCCGCCGCGATCTTGCCGAGCTCCGCATCAACGCCGCGAATCTTCCCGCCGCGGCCGCCGCTGATTCCTCGCAAGTGCGTCCCGGCGAGCTCGCCATCGCCATCGGCAATCCGCTGGGCTTCGTCGGCGCGCTCACCACCGGCGTGATTCACGCAGTCGGCCCGCTGCGCCTTTGGGGCTCCGAACCCTGGGTGCAAGCCGACGTCCGCCTCGCCCCTGGCAATTCCGGCGGCCCGCTCGCCGACGCCCGCGGCCGCGTCATTGGCATCAACACCATGGTCGCTGGAAGCCTCGCGCTCGCCGTGCCCAGCAACGCGGTCACCAATTTTCTTGCCGCAGATCCCATCGACGCCTGGCTCGGCGTGACCGTCGCGCCGGTGCGCGTCCCACGCCCCGGCAGCCGCTCCAAAGCTTTCGGTCTCGTCTTGCTCGAAGTGGAACCGGACGGCCCCGCCGCAAACGCTTCTCTCTTGCCGGGCGACATTCTGCTCGGCACTGACGAAAAATCGTTCGCCTCGCTAGATGATCTTTCGACCTCTCTGCAAGGCTCCGGCCAGCGTCTGCTGCGCCTGGGGTTTCTAAGGGGAAATTACGAGCGCTTCCGTCTAGTTACCGTCCAGCTTGGCGCGCAGCGCATTCCCAGGAGCGCCGCCGCCGCGTGATTCGCGTCTTCCTCATCGGCGCTTCGCCGCTCGCCCGCGCCGCGCTGCAAAATCGCCTCAAGGCGCAAAGCGTGAAAATTGTCGGCAGTGCCGCCGCCATCGACGCCCTAGGCAGCGACCTCTCCGATACCCAGGCAGATGTACTCTTGGTCGATGTCGCGGGCGAATCGCCCGAAGCCATCATGGAATCGCTCGCGGACTCCGACCTCGCAGCAGAAATTCCCATCGTCGTGCTCACCGAAGCCGCCTCTCCCGCGGCCTCCGCGCAAGCCCTGCAAGCTGGGATTCGTGCCATCCTTCCCAGCGAAGTCTCCACCGATCAGCTCGCCGCCGCCTTGCAAGGCGCAGCCGCGGGTCTAGTCGTCTTGCATCCCGCTGAAATTCCCGCCGTCTACCCGGCCGCGTCGCCCGCGTCGCACCCGTTAGCCGAACTCCCCGAGCCCCTGACCCGCCGCGAACGCGAAGTCCTGCAAATGCTAGCCGCCGGCCTGGCCAACAAGGAAATCGCCGCCCGCCTCAACATCTCCGACCACACCGCCAAATTCCACGTAGCCGCCATCCTCGGCAAACTCGGCGCCGCCACCCGCACCGAAGCCGTCGCCCTCGGCATCCGCCGCGGCCTCGTCCTCCTCTAACCTCGCTGCTCTTTCCTTCTCTTCCGGAAGAATTTAGCTCGTCAGACAAATATGAATTGGTACTCCTACGACCCTGGTACCAAATCTTTGGTGCTCCCGGTCTATGGAAAGATGTGCGGGCGCTCCCCTATTCTTCAAATTATCTTGGGGTCAGAATCGAATGCTTCCACTCATTGCCGTGTTGTTTGCTCTCCCTGTACTTGGCCAAGGCTGCCCGCACGAGGGCCCCGACCACCGATGGTTCGGTCGCATGGGCTGCCAGATTCAGCGGAAGATGACCATCGAACACGCTCGACCCCCCCGAACGATTTGGTCTTTCCACGTCTTGAAGGTCTCGGTGAAAATTGATCCCAGGCATCCTCACCTGCTGGTTGAATGGCCCGCGCGGTCGCAAAAACTATGGCGGTTCCGCGCCGGCTACCGTTGGGATGCCAATGCCAGAGCCTATATCTTCCCTGCCCTCGCGCTAAAAAAGGTCGATGGGCCGATGCCTGAGTACCAAACCAACTCCGAATTGCGTCTCAAGCCCAAACCGCCCACGACAACATCGTCGGTCATACACCAGGATTCTACATAGCTGGAAGGTTCGATTTTTGACCCAAGGAAAGCCGCCGTTTACCGGCCGACGTTAGCGGACAAAGGGATAGATCTCATCAGCGATCCAATAGTTTTCAAAAACGATCGCAAACAGCGTTCCCATCAACCACAGAATCCAGCGTCGCTTTGCCCACATGGCATGCAGCGATTGCTCCTGCATGGGAATTTCCACCACGTACGCGGCGCAATAGCAAGCATTGGCCAGAAGCGCCAGCATGAGCAACTTCAGAAGCGAGCTTAGCGTCAATGCCGGCTGGAAATGGGGCCAGGACGCCACCAACCAGATAATCACGACGGTCGTAAGCGCAGCGTTATAGATTAACCGCCCGCGCTCCCAAAAACGCACGGCATCGCCGAACATTCGGCGAAACGGGCCCGGTGACTGCCCCAACGTCACTGCCGGTTCCGGATTCTGGGGATCCATGGAGTGCTCCTCGAATGAGCATGCCTCGTCCGCTCCTTGTCGTCAAGTACTTTATATTGCGAAGTGGCCATGCCGAAATCGCCCTCAACTCCGCGCCCAACTGTTTTCTCCTCCGACCGCATTTTTCATTCTTTCTCGATGGTGATAAATTGACCTATCCACGCGCACAATCGACCAAACCACGCAGGAAGTGCTGGCCCTAGCCTCCAAGCATTTCCAGGTTCCCGCGAACTCCCTCGCGCCCGATGACGATTTCTTCAAAAAACTCGGCATCGGCATCCGCCGCAGCCTCGTCCTCCTCTAACCTCCCGTCTCCTTCCTCGCTCCATGAGTCGCGCGGTCGGCTAAGGTCAGACGGGCAAGACCGAGCCGCCGGAACACTGCAGATCTCCTGGTGTCTGCTCTGGTGTCGCGTTCGTTGTGTCCAAGGCAAGAGAAGCGTACGATGCACACGCCGGAGTCCCAAATCGGGAATTCCGGCTCTAAGAAGGAGGCGTCATGAGCGCTACATCTCTGGGCACAATCGTGAAAAAGTCAGTGGGTTGGTCCATTGGGCTCAGCGTCCTGATGATCCTGGCTGGTTTTCTAGCTATCGCGGTACCTCAGGCGGCCGGAATCACGGTGAATTTATTGGTCGCCTGGCTGCTTGTTTTCAGCGGCACGGCCCATCTGGTGTTTGCCTGGCACACCCGCACAACGGGCGGAATTCTCTGGGAGCTGCTGCTGGGTATTCTCTATATTTTCGTTGGTGTGTACCTGTTGTTTCATCCTGTGGCCGGCTTGGCGTCACTCACGCTCGCACTCGCGATCTACCTGTTTGCCGAAGGAGTCTTGGAACTTATCTTGTCGTTCCGGCTCCGCCCCATGCCGGGCTCGGGCTGGCTGCTATTCGACGGAATCATCACCCTGATCCTTGCCATCATGATTTGGAGGACCTGGCCTTCGAGCACCGAATGGGTCATCGGCACGCTTGTGGGGATCAGCATGCTCTTCAGCGGAATCTCTCGCCTGATGCTTTCTCTTGCCGCGCGCAGCATCACGAGCAAGTTGGCCTAGGCGTCGAAGGACATCCGCACCAGCAGATCCAGCTTATGCGTGCCTTGCGGGGATTTTTCCGTGCACGATTGGGTCTTGCCCAGACCCACTATCCCATCCTCTCCTGAATTTTCATTCCCGTCGCGATGGTGATAAATTGACCTATCCATGCGCACGATCGACCAAACCACGCAGGAAGTGCTGGCCCTAGCCTCCAAGCATTTCCAGGTTCCCGCGAACTCCCTCGCGCCCGACGACGACTTTTTCAAGAAGCTCGGCATCGACAGCCTCCAAGCCCTCGAGCTCCTCAGCCGCCTCGAAAATCATTTCGGCATCGAGCTCCCCGACTACGAAGTCCAAGGCGTAAGTGACTTCCGCACCCTAGCCTCCCGCATCCAATCCCGCCTGTGATGCTCGATCTCTCGAAATATCAATCAATCGGCGCAGCATTGAAGGACGCCTTGGACCAATTTGCCGATGAGACATGCCTGATCGAATCTGACCGCGAGCGTGAGAAGGAACGACTCACCTACCGCGATTTCAAGAAACGTGCGCTTCGCCTGGCAAGAGCGCTGCAGGATGCAGGTTTTGAAGCCGGTGATCGAACGGCGATCATAATGACCAACCAGTCTAAGTGGCTCATTTCCGCCTACGCAATTCTCTACCGCGGCGGCGTCATGATTCCTCTCGATTACAAGCTCACTCCCGACGAGCAATGGCAATTGCTCAGTCACTCCAACGCTGCCTTCCTGATTACTGAGTATCCGATTTGGCGGCAACTCGCCGCTTCCTCCGGTCGCGCGGCGGCAATCAACGTCAAAACCATCTTCGTTACGGAAGCCCCTCCCAGTGCCGCTCTTGACGGCGCACAACGCTGGGAAGATTTCCAGCGCCGCGGTGAGCCCGCATTTGTCGCCCGCAGCCGTACCGACGTTGCTTCCATCGTCTATTCTTCCGGTACTGGCGGACGTCCCAAAGGCTGCATGACGACACACGAAAACTATCTCGAGCAAGGCCATGCAATCACGCAGGTAATCGCATTTCAGGCGGGGATTCGCTACCTTAGTATTCTTCCCACTAATCACGTCGTTGATTTCATGATGGGCTTTCTTCTCCCATTTACTTCCGGAGCGACGGTGGTCCATCTGCGCACACTTCGGCCGGAATTTGTGCGCGACGCTTTTACCCGCTACAAAATCAGCTACATGATGGTCGTGCCTCTCATTCTCAAAAACCTGAAAAAGGGAATGGAAGCCAACTTCGCCGCTCTGCCAAGAAGCAAACGCACCGCGTTGAACGCCCTCATCCGCATAAATCGCGCTTTGACTCGTGATCGCCCCAGAGTTTGGCTCAGCCGCATACTGCTCGGCCAAGTGCACCGTGCATTTGGCGGCCAATTGCGCGCGTTCGGTGTGGGAAGCGCGTTCACCGAACCCGCTACGATTCAATTTTTCCTGGATCTGGGCATTCCTGTCGCAAACGCCTATGGGCTAACCGAAGCGGGCACCGCTGTTTCGGTGAACGACCCTTGCACACCGCGCGCAGACACGGTCGGCAAACCGCTTCCCGGCGCGGAAGTACGTATTGTGAATCCGGACGCGGATGGCATCGGCGAACTCGCCGTCCGCGGCAAAACCGTCATGGCGGGTTACCTCGACGATCCCGAACTCACCGCCGAGACCATCGTCGACGGCTGGCTCATGACCGGCGATCTCGGCCGTTTCGATGCGGCCGGCCATCTGCGACTCTTCGGCCGCAAGAAAAACATGATCGTCACCGAAGAGGCTAAGAACATCTACCCCGAGGATATCGAAACCGTCTTCGAGGGCCTGCCCGTTAAGGAATTTTGCGTCTTCGCCGCCAACTACATCTGGCCGCGGCGCTCCCTGGTCGGCGAGCAGTTAGTCCTCGTTCTTCGTCTCGAGCAAGGCCAGGCCCTCATCGACGATCTTCGCCGCGACATCTCCGCTCGCAACAATCGCCTGCTAAACTACAAGCGCGTGCATGGGATCGTCCTTTTCGACGAAGACTTCCCCCGCACGGCATCGCTAAAAATTAAGCGCAATATCCTGGCAGAACGCCTGGCGCAGTTAGACCGCGCCACAGCGATTCTGCCCTTGTGATGCCGTTGTGACTATCCATCACTGTGTCATCCTGAGGACCGGCGTCTTTTGCGTTCGTCTGTGAGAGAAACATTCTTCGCCATCGTCAACCCCGCTGCCGGCGGCGGCCGCTCCGCCAAGCTCGCCGGCCCCGCCGTCGCGCGCCTCCGCGAGAGCGGCCTCCGCGTTGACGTCATTGCCTCCACCGGTCGCGGTCACGCCGCAGACCTCGCCCGCGAAGCCTACGATCAAGGCTACCGCCGCTTCATCGCCGTCGGTGGCGACGGCACCGCTCACGAAATCCTCAACGGCATCTTCACCCACGCCGGAGCAAGCGCCCGCATCTCGCTCGGCTTTCTTCCCCTCGGCACCGGCAATTCCTTCCTTCGCGACTTCACTGACAATGGCGCCGAAGCCGCGCTGCAAGCCCTCCTCGAAAATCGCAAGCGCCCCATCGATCTCCTTCGCCTCACGCACTCCACCGGCGAAATCTACGCCTTCAATCTTCTGAGTGTGGGCTTTACCGCCGATGTAGCAACGCTGACCAATCGCTACTTCAAGTCGCTCGGTCCCTTCGGCTATCTTCTCGGCGTTTTCCTGCGCGTAGTGCAACTCCGCCGCCGCGCCTTCCTCCTGCGCTGCGACGAAGACAAAGGTTGGGATGAGCGCCGCTGTCTCTTCCTCTCCTTCAACAACAGCAAGTACACCGGCGGCACCATGCTCATCGCTCCCTATTCCGACCCCACCGACGGCCTCATCGAATTTGTCCGCTGGGGCCCCATCGGCCGCCTAGGTCTTCTGCGCATGCTGCCAAAACTTTACGACGGCACGCACATCCAACATCCTCTTGCCTCGCGCCGCGCCGTGCGCCGCGTCGAATTCAACTTGCCCGCGCCCGTCGACGTCATGATCGACGGCGAAATCGCCACCCTCGACTGCCGCTCGCTCGACATCATCCCCGGCGCCCTGGACGTGCACATATGAAGCGTGCCTACCTCGCGCTGCGCAGCGCGATGCTCTGGATTCTCACCCTCGTCCATTTTTTCATCGCCGCGCCTTTCCTTGTGTTTCTCAATATTTTTCTGGATATGCGCAAGCACGACTGGCTGCAGCGCGCCTTCTGCCGCCGCATCGCTTTTCTCTCCGGCGCCCGCGTGCAAATCCGCCGCTCCCCCGGCTTCGATCCCACGCGCACCTCCTTCTTCATGGCCAATCACGTCAACGTCTTCGACCCCTTCATCCTCTACTGCGCCATTCCGCAACTCGTGCGCGGCTGGGAGCTCGAATCCCATTTCAAAATCCCCGCCTACGGCTGGCTCATGAAGCGTTTTGGCAACGTCCCGGTCCCCGACGTGCGCCGCCCCTCCGACATCAAGCGCATGTGGCGGCTCACCCAGGACGCCATCAATCGCGGCACCAGCCTCATCATTTTTCCCGAAGCCAAGCGCACCCGCGATGGCCACGTCAACGAATTCCAGGATGGCGGCTTCCGCCTCGCCCAGCAACTCGGCGTCCCCATCGTCCCCGTCAGCCTCGTCGGCTCCTTCCAGCATCACCGCACCGGCCACTGGATGCTCTGGCCCGCCACCGTAACCGTCCATCTCCACGACACCATCGACACCCAAGGTCTGACGAAGCACGACGTCCCCGCCCTCCGCGACCGCGTCCGC
>Ga0137391_10001352_pt1 | contig 17779 bp, 13 predicted proteins | sample 15con2h24BmetaG_FD_101399 | JGI IMG/M metagenome (GOLD analysis project Ga0137391, IMG submission 101399) | Vadose zone soil microbial communities from Angelo Coast Range Reserve, California, USA - 15con2h2.4B metaG | ecosystem: Environmental > Terrestrial > Soil > Vadose zone > Saprolite...
GCATGCGGCTCTTGCCGCGCAAGGGCCCCTCCAGGCTAACTAGTTTAAGCATTGCCATTTGGCTTTACTCCTTCTGATCTTGTTGGCTGTTCGCTGGCCCGGACTGCGTTATCGGCTTTTTCCTGGATTCTTATTGTCTGTAATCACGATCTCGTCCTGTCTGGCCTCAATCTTCACGTTTCGCTTATGCCCCACTAGATTGATAGGTCCACCACGGGCGTATTTCCAATAAATTAGAGGCGGAATATCTGCGATCTTGGAATAGGTGTGGCTGTTGGTATCCCCTGGACCTATTGTGACTTTCTGGGTCCTCTGGACGTCCCACCAGAATTCGACGGATTTCCCAGTAGCGTTTCGGATTTTCAACGTGCGGCTCTCGCTCTGGCCCTGAGCGTTTTCTTTGTCGGCTTTGTGGGTGGCAGTCGGCGTCGAGGCGGTTTTTTTGATGGTCCCCGCGGGAACGGTGGCTGATGGCGTGCTGCTTGCAGAGCTTGACAGCTCATGGCTCTCTGCTGGACTTGCAGGCTGGACGGCCGCCACATTCGCGTTACTGGATAGACTTGACGGCGCTGGCGCTGCGGGAACCACGCCAGTTGCATGCTGCTTATTGTCCACCAGCCCTGAATTCTGCGGGCTGTCGACTCCTGCAATCGCCGCCGCCGGATTTGTTGGCGCAGTAACTCGCTGTTTCTCCTGACCGTTGTTCGTTGGGGTCAGTCTAGGCGATCCATCGTGACTTTCCACTGCTTGCTTCGTCTGATGTGAATTAACAGGTTCTATGGGATTCGTTGTCTTTGGAGAAAGTTTCCCTTCCGGCTTTTTCGGTGGTGCCTGTTGGGAGTGCAGGTCATCAGGGGGTTGCGGGCCGGCATGAGTGTTTGGTCCAGCCGTATTCGGGCCGTCACTCGTTGTCTGTGTATTGTCCGTGACGGCAGTTTGAGTCGCGGGACCACTTTGCTTCGGCCTCGGTTTATTTGCCGCCTCTTGTTTCGCTTTGTAACCGGACCAGGACCCCCATCCCTTGTAGCCCGCAAACGACAGGCCGGCGACGACAACTGCGGCAGCCGCGTACATTGCGATCTGTTTCCGCAGCTTCTTGTTGCGGATTTTCTTCCCGGAAGCAAAGACTACGACGGCGGTGGCGTTGTCGCGCAGTCGTGACGTGGCCAGTTCACTCAGCTTGCGAACAGCGCTCTGGGGGGTCGGCCCCATCATGCATTCGCGGATCTCCGCCGGATCGAGCACCTCGCTGATGCCGTCTGAACACAACAGGAATCGGTCGCCCGGTCCGTATCCCACCTCGTTGAGGTCCACACGCAAGTCAGGGTCTTTTCCCAGGGCACGGGTGATCTTGTGCCCTTCCGGGCTATGTTTCGCCTGGTCATCATCTTTAATGCCCAGCACCTCAGTGGCATAGAGATGGTCCTGGGTGCAACGATGCAATTCGCCGTTGGCCAGGTGGTATGCACGGCTGTCGCCAACGTGCGCGATCCGGGCTGTTCCGTTCTGAAGAACGCAGGCGACCAGCGTGCTGCCCATGCGCTTGCCGTTGCGCGCGCCGGAATCGTAGAGCGCCTTGTTGGCATGCTCTAGTGCCTTCACCAGGTTGTCGGCCACGTCCACGGGCTGGCCGACGCTCTTGTATCGCTGAATGACCTCCCGCACCGCCGTGGCGGAGGCCTGCTTGCCGGCGTCCAGACCGCCCATCCCGTCGGCCAGTACATACAGACAACCCCTGAACTTCCAGGGATAATCGCGCGTATCCTGGTCGGCGCGGCCGTAGTCGTCTTCGTTCTGTTCGCGCGGGCCTGTCTGGCTGGCCGCCCAGGCGGCCGGAGGGTCGTTCGCGGTGATTTGCAGGGCTGGAGCCTTGGCATCGCGCATGTTCAGGCTCCTTATTAGAATCCCGGCCAGAGTTGTACGAACAGCAATCGTGTGTCGCCGATTCGAATGCGGTCTTTGTCGCGCAGAACTGCCTCAGCGACGTGCTTGTCGTTCACCAGCGTTCCGCTCCGGCTGGGCAAACCATCCGCGCCCCGGTCGTAGATCTTGAACTCCGCATCCTGCGCGTCATTGCCTGAAATCGTGATCACCGCGTGCTGGCGTCCCACGTTCCTGTCTTCCAGCACAATGTCAGTCTGTTCCCGGCCGAGTGTCGTCTTTCGTTGTCCGATCTTGAGCAGATCGAACTTCCGCGGTCCGCTCAGTACCACCAGGATTCCATAAAGCTCCTGAAGGTCATCGGGAATGGTAGTCTTGCGTTGTTCGTCATACATTCCCCTGGACGCCTGTTGCGGGCTTCCTGGGGCGGGGTCCCACGGTTCGGTGCCCCGGTTTTCGCGGTAAACGCCGCCGAATATGGAAGAAGTGGAACTGCCGGAGCGAAAACCCGAACTATCTGCGTCTTTTTCCTCGTTCCAGCCTTCGCGGTCTTGGCGTGCCATAACTGTTTCTCCTTTGGGTGAACTCATCATTTGGTTGTTGCTGATCTTTGCGGCCCGGGACCTTTGACGGCGTACGGGCGCTCCTCGGATTTTGTCGGCGTTGGCTGCGTCCGGCGCTGGTCCATGAATACTACGACCATGGAGCCGGTCTTGATGCGGTCGCCGCTTCGCAACCGCACGCTTTGATTGGGCCGCAGGGAATTGCCGTTGAGCAGCATTGGGGTGTTGCCGTCTCCGCCGTTCTGTAGCGCGGCCCCGCCTGGTTCGGAAATGATCTCCGCCTGGTAGGGAGCCAGCCGCGCATCGTCGCTTCGTAGCTCGCAATCCGCGGCCCCGCCAATGCGCAGCCTTCGTCCCAGCAAGCGTACGCGCCGTCCGCGCTGCGATCCCTCCACTACGTCAACCCATATGGGCGGGAGCGCCGGAGCCACGTGCATCCTCTTCTTTGCGCGCGTCCGCCGGGTAAAGATCCATCCTGCCACGGTCAGCAAAACCAGCAGGACCACCACGCTGCCGGCCGTGAACCATAACCAGCGAGGCAGCGGAGGCAGAGGAATCCTGAACTCCTGCGCGGCGGAAACCTTTTTTTCACGATAACTGAGAGTGACCGAAACATTGTGGATGCCAGAGTGCACACGTTTGACGTCGACGGTGAGTGCGTATGCATTCTTCAATACGTCGAGGATGGATTGGTAAAGATCGGGCAGCTCCTGCGGCTTCACCGCGTGACGATATTGCCCGCCCGTCAGTTCGGAAATGCGGGCCAGGGTCTTGCTGTCTTCTTCCTGACCAAAGCCCAGGGTATACACGGCCACGCCGCTGGATTTCGCCTTGCCGACCACATCCTCGAGCGTGACGTTGCTGCCTTCGTCTTTTCCATCGGTGACCGCGATCACCACGGCTTTGCCGGTGGTCGCCAGCGTGGCCTGCTGGGCGGATTGCAGAAGCCCCTCGTAGAGAAGCGTCTGGTTGTCGGTGGCGTTTAATTGTTCCAGGGCTTTCCTGGCCTTGGCCTTGTCCAGTGTGAAATCCAGAATGCGCGTGGCCGAAGTTCCAAAGGTCACAATGGCAACCAGATCGGCGGAGCCAAGCTCGTCCACCAGTCGCGCGGCGGCGCTTCGGGCCGCGGCGAAGGCATTGCTTCCGGCCATGCTCTTGCTGATATCTATGGCCAGAACGATGGCGACCGGTTGGTCGTTGGCTGCCACCGGAAGCACTCGAGTGGTGCGTCCGGGTTCGCCATCCACGCTGACGGCAAAATGCTTAAGGGTGAGTCCCCGGATTGGCTGGCCGTCGTCTCCGGTTGCGGACACCACCGCGCGAATGTGTTCGTGGTCGCTTGAGACCGATACGTTCTGCGTAAAGTCCAGACGGGTGCCGGCAGACGCCTTCAGCGGCAATGCCGCACATGTCATCAGCGCAAGGCCGGCACACAGGGCCTGCAGCGCACAAGAATATCTTCGGATTGGACTGGGTGTGCAACCGGTGAAAACGCGCTTCTGCGAGGCGTGCAGTCGTATACTCATCGAACTTCCCACAAGTCACTAAAGATTTCGTCTTGTTTTCGCTGGCTAAGCGTAGGAAGGCACGAGCAAACAGCCGTCTCTTACAGAAACGACAAAAACCACACACGAATCACTCGTGCGTTGCGAGGGCCGAACTACCTAGCGCTAAAACTGCGAACCTAGGGGAACCAGAGTCAAACAATGGAACTTGACAAGCTCTGGGGACAAACGGAGTATGGTGAAGCATTTAAGCAATTTCCTGACCTATTGTCAAGCCTTATTTAGTCGGTATAGTCGATAAGTTTGTGTGGCCGGGTTGCGAATCGGGTCGGCGCGACAAAAAAACACGATCAAGGAAATCGCCAGGGAGACTTATGGAGCAGACGCAGGATAATTCTGAGATTGATGTCTTTATTTCACACCGTCACAACGACATGAAGTTGGCGGAAGCCTTCATCGAACTATTGATCTCAGCGATGCCCATTTCATCGGAGCGCATTCGGTGCTCGAGCGTACCAGGTCATGAACTACCGGGCGGTATTTCAATCGTCGATGTGCTGCGAAAGGAAGTCAGGGATTCCCGCGTTTTCGTCGCTCTGATCACGCCAGAGAGCTTCAAATCAACTTATGTGCAATTCGAAATGGGAGCCCGGTGGGGCGCCGGTTTGAGACTGATACCGTTGCTTGTCGCGATGAAGGTCGATGATCTCATTCAAGGGCCTCTTGGCATGCTCAGGTGTCTTTCCTGCGATAAAGAAGCCGATCTGCTGCGACTTGTCGAGCAAATCAGTGTCGAACTTGGGCTCACGCGAAAGGAGCCCAGCCTTTACCAGAGGTACATCGCAAGGCTGAGAGAATTAGCTAATCAGGAGGTTCGAAGACACCTTTCACTGACCCGGCCGTCCGGTTACAAACCGCCCGACCCTGGTATTGAAGACAAGAAACGGCGCCTTCGAGACGCCTTGAAATTCCAGAATCGAAGACGAGACTGGCAGAATATCTCAACTGTGGCATCACGTGCGAGAATGTCCGAGGATGAAGCATTGGCCCTATTGCGTTCCATGTCGGACGTGTCTTTGACTATCGGAGCAGATGGTCGCAGAATAGCGAAGCGAAAGAATAGATAACATCCCAAAAAATAAAGAGCCTGTACAGGTAAACCGGGGTAACCCCGAGGACATTCATGATAAGTAAAAGTTAAGGGGAAACGGAGTTTCCCTTGACTTAGCCGGGTTAGCTCTCGAAGCGCTGATGCCGAGAGTGGCTATGACATCGAACTGAGATCGATTGCTTCGTTGGACCAGCAGCAGATAGGCGGCGATTTTGCGTGCGACCGCTAGAGTGGTACGATTGCGATGACCGCGCTCCAATTCGCGGGGCATGCACGGCTGTCAACTGCGGATTCCAGCAAGGAGCGAGTTTGGCCACCTCGATGAGGGTCGTTTGCGCCATAGGTTGCTCTGTTTGGAAAGTGGCCCGCGTGGTTGCTTGCCCGCCGATGACTTCAGTGTTGCAGTCGGTCCAAAGTAGCGCGGAAAAAAGAGGACCTCCCGAATTGAGCAATTATTCCCGCGCCCATTCAGAACTGAAAATGGAGACGGCCTGAGAGCCTGTCGGAGAGAAAAATTCTCGAACGAAGAATCAATAAGTTCAGCGCACATCATCTCTGTAAGTGATTGATTCTGCGTTTCGCCAAAATCTATCTCCGACAGGCTCCCGATCTGCGATGCTTTCTCTGAAGCGCGCGGGCGATGCCGGATCCATGGTTTCGTTGAGGGCCAAAGTGCCGGGGACGGCAACTATGCGCTCTCACCTTCCATGAATTTCGCCACCACGTCGGCGCAGGCTTCAACAAAAGCGGTGTCGCCAGCGTCCTTAAACGTATCGACAAAATAACTCTGAATGTCGATCTCCGCGGTGAATTTTCCATGGACAAAAATGGGCGCCACCATCTCGGACTTCACGGTAAAGGAGGCCTTGAGGTAGCGGTCGTCTTCGGCCACATTGTTGACCACCACGGTCTGTTCCATGGCCGCCGCGGTGCCGCAAAGACCCTGTCCAAAAGAGATGCGGAGTTGTGGAGTGAAACTTCCGGTATACGGCCCCAGAATCAGCATTCCTGGGTCTGCCTGATCGATCAGGCGGAAACTGATGCTGTTGAAGCGCGGCATCACTGAGTGCAGATGGTCGGCAATGCGCTGCATCAGCGTCTTTGTGTCCGGCGCAGCGACCGCCAGACCTCGAACGGTTCGCAATAGCTCATCGTGCTTCGCCATCACCGTACTATAACCTCAGGATTGCATCCCGGAAAAGGTTACTGGCGGGGGCGGCTGGTTGTGGCACGTCCGGGGACGGTCGCGACGTTTTCTTATGACCCGGATTTTCAGTTGGCTGGACAGTCGTATGCGGCGGGAGAGGGGGTATGTTTCGAGAAAGTGGTTATTTCGGTGCTCGCATCTTCGCCTGTGGGGAGATTTCGTAAGACCGCAGCGAGAGGCATTGATTTGCGCGCTTGCGCGCGGGCCTCCGGCAGGGCGGTGACGGGCGATTCTTCGCAGGCGTCCCACCTCTCACGAGGTGGGCTGAATAATTTCGCCCGTCCCAAAGGCGGACGGGCTCTGCGCTCCGCCCAGGAGCGGGGCGGTTGCGCTGTTTCGAAAAAGCGTGAATTCCCGATCCGCGTTCATCCGCGTAAATCCGCGGTTCCGGGTTTTTGACTGACAGCGATCTGACAGCATCCCGACAGCACCCCGACATCACCCTCTTCCAAATCCCTTCGCACCAGGTCATGCTGGCCATGTATGAAGCGGCAACGCGCTTACTTGAAGAAAATGATCCCCATGGCCCCGCCGGTCTCTGGCGAGTCCGGGGAATCCCCGTCCGTCGAAAGCCTGCGGATAGCCGACGATGTCGTCCGCTTCCTGCGCCGGTATCTGGTGTGCGAGCCCGCGCAGGCTGACATCCTCGCCTTGTGGGTCATCTACACCTGGTGCTTCCAGCACTTTTCTACGGCCACCTATCTGATGGTCCGCTCGCCTGAGCCGCAGTGTGGCAAGAGTCTGTGCCTCGAACTGCTGGCGTTGCTTTGCGATGAGCCGTGGCTTTCAACGGGCGCTGATTCGCGGACGATTGCCGTCCTTTTGCTGAACGGCGATAACCGCATCCGGCCCGAAGAAAAATTCGTTTACCGTCCGCCATATACGATTCTCCTGGACGACTGCCATCAAGCCTTCCTTGACTCCGAGCGCCAGCCGCTGGTGGCCATGCTCAACTCTGGCGCTCGCGCCTCGGGACGTTATGCTCGCTATCGTTGCGAGTATTGCGTCTTCGGCCCCAAAGCTTTCGCCGGAAATAATAATGACGATCTGCCGCGTTCCCTGGCCTCGCGCTGCATTCCCATCGTGCTCCATCGCAGGAAGCCCTCGGAGGCTCTCAGCCGCTTCCATCGCGATCTGCCGCCCGCCGATACTGAAAGTCTGATGCAATGTCTGGCCGATTGGGCTGAGGACAATGCCGCGACGCTCGCCGAGGCCGCCGATCGGGCTCCCGAGTGTCTCCCGCCCGGTCTTACCCCGCACCAGCAGGATTGCGCCGAACCCCTGCTGCATGTCGCCGATCTCGTCGGCGGGCCGTGGCCCGACAAAGCGCGGGCCGCTCTCGCCACCATCTTCAACTTCGCCGGCGGCAGCCGCTCGGTGCAGATGCTCTCCGATGTGCGCGAGGCCTTTGCATCCAGGAACTATCCCGAGTACCTTGCGACCTGCGATCTGCTCTCCGTGATCGGCAGGTTCGAACACCGTCCCTGGAGCGAATGGCCCCGCAACTCCGGACGCCGCCTCTCCACGCTTCTCCACCCCTTTGGCATCCTCAGCCGCAACCTGCGCGTGGATGCGGAGACCGTCCTCAGAGGATATCTTCTGCGGGACTTTCACGATGCGTGGGAACGGTATCTCTCGCCCTCGCCTTGTAGTACTACAGATTTTGTATCCGCTACGGAAATAACCGCAATTGGCGCGGCTTGTAGCGCCCAAGCGGATTGAGAACGCAGTGAAGGATCCCGAGGATGCCCGTTACAACCAATTCGTCCGCACGCCTTGGCAACTAATCCGAGAGGACCAATCCGAGACCACTCATCGCTTTGGGATTGAAATATCTATGGTCTTCACCTTTCCGAGTGTCGCGAGAGGGCGGTCGAAATCCGGGGCGTGGCCTACGACTACGACGGCGATCTTGTCGGGGTGGATGTACTTGCGGGCTACGCGATCGACGTCCGATGCGGTGACTTTTTCCACACCGGCGCGGAACTGGTCGAGGAAGTTGGCGGGGTATCCGTAGAACTCGTAGGACATCCGCTCGGCCAGGACTTTGTCGCTGGAGTCGAAGGCGAAGATGAAGGAGTTGAGGATGGAATCCTTCGCGGTCTGGACTTCGACGGGGGTTACGCCGGATTTCAGGAGGGCGGCGATTTCACGGTTGAGGGCGTCGATGGCTTTGGCCGTTGCGCCGCTGCGGGTGCTCATCGAGAGGCGGAAGAGGCCGAGGTGGTCGTAAGCGGTGCCGACGCCTCCGCCGACGGAGTAGGCCAGCGCGTCTTTGGTGCGGACGTTCGAGAAGAGGCGGGAGGAGATGCCTCCGCCGAAGAGTTCGTTGAGGACGGTGATGGCGAAGTAGTCGGGATTATGGCGGTCGATCCCCAGATGGAGCATGGCGATGCCGGACTGGTTCACGTCCTCTTTTTCGATGAAATAGACTCCCGGAGCCGGATCGCGGAATGTGATTTCGGTTTTGGGGAAGGGTTTGCCTTTGGGCATGCCGCCGAAGGCGGCGCGGAGTTTTTGCTCCATGATTTTGGGGTCGAAATCTCCGCTGACGCCAAGGACAATGTTGTTGGGAGAGACGGTGCGCTGGTGCCAGGCGAGCAGGTCTTCTCGGGTGATGGCGGCGACTGTCGAGAATTCGGGGACGTGCGAGTACGGGTTGTCGGGGCCGTAGGCGATGCGGGTGGATTCACGGCGGAGGATTTCATCGACGTCGTCGTTGCGGCGGGCGATGGCTCCGGCCATCTGCTCTTTGGCCAGGTCGATTTTTTCCTGGCGGAATTCCGGATGCCGGAGCAGATCGACGACCTCGTCGAGAACGAAATCGAAATCTTCTTTGAGCGAGGACCAGGAGAGCGAGGTGGAGTCCTGGGAGGAGCCGGCTTCGATGCGGGCGGCTTTCATTTCGAGCTGGTCGTCCATCTGGTCGCCGGTGCGGGCTTTGGTGCCGCCGGTGCGCCAGGCGTCGGGGTAGAGGTCGAGCATTCCGGCCTTGGCGGCGGGTTCCTCGCGGGAGCCTCCGCGAATGCGGAGTGCGCCGTCGATCAGCGGGAGTTCGTGGTCTTCCATCAGCAGGATGACTAACCCGTTGGGGAGTTCGACGCGGAGGGGTTCACGGGGGTGAAAGGTATGGAGCGGAGGAACGGGGATTTTTTGCCAGGGTTTTGTTCCAGTCGTCGGTTGCTGGGCCGGGCAGATAAGGGCGAAGAGAAATAAAAGAACAAAGGCTTCACCACGGAGACACCGAGGCACGGAGAAAGGCAAAGTCATTGTTTTTGTTCTCCCTTGGCGGCTGCTTCCTTGCTGGTTTCGATCATGCCTACCGTGCGGTTGTCTTTGGTGAAGGTGGCGTTGGCTACGCGGCGGATATCCGCCTTGGTCACCTTTTCGATGCGGTCGATCTGGCGGAAGAGTTCTCGCCAGTCTCCGTAGCGGGCCTGGGCCTGGCAGAGCTGAAGGGCGAGGCCTTCGTTGTCGGCGAGTCCGCGAACGAGATCGGCGCGGGCGCGAACCTTTACCGAGCGGAGTTCGTCGTCGGTGACATCCTGCGTCTTGAGTTTTTCGATTTCCTCATGAATAGGGCCGGCGAGTTCCTGGGCGGTGTGCCCTTCGGCGGGCAGAGCGAAGAAGAAAAAGAGGTTCGGATATTTGTTGCCGGGAAAGCTGCCGCCTTCGGCGCTGAGGGCGATCTTACGGTCGCGGACCAGTGCGCGGTAGAGGCGCGAGGTGCGTCCTTTGGACATGAGGTCGCTGAGCAGATCGTAGACCGCATCGTCGGGGTCGGTGTAGTCGGGACGGTGGTAGCCCTCGATGTAGACCGGCTGGCTCTGCTCATGGAGGACAACCGTGCGCAGGGCTTTTTGCGGCGGCTCTTTGGTGCGCAGCGGTTCAGGCGCGGGGGCTGGGGCGATGCGGTTGAAATATTTTTCGATGACGGGCATGGCCTGCGCCGGCTTGATGTCTCCTACGACCGTAATCACTATGTCGGAAGGCACATAGTATTTATGGAAGAAGTTCATGGCGTCGACGGCGGAGAAGGCCTTCAGGTCGGAGGGCCAGCCGGTTACGGGGCGTCCGTAGGGATGAGCGGTGTAGGCGGCAGAGAGGAACTGCTCGAGCAGACGCCCCTGCGGATTGCTGTCGGTGCGGGAGCGGCGCTCTTCGTAGACTACGTCGCGCTCTTTATAGAACTGGCGCATGACCGGGTGCAGGAAGCGCTCGGATTCAAGATACGCCCACAGCTCGAAGCGGTTTTCGGGCAGCGAGTAGTTGTAGGAAGTCTCGTCGAGGTTGGTGGAGGCGTTGAGGCCTTCTCCGCCCTGGCTCTCGATGATCTGGCCGAACTCGTTATCGACGACGTATTGATCGGCTTCGGCGATGGCCTGTTGCCAGGCTTTTTCAAGCAGGGCGACTCTGGCGGGGTCGCGTTCCGTCACTTTTTCGTTTTCAGCCTGGTATGCGGCGTAGGTCGCGTCAACTTTTTTGAGAGCGACGCTCTCGGCGGCGTAGTCGCGGGTGCCGATGGTGTCGGTGCCCTTGAAGGCCATGTGCTCGAACATGTGCGCCAAGCCGGTGTTGCCGACGTTTTCCTGGGCGCTGCCGGCGTCAACGTGAGTCATGAAGGAAAAGACCGGGGCCTCGGGACGCTCCATGAGGACGATGGTGAGTCCGTTGGGGAGGGTTTTCACGGTGATGCGCTTTTCGAAGGAAGCTATGTCCTGGGCTGCGGCTGTCGCGGCCAGGGTCAGGAAAAGGATAAGTTTTCTCATGCTGGAGCAATATTATACGCAAGTCAAAAACAAAAGACCTTTGCACCACGGAGGCCCGGAGACTCGGAGAAGAGCAAGATGGGCTACTTTCTATTTCGACTTTCTCGTTTCTGCTTCTTTCGGCGTGGGGCGGTGGAGTTTATCCCAGTAGCGCGCGCCTGCCGCGAGGGAGATTAGCCAGGCTGCGCAGGTTGCGGGGAGGAGGGATGGGGTAGTGCGGATCTGGGCGAAGCCTATCGTCGCGCCGAGAACCAATTGAGCGACGCTGAAGCGGAAGTTTCCGGAGGCGAAGCGCCAGCGGAGTTGTGGGGGTTGAAGGACGAGGGAGGGGTAGCGTCCGAGAGTGATGGCGACGAAGGTGAAGGTGGCGGCCGCGCCGACGGCGTGGATATCCCACAGCGGGAGAATTAAGGTGAGGGTGACGATGAGGAAGGCGGCGTCTTTGGCTAAGAGTACCTGCCATCCTTGAAGAGGAAAGAGGGCGTAGCGGGTGAGGCCGGAGTCGGATTCCAGGCCGAAGCTTGATTGGGCCGGAGTGCTTAGGACCAGTGCGATCAGCATGGCCAGCGGAGCGAAGCCTCGGGGATCGGCTTTGGGGTCGAACCAGCGATACGCGGCGGCACTGATGGCCATGATCAGGGCGGCGTAGAAGTCGAGGACGCTCGCGAGCTGGCGGAGGTTGTGGCGGATGAGGCCGCCGGTGCGTCCGGGGAGGCGGGGGATGTGGCGCAGGGGTTGGAGAGAGGGAAGCGATCTCGTGGCGCGTGAGGCCAGGGCGGTAAGCGCCTGGATCGGCAGAGCTATTGCCAGAAACAACAACGCGAGGGCGAACTTGCGGGAGAGGACAAGGAGACCGAGGGCGATCCAGAGGATGGGGCTGGCCGTGAAGCTGATCACGCGCAGGGCGACGCGTTCGCGGGTGGAGAAGGGCCAGAGTTCCAATCGGCTGGGCGGGATTTTGGCCAGAGGATCGGACGACATGGGGAAGAGCATCAGTACGGAGAGAAGAAGGAAGAAAGGGACGGAGTCCCAGGGAGCCATGCCGTTGACGATGGCAGAGTAGGCCATCAGCGCGGCCAGCAGAAAAAAATTGTTGAGGCCGACGGAGAGGAATGAGCGAAGTTCGCGGCGGACGACCCGCGCAAGCGTCTTCAGGAGGAGGGTGAGCGCAGCCAATCGACCTCCTCCGTGGGTGAGGGTTCGAAGAATGCGGAATAGACTTCTTCGAGCGGGCGCGCGTCGGGCGTTGCGGCGGAATCCCAGACTACCGAGCCGCTGCGAATCATGACGGTGCGGGTGGCGAGACTGCGGACGATGCGCAGAATGTGGGAGGTGAAGAAGACGGTGACTCCGCGATTGGCGATGGAGGCGAGGAGGTCGCGGATGGTGTCGGCGGTTGTAGGGTCGATGCCTTCGAAGGGCTCGTCGAGAAATACCACACGGGGGTTGTGCAACAGGGCCAGCGCCAGGGATGTCTTCTTGCGCATTCCGTGGGAGCAGCCGGAGAGGAATGTCTTTTGCGAGCGGGTCAGGCCGAGAACGCGTAAGAGCTGCTGCGAGCGCGTCCGGGTTTCAGCCATCGACAAGCCGTAGATCGGTCCGCTCAGTTCGAGATGCTCGGCGATGCTGAGCGAATCGAAAAGGCCGAGGTCTTCGGGCATGACCCCGATGATGCGGCGGACGGCCAGCGGGTCTTTCTGGATGTCGATGTTGGCGATGCGGACTTCTCCGGAGTTAGGGGGGAGGAGGGTGGTCAGGATTTTCAGGAGGGTGGATTTTCCGGCGCCGTTGGGGCCCACGAGGGCGCATACGCCTTCGGGGATTTCAAGCGTGACATTGTTTACAGCGGTCAGATCGGCGAAGCGTTTGGTGATGTTGGCGCAGTGGATCATGGTTGATCACGGAATTATATAAGCAAAAATCAAAGCCTTCACCACGGAGGCACGGACAAAGAAAATCAAAAACCTTACCACTGATTAACACTGAGAAAAGCACTGATTTATAGGGATCAGCGATTTATCCGACCCATCGATATCCGGCGCCGTGCACGGTGGCGATTTGCTTTGGGTCCATTCCGATGTCTGCGAGTTTTTTCCGGAGCTGTACGACCGTCTGGTCGAGGGTGCGGGTGGTGCCGTAGTATTCGTGGCCCCACGCTTCGCTTAGCAGGCGGTCGCGGGAGAGAACCTCGTTGGGGTGGGTGATGAAGATTTGGAATAGTTTTACTTCGCGGGCGGTCAGGCTCACGATTTTTTCGCCACGGCGGAGTTCGAAGGTTTTGGCGTCTACGGCGCAATCGGCGAAGGTCAGGATGTCCTGGGGCTGGGGGCTTCTGCGTAACAGGGCGTGGACTCTGGCCGTCAGTTCGCGGAGTCCGAAGGGTTTGGTTACGTAGTCGTCCGCGCCGAGGTTGAGGCCGATTACTTTGTCGAGTTCCTGGCCGCGGGCGGTGAGCATGAGGATGAGGCCCGGGTATCCGTGGGAGCGGAGTTGTTTGCAGACGTCGTATCCGCTGAAGCCGGGGAGCATGATGTCGAGGACGACTAAGTTCGGCGGGCGCTTTTGGATTGTGGGGATGGCTTCGTCGCCGCGCTCGCAGGCCTCTACGGTGAAGCCTTCGCTGGTGAGCAGTTCAACCAACCCAAAGCGGATGTTGGGGTCGTCTTCGACTACGAGGATGGTGGCGGGATTTGTGGCTTTGGTCATACGCGGGCGGCCTCGGGTTGGAGGGGGATGGTCAGGGTGAAGGACGCGCCTCCGCCGGGCCGCGGGGCGTAGGTGATTTCACCGTGATGTCCGCGGGCCATGCGCCGGGCCAGAGTCAGTCCTAAGCCGGAGCCGCTTACTCCGCTGCTGAGGGAATCGTCGAGGCGGTGGAAGGGTTTGAAGATTTCTTTTATCTGGCTCGGGGGAATTCCGGGGCCGCGGTCGAGAACCGCTACTGTTGCGGTGGATTGCCTGGCGTTCGCTTCGCCGGTGTGGCTCGCGGTCTCGATGCGAATTTCCTTGCCTCCGTATTTTTCGGCGTTGGAGATCAGATTGAGGATGATCTGGGCGATTGAGTCGCGGTCGGCCTGGATTGGCAGATGGTCCGACTCGATGGCGAGGTCGATTTTGATGCCGAGGCTTTCGAGATGGGGGCGGCAGGTCTCCACCACCTCTTTGGTGATTTCAACCAGGTCGCAGGGGCGCGAGTCCGCGGGGGGCGCGCCTCGTTCCATGCGGGCATAGTCGAGGACGTTGTTGATCAGCCGGGTGAGCCTCGCGGATTCGGCGGAGATGATGCGGAGGTAGGTGCCTTGGCGTTCGGGCTCGGTGACGCGTCCTTCGGCGAGCATGTCGGCGAACATGCGGATGGAGGTCAGCGGGGTTTTTAGTTCGTGGGAGACGTTGCTGACGAAGTCGGTCTTCTGCCTGGCCAGCTTCATCTGACGGCGCATTTCGGCGGACATCATCAGGCCTCCGAGGAGGATGGCTCCGGTCAGGAAAGCGACGATCAGGGCGAGGGTGAGCTGGAGTGTGGAGGCGGTGCGCGTTAGCTGCTTCGGGTCCGTTAAATAAAGAGCGGCTTCCCAGTGGGGGAGGGCATCACCAATTTCGGTAGCTACGAAGGGGCGCTTCCAGTCGGTTTGAAATCCCGGGCGCGACTGCGCAACCGGGTGGCCTCGATCATCGAGCAACGCGAGGCAGTATTCGGGAGAGGGCGATGCAGACGCGGGAGGCGCGACCTGGACGGCGAGAAGCGGCTGCAGACGTTCGACTACGGCGGACTGAAGCAGTTGGGCCCCGAAGATTTGAGCGCCGGCACCTGGTGACCGGGGGCGATACCAGACCAGCAGACGGAGGTTATCCTGCAGGAAGCGGGCGAGGGAGCCGCTGGCCTGCTCGCCTCCGGATTCGACGATGTGACGGAAGCCGGATTCTTCGGGTACCGCACCGGAGAAGATACTTTGCATCGATGTTTCTTTCTGGGGCGTGACGATGCGCTGGATTTGCTGCCCTGTGTTTGGGACGAGGGCCTGCTGGACAAACAGGTTATTCGCGAGCTGGTTCTGCGCCATCGGCGGGTGAATCGCGTTCTGCTGTGCGTTGGCTGAGTTTTGAGTGAGCGGGAGAAGGAGTGACGAGCTCGCGTTCTGAGTCGGAGCCGGTTTTTCTTCCTGTATTGCCTGCTGTTTTGAAAATGGAAATACGACTACGGTCTCACGGTTGGTGAGAAAACGGTCGTTTTCGGCGCGGAAGGTTCGTGCCCGCGGGCCTTCCTGGGGCATGGGGGAGTAGACAACACCGCGGGTATCCACGGCGAAGCCGACTTCGGCGAGGGGCCAGGTTGTGCGGATTCGCCGGTTGAAATTGGGGGCGAGCGTTGGCGCGCCGGTGCGGAGAAGTTCCTGGGTTTTTCCGACGAACTCGGCTCTCGTGTTTTCGAGTTCCTGCTGTACCTGGCGCGCGAGGGTGTCGGTAAGGTTCTGGTCGATGATGGCCTGCTGGTGTTCGAGGACGACTTGCTGGTCGCGGGCGGAACGCACCGCCAGCCAGGCCAGCGCGAGGCTGGGAAGAAGGATGGCGGCGAGAAAGATCCAGATGGATCGGCGCATTGGGTTCCTGGGAGATATTAGCAAAAAATCAAAAGACAAAACCTTTGCACCACGGAGGCACAGAAACACGGAGAAAGCGGAAGTTTTGCGATTGTTGCGTCCCACCCTTCGCAAAGTGCGCGAAGGGGTGGGGCACCCATCGAGGAGCCGCGATGGATTCTTGTCAGAGGACTTCTCCGTTGTTGTCGATGGCGGTGAAGACGTCGTTGGGGTTCAGGCCCAGCCAGGGATCGTAGCGCGGCGTGAGGAATACTTCGGCGTAGACCTGGTCGTTGAAGTCGGAGAGAGACATGGGGCCGGCGTTCCTGAGCAGGCCCAGAATTCGCGTGCGCAGGAGGTAGTTATTGCGGACGGTGTCGAGCGCGATGGAACTGGTCAGACGGTTGAACATGCTCAGCATGGGTATTTCGACGATCGATTTGGTCATGGCGAGGCCCGCGGCCTGCTCGGCGCTGGGATAGCGCGCCGCTTTGGAGCCGGGTAATGGGAAGCTGAAAGATCCGCTCGGAGCATCCTGATCTTTGCCTGCGATCAGCGTTCTTACCGCCGGATCGAAACGGATGGTTCGTTCGTGGAGACCGGCAATCTGACGCCACTTTTTATCGTCGGTGGATCGCTCCAGTATCTCTCGGGTCATCGGCGACTTCGCCGGGACGAGGCCGAGGGTTTTCAGATCGGCGGTCCAGGCGGTGAGAAGCCGCTCTTCGGTGGCGACGTAGTGCGCGGTGTAGTCTTTTTGGCCTGAGGCACGCGCCTGCTGAAGGGCTTCCCGGGACTTGTTCAATTCGTCGGCGAATACGGTTGCGCTGTAGAGTCCGGGGAGGGCGTCGATGATTCTGCCCTCGGCGTCGAGGATGTAGTGGATGCTGTTACCGGTGATGGTGCGTTCGAGCTTACGACCATCCTCAAACGCTATGGTTACACGGGGGACGGGGCGGAATGTTTCCCAGTGCAGGATGAAGTTTTCGCGGAGCAGGCGGTTGATTTCCGTACTGGGGTAGAGCGTGGTGCGGAAGAAGCGGCTGTTGGCGCAGCTCAGGTCTTCGTCGAGGCGTCCGAGGAGGCGGAGGGAGAGGATGGGTTTGCCGGAATCGCGAGCCGCCTGTTGGGCCTGGGCGAGGTCGGTGTACCAGTACAATCCGGCGGCATAGTTGTCGTATTGCGCGCCGACATGGTCGAGGGCTGCGGCGATGCGCTTCCAGCGCGGGTCGGCGGCGGAGCCGGAACGATGTGCCGCGACGTCTTTGGTGTAGCGATCCTGAAGTTCCTCCAGGCCCTCCGGGCCTGACTGGCGAAGATGCTGCCAGGCCTCCTGCGCCTGCTTCTCATCGGTGGAGATGGCCTGCGCGGGCCAGTCGGTTTTGGTGTTGGAGGCGAGCGGTCCGCCGATGATCGTGGCAGCCGCGAGACATGCGAAGACCAGAAATGTTTTCATGAAGGGGAGTGTGAACCGGTTTGTGTTCGGGGTTGTCAGAGGGGTGTGGGGGAATTGTAAAAAGATTGTCAGAACCCAAAACCAAAAACTTACCACTGATTAACACTGATAAAAGCACTGATTTACACGGATGAAGAGCGATGAACAAGGCTCCGAACTTTTATTCGTGCCGGAGGGCGATTACGGGATTCACTCTGGCTGCGCGGAGTGCAGGGACATAACTGGCCAGCAGGGCCACGACCGTGAGCACCGCGGTGAAGACTGCGAAGGTCCTCCAGTCAAGCGCGATCATTCCGAACATGGCCTTCACCATGGCGCGGCTCATAGCGAAAGCGCCAAGCAGGCCAATGGCGACGCCGGCGGCGGTGAGTTTTACGGTCTGGGTCAGGACCATCCTTAGAATGTTGCCGGCACCGGCACCGATGGCCATGCGGATTCCGATTTCGTGGGTGCGCTGTTCGACCGAGTAAGCGACTACGCCGTAGACTCCGATGGCCGAGAGCAGCAGCGCGAGCAGGCCAAAGAAGAGCATGGACACCGCGCCCACACGCACACCGGAGGTCTGTTCGGTGATGATTTCTTCCATGGTCTTGATGGCGAATACCGGCTGCTCTTTGTCAACGGCGAGCAACTGTGCCCGGCCGGCGGAGGCGATCCGGCGCGGGTCGGAGGCGGCGCGGATGACCAGGCCCATGGACGCTACGGGGTAC
>Ga0137391_10001354_pt1 | contig 17774 bp, 9 predicted proteins | sample 15con2h24BmetaG_FD_101399 | JGI IMG/M metagenome (GOLD analysis project Ga0137391, IMG submission 101399) | Vadose zone soil microbial communities from Angelo Coast Range Reserve, California, USA - 15con2h2.4B metaG | ecosystem: Environmental > Terrestrial > Soil > Vadose zone > Saprolite...
AGCGCCGAAGGCAGATTCGCCCACAGTTGGAACCCGTGCATCCGACCCGCCGGATCGCCTTTGGGCATCTCCTGGTGGATGATTCCGCTTCCGGCAGTCATCCACTGGACGTCGCCGGCGGCGATGGCGCCATGGTTGCCCATGCTGTCGCCGTGCTCGACGGTCCCGGCCAGAACGTAGGTAATGGTTTCAATGCCGCGATGAGGATGCCACGGGAAGCCCGCCAGATAATCCTCAGGAACGTCATTCCGGAAATCATCGAGCAGCAGGAACGGATCGAACTCCTTCGTGTTCCCAAAACCAAACGCGCGCCGCAGATGTACGCCCGCGCCTTCGAGCGTGGGCTTGGATTGGATGAGCTGTTTAACAGGCCGAATAGACATCTTGCCTCCGGTATAAAAAGTTTATGCGGTTACGGGGCACAGGGCAAATAGCAATTGGCACTCAGCATTCAGCAGTCAGATTCAGCATTCAGCCATGAAACCTTTTCGCGAGCTCTTGAAAAACCGATACCCCCCAGAAGAAGTTACGAGCCTGGTTTCTTTGATTACCCCAAAACGTTTCATGGCTGAATGCTGAGTGCTGAGTGCTGAATGCTTTCGTCAAATCTTTGATTCCACTAATGCTTTTCACCTTCGCTGCCGATAGGGCACTGTGACGGAAGTCTCGACCGGGCGAGCTGTCGGGGAATCCAACCCTGACAGGCGGCGGGAATTTTGCGCCTTTCCACACCCGATGACGGACGATCCAGGCACAATTACTCCGGTGGAGGCCGACTACCATTCCGCAATCTTTGCCTTCCTATATCACGATGTTCGCAGTCGCATCGGTGATTGGAGTTTTTCTCTCAATCAACCGGCGCGGCGGCTCCGATCGAATTCGCTACTGGATTGTCGCGTGGACTCTGGTCCTCGTCCATTTCGGAGCGCAGATCGCGTCCGGGCTCTATACCGGGATTGCCGGCACGTTCGCGGTCTCGGTCAGCATCAGCACGCTCGAACTGGCGGGCGTCGTTCTGCTTCTGTCGCTCTCGCTGACCTTTAAAGACCGTAAGGCGAACCGATATCTCGGCTGCATCATCGGCGGCCCGCTGATGATCTATGTAAACTGCCTGATCTGGAACGTTCAGTCCCGGTGGATTTTTGTTCTGTGCATCCTCGTCACAACCGCCGGAGCCATGTCGCTCTACATCCGCTTCATCCGCAGCCTGACCCCGGTGATGTTCTTCATTACGGCGTGGTGCGCTGTCACCGCCGCATGGCTTATCCGGGATGTTCAGACCGGCGACGGGTCGCTGGCCCTCTATTTTTCTCTGACCGGGCTGTTCACTATCTGCGGCTTAATCTTCTGGCGGAGTTTCAGAAGATTTTCGGCGGGAGTGGTCCTCAGCTCCTTCGGGTTCCTCGCCTGGGCCGCTGTATTTCCCACCGCATTGTTTCTCGCGACCCATCATCCGGAAATCAAAATCCATCCCGAGATGTGGAACATACCGAAGTTCTTCGTGGCCGTGGGCATGCTTCTGACCCAGATGGAAACGGAATCGATCAAGGCCGGCGCCATGGCGCTGAATTACAAATCGCTGTTCGAGCTGAATGTGGCGGCGGTCTATCGCATTTCCCTGGAGGGGCAGCTGCTCGACTGCAATCCGGCATTCCTGCGGATGTTCGGATTCAGCTCCCGGGAGGAGGCGCTGACCACCAATACGCGGGATTTGTATGCGGTCGCGGGCGACCGCAAGCGCTATCTCGACGACATTTCCGAACGGGGTTATGTGCACAGTTACGAAATCCGGACACGCAAAAGAGACGGCACTTACTGCTGGATCTCGGAAAGCGCCACTCTGATGCGCGAGGTTGAACCCCCCGTCATCCTCGCCACGGCCGTCGATATCACGCCCAGGAGAGAGGCGGAAGCGGCCCTGCGCAGTTCGGAAGAGCGCTTTTCGACGATCTTCCGCAAGAGCCCGATCATGTGCGCCATCCTGCGGTTCGATAACGGCGCCTTCCTCGATGTGAATGAAACCTTTCTGGAAGTGATGAATAAAACCCGGGAGGAAGTGATCGGCAAAACCGGGGTCGACGTCGGTTTCTGGCAGAACGAGGAGCAGCGCCGCGAATTCGCCCGGCAGTTGCGTCTGCAGGGCTCGGTTCAGAACATACGCGTAACATTTCGCGATGGAAAGGGCAGGCAGAAGGAAGGTCTTTATTCCGCGGAGTCCGCCGAGGTTGGCGGGATGGAATGCATCATCGGAATGATGACCGATATGACCGACTACAAGGCCCTGGAAGACCAGTTGAGGCAGACCCAGAAGCTGGAAGCGATCGGCCGCCTGGCGGCCGGAATCGCCCACGACTTCAACAACGTTCTCTGCATTATCAAGGGCTTTGGAGAACTGGTGGTCTCGCACATTCAGCACGACCGGAAAATCGCGCGCTACCTGAACAATCTTCTGGAGGCCGTGGAGCGGGGCGCGGGGCTGACGCAGCAATTGCTGACCTTCAGCAAGACCCAGCGGCTGCAGAAAACCGAATTTGAAGCGGATGAAGCGGTACAGCGGATTGCCAAACTGCTGCTGCCGCTGCTGGGCGAAGACATCCTGCTCTCCGTAACGGCGGAAAGCGGACAGATGGTGGAAATGGACCCCAGCCAGTTCGAGCAGATCGTCGTCAACCTCGCGGTCAACGCCCGCGACGCCATGCCCCGCGGCGGACGTCTTTCCATTGGCACTTCCTTCATGCCCGGCAAACTCGCGCACGGAGCCATTCGCCTTACCGTCAGCGACACAGGCTGCGGAATGAGTGAAAGCACCAGGAGAAGGCTGTTCGAACCTTTCTTCACGACCAAACCCGTGGGCAAAGGCACTGGCCTGGGCCTGGCGACCGTGTATGGCATCGTCACCCAGGTGGGGGGAGAGATCACCGTGGAAAGCTCAGAGGGCGTCGGTTCGACGTTCGTTCTGTTCATTCCGGCGACCGCGCCGGCGCAACGCGCACAGATTCCCGAGCAGGCCGCTTCCGCCATCGCCGATTCTGTCAGCCATGGCACGATTCTGGTGGTGGAAGATGAACCGCCCCTGAGAGACGCCTTGTATGAATACCTTACGGAGTCCGGCTATACCGTGAGAGTCGCAGCCAACGGGAAGGAAGCTCTCGCAATCGCAAAGACCTTCGCTCAGGAATTGAAAGTGGTAATCACCGACGTGGTGATGCCTGAAATGAGCGGCTGGGACCTGGTGCAGGAACTGAAGAGGAAAAACTACGACTTCGAATATATCCTTGTATCGGGCTACGCCGACGACAGGATACTGCAATATGGGGTCAAAACCGCCGGCCTCTCCTTCCTGCAGAAGCCATATTCATTCCCCGGATTGATTTCCATGGTGGAAGAGAAGATGAAGTCGGAACGGCCGGAAAAATCCCTTATCGCTCACGGATGATCGCCGGATTGAAGTTCACGCCGCCTCGAAGCGATGGAACTGCGAATTCAGCGAATTATGCTCACTCTGTCGGGACCGGAGTATTTTCGCGGCGTTTTTCATTCATACTTTCGGAAGTCGATAGAGCCTTGCTTAGGAAGATAAACTGCCCGCAATCCCTTAAGAGCTAAGCCCAGGGCAACCGCCCCGCGGCTACCCGTCAAAAAAAACAGACATCAGGCCCGGCAATGATGTACCGTACTACCCCAGGAGGGCCATATCAAAACCATTCCCGCGCCGATACCTTCCTATATTACTATCTTCGCCATCGTCTCTGTGATCGGGGTATTCCTTTCGATCAACCGACACAGCCGATCGGACCGGATGCGCTACTGGATAACCGCCTGGGTCCTGGTGCTTATCCACTTCATCGCGCAACTCGCGTCCGGGAACCTGGCGGGTATTGCCAGAAAATTCGTGGTGTCGGTGAGTACCAGCGCTCTGGAACTGGCGGGCGTCGTCCTGCTGCTGTCGCTCTCGATCACCTTCGAGGACCGGAAGATCAATCGATGCCTTGGCGCGATCATCGCGGTCCCGTTGCTGATCTACGTCAATTGTCTGGTCTGGGAGGTCAGCGCCCACTGGATCTATCTGCTGTGCGTTGTCGCCACTACGGCCGGGTCGTTACTTCTATATATTCTCTTCCTGCGCAGGCTGAGCGTCTTTCTGCTGCTCATCACGGGCTGGTGCGTCTTCACCGCCGTATGGCTGATCCGGGATGTGCAGACCGGCGGAGCCGTGTTGATCCTGCACTACTCTCTCACTGGGCTATACGGAATTTCGGGGTTGCTTTTCTGGCGAATCTATCGGCGATTCTCCGCGGGAGTTATCGTCAGTTCATTCGGACTCCTGGCCTGGGCCGCGGTATTTCCCACCGCCACCTTTCTGGCAACGCATTACCCCGCGATCGTCATCCATCGCGAGCTGTGGAATATCCCGAAGTTTTTTGTTGCCATCGGTATGCTTCTGACACTGATGGAAGATCAATCCATCGGGGCCCGCGCCCTCGCCTTCAACTATAAGTCGTTATTCGAACTGAATCTGGCCGCGGTTTACCGCATTACGCTGGACGGGCGGCTGCTGGATTGCAATCCCGCCTTCCTTCGAATGTTTGGCTTTGCCTCCAGAAGCGAGGCGCTGGCGACCAATGCGCAGGATTTATATGTGCTTCCTGAGCGCCGCCAACAATATGTCAGAGACCTTTGCGAGCGGGGCTGCGTGAATAACTACGAAATCGAACAGCGAAAAAGAGACGGCACGCCGTTCTGGATCTCGGAAAGCGCCGCTTTGATCGATACCGCGGAGAGCCCGGTCATCCTGGGCACGGCCGTCGATATCACCCCTAAAAAAGAAGCCGAATCGGCCTTCCGCCGGTCGGAAGAGCGTTTTTCCACGGTCTTCCGCAGGAGCCCGATCGTGTGCGCGATCCTCAGGCTTGAGGACGGAGTTTTTCTCGATGTGAACGATACATTCCTGAAAATCATGCATAAATCCAAAGACGAGGTGCTCGGCAAAACCGGCCTCGACCTCGGCTTCTGGAAAGATCGGGAACAGCGCAATGATTTTGTGCGCCGGTTACGGCTGCACGGATCGATTCAAAACCTGCCTGTGACATTCCGGGACGGAAAAGGCAAACAACGAGAAGGGCTTTATTCCGCGGACTGCGCGGACGTGGGCGGAGTGGAATGCGTCATTGGAATGATGACCGATGTAACCGACTACAAAGCGCTGGAAGAGCATTTGAGGCGAACGCAGAAGCTGGAGGCGATCGGCGGACTGGCGGCCGGGATCGCCCATGACTTCAACAATATCCTGGGCATTATTCAGGGCTTTGGAGAACTGGTAGCCCTCAAGGTCAGGGACCTGCCGAAAACCGCAAAACACACGCAGAATATTCTGGAGACTGTCTCCCGGGGAAGTGAACTGACCAGGCGCCTTCTGACTTTCAGCAGCAACCAGCCGCTGCAGAAAACCAGATTCAATGCGGATGAAGCGGTGCTGAAGACAGCGGGATTGCTGGTGCCTCTGCTGGGCGAAGACGTTATCCTCTCCATCGTGACGGAAAGCCGGCAGATGGTGGAAATGGACCCCGGCCAGTTCGAACAACTCATTGTGAACCTGGCCGTCAACGCCCGGGACGCCATGCCCCGGGGCGGTCAACTCCACATCCGTACGTCGTTCGAATCCAACGGACCCTCGCAAGCCGTCGTCCGGCTGGCCGTCAGCGATACAGGCTGCGGCATGGATGAGGTCACCAAAAGACGGCTTTTCGAGCCCTTCTTTACGACCAAGGGCGTCGGCAAGGGTACGGGCCTCGGACTGGCCACCGTGTACGGCATCGTCCGGCAGATCGGCGGCAATATTACCGTGGAGAGCCAGGAGGGCGCCGGCTCCACCTTCACTCTGCACATTCCGTCTGTCGGCGGCGGGAATGAAAAGCCGGTCCCGGAGCAGGCTTCTGCAACAGAGGCCGGCGCCGGCCTCATCGGGCCCGGCGGCATTTTGCTGGTGGAAGATGAAGTCGCCCTTCGAAACGCGGTGTACGAATTCCTGGTTGAGTGTGGATACAATGTGCGCGTAGCGGGCAATGGGAAGGAGGCTCTGGCGATTGCACGAACATTCACCGACGAAATCAAACTGGTGATCACCGACGTCGTCATGCCGGAAATGAGCGGCTTTGACCTTGTGCAGGAATTGAAAAGAGAGGCCCGCCCTTTCGAATACCTCTTTGTGTCGGGCTACGCCGATGACACGATTCTGCAATACGGCGTTAAGACCTCGGGCGTACCCTTCCTTCAGAAGCCTTACTCGTTCGCCAAACTGGTCGCCATGATCAGAGAGCTGATGAACTCCGAAAAACCGGAAACTCCCGCGGCCAAAGTTGGTAATTAGCAATTGGCAATTGGCAATTGGCAAAACCTTTTTTACCGCCGGATTTGCGCGGGACGTCGTATGGAAATTAAAAGTGCAAGAGATGGTTTGACCGTGCCGGACTGCCGAAAGGCTAATTGCCAATTGCTAATTGCCAATTGCTGCCCCTCTCGTGCTAACTTGAAGCATGACAGTTGCGGAAGATAAGACCGTAAAAACCACTCTGGATCGAATGGACCACGTCGCCGTTCCGGTGAAGAACATTCAGAGCGCGATCGAGTGGTACAGGCAGCGCTTCCGCTGCAATGTGTCGTATCGGGATGAATCCTGGGCCATGATTGAGTTCGCCAATATCAAGCTGGCGCTGGTCTTGCCTTCGCAGCATCCCGGACATCTGAGTTTCGTCAGCCCCCGGGCGTCTGAATTCGGAGAACTTAAACTCCACCGCGACGGAACGCGCTCCGTCTACGTCACCGATCCGGACGGCAACTCGGTCGAATTGCTGGCGGCCGATTGAACCGCGGCCCGATGAATCTGAATCCGCCGCCTGCCCCTGCGTCCGTTTTCATGCTGCGCGCCCGCGATGTAACCAAAAACTACGTCACCGACGGCGAGAGCGTGCCCGCGCTTCGCGGCATCACTCTCGATGTCGCTCCGGGGGAGTTCGTCGCGCTCGTGGGACGCAGCGGCTGCGGTAAATCCACGCTGCTCAATCTGCTCGGGGCCATCGACTTCCCCACTTCCGGCGAAATCTCGCTCGACGGAACCAATACGGCAGGGCTTGGCGACACCGGCCTCACCCGGCTGCGCCGCGAAAAGGCCGGCTTTATCTTTCAGGCGTTTCAGCTCCTGCACACACTCAGCGTCGTCGAAAATGTCGAGCTGCCTCTCCTGCTCGCGGGAAGAAAGGACGCCCGCGCTCCGGCCCTCGAACGCCTGCGCCAGGTTGAGCTCGAAGACCTGGCCGAACGGCAAGTCCACCAGCTTTCCGGCGGGCAGATGCAGCGCGTGGCCATAGCTCGCGCCCTCGTGCACTCCCCCGATGTGGTGCTGGCCGACGAACCCACGGGAAACCTCGACACCGCCACCGGCAACCTGATTCTGGAACTGCTGCGCCGCATCACCCTCGAACAGAAGACCGCCACGGTCATGGCCACGCACAGCGCTGAGGCCGCGGCCCTGGCCGATACCGTCGTTCATATGCGCGATGGACGCATTGAGGAGATCGTGCGGCGCTGATCATGCCTGCTCTCCTGCTCTTCCACCGACTGCTGCTGCGCCCGCTCTCCCGCGAATGGCTGCGCACCCTCATGATCGTGCTCTCGGTTGCGCTGGGCGCGGGCGTGGTGCTGGCCATCGAACTGGCCGGCAACGCCGCCGCCGGCTCGTTCCACTCTTCCATCGAGAGCCTCGCCGGCGACAACAACCTCGAAGTAGTGGCCGCCGGAGGCCTTCCCGAAACTGTCATGGCGACGCTGGCGGGCCTGCCTTATCCTCTGCGCCTTCACGCCCGCATCGAAGACAGCGCGGGCATTACGACGCCGGGCTCCGCGCAAACCCTGCCTCTGATCGGCCTCGATCTCATCGCCGAAGGCAGCGAGCATTCGCGCATGGGTAACGCCGACGCCCTCAACATAGACGCGGATGATAACTTTGTCAGCTATCTCAACCAGGGCGACTCGATCTGGGTGGGCGCGCGCCTCGGGAAGAAACCGGGCGAGAAACTCCCTCTGCTGATCAACGATCACACCCGGGATTACACCGTGCGCGGCGTCTTTCCCGATTCAGAAGGTGAAACGGCGATTGTGATGGATATCGGGACAGCCCAGCGCGAACTGGGCCGCGGACGCCGGATCGATCGCATCCTCATCAAAGTTCCGAACCAGCCTGCCCTCGACGAATGGCAGCGGCGGATTGCGCGCGCTCTGCCGGAAGGCGTGCAGGTGCGCCCTCAGGGCAGCGGCACCCAGGCCAACCGGCGCATGCTGGCCGCCTTCCGCTGGAACCTGCGCATATTGAGTTATGTGGCGCTGGTGGTGGGCGCGTTTCTTATCTACAACACCATTTCCGTCTCGGTCGTCAGGCGGCGAGCCGAGATCGGGATCGTGCGCGCCCTGGGCGCAAGCCGGCGCATAGTGCTGTTTGCATTTGTCGGCGAAGCATTTTGTTTCGGACTGGCCGGCTCCCTGCTCGGCCTGTTCGCCGGCCGCATCATGGCTGCGGGCGCGCTTCGGCTCATGGCCGCCACCGTGGAACTGCTCTATGTCAGCAGCCGCCCCGGCCCTCTGGGCATGACCGCGGGCTCCGTGGCCCAGGTATTTATCGCAGGCACGGGCGTTGCCGTTCTCTCCGCTCTTGCGCCCGCCCGCGAAGCTTCGCAGGTCTCTCCCGTGGAAGCCATGGCCCGCGGACGGCGCGAGTTCATCGCCCGCGTTCACAAAACCCGCAACCTCATGATCTCCATCGCCCTGGGCGCGTGCGCGGCCATTGCCTGCCTGGTGCCGCCCATTGCCGGGATGCCGCTCTTTGGCTATCTGGCCGCGCTGCTGCTCATCGCCTCGGCGGCCTTCGCGATTCCGGCGCTGGTGGCCGGTGTCACTTCCATGTCGTCGGGCCTGTTGCGAAAGGCGCTGGGTCTCGAGGCAATGCTGGCGGCCCGCAGTCTTGCCTCTTCTCTTCGCAGAACTTCGGTCCTGGCCGCCGCCCTGGCCACCGCCATCGCCATGATGACCTCAGTGGGCATCATGGTCGGCAGCTTTCGCCAGACCGTGCTGATCTGGGTCAACAACCAGTTGATCGCCGATCTGTATGTTCGCCCCGCGGGCAGCCCCGCGATGGACCGTCATCCCGTCATCTCCGTCGATATCTCCGAAAAACTCGCGCGCCTGCCGGGCGTGGCGGTGCTCAGCCGATTGCGCGCTTACGAAATCACCTACGAAGGCCTGCCCGCGACTCTGGCTTCCGCCGAGTTGCAAACCGGCCGCGCGTTTCAGAGTTCCGCCTTCATCTCCGGCAGGTCGGGGAGACAGGTGCTGGCCGAGCTGCGTGGCCAGGATGCGGTGGTGATCAGCGAGCCTTTCTCGAACAAACATCGCGTCCGCGCGGGCGACCGGCTGATGCTGCCTTTCGGCGAGCGGCGCGTCGTGTTCCGCATCGCCGATGTCTACTACGACTACAGCAACGAGGCGGGCAACATCATTGTTGACCGCAATACTCTGCTGCGTTATCTGCCCGACCCCGCCTCCTCCGGCGTGGCCCTGTATCTGGAGCCTGGAACGGACCTCAACACCATGCGCGAAAACGTCATGCGTGCCTGCGCCGGATCCAACATCCTCGTGTTGTCCAATCGCGAACTGCGCCGCGAAGCCATCCGTATTTTCGACCGGACATTCGCCATCACCTACGCCCTGGAAGCAGTGGCCATTCTTGTCGCAATCATGGGAGTCGCCGGTGCATTGCTCGCGCTGGTGATCGACCGCCGCCGCGAACTGGGACTGCTGCGCTTTCTGGGCGCGGCCACCACTCAGGTCCGCAAACTGATTCTGCTGGAAGCCGGCCTGCTCGGCCTGCTCGCGAGCTTCGCCGGCCTGGTGCTCGGCTACTTTCTGTCGCTGGTGCTGATTTACGTGATCAACAAACAATCCTTCGGATGGACCATCCAGTTCCACTGGCCGGTGGCCATTCTGGTGAGCGCGATCATGCTCGTCTATGTGTCCACAGTGCTCGCCGGATTGTATCCGGCGCGCATCGCCATGCGTCTGAATCCCATCGAGGTGATTCATGAGGATTAACCGCGCAGGTCTGTGGGTGGCTCTACTGGCCGTCAATCTGCTGGCCGCCGACTATAAGGCCGCGCTGCCCGGATATCGCTATGAATTTCCGCGCGACCATTTCAACCATCCCGACTTTCAGACCGAATGGTGGTACTACACCGGCAACCTGCGCTCCGCTGAAGGCCGGCATTTTGGGTTTGAGCTGACTTTTTTCCGCGAAGCTCTCAGCCGAGAGGCCCCGAAAGATTTGCAGTCGCCCTGGAATGTCCAGGACCTCTATCTCGCGCATCTGGCGCTCAGCGATCTCGATGGCGGGCAATTCCATCACCGCGAGCGGGTCAATCGCGCGGGACCGGGCCTGGCCGGAGCGAGCGCCGAAACAGCGCGTGTCTGGAACGGCAACTGGCAGGTACAGTGGCGGGGGAACGCTCAGTCGCTGGAGGCATTCGCCGATCGGTTCGCGCTGCATCTGAAATTCGAGACCAACAAGCCCCCTGTGATCCACGGAGTCGATGGCGTCAGCCAGAAGTCGCCCGGGCCAGGGCACGCTTCCCATTACATATCCTTTACCCGTCTTGTAACGGGCGGCTCCATCGAACTCGATGGCAAAACATATTCCGTCACCGGCTCTTCATGGATGGACCACGAATTCTTCACGCACCCACTGGACTCCGATCAGACCGGCTGGGACTGGCTCAGCCTGCAATTCAATGACAACACCGAGCTGATGTTGTTCCGGCTGCACAACCGGAATGGCGGTCTCGATCCTTTCTCCGCCGGAACGTGGATCGATGCCCAGGGAAAGACCACCCATCTCACCGCGAATGATTTCCTGCTGTCGTCATACGGCGACACCTGGAAAAGCCCGCACACACACAGCACCTATCCCGTGCAGTGGAAGGCCGCCATTCCCTCGCTCAGTCTTGAACTGGAAGTTGCGACGAAACTCAGGAGCCAGGAGATTGCAATACCCGGAGATCAGGCGACCAATTACTGGGAAGGGGCAATCATCGTGAATGGAAAAAAGAATAAAGCTCCGATTTCGGGCGTCGGGTATCTGGAGATGACGGGGTATGACAAGCCGGTCATGATGGGACGGTGATTGTTATCTGAAGAAGAGAGATGGAATGTAGACGATGGGTGCCCCCACCCCTCGCGTTTTTGGCGAAGGGTGGGACGCGATGGCTCCGCACAGTGGTTACTGTGTTCCCCTTTTATTTCCGGCAGCCTGAGCGGTCAAACCACAGGCTTAAATTGAAGTTTTTTAATATTCCTGACACACAAGAGAATCCCGCCTTCCGCCTGCAATTCGCCCGGCCTAACAAGCAATTGCCTAACCAAAACCAGTCCATGTACGAAATTCACTGAAATAATATATTTGGGACAGACGTCTTGACCCGCGTCTGCGACCGGAGGTAGCATTCCGCCACTCGCCCATTGATTGTCACGGGAGAAGATTCTCTTTTTTCACGCCCGGCGTTGTCCCGCTGACGCCTTGACATAACGATAGACGCACGCCCTACTTCCGGAGCCGAAGCATGTCGAGCATGCAACCGCCTTTGTTCAGCCCTTGCCTGTTTCACGCGAGCGCCTCGACCCCACGATTTTTCGCGGAACGCGCCTCAGCCTGTCCGCCGCCGTTCAACGCCGCGGTCAATGAACCATCTAACCCAGATCGAGTTGTTCGAAGAGTCCGGCTTTGAAATCCGTTCCGGTTTGCCCTCCTCTGTTTCCGGACCGCGGTTCGGAAGGCATTCCATGCATTGACACAAGGAGAAATCATTATGGGTCGCAAAGATCGCAATGGAAGTTTCTGGCTCCCGGAAGATGCCGACAAATCGCGGCTGCGGGATGCTGAAAACGCGAGGCGCAACCGCGCGGAAATCGCCAAAGCTCTCTCCGAGGGCCAGGTGTCGCGGCGCGAGCTGATGAAGTGGGGCTTGTTCACATCGGCCGGGCTGCTGGCGCCCATCGGCGGGCTGAACCCGTTCGTGCGTCCGCTCAATGGACAAACCAGCAGCTTCGGAGGCAGCAGAGGCGGAACCGGCGTTCCGACCGGACTGGCCAGAAGCCCGCTGTTCGGCGTGTTGCCGTTCACCGCTCCCATGCCCCGCTTCGACCTGCTTCCGCGAAACGCTGTCTCCACTCTGAACCCCGCGCCTCAGGCGCAGTCGAACCAGACACAGCAACCGCTCGATCCGGCGCTGGTCGGCGGACAGACGGGCCTCACCGGTCCGATCGAAGGCCGTCCGCCAGGGACAATCTGGGCGCACCAGCAGTTCGCCAACTTCACGCCACAAGTGGCGATCGAAGTTTCAACCGCCCAGGCCGCTACCAATACCACCTATAACCCCGGAGTTCCCTCGAGTCTCAACTCGGGCATCAATCCGGCGACGCCCATTCCGCTCAAATTCCATCCCAGTCTGCCCACGCAGCAGCCCAACTCGGTATGGACATTCAACGGGACCATTCCCCCCAAGCTGGGCCAGGTGCGTTACGGCGAACCTGTGCTCTTCCGCAATCACAACCGTCTGCCCGCGGACGTGACCCAGAACAACGGCTTCGGCAGAAACACCACCAGCACTCATGAACACAACGGCCACCATGGAGCGGAGAATGACGGCTTCACCGGCGCATATTTCTTCCCCAATCAGTTCTACGACTATCACTGGCCCTGGGTGCTGGCCGGCTTCACCACCATCAACGTCAACGCCACCGATAACCGGGCCGGCGCGCCCAACGGAAGCGGCGGCATCACTAAGGTGCCTGGCGACTGGCATGAAACCATGAGCAGCCACTGGTTCCACGATCACATGTTCAGCTTCACCGCCCAGAACGTGTACAAGGGAATCGCCGCGATGAACAACATCTACAGTTCGCTCGACCGGGGCAACGAAGGCATCAACGACGGAGTGAACCTGCGGCTGCCCAGCGGCACCGCCAAAGACTGGGGCAATGTCGATTATGACGTCAACCTGATGTTCGCCGACAAGGCCTGGGACGCCAACGGCCAGCTCGCCATGGATATCCTGGCCTTTGACGGATTCCTGGGCGACGCCATGACTGTCAACCTCACCTACCGGCCATTCTTCCAGGTGGAACGGCGCAAGTATCGCTTCCGTCTGCTCAATGCCGCCGTGTCGCGCTTCTTCGTGTTCGCGCTCAGCGACAGTTCGGCGATCGTCCAGATCGGCAATGATGGCAATCTGCTGCCCAACCCGGTGACCCTGACGCAGCTCGATCAGCTTGGCATCGCGGAGCGGTATGACATCGTCATTGACTTCTCCCGCTACTCCGTCGGGCAGACCGTGGACCTGGTCAACCTGCAGGAGCAGACCCAGGGCAAACTGCCGGGCCAGATATTCTCGGTATCGCAGGCCCTCGCGGGCGACACCAACGATCCGTGCGTGGGCGCATGCCTGCGCTTCCAGGTGGTGCGCAATCCGACACTCCCCGATGTAAGCCAGGTGCTTCCGACTCTGATTCCCAACCCCGACCTGTCCGCCATTCCCGTGACCCGGCAGCGTAGTTTTGTCTTCGATGACAATGCCACTCAAACCACCAACGACCCGGTGACTTCGTACACCGGTGCCGGGCAGTGGGGCATCGCCGCCGAGAACACCGGCGGCACCAGTTCCCGCCGCGGAGGCTCGGCCCTCAAAGCCGATTTCGGCCGCATCTCTTCGGCGCCCAAATACGGCACCCGCGAGATCTGGACCCTGCAGGGCGGCTTTGGCTGGGACCATCCCATCCACATCCACTTTGAGGAAGGCCAGGTTCTCGCCCGCAACGGACAGGCCAGTCAGGTGCCGGCGTGGGAGAAGGGCCGCAAGGATGTCTATCGCCTGCGCCCGAGCGGGAGTGTGACCATCACCATGCAGTTCCGCGACTGGGGCGGCATGTTCATGGAACACTGCCACAACACCATGCATGAAGACAACGCCATGCTCATGCGCTGGGAGATCAGCGGAGCCGGCGGCGTCTTCCTGAACCCGCTTCCGACGCCGATTCCCAAACCAACAGGCGTAACGTTCCAGGCGCCGGACGATATTCTGCCGAACGCCTTCTGACCGCAGCCCCGGCGCGCGCCTCCGCGGAAGCGCGCGCCGGGCGTAATTCTGTCATTCGAGAGTCGCGCGCAAATGCGGGGCTCACGATCTGACTTCAAGGTTCGGGAACCGTAATCGAGGGAGTACATCATGCGGAAGAATTTGTTGCGCGCTTCAGGCGCAGTGCTGTCGGCGGTGGCACTGGCTGTTTTGTTTCTGCGTCCCGCCTCGGCCGGACGCCTGCCGGCGGACCATTTCCCCAATATCGAACTGACGACTCAGGACGGCAAAAAAGTCCGGTTCTATGACGACCTGATCAAAGACAAAATTGTAGCCATCAATCTGATTTATACCAGCTGCGAATATTCCTGCCCGCTGGAAACCGCGCGTCTGGCCCAGGTGCAGAAAATGCTCGGCGACCGCGTGGGCAAAGACATATTTTTCTACTCCATCAGTATCGACCCGGAAAACGACACACCCGAGACCCTGAAAGCCTATGCGGCGAAATACCATGCGGGCCCCGGATGGCTCTTTCTGACCGGTAAAAAGGACGAGATCGATCTGCTCAGCAAACGACTGGGACTCTATTCCGACCCGGCCGCCAGTCTCGACGGTCACATGCCTCACCTGCTGCTCGGCAACGAGCCTCTGGGCGAATGGATGCGCAATTCCGCTCTCGACAACCCGCGCTTTCTCGCCCAGACGATCGGCGACTTCCTGGACAACTATCGCAACCTCAGGCCGTCACCGCAGACCGCGCCTGCCGAGGCCGCAAAGCTCAGCTTCGATCAGGGACAGTATCTGTTTGGCAGGCAGTGTGCCCCCTGCCACACCATCGGTCATGGCGACAAGATCGGTCCCGACCTGCTGGGAATCACCAATGTCCGCAATCGTGACTGGCTGGTCCGCATGATCAGGCAGCCGGAACAGCTGCTGGCGGAAAATGATCCTCTGGCCGCTTCTCTCTTCAAACAATATAAACAGGTGAAGATGCCCAATCTGCGTTTGAACGATGAAGAGACAAACGCGCTGATCGGTTTTCTGGTGTCTCAGTCGTCGGCCCATGATAAGCAGGCGTCCGCGGCGGACGAAACCAAAACGGCCGGACCGGCGGGCGAACATGTGCATCCTCATGAATAATATCGATCGCGGAAAACCGATCGCGGAGCGCCCGCATGTATTGGCCCTCATTTGAGTTCCGGTATTCGCTCGATCGCCGAAAGCTGATGCCGCACCTGATGGCCCTCGATGCCCATCAGCAGGCGGCGACGGCCCTGGTGCTCCCGCACCACTGGAATCGGCCGCCGTCGGAGACGCCTCCGGATGGTCCCTCCGCGATTCCGCGGCTGAAAAGCAGGAATGCGGCGCGGGCTCGGGACTGGGTCGGGGAAAGATTCGTGCCCGGAAGCTCTCCGCTGACACTGGCTGACATCCTGACCATCCACCGTCTGCTTTCCGAAGACCTGCCGGTGGAACATCAGACGCCCGGAACATTGCGCGTCGATCCCGTCCAGGTGGGAAGAGCGGAGGCAGGTGGCTTTCACTCCGGCGCGCCCGCGGAAAGACTGCCGATCTACATGCGGCGCTATGTGGAGTTCATCGCGGGGAACGAGCCGGCCACGCTGCCTCCGGCCATCCATTCTCTTCTCGCCCATTTTTTCTTTACCACCCTGCATCCGTTTGTGGACGGCAACGGCCGAACATCGCGCCTGGTCGCCACCGCGATTCTCCACCAGCGCGGATACAACGTGCACGGCGGGTTCTACGCGCTCTCGGATTATTTCTACCAGAACGACGGAATCCGCTATCACACTCTGCTGCATCGCTGCTGGCAACAGGGCGTTCCCTTCGATCTGACGGAGTTTGTCGCTTTCGGAATCGAAGGCATCGTGATGGAGCTGCGAAGCATCGACAGCTTCATCCGCATGAAACTGCGGAGAGCAGTTGGTTAGCACTCAGCAGTCAGCCTTGTCTGCGTTTATCTGCGAAAATCAGCGGCAAAATCTTTTTTGCTTTTCCTGCGAACCTCTGCGCTTCTCTGCGCCTCTGCGGTGAGAAGGGTTTCCTGGCAGTATTCGAGAATGTTTCATGGCTGAATGCTGAGTGCTGACGGCTGAGTGCTGGTTTTCGAGTGCTGACGGCTGACTGCTATCTTTGCAGATAAAACATCCCCCGGTCACTCTGCAACTCGCACTCCCGGAACGCCTCCGCGAGCGACTTCAGCAGGTCCGTGGCCACGACCGTGTTTTCATGCAACTCGTCCCGGGCCAGATCGCCGGTGAGGCCGTGCAGATAGACAGCCGCGGCCACCTTCATGTCGTTGCGAAATGCGGAAATCCCTTCGCCGGTCCTGCCATCGTTCCTTGCCAGAGTCGCGCCGATGATGCCCGAGAGTACGTCCCCCGATCCGCCTTTTGCCAGGGCTGGATTGCCGGTCATATTGATCCAGGTTTCGCCCGAGACTCCCGCCACGACCGTTCGCGAACCTTTGAGCGCCACGCATGCGCCGGTCTCATCGGCGATGCGCCGCGCCATCGTTGCCCGGTCCGCGTTGATTTCCTCCGTCGAAACACCCAGCAATCGCCCGGCTTCGCCGGGGTGAGGAGTCAGCACGCGCAGGACCCTGCACCGCTTCAGTTCACCTGAATTTCCCGCAAATGCGTTCAGACCGTCGGCATCCAGCGCCAGCGGCAACGGACACTGCGTCACCAGGCGGCGCACAAATTTTGCCGTCTGCTCATCTCCTGAAAGCCCCGGCCCGACCACAACCACGCTTTTCCCCGCGAGCAGCGCATCCGTTTTGTCGCTGGCCTCCATCGAAATTGAACCGTCAGCTGTTTCCGCCAGCCCTTCGGTCATCAGTTCCGGAGCGAAGCCGGCCACCATGGCCTGGATGGATTTTGGACAGGCCACCGTAACCAGACCGGCGCCGGTGCGCAGGGCCGACAATCCCGCCAGGCCTGCCGCGCCCGCTTTGCCCAGCGACCCGGCAATGACCAGCACATGACCAAAAGTCCCTTTGTGCGCATCCTGGGGACGCGGCGGAAAAGCGATTGCCGCTTCCTGCCCGGTAACGACAGACAATCCGGTTTTGTTCGTGACCAGAACCGGTTGCACACCCAGCTCGCTGACGGCAATCGGGCCCGAAGTAAGATTTCCGAAAACATGCGCCGGACGGGGCGCGATGAACGCGATAATTCCGTGGGAGAGGACCACATCCGGCCCGCGCTCGTGCAGTGGCGCTCGGCTGTCTCCGTCAGCGCCCGCGGGCAGGTCCAGAGAAACCACGACTCCCGACGCCCGATTCACACACTCGATCGCTTTGCGGGCGACATCATTGGGCGGCGCCCCGCTGCCGGCATCGGCAATCGCGTCAATGATCAGGTCCGCTTCCAGCGCCTCGCTGACTTTCTCCTTTTCCAGATCGCCGGCATCGGCGACCATGGCCGGCTCAATACCCAGGCGGGCCCTCACGGCGGCCATGTCGTGACTCAGTTCGTCCACGCCTCCGGCCAGAACGATGGCATGAACTTCTTCCGCAATTCTTCGCAGCGCCTCGGCGGCCGCCAATCCGTAGGCGCCGTTCTTCCCGGCGCCGCACACCAC
>Ga0137391_10001359_pt1 | contig 17744 bp, 14 predicted proteins | sample 15con2h24BmetaG_FD_101399 | JGI IMG/M metagenome (GOLD analysis project Ga0137391, IMG submission 101399) | Vadose zone soil microbial communities from Angelo Coast Range Reserve, California, USA - 15con2h2.4B metaG | ecosystem: Environmental > Terrestrial > Soil > Vadose zone > Saprolite...
AAGCAAAGCGGCCTCGGGCGCGAAGGCGGACCGGACGCACTGGACGAGTACACCGAGCAGAAGTACATCTCCATAGACCGGGTCGGGCCCATCCAGAACCGCGCCTTCGCCCTTGTGCTTGGCACTCCGCCGACGTAGCACCTAGCTATGTTAATGGTCATTCACTAAGCTGGAAGCGACAGCTGGCGCAGCTAGAGCGGCGCACGCTGCCGAGCGAAGGAAGGAAGCAAAGCCAGGATGCCGGTTCTGAAGTCCACCCTCGACATCACCGACGAGACCTACCGGGACTACCGCCGGGTCCAGCTGGAGGCGCTGGCGGCACTGGAGCAGCAGCTCGACCTGGTCCGGGCCGGCGGGGGCGAGCGGTACGCGCGCCGCCACCACGAGCGCGGCAGGCTGCTGGTGCGGGAGCGACTGGAGCTGCTGCTCGACCGGGACACCTCCTTTCTTGAGCTGTCCTCCCTCGCGGCCTGGGGGAGCCGGTTCACCGTCGGCGCCAGTATCCTCACCGGGATCGGCGTGGTCAGTGGTGTGGAATGCATGATCGTCGCGCACGATCCGACCGTGCGCGGCGGGGCGATGAACCCGTTCACGCTGAAGAAGAACCTGCGCGCCCTGGACATCGCCCGGGCCAACCGGCTGCCGGTGATCTACCTCGTCGAGTCCGGCGGAGCCGATCTGCCCACCCAGTCGGAGCTGTTCGTCGACGCAGGCAAGATCTTCCAGAAGCTTACCAAGCTGTCGGCCGCCGGCATCCCGACCGTCGCGCTGGTGTTCGGCAACTCCACCGCTGGCGGCGCCTACGTGCCTGGCATGTGCGACTACGCCGTGCTGGTCGACGGGCAAGCCAAGGTGTTCCTCGGCGGACCGCCGCTGGTGAAGATGGCCACCGGTGAGGATGCCGACGACGAGCAGCTCGGCGGCGCGCGGATGCATTCCGAGGTGTCCGGACTCAGCGACCAGTTCGCCGTCGACGAACGTGACTGCCTGCGCATCGGACGCCAGATCGTGGCCGACCTCGGGTGGCGCAAGCTCGGGCCCGGGCCGAGCCGCCCGGCCGAGGAACCGCTTTACGACCGCGAGGACCTGCTCGACCTCATCCCGGCCGACTTCCGGACCCCGGTCGATCCCGCGAGATCCTGGCTCGGATCGTGGACGGCTCCAGGTTCAGCGAATACAAAGCCCGCTACGGCACCAGCCTGGTCACCGGGTGGGCGTCGATACACGGGTTCGGAGTCGGCGTGCTGGCCAACCACCGTGGCGTGCTGTTCAGCGAGGAGGCGAAGAAGGCCGCGGAGTTCATCCTGCTGGCCAACCAGACCGACACCCCGCTCGTCTTCCTGCAGAACACCACCGGCTACATGGTCGGCACCGCCTACGAACAGGGCGGGATCATCAAGGACGGCGCGAAAATGATCAACGCCGTCGCCAACAGCGCCGTCCCGCACTTCACCATCAACATCGGCGCGTCCTTCGGTGCTGGTAACTACGGGATGTCCGGCCGCGCCTACGACCCGCGGCTGATGTTCGCCTGGGTCAACGCCCGGCTCGCGGTGATGGGCGCCCAGCAGCTGGCGGGCGTGCTGTCGATCGTGGGCCGGCAGGCCGCCGCGGCCGCCGGCCGAGAGTTTGACGCCGACGCCGACGAGTCGAGGCGCCACGAGATCGAGGAGCAGATCGAGCGCGAGTCGCATGCCTTCTTCACCACCGCCCGCCTCTACGACGACGGCGTGATCGATCCGCGCGATACGCGCACGGTGCTGGGCATCGCGCTGTCGGCCGCCCATTCGCAGACGATCGAGGGACGCCGCGGCTTCGGCGTATTCCGGATGTAGGCGGCCGGAGGGATGACACAGATGACGCGTATCAGGAGACTGCTCATCGCCAACCGCGGCGAGATCGCCTCACGGGTGATCCGCTCCGCGCGGGCGCTGGACATCTCGACGGTCGCGGTCTTCTCCAACGTCGATGCGCAGGCGCCGTTCGTGGCCGAGGCCGACGAGTCGGTAGCCCTGCCGGGCAGCACAGCTGCGGAGACCTACCTGCGCCCAGATCTGATCATCGACGCGGCCAGGCGTACCGGTGCCGACGCGGTCCACCCCGGATACGGGTTCCTGTCGGAGAACGCGGATTTCGCTGAAGCCTGCGCCGCCGCTGGGCTGACCTTCGTCGGCCCGCCGCCGGCTGCGATCCGATCCATGGGCTCCAAGACCTCGGCCAAGCAGCTGATGGCCGAGGCCGGTGTGCCGGTGCTGCCGGGTATCGCGATCGGCGACGACGAGCAGCTGCCGACCGGACTGGCCGACCGCGCCGAGACCGAGATCGGGTTCCCGGTGCTGGTCAAAGCCGCCTTCGGCGGGGGCGGCCGTGGCATGCGGGTCGTCGCTTCACAAGGCGAGCTGACCGGGGCGGTCGCTGCGGCGCGGCGGGAAGCCGTCGGTGCGTTCGGCAACGGCACGGTCTTTCTCGAGCGGCTGGTTGAGCGTCCCCGGCACATCGAGGTGCAGATCTTCGCGGACACCCGCGGGCAGGTCGTGCACCTGTTCGAGCGGGAGTGCTCGATCCAGCGGCGGTACCAGAAGATCCTGGAGGAGTCGCCGTCGCCGGCCATCGGCACCAATTCGGCGTTGCGCGCCGAATTGGGGTCGGCGGCGATCGCGGCCGCGAAGGCGATCGGCTACGTCGGCGCCGGCACGGTCGAGTTCATCCTCGACGCCTCCGGCGAGTTTTTCTTCCTCGAGGTCAACACCCGGTTGCAGGTCGAGCACCCGGTCACCGAGCTGGTCACCGGCCTGGACCTGGTTGCCCTGCAGCTCGCGGTGGCCGAGGGCAAGCCGCTGCCGGACGAAGCCGTGCAGGCCAGCCTCATCGGCCACGCCATCGAGGCGCGGCTCTACGCCGAGGACGTCGCCGCCGGATACCTGCCAGCTACCGGCTCGCTGCTGCTGTTCGACGTGCCATCCCTGCCCGGTGTGCGCGTCGACGCCGGCGTGCGGACCGGCGGCGAGGTCAGCGTGCACTACGACCCGATGCTGGCCAAGGTGATCGCGCACGCCCCGACCCGCGAGCAGGCCGCTCGGCTGCTGGCCCGCACGCTGGCCGAGACGAGGGTGCTCGGGGTGGTCACCAACCGCGATCTGCTGGTCGGAATCCTGCGCGAGCAGGAGTTTCTCGACGGCCACATCGACACCGGCTACCTGACCCGCCACGACCCGGCGACGCTGATAGCCGGCGATGAGCACCGGCTCCTGGTACACGCGCTGGCTACCGCACTGGCCGACCAGGCCCTGCGCCGCGCCGAGACGTCAGTGCTCACCGGTGTCCCGTCCGGCTGGCGGAACGTTCCCAACGCCCGGCAGCAGGTCGGCTATCAAGTGGGGCGCACGGCCGAGCGCGGCGTCCAGGTCGAGTACGGCATCCGCGGCCAACTCGTCGAGGCAGCCGTCGACGGCGTCGAGCTCGGACCCATCCTGCTGCACGGCTGCACGCCGGACGAGGTCGACCTGCAGATCGGGAGTGTGCGCCGCCTGATCGCCATCGCCCGCGCTGGTGATACCCGGTACGCCGACTCCGCCCTGGGCGCCACCACCCTGGTCGAGCAACCCAGGTTCCCCGAGACGGGGCAGCAGGCCACGGCCGGCTCACTGCTCGCACCGATGCCCGGCACCGTCGTGCGCGTCGAGGTCAGGCCCGGCGAGCCCGTCCGCACCGGGCAGGTGCTGGTGGTGCTGGAGGCGATGAAGATGGAACACCCGGTGCGCGCACCGCACGACGGCGCGCTGGCGCAGCTGAACGTATCGGCCGGGCAGACCGTCGACACGGGCACCGTGCTCGCCGTCGTCGACAACGCCACCGACAGTCCCGCTGACAGCGCAGGCGGCGAGGACGGTGCCCGTGACTGAGCAGCCGATCCGCTACGAGGTGGTCGATGGCGTCGCGTGGCTGACCATCAACCGGCCCGAGGCCTGCAACGCCCTGAACATGGCGGTCCGAGACGGCCTGTTCGCCGGGGTGCACCGCTTCAACGGCGACCGCGAGGCGAAGGTGCTGGTACTCACCGGCGCCGGCGACGCCGCGTTCTGCGCCGGCGGCGACCTTAAGGAGATGGCCGAGGTCGCGCTGCAGGTCCCGCCGCCGGACTTCCTGCCGCAGTTCGGCCGCAACATCGAGGTCGCCAAACCCACGATCGCCGCGGTCAACGGCCTCGCGCTGGCCGGCGGCTTCCTGCTGGCCCAGATGTGCGACCTGTGCGTGGCGGCGCAGTCCGCGCGGTTCGCGATCACCGAGGTAAGAGTCGGCCGCGGCGCCCCCTGGGCCGCGGCGCTGCCGTGGCTGATCCCGCCCCGCGCGGCGATGGAGATCCTGCTGACCGGCGACCTGATCGACGCCGATCGAGCCGAGCGGATCGGCCTGGTGAACCGGGTCGTCCCCGACGCCGAACTACGCGAGCAGACCCAGCAGCTGGCCCAGCGCATCGCCGGCAACGCGCCGCTGTCGGTGCTCGCCGCCAAGAAAACCGTCCGGCTGGCCGCCGAGCACCCGCTGAGCGTCTCCTTCCAGGAGGCCGAACGGATCTGGGAACCCGTCTACACCAGCCAGGACGCCCAGGAGGGACCTGCGGCCTTCAGCGAAAAGCGGGCCCCGGCGTGGAAGGGATGCTGATGAGCACAACCAGCCAACAGGCCGGCGGCCCGGTAGCCGGCGGCCCGGTAGCCGGCGGCCCGGTAGCCGGCGGCCCGGCCGCCGCGAAGCCGGACACGACGAAGGCGGCGGTGTTGCAGACCGTTGCCGCTGACCTGGCCGCTGAGACCGACTCGCTCGTCACGATCCTGGCTGAGTTGGGGAAGGCGGCTTGGGATGCGCCCACCCCCGCCGAGGGCTGGACGATCCGGGACCAGGTCACACACCTGGCGTTCTTCGACGACGCCACCCTGCTCGCCGTGAAGGACGCGGCCGCGTTCGTCGAGCAGCGGGCCGAACTGCTCGCCCTCGGCGACGGGTTCCCCGATGTGGTCGCCGAACGCTACCGGCGACTGTCCGGCGAGCAATGCCTGGCCTGGTTTTCCAGATCGCGGACGGCACTACTGGCCGCCTACCGCGACACAGAACCACGTGCGCGGCTGCCCTGGTACGGCCCGGACATGGGCCCGGCCTCCTCGGCGACCGGCCGGCTGATGGAGACCTGGGCGCACGGCCAGGACGTCGCCGACGCCACCGGCCAGATCCGCGAGCCCAGCCGGCGGTTGCGTCACGTCGCCGACCTCGGGGTGCGCACCTTCGCGTTCTGCTTCCGGCTGCGCGGCCAGCCGGTGCCAGCCGCACCGGTCTGGGTCGAACTCGACGCCCCCGACGACGAGCACTGGACGTGGGGGCCCGCCGCGGCCGAGGACCGGATTACCGGCACGGCGCTGGAGTTCTGCCTGGTCGTCACCCAACGGCGCAACGTGGCCGATACCAGGTTGTGCGTGACCGGGCCGGCCGCCACCGAGTGGAGCACGATCGCGCAGGCCTTCGCCGGCGCCCCCACCGACGGCCGCCCGGCCGGCCGGTTCGCGGCACTTCCCGTGGCAGGCCGGTGATGACTGTGGTGCGGATCGGCAACGCCTCGGGCTTCTACGGCGACCGGTTCGCGGCGATGTGCGACATGGTGGAGGGCGGGCCGGTGGACGTCGTCACCGGCGACTATCTCGCCGAACTGACGATGCTGATCCTGTGGAAGGCCAGACGGAAAGACCCGTCGGCCGGCTACGCCCGCACCTTCCTCACCCAGCTGGAGGAGGTGCTTGGCACCGCGCTGGAGCGCGGGATCAGGATCGTCACGAATGCGGGCGGCCTCAACCCAGCGGGGCTCGCCGGCAAGATCGCCGAGCTCGCTGACCGTCTCGGCCTGGCGCCTAAGGTGGCCTGGCTCGACGGTGACGACCTCGCCGGCCGGCTGGATGACCTGCTCGCGGCCGGCCACGACTTGGTCCACCTGGACACCGGCCGGTCGCTGCGCGAGGCCGGGGTCGCCCCGGCGACCGCGAACGCCTATCTCGGCGGCTGGGGCATTGCTGCCGCCCTGGCCGAGGGCGCTGATATCGTCGTCTGCCCCCGCGTCACCGACGCCTCGCTCGTGGTCGGCCCCGCGGCCTGGTGGCACGGCTGGTCACGCACCGACTACGACGCGTTGGCCGGCGCGGTCGCCGCCGGGCACGTCATCGAATGCGGCCCGCAGGCCACCGGCGGCAACTACCCGTGGCCGGAGGAGATCCGCGACCACCGCCGGCCCGGCTATCCGATCGCCGAGATCGAGGCCGATGGGTCCAGCGTGATCACCAAACACTCCGACACCGGCGGGCTGGTCTCCGTCGGCACGGTCACCGCGCAGTTGCTGTACGAGATCGCCGCACCCGGCTACGCCAATCCGGACGTGGTAGCGCACTTCGACACGATCCAGCTGTCTCAACAGGACACCGATCGCGTGCGGATCAGCGGGACTCGCGGCAGCTCGCCGACTGGACAGCTCAAGGTGGCCATCGACTGCATCGGCGGCTACCGCAACACCATGACTCTCGCGCTCACCGGCCTGGACATTGACGCCAAGGCCGCCGCCGCCGAGGCGCAATTGTTCGACGTGCTCGGTGGAAAGGACCAGTACGACGACGTCGACGTGCGTCTGCTGCGCTTCGACCGCCCCGACGCGCCGACCAGCGCCCAGGCCACCGCCCACCTGCAGATCACCGTGAAAGACCGTGACCGCGATCGGGTGGGCCGACGATTCTCCAACGCCACTATGGAACTGTTCCTCGGCGGCTACGCCGGCTTCTACACCACCACCCCGCCCACCGACGCCACCGACTTCGGCGTGTACTGGCCCGCACTGATACCCGCCGGCCTCGTCACCCAACGGCTCGTCCGGCCGGACGGCAGCGTGCGAGTCATCGAGCACAGCACCCCTGCAGGCATGGTTGGTGCATCCGGCACGGCGGCCGGCCCCGGACCAGGCATGGCTGACTCACCCGCTGCCGGGCCGCCGCACCCCGCCCCGGACACGTCTTGCGGGCCGGTTGCCGTAAGTGGCGGCACCGGCCGGGGACCGCTCGGCCTGGTCTGCGGCGCCCGGTCCGGCGACAAGGGCGGTAACGCCAACGTCGGGCTGTGGGTCCGCACCCCGGCCGTGTACGACTGGCTGCGCGACTACCTCACCGTCGAGCGGTTCCGTGACCTGCTCACCGAGTCCGCCGGACTTGCGGTGCACCGTTACGAGCTGCCCAACCTGCTCGCGGTCAACTTCGTGATCGTGGGGTTGCTGGGCAACGGCGTCGCCGACTCCACCCGGCCCGACCCGCAGGCCAAAGGCCTCGGCGAATACGTGCGCTCCCGCTACGTCGACCTGCCGGCGGCCTGGCTCAACAGGGCGGGATCGTGACCCGCGGCGCGCGGGCCACGCGTCCCGGGGCCGGCACCGACGGCCGCGATCCTAGTCTGTACAGCGTGCCAAGTCCTCACCAGCAGCCGGCGGAGGTCCGGCCGGTTCGCACTCGCGACCCGGCACGCAAACAGCGGATCCTGGCCGCTGCCGCGGACCTGTTCGCCCGCAACGGGTTCCACTCGGTCTCGATGGAAGACATCGGTGAGGTGGTCGGGATCACCGCCTCGGCCATCTACCGGCACTACGACAGCAAGACCGCCGTCCTGGTGGCTATGTTCGACCGGGTGATCGACCAGCTGCTCAGCGAAGGGCAGCAGCTGGTCGCGGACCCGCAGGCCGACCCCCGCGAGGCGCTGACCCGCTTGATCGATGGCCAGATCGGCTTCGTCGTCGATGACCGCGATGTCGCCCAGGTGTACTTCCGGGAGATCGCGAACCTGCCCGAGGCCGATCGGCGCAACCTGCGCCGCAAGCAGCGGCTGTACCTGGAGGAGTGGGTGCACCTGTTGACCGAGCTGCGTGGCGACCTTGATGACAACGCCGCCCGGACGCTGGTGCACTGCGCAATCGGCGCGATCCAGTCCACTCTGCAGCACTCGGCCGGGCTGCCCGAGGACCGGCAGCGGGAACTGCTGCGCCGCTCGGCGCTGGCGGTCCTCATCGCCGAGCCGTCGCCAGAACAGAGGGGATAGGTCGTCATGACCGATGAGGCCTACATTTACGAGGCGATCCGCACACCACGCGGCCGCGGGAAAAAGGGCTCGCTGTACGCGACAAAACCGGTCGACCTCGTCGTCGGGCTGATCGACGAACTGCGGTCTCGGCTGCCGAGCCTCGACCCGGGATACCTCGATGATCTGGTACTCGGCGTGGTCACCCCGATCGGCGACCAGGGCGGCGACATCGCCAAGGCCGCAGCGCTGGTCGCCGGGCTACCCGACACGGTCGCCGGGGTGCAGATCAACCGGTTCTGCGCTTCCGGGCTTGAGGCCACCAACCTGGCCGCGCAGAAAGTCCGCTCCGGCTGGGACCAGCTGGTGCTCGCTGGCGGGGTGGAGTCGATGTCGCGGGTGCCGATGATGTCCGACGGCGGAGCGCTGTTCAACGACCCGACCACGACCTATGACCACTACTTCGTGCCCCAGGGCATCGGCGCCGACCTGATCGCCACCATCGAGGGCTTCAGCCGGGAGGACGTCGACGCCTACGCCGTCCGCTCACAGCAGCGCGCCGACACCGCCTGGCGCGAGGGCAGGTTCAAGCGCTCGATCGTGCCGGTCACCGACGGCAACGGGGTGACGATCCTCGACCAGGATGAGCACCGCCGACCCGACTCCACGGTCGAGTCGCTCGGCGCCCTCACCCCGTCCTTCGCCGACGCCGGCCGCAAGCTCGGCTTCGACGCCGTCGCCTTGCAGAAATACCACCACCTGGAACGCATCAACCACGTGCACACCGGCGCGAACTCCTCAGGGATCGTCGACGGCGCCGCGCTGGTCCTGGTCGGCAGCGAACAGGCTGGGCTCGATCTCGGGCTGCAACCGCGGGCCCGGGTGGTGGCCACCGCGATCACCGGATCCGACCCGACAATCATGCTCACCGGGCCGACCCCGGCCACCGGCAAGGTGCTGGCCGCCGCCGGCCTCGAGCTTGACGACATCGATCTGTTCGAACTCAACGAGGCATTCGCCTCGGCCGTGCTGAAGTGGATCAAGGACCTGCACCTGCCCGAGGAGAACGTGAACGTCAACGGCGGCGCCATCGCGATGGGCCACCCGCTCGGCGCCACCGGCGCGATGCTCGTCTCGACCGTGCTCGACGAGCTGGAGCGCCGCGACGCGAAACGGGCAATGGTGACGCTATGCGTCGGCGGCGGCATGGGCGTCGCCACGATCATCGAACGCCTCTGAACCGCGGCCAGCAAAACCAGCCCACCCCTGAACCCGCCCCGATCTGATTACCCGAGGAGCCCTGTTCCCGCCATGACTGACACCGAGATCATCCGCTGGCAGACCGGGCGTGACGGCGTTGTCGTACTCACCATGGACGACCCGACCCAGTCCGCCAACACGCTGTCCGAGCAGTTCGTGACCGCGCTGAGCGACACCGTCGCGCGGTTGCAGCGCGAACGCGAACACATCGCCGGGGTCGTGCTCACCTCGGCGAAGAAGATGTTCTTCGCCGGAGGTGACCTCAACGAGCTGCTTGGCCTGCGGGCCGAGGACGCGTCCCGGTTCACCACGCACCTGAATGGCATCAAGGCACAGCTGCGCGCGCTGGAGACCCTGGGCACGCCGGTGGTGGCGGCCATCAACGGGGCCGCGCTCGGCGGAGGCCTGGAACTGGCACTGGCCAGCCACCACCGGATCGTCGCGGACGTGCCGGGGAGCCAGCTCGGCCTGCCTGAGGTCGGGCTGGGGCTGCTGCCCGCCTGTGGCGGAGTGGTGCGCGTGGTGCGCCTCCTCGGGGTCACGGCCGGGCTGGAGAAGGTGCTGCTGTCCGGGAAACGCTTCACCCCGGCTGAGGCGCTCGAGCTGGGGCTGGTCGACGAGCTGGTACCGGGCATCGACCAGCTGCTCCCGCGCGCGAAGCAATGGATCAAAGAAAACCCCGAGCCGAGCCAGCCCTGGGACCGGCCCGGGTTCGCGATACCCGGCGGCACCCCGGCCCGCGGGCCGCTGGCTTCCCAGCTGCCCTATCTCTCGGCCAACCTGCGCCGTCAGACCGCGGGCGCACCGGTACCGGCCGCCCGGGCGATCCTGGCCGCGGCCGTGGAGGGCGCGCAGGTGGACCTGGAGGCGGCGTCGCTCATCGAGACCCGCTACTTCATCGGGCTGGTTACCGGGCAAGTCGCGAAGAACCGGATCAAGGTGAACTTCTTCGACCTGCAGCAGATCAAGTCCGGGGCTAGCCGCCCGGCCGGGCAACCCACGTTCCGGTCCGCCCGGCTGGCCGTGGTCGGCGCCGGGATGATGGGGGCCGGGATCGCCTACGTCGCCGCCCGATCCGGGATCGACGTCGTCCTCACCGACGTGACCCTAGCCGCCGCCAGCAAGGGCAAGGGCTACGCGCAGCGGGTGGAGGCGAAAGCCGTCGAGGCCGGCCGCACCACCCCGGACGCCAGCGACGCGCTGCTGGCCCGCATTCATCCCACCGCGGGCCTGGCCGGCCTCGCCGGAGTCGACTTCGTGGTCGAGGCCGTCTTCGAGAACGCCGAGCTGAAGGCGAGCGTGTTCGGCGAGCTCGAGGCGATGGTCAGCCCGGAGGCGGTGCTCGGGTCGAACACCTCCACGCTGCCGATCAGTGTCCTGGCGCGCAGCGTCTGCCGGCCGGGCGACTTCGTCGGCGTGCACTTCTTCTCCCCGGTCGAGCGGATGCCGCTGGTGGAGCTCATCAAGGGCGAGCAGACCTCGCCGGCCACCCTGGCCCGGGCGTTCGACTTCGTCCGGCAACTCGGCAAGACCCCGATCGTGGTCAACGACAGCCGCGGATTCTTCACCAGCCGGGTCATTATCGCCCGCCTCAACGAGGCCGTGACCTTGCTGGGGGAGGGGGTGGACCCGGCCAGCATCGAACAGGCCGGGCTGCAGGCCGGCTACCCGGCCGGGCCGTTGCAGCTGCTCGACGAACTTACCCTGACCCTGCCGCGCGCCGTGCGGCAGGAGGCCCGCGCGGCCACCGAGGCCGCCGGCCAGACGTGGACACCGCGCGACTGCGACGCGATCCTCGACCGGCTCATCGACGAGTTCGGCCGGACCGGCCGCGCGGGCGGCGCCGGGTTCTACGACTACGACGCCGCTGGGCGCCGCGCCGGGCTGTGGCCGGGCCTGCGGCGGCACTTCCCTGCCGCCGATCCCCAGATCCCGTTCACCGACGTGAAGGAACGCCTGCTGTTTGCCGAGGCGCTTGAGGCGCGCCGCGCCCACGACTCCGGCGTCATCGAATCCACGGCGGACGCCAACGTCGGCTCGCTGCTGGGCATCGGGTTCCCGGCCTGGACCGGGGGGGTGCTGCGCTACATCGACCAGTACGACGGTGGACCGGTCGGCTTCGCGCACCGGGCGGCAGAATTGGCCGGACGCTACGGCCAGCGGTTCACCCCACCGGCCTCGCTGCTGGCCCCGGCCGCCGGCCCGCGGCCGCCTGAGCGCCCGGGGCGAACCAGTGCGAGTGGACGGCAAGGCCCCGGCCATCGCGGCTAGGACGATGAGGACGTAGAACGGGGGATCGCTCGCGCCGGCCCCATCTCGATGGTGACAGCGAGCAGGATGATCGTCAGCGCCCAGCTGACGAAGGTCAGGACGTTCTGTCCGGTCAGGTTCCGATGGTGCTGAGTTAGCTCGATTGGCGTGGCGATCATCAGGTCCTTCGGCTCGCGGTATTCGCGCGGGCACGCCCGCAAGTCAGTGGTCCGCTCACCGGCGCCGAAGCGGGCCGGGCATGCACTGTGGTCAACTGTGGGCCGGCGCAGGCGTCACTCTGCGAGTTCGTCGGGTGCCAGCAGGAACTCGCCGATGTAGGTGCGGGTCTGGTCGGCGTTCAGTGGCTGGAACAACGATGCCGCGGAGTCGCGGTAGAGCCGTTCGAAGATGGTGCCCTTACGGAAGGACGAGCCGCCGACCAGGCTCATCGCCTGGCGGCTCATGTGCATAACGTTCTCGGCGATGAACGTCTTGGCCAGCCCGATGTAGGGGAAGCGCAGCTCGATCGGCCACTCATCATCCTCGCCCTCGGCGATGTCGCGGCAGGTCTGGTACAGCACCCGGCGCGACAGCTCGGCCCGGGAGGCCATATCGCCGATCCCGTCGATGATGTGCCCGACGCTGGCGACCTTGGTGTCCTCGGCGACAATCGCGCCGAACGTCGCCCCGAGCCTCTTCTTCGACAGCACCGCCCGGGACTCCTCCAGGATGCGCAGCTGCATGCCGTAGTAGACGCTGGCGAACATCAGCGAGGCCCACTCCAGCACACCGAACGCGCCGCTGCGCCACTCGCATATGAAGTTCTCCTCGGGGACGTAGTAGCCGTCGAAGTGGATCACATGGGTGCCGGTGGCGTGCATCCCCAGCGCGTTCCAGGTCTTCTCGATGCGGATACCGTCGCCCTGCCCGTTCTCGTCGACCTTGAAGTCGCCGATGAAGAAGCTTTCGGCGTTGACCCGCTCCTGGAAGTCATCGGGCAAGTTGCCGTCGGCATCGGTGATCGTCGCGTTGGTGGTGATGATGTCCGCGGCCTCGCACAGCGTTCCCCAGGGTTTCTTGCCGTACAGCCGCCACCCGCCGGGCTGTGGAACCGCCCTCATGTCGGCCAGCCCACTGAACCCGGCGCGCTGTTCGGAGAACGGGCCGAAGATCAGATCCCCGTCGGCGACCCGGCCCAGCCAGTACTTGTTCTGCTCGTCGCTCATCAAGCCGCCGGCTATCCCGACCATGAGGTAGTGCATGTTGTACGCCAGCGTGATAGCCGAATCGCCCCGCGACAGCTCGGTCACGACCTTGGAGGTCGTAAGCAGGTCGCCGCCCAGGCCGCCGAACTGCTTCGGCACCGGCACCGCACCCAGGCCGCTGTCCTTGAAGGCCTTGATCGACAGGTGGGCGAATGTGTTCTCTTCGTCGTACTTCGGTCCTATCTCGCGGAAGAACGCCGACAAGGTTCTCGCCTTGATAAGGACAGTCTCGAACTCCGCGTCGGTCATGGTGGATTCGAACATGCTGGCTCCTGCGGTGATGGTGGGCGATTCGCGGGCGGGGTAGCGATCAGCCGACGAGAAGGTCGTCGCGGCCGGCGTCGCGCAATGTCGTTTTGTAGGTGTCGAACAGCGGTGCGGTCAGCGGGAGCAGCTTCAGCGCCACCGACCGCTTGCCGTCGAGCTTCACTTTGCGCTGGGCCATGGCCAGGGTGAAGTTGAGCTTGCCCTGCCAGAACCGGTTGCTGTTGTCCGAGGACATCCGCAGCCGTACCGTGGGCTTCGCCCCGGCGGCCGCGTCACCGAACAGCACCTTCTGGCCCGGGAAGTCGATGAGGATGATCGCGGTCGGGTCGGTCTGAGTCAGCAGAACCACCAGATCGGTGTCCTTGGTCGCCTCGACGAACGTCGGCTCGACCACCGCGATCTCGAACATCTTGCCGATGTAGGCATAGACCTCGTCAGCATCTTTGAAGGCGCTCACCTGAGTTCCCTTCGACACAGCCTCACAGCAGCGCCGCCGCACGCAGCGAGACCAAGGCGGATGACACTGACTCCGACGCTAGGGAGGACGACAGCCCTGCCACGTCCTCCTTAAAGGGGGTCTTGCGGCTCGAAGGGACGAGATCCCCCCACCGGCCGTGTCCTGCGGCTCGCCCGTCGGCGCCAGTGCCCGCCCTTAGAGCCTCGAAATCCCCGCACGGATGATTCCCACCGACCCGCGACTCGGCAGTGTCGTGAAACAAACGGCAGTCCCGAGGAGGCCATGGTGCCCGTTCGTCGTTCGTCCATCGTTCTTGCTGTCATCGGCATCGTCCTGATCGTGCTGGGGGTGCTGATCCGCCTCGTCGTCGTCCCGATCGCCACCAAGCTGCCCGGCAGCACGAACCTGGGCGTCACATACTCAGGGACGGCTACCATGCTCAACGCCAGGGCGCTGCAGTCCGGCGACACCAAGCACGTCATCGCCGCCAATGTGCCGATGACCGTCGACCGGCGGCTAAAGGTGACCAGCATCCACGGCGACACCGCGATCGTCTCCGACGACCTGACCATCCACGCCGGCGGTCAGACGCTGCCCAGCGCGCACACCTACGCCCTGGACCGCACGACGCTCGAAGGCGTCACGCCACCCAAGGGCATCTCGGTAGAACCGTCAAAGGGGGCGCTGAGTTCGACGTTCCCGATCGGGCCGAAGGCCAGCAACTCCTACCGCTACTACGACTCGACCACCCGCGGCATCCGCCCGATCACCTACACCGGGCACGCCACCCGCGACGGACGATCGGTCAACGTCTACAAGATCGTCTCCACCGGCGCGGTAAAGGACCCCGGACTGCTGAAACTCCTCCCACCATCGCTGCCGAAGAAGCTGATCACCGGCCTCGCGCCGGCGCTGCCCGCCGCCGTGCAGGCCAAGATCACCCCGGCTACTCTCGCCGCTCTGCCCGACCCGATCCCGCTCAGCTATACCGGAACCACCAACGTTGTGGCCTATATCGACGAGCAGACCGGCGTCCCGATCGACGAGACGATCTCCGAGCAGGTCGTTGTCAACGTGGCCGCCGGATCACAGACCCTGAGCCTGATCCCGGTGCTCGCTCTCGACTTCCACGTCTCCCCGGCCAGCATGAAATACCTTGCCCACAAGGCCAAGACCGCCGGTGAGCTGCTCGCGCTGATGAAGGTGATCGTGCCCATCGTGCTGATCGTGATCGGGATGATCTTGCTGGTGATCGCGATCCTGCGGCGACACAAGCCCGCCCCCACCCCCGCGGCGACCGTCGCCGCTGGCAGCCACGCGCCGCAGCCTAAGAGCACCAGGCTGGACGCCAGCCCACCACGATGACGCTCCTTTCCGAGCGCAGCGCCTTCAGCCGACGCCAGTTAATGGCCAGATCACCCGCGGCCGTGAGCAGCGGTTAGCCCAGCCTTCCAGGAGCCAACAATGGATCGCATTGACCACCGCGTCGCCATAGTCACCGGCGGTGCCCGGGGCATTGGTGCCGCCATTACTACGACGCTCGCGCGGGCGGGCTACCACGTCGCCGCGGGATACAGCACCAACCAGGCCGCGGCCGAACAGTTCACCGGGAAGCTAATCTCAGATGGGCTTTCTCTCTCAGTGCATAAGGGCAACGTGGGCGAGCCCAGCGACTGCCTGCGGGTCATCGAGGAAGTGCTCTCCCGGCACGGGCGAGTGGACGTTCTGGTCAACAACGCCGGCATCACCGTCGACAAGACGGTTCGCCGGATGACCGTCGAGGATTGGCACGCCGTGCTACGCGTGAACCTCTCCGGTGCTTTTTACATGATTCAGGCCGTACTGGAGCACATGCTCGAACGGGGCTTCGGCCGGATCATCAACATCAGCTCGGTCGTCGGTGAGACCGGTGCTTTTGGCCAAGCGAACTACGCAGCGTCGAAGTCCGGCCTGTTCGGCTTGACCAAGAGCCTGGCGCTCGAGACGGGCCGCAAGGGAATCACCGTGAACTGCGTGGCCCCGGGCTACACCGACACCGACATGATCTCCGCCGTCCCGAGCAACGTGCTGGAGCAGTACGTGTCCCAGATTCCCGTCCGCCGCCTCGGCCGACCCGAAGAGGTGGCTCGGGTCGTCCACTTCCTGGCCGAGGACGACGCTTCCTACATCACCGGCGCCGTTATCCCGGTTAACGGTGGACTCGAAATGTGACCTCGGCCGACACAAAGGAAGTCTCGATGGCGACGACGAATCGAAGCGATAGAGGCGGTGGCCCCGCCTCCGCGCTCCTGTCCACCGTCGCGGACGCCGTCGCGCCGGGCCGGGTGGTGGCTCGCGAAGCGAGCCATCTGGCGCGCGAACTCCTTCAGATTTCCCTGGGCTCCTCCTCTGTGGCGCCGGCCAAGGGGGACTGGCGGTTCGCCGACCCGGCGTGGAACGAGAACCCCGTATACCGGCGGATCGGGCAGGCTTATCTGTCGTTCACAGGGTCGATGGACCGACTGGTGGATGAGGTGGAGAAGTCGGGAAAGGATTCGGACCAGGCGCGGTTCGCGGTCACCCTGCTGACCAGCGCCGTGGCGCCCACCAACTTCTTGCTCGGAAATCCCGCGGCGATCAAGCGGACGTTCGAGACCGGTGGCCGCAACCTCGCCCGCGGGCTCCGCAACTGGGCCGGCGATCTCCGGCACAACGGCGGCATGCCCTCGATGGCTGACCCGGAGGCACTGCAGGTCGGCCGCGACCTGGCGCTCACCCCCGGTGCGGTAGTTGAGCGTGACGAGGTCGCCGAGCTGATCCAGTACACCCCGGCCACCGACAGTGTCCGCGCGCGCCCGGTGCTCGTCGTACCGCCGCCGATCGGTCGGTTCTACTTTCTCGACCTGCGCCCAGGGCGCAGCTTCATCGAATACTCCGTCGCTCGCGGACTGCAGACCTTCCTACTGAGTTGGCGCAACCCAGGCCAGGAACACGGGGACTGGGACCTCGACGCCTACGCGGCCCGAGTGCTCCAAGCCATCGACGCCATCCGCGACATCACCGGTTCAGACGACGTGAACACCATCGGGTTCTGCGCCGGCGGCATCATCGCGACCGGCGTGCTCAATCATCTGACTGCTACCCGCGATGCCCGGATCCACTCCGCCTCCTTCGCGGTAACAATGCTGGACTTCAGCCAGCGGGCACCGATCCAGGCTTTCTCCAACGCCAGACTGCTGTCCTTCACCCGCGCCCGATCCCGCCGGGCGGGCGTGGTCGCGGCCCGCGACATGGGCGCGGCGTTCACCCTCATGAGGCCCAACGATCTGATCTGGAACTACTGGGTCAACAACTACCTGATGGGCCAGAAACCTCCGGTCTTTGACGTCCTGTCCTGGAACGCTGACGGCACGAACCTGCCCGCCGCACTGCATCTTCAGTTCCTCGACCTGTTCGAAACCAACGCGCTCTGCCAGCCCGGCACGATGAAGGTGCTGAACACGCCGGTCGATCTGTCAACGATCAAGGTCCCCACGTTCGCCACCGGGGGGATGACCGATCACCTGACACCGTGGAAAGGCTGTTACCGCACCACCCAGTTGCTGTCCGGACCGATGACATTCGTGCTCAGCAACAGCGGGCACATCCAGAGCCTCGTCAACCCCCCCGGCAACCCGAAGGCCTCCTACTACACCGGCCGGCAGCCCGGTCAAGATACTGACGAGTGGCTTACGACCGCAACCAAGCACACCGGGTCGTGGTGGGAGGCCTGGGCAGACTGGATTACCCCGCACTCAGGCGCGGAACAGCCCGCCCCGCGGTCGCTGGGCAGTCCGACCTTCGAACCAATGACCGCGGCCCCCGGCGACTACGTCCGTCGAGCACCCGGACTATGACCGGGAGCGCGTGGCCTTCTGAATCCCCGGCGAGTCCGGCGACCCCCGCGCCCGCGACCCGCGCCGATGACGTGGTGAGAAGATCAAATCTTGATGAGGACCTTCACGGCCGTGCTAGCGGGTGAGCACAGTTCGTCGAACCCGTCCTGTACCGCCGCCCCTAGCGGAATCTCGTGTGACACTGCCCGCTCGACCGGAAACCGCCCGGTGGCAATGAGGGACATGATCCGCGGCCAGTCGTCGGTCGGGTAACACCAGATGCCTTCAATCGTCAGGCTCATCCTG
>Ga0137391_10001382_pt1 | contig 17616 bp, 10 predicted proteins | sample 15con2h24BmetaG_FD_101399 | JGI IMG/M metagenome (GOLD analysis project Ga0137391, IMG submission 101399) | Vadose zone soil microbial communities from Angelo Coast Range Reserve, California, USA - 15con2h2.4B metaG | ecosystem: Environmental > Terrestrial > Soil > Vadose zone > Saprolite...
GGCCCGCCGCGGCGCGGTCTACGTCCTGATGAACGGCGACGCGACCCGGTATTCCGCGGACTACGTGCTGGGCGACTGCACGCCGGCATGCGTGATCGCGGGCGAGGACAACGAGCCCTGCCGGTGCGCCGTCGGCCTGGGCATCCAGGTAACCGCGCCCGACTGCTTCGGCAAGTCGCCTCCCGAGCGGCGCACCGGGGGGCGACTGATCTCCCTGGACATCGTGAGCATCCTGTACACCTCGGGGTCCACCGGGCGGCCCAAGGGAGTTGTCAGCACCCACGCCAACATGATCTTCGCAGTGCACGCCATCGCCCGACGGCTGCGGCTGCGGCAGGACGACGTGATCGGCTGCGTGCTGCCGCTGGCCTTCGACTACGGCGTCTACCAGATCCTGCTGAGCCTGATCTCGGGCGCGACGCTGGTATGGGGGCGCGGATCGGCGGCCGGGCCGGGGCTGCTTGGCTTCCTGAACACGCATCAGGTGACCGTGCTCCCCGCTGTCCCAGGGCTCTCCCACAACCTCGACCGGCTCTCCCTGCGAAGCCCAGGCAGCCGGCCGCCGCTGCGGATGATCACCAACACCGGCGCGGTGATGTCCCCCGGCCTTGTGAACCGGCTCCGGGCGGCCTACCCGGGGCTGGACGTTTACCTGATGTTCGGGCTTACCGAGTGCAAGCGGATCTCGATCCTGCTGCCGGAGGAGCTTGCGGACAGGCCGGGCTCGCTCGGCCGCCCCCTAGATGACACCGAATGCCTGATCATCGACCCGGAGGGCCGGGTGCTGCCGCCCGGCGAGATCGGCGAGCTGGTGGTCCGGGGCCCCCACGTCACACCGGGCTACTGGCATGCCCCGGAACAGACGGCGCTGCGCTTCCGCCCCTGGGGGCCGCAGGGCGAGCGGGTCCTGTTCACCGGTGACCAGTGCTGGCTCGACGAGGACGGTTACCTCTACTTCCATGGGCGCGACGACGACATCTACAAGTCCAACGGATTCCGGGTGTCGGCCACGGAGGTCACGCTGGCCGCGGAGTCGGTCCCGGGCGTCACGGAGGCGTACTGCGTCCCGGGCCGGCCGGGTTCGCCCCCGCTGCTCGCGGTGGTGACCCAGCTGTCGCCGATGGAAGTGCGCACGGAGCTGCGGCGATACCTGGAGTGGTTCAAGGTGCCGGACCGGATTGTGGTCGCTGAGAGCATCCCGCTCAACCGCAACGGCAAGGTCGACCCCGAGGCCGTGCGGGCACTCGGGACGGTCCGGGGGCGAACATGATGCTCGACGCCGGGCGGCTGGAACGGCTCGCCGCTGAGTTCGGCACCCCCATGTACGTGTACGACCTGGCCGAGGTCCGCCGCGCCCACGCTGACCTGCGCGCGGCCGTGCCGCGCGGGACCGACGTGTTCTACTCGCTCAAGGCCAACCCGCATCCCGGCGTCGTCCGCGAGCTGGTGCGAGCCGGGGTGCGGGCGGAGGTCTGCTCGCAACGCGAGCTGGACATCGCGCTGGCAGCAGGGGCCGACGCCGCGGCCTGCCTCTATACGGGGCCGGGCAAGACCAGTGCTGAGCTTGACCACGCGCTCGCCGCGGGCGTGCGGCGGTTCTCTGTCGACTCACCGACCGACCTCGCCCGCCTGGCCGTCCGTGCGCGCCGCACCCGGATGCCCGCCGAGGCCGTGCTGCGGCTCAATCCGGTCGGCTACCCGCGCAACGCGGGCCTGGCCATGGGCGGGACGAACTCGCAGTTCGGAGCCGACGTGGCCTGGGTGTGCGCCGAGCCGGACCGGTTCCGGGCCGACGGCGTCGAGCTCGTCGGCTACCACGTGTACATCGGCTCTAACATCACCGACGTCGACCAGCTGACCAGCTGGTTCGAGGCGGGCCTTGACGCGGCGCGCCAGGCGCAGAAGGCTCTCGGCGCCGCCGTGCGGCTGATCGACCTCGGCGGCGGCTTCGGGCACCCCTATGCGCGCTCCGGCGAACGTCCGCTGCTGGCCGGCCTCGCCGAACGGCTGGCGGCCCTGCTGGACGAGCACCTCGGTTCCGGCGAACTCGGCGAACCCACGGTCGCGTTCGAATCCGGCCGCTACCTGGCCTGCGCAGCCGGGTCGCTGCTGCTCGGCGTGCAGGACGTCAAGTCCAGCCACGGTGTGCGGTACGTGGTGGCCGACGGCGGGATCAACGTGCTCGGCGGGATGCAGGGCCTACGGCGCATCCCGCCGATCATGGCCGACATCCTGCCGCTCGCCGGCGTGGATGACGCGGCCGCACCCGGGGCCACCGTGCTGGCGGGTCCGCTGTGCACCGCGCTGGACATTCTCAACGTCAAGGCCGCGCTCCCGGCTGTGGCCCCCGGCGACGTACTCGTCGTCCCGAACGTCGGCGCGTACGGGCTCACCGCGAGCCTACTGGGGTTCCTCGGCCGGGGGGCGCCTGTCGAAGTGGCCGTCGACGGCCGCCGCACCGTTTCCGCGCTGCGGCTCCAGCTCGGCTACGCCGAGGCGGCCCCGCTCGGGCCGGCCGGCGGTTAACGCCGGGCCGGCGTGACCGGCAGCACCGCCGCACCGATCACTGGAAGGAACGCCCATATGACCCACACCCGCGACGACTTCCTCAACATCCTTGTCCGCCACCTGGGCGCCGTCGACAGACCGGAGGACATCCAGTTCGGCGTCAGCCTCCGGATGCTCGGCCTGAACTCGATGCGCGCGGTCGACCTGGTCATGGACCTGGAGGAGACGCTCGGCATCGGTTTCCCCGACGACGCCTTCACCGACGAGGTCTTCGAGACTGCCGATAGCGTCTGGGCGGTCGTGTCCGCCTGTCCCGTCGATGAGGCCAGGTAATGGCGGGCGGCACGGAACTCGCCGGGCTGGGCGGGGCACTGGCCGCGATCGCGGACGCGATCGACGCCGACGGCGACCCCGACGGCGTCGGCATCCGGCTGTTGCGTGATCACGGCCTGATGGACTACCTGGTGCCCGCCGAGTTCGGCGGCACCGGAGGCACCACGGCCGGGATGCTGGCCGTTGCCGAAGAGCTGGGCTCACACTGCCTCGGGCTGGCGGTGCTGTGGGTGATGCACAGCCAGCAGGTGGCCATCATGGCCGGGTATACCCCCGAGCCGCTGCGCGGCGAGGTGCTCCGCGCGGTGGCCGGCAAGCAGCTGTTCCTCGGCTCGATCACGACTGAGACGGGCAAGGGCGGACACATCATGACGGCGCGCGCGGCCGTCAATCACGAGGCCGGGGTCGTGCGCTTCCAGCGCGAGGCTCCCGTCGTGTCCGGCGGCGCTCACGCCGACGCCTACCTGGTCACCATGCGGCGCACCGAGGACACCGCGGCCGACGACGTGGTTCTCGTCTACGCCCCTCGCAGCAGCACCGAGGTCACGGTGGTGGGGGCGCTTGACATGCTCGGGATGCGTGGCGCGTCCAACGTGTCGCTGCGCATCAAGGTCGCCGTGCCGCTCGACCACCTGATCGACCCGCCGGGCGGCTTCCCGCGGATCGCGGCGCGTACCATGGCACCGCTGGCTCACCTGGGCTGGTCGGCCGCGTGGGTCGGGGCCGCCAGGGCGGCGCTGCGTTACGTCGTGCGGGCAGCGCGGAGCGGCGGACCGGCGCGCATCCGCCGGGACGACGACGTGCTCGACCAGATCGCCCGTGTCCGCCGCAGGGTTGACACCGCGGAGGCCATGGTGCTCGCGGGCCTGCGGGAGTACGAGCGGCGAGCTGGCGCCGAACTCGATCACCCCGCCTTCCAGATCCTGATCAACAATGTCAAGGTCGTCGCCAGCGAGCAGACCTTCGCCGCCGTCGACGAGCTGCTTGAGATCGCGGGGCTGGGGCTGGGCTACCAGCGCGGCCCGGATCTGGTGCTCGAGCGGATCTTCCGCGACCTGCGTTCGGCCAGCCTGATGTACAGCAATCAGCGCCTCGTGCGGGCCAGCGGCAAGCTCAGCCTGCTCGACGCGCGGGCGCAGTCCCTGCGGTCCACCGGCCTGTCGAGCGCGCGCTGAGGAGAGCAGATGGAAATCTTCACAGTCTGCCCTCATCACACGGACGTCTTCGGGGCACGCCAGGAACCTGGCGCCTCGTACCCCTCGGTGCTCGCCGCACACGGCGCGATGGCTGAGAAGCTCGGCGCTTCCGCGATGCTCATCTTCGATTTCTGGCAGTCGCTCGACCCGTGGATCGCGGCGCAGCTGATTGCGTCGGGAACGGCCACGCTGGAGCCGATCGTCGCGGTCAACCCGGCGCTGACGCATCCAGCGGTCGCGGCAAGGTCGCTTGCCGGACTGTCCTACCTATACGGCCGGCGGATCAACCTGAACGTGGTCGCCGGGGCCAAGGCGGGCGAGCTGGCGGCCCTCGGGGTCGCCGCGGGGGGCGACGACAAGTACGGGCGGATGGCCGAGTTCATCGACGGGCTGCGCGCAGTCCTGGCTGCGCGGCCTCACGAGGGGCCGCGCTACCGGCTGGACGCGCCGCCGCTTGAGCCGCCCGCCGATCCGTCGCTCGGCCCGCGGATCGTAGCGCCGGGCAGCCGGTCGCCCGGCGCGGACGAGGTACTGCCCCGGCTCGACCGGGCGCTGGTCATGGCCAGGCCGCGGGCGGCGGTCGCCGAGGAACACTGGCGGCTGGCCGGGGCCGGGCTGAACGGCGGGCTGGCGATGATCGTCGGGATCGTCGCCAGGGACACAGCCGAGGAGGCATGGGCGGTCGCCCGCCAGTGCTACACGGGCAGCCGCCGCGACGTGCTCGCTGGCAAGGTCTTTAGCCGCCAGGTCACGTCGTCCCAGCACGTGGCGAACCTGGAGGCGGCCGCCGGGGCCGAGGTTCAGGACGAGTGCCTGTGGTACGGCGCGGACCGGATCGGGATGGACTGCCCGAAACTGGTCGGCTCGTACCGCGAGGTCGCCGCCGCGCTCGCGGCGTACGGGGAACTCGGCGTGCGCACCGTGGTCCTCGACCTGCCGTTCGCGCTGGAGGAGTACGAGCACATCGGCCGGGCGCTCGACCCGGGTGCCGCGGCATCCGGCGTGGCGAGGCAACCGGCGCCAGCAATCGAGTAATACAGCTGAACTCACGCGGCACCCGATGACCCGCCGTGCGGGCTCGGTCGGCTGGTCGCGCCGCGGGATGGGAGAATGCGGATCCGCTCGCGGAGTACCGGTAAGCGGGCGCGGGCATGGTTGCCATCCGGAGATTTAAGAGGCGAACGGGCTGGCTATGGAGCCATTGACGAGCGATGATCCGCGTGAGGTGGCCGGCTACCGATTGAGCGCGCGGCTCGGGGCGGGCGGGATGGGGCTGGTGTACCTGGCGTTCACCCCGTCCGGCCGGCCGGTCGCGTTCAAGGTCGTTCGGCCGGAACTCGCCGACGACCAGGAATTCCGGAACCGGTTCCGGCACGAGGTTGAGGCGGCCCGGCGGGTTCACGGGGCGTACACGGCACAGGTGCTCGATGCCGATCCGGCCGGTGAGCGGCCCTGGCTGGCAACGGAGTACGTGCCGGGGCCTTCCCTGCTGCAAGCCGTCAGGGAGCACGGCCCGCTGCCCGAGCAGACCATGTTTTTACTGCTGGCCGGCGTGGCGAAGGCTCTTCAGGCCATTCACTCGGCCGGCGTGGTGCATCGCGATCTCAAGCCGTCCAACGTGCTGCTCGCGCCGGCAGGCCCGCGGGTGATCGATTTCGGGATTGCCAGGGCCATCGAGGCAACCGCGCTGACCCGCAGCGGCATGCGCGTGGGCTCCCCCCAGTTCATGGCTCCCGAGCAGGTTGCCGGCCTGCCGGTGTCCCCGGCGATAGACGTGTTCGCCCTTGGCGCGCTGGCAGCCTATGCGGCTCTTGGCAGGTCGCCCTTCGGCGCGGGCAACGACGCGGCCATCCTGTACCGCGTCCTGCATGCGGTTCCTGACCTGGGCGGCTGCCCGGCAGACCTGCGGACCCTGATAGAGCGCTGCCTCGCGAAGCAGGCGGCGGCACGCCCGGCGCTGGCCGAGATCATCAGCTTCTGCCGTGCCCGTACCGCCAGGGCGGGGCAGGCCGCCCAGTCCTGGCTGCCGCCAGCCATGGCCGCCACCGTCCGCGCGGCGCCCGCGCTCCCGCCGCCAGCACCCCCTGCTCCCGCACCCCCTGCTCCCGGGGTTCCTGCTCCCGGGGTTCCAGCGCCCGCTTCCGCGACCGTGAGCGCGCCGGCGCTTCCATCGGGTTATCCGCCCGGCCAGGCCCGGGTCGGGCCCACCCGCACCATAGTGATCGGCGGTCTCGCCGCGGTGATCGTCGCGGCCGTCAGCGGGGCAGGCCTGGTCGCCCTGCACAACGCGGCGGGCAGCCACGGCGGCCCCGGTCGCGCTACCGCGCCGCCGCTCGCGCGGCCCGCCGGGGCGTCGCCGGGCCCGTCTGCCACGCTGGACTCCTGCCTGCTCGGGACCTGGACGGGAATCTCGGAGGATGTCACCAATACCATTGACAACGAACCCGTGCAGTTCACGGGTCCGGGGCCCGTCCTGACCTTCGGGCCTGACGGCAGTGCCACGACCGACTACGGGCAGGGCACGGAGTTCACCGCGAACGTCGGCGGCGACGACTGGACGGAGACCGTCCAGGGCAGCGCCACCATGCACTACGAGATCCAGGACGGGATGCTGCTCACCAGCGACGTCTCGGCTCAGGGGAGCTACACGCTGGCGGTGAACGGGTCATACGACTCCGGCGGGCCGCTGTCGATAGACCCGGCGCCGGCGAGCTACACGTGTTCCGGCGACTCGCTGCAGGAGCACAGTGCCAGTGGCGACTCGATGGAGCTGACCCGTAATGTCGCGGGCTGAATGACGACATACCGCTCTACATACCGCTCTACTGGCCGCTCTACTGGCCGCTCTACTGGCCGCTCTACTGGCCGCTCTACTGGCCGCTCTACTGGGCCCGTAGTTCCGTCAGCAAGCGCAGCAGCGTGGCGCGCAGCGCCTCCAGCTCCGCCGTGCTCGTCAGCTCGGCCCAGCGCTCCTCGACGAGCTCGGCGGTCGCGTGCGTGACCGGCCTGACGGACGCGCCGCGCCCGGTGAGGAACACTAGCCGCGAGCGGCGGTCATGCGGGTTCGGGCGGCGCTCGACGTAGCCCGTGCGCTCGAGCTGCTCGACCGCCTGGGCCATCGTCTGCTTGCGCACCCGGGCGAGCTCGGCGAGTCCCGAGACGGTGATGCCGTCGGCCGGCACGAACGGGAACACGTTCGCGTGCGCGGGGCGGATGTCACCGAAGCCCGCCTCGCGCAGCGCGGCGTCGATGTCCTGGGCGTAGTGCTGGTAGACCAGCCGCAGCAGGAGCCCGATCAGCGGGCGGGCGGGAAAGTTGGTTTCCATGGTATAGACAGGAGCCTGTCTACTTGGGTACAGTAGTGGACAGTTACCTGTCGATCCTACGGGAACGGAGCCTGACATGACCACCACACCGCCGGTCCCCTCCTTCGGCCAGACGCTGGCCTACGCCGAGCGGACGCTGACGGCCACGCTGCGCCAGCACCTCGCCAGGCGCGGGATCACACCCGAGACCTGGTATGCCCTGCAGCTGATCGCCACGCGCGGGCCCGGGCTGGGCCGCCAGGCGCTGAGCAGCGAGCTCGAGGGCTCGCGGACCCTGACCCCCGGCTCGACGCGCGAGCTGCTCGCCCGGCTCGAGGCCGAGGGGCTGATCCACGGCGACCCGGAACTCGACCTGACCGCCGAGGGGGAGGCCCTGCACCGCAGCCTGCGCGAGTACATCGCCGGCCCGACGGCCCGGCTGCTGAGCCAGTTCCCCGCCGACGACATCGAGACGACCATGCGCACGCTACAGGCGATCACCGAGCGGGCGGCGGAGGAACTCGCCGTCGCCAGCTAGCTACCGGCGAATCAACCGTGCCGGTCGCACTGGCGCAGGCACGGGCCGGAGGGCCGTAACCGGCGAAAGCCGTTCTGAATAAAAGCTCTATGGCAGTACCTGGATCTTGCGGCCTTCGCCGCGCTTGAAGCGCGCGAGTGCCTCGGGGTAGTCGGCCAGCGGGAGCCGGTCGCTGATGAATACGCCGGGATCGAGGATGCCGCCGGCGAACAGTTCTGCCGCCCGTTCGTAGCTGTGCAGCACCGCCATCGAGCCGGTAATAGTAATTTCCTTGTTGTAAATCCGGAATGGCTCGATCGTGACCCTGGTGTCGTAGGAGGAGACGCCAAACTGGAGGAACGTGCCACCCGGCGCGACCCGGGATAGCCCGTCCTGAATCGCCGGGCCGGCCCCGGTGGCGTCGATCACGAGTTCCCACCCGCGCGGGCGATCGAGATCGTCGGCCGAGGTAGCGGTCGACGAGCAGCCGAGAGCCGCCGCCGTGGTAAGGCGCTGCGGATTGATGTCGACGACATCGACGGATGCCGCGCCGGTGCGCTTCGCCAGCTCGAGCATCATCAGTCCCATCGTCCCCGATCCGTAGATGAGCACGTGGGAGCCGAGCTGCGACGCGAGGACGTCGTAGCCCCGTATCGCGCAGGACAGCGGCTCGATCAGCGCGGCGTCCGCCAGGCGGACATGGTCCGGCAAGGGCACGCAGTTGCCGGCCGGCGCCACGGCGAACTCCGCGGCGCCGCCCGGCACGCTCACCCCGATCGCTCGCCACCGCTCGCACAGATTGTCACGTCCGATCCGGCAGTAGTGACACTCGTGGCAGTACAGCGACGGGTCTACCGCGACGCGCTGGCCAAGCGCGATCTCGCGGACGTCAGATCCCCTGCCGACGACGACCCCGGCGAACTCATGCCCGGGAATGATCGGCAGTGACGGCGCGAACTCGCCCTCCAGGATATGCAGGTCGGTCCCGCAGATGCCGCAGGCGGCAACCTCCACCACCACCTCGCGGGGACCCGGCACCGGATCCTCGACCGTCATCACCTCGACCTCGTTGAACTCCTTGATAACCGCAGCGCGCATTGTGCCATCGCTTTCACGGGTCCGGGGGAGGGTGAAGATCGCGTGGGTGCCTATCCGAACCTCAGGCGGCTTTTAAGATCTCCTACTCTCCGAGCCTATCGCCTGGTTACCTGCCGGAGGCGATGCGGATGTGCCGGATCCCGGCGTACAGGCTCGGGTAGCCGTCGCCAGGCCCGTTCTGGTCGTCCTCGCCGGCGGCCGCGATCTTCTGCAGCACGTCCATCCCCGCGGTTACGGTGCCGAACGGCGTGTAGGCGGGCGAGAGCCTGGTGTCCTTCCAGACGAAGAAGAACTGGCTGCCGTTGGTGTCGGGGCCGGCGTTCGCCATGGCCACGGTGCCTGCCGGGTAGGTGGCGCCGGCCAGGTTCTCGTCGTTGAACGAGTAGCCGGGGCCGCCGCTCCCGGTGCCGGTCGGGTCGCCGCATTGCAGCACGAAAATACGCTGGGTGGTGAGCCGGTGGCAGTGGGTGCCGTCGAAATAGTGCCGCTCGGCCAGGAAGCGGAAGGAGAAGGTGGTGCACGGCGCCTTGCCGGTCAGGGCCTGGAACGTGATCTCGCCCTGGCTGGTGGACAGGCGGGCGTTGTAGGGCTGCGCGGCCTTGACCGGGTCGAAGACGGGCAGGCCCTTGAACCGGTCGGCGGGCACCGACCTGGTGTAGCCGCAGCTGGCAGGTGCTGCCGTCGTGGCGTGGCTGGCCGCGCCCGGCGCCGCGGTCGCTTTTCCCGTGCGCGGCGGGCCGGCCTGCTGTGTCGCGGCGCTGGCCGAGGCGACGCCGGCGAGGCCGAGGGCGAACGTGGTAGCGGCAACGGCGAGAGCACGGCGCTTGAGCATGAGGCGGACCTTCCTTGTCGACCCTTGGGCAGCGTCAGCCTAGGTCGCCGGATCGCCATCACGGTAGGGGTTCGAGCCGATCGGTGTGTCACTGGGTGTGTCACAGGAACGACCTCCACGGTCAGTTTTTGACACACTGCTTTCCACACTCTGGAAAATGTCCGGAATGTCAAGCTAGCTGAAGAGTGGTTCCCGTCAGCCGCGCAGGATCGTGGTTTGCAGGTGGGGGTCGGCGTTGATCTGGGTCGCGGTGAATCGTTCGGTGACCCATTGCTTGCGGGAGTAAAGGACGGTCTGGTCGGCGTGGTGGGGGGAGCCGGGGTTGGCGGATTCGCTGTAGGTGAGGATCGTGCGGGTGTCGGGGCCGTGGGGTGTCAGCTCGACGGCCATGATGAAACTGGATCCGTTGTCGCCTTCGGCGCGGTCGAAGCAGCCTTCGCCTTCGGTGCAGCCGGGCAGCGGGATCCCGGCGTAATGCTGGGTATCGCCGAGGGGGATGTCGAGGGGGATGTGGCTGGCCTGGAAGTACTCCACGGCATCGGCCAGGGCGTGCTGCACGTCGGGGTCGGTGGTGTTGAGGTCGCGTGGGGTGGTGAGCGGCTGTGCCGGGCTGAACGGCACGCTCCACCAGCTGTCGGTGTAGTTCAGGCTGCCGTATGCCTGCTGCCACAAGACCTCGCCGCGGCTGCTGACATCGGCGCGGCCGTTCCAGGCGGCTAGGACGTCGCAGGCGGCGCGGACATCCACGCTCGCCCCGTCGGTGGCGGTCAGGACCGGGTTGGCGCGGCACATCGCCACGACGGCGGTGCGGCCAAGGTCGGCGCTGTAGTTGCGTTCACCGAGCATGGTTTCCTGCAGCGTCGGCAGGGTGAAGCCCGGGGGACCGTAGCCGTCGGTGCCCGCCAGGCGCTGGGCGATCATGTCCAGGCTGAGGCGGGGGCGCAGCTCCAGCTCGGTGCGCGTGTCGAAGACCTGCGGATAGCCGGTGAGCGGGGCGTTCGGGTTGGCGAGCCAGGGGCTGTTGTTGGAGTCCGCGACATAGTCGGCGCGGGTGAGCTGGGGATAGTTGCCGGGGCCGAAGATGCCGGGTTCGATCGCGTCGGGATCGCTGCCCCAGCCGCAGGAGGAGGTCGAGCCGTCCAGGACGACGATAGTGCCGTCCGACGAGCGGCCCGGGCCGGTACCGGCCTGGCAGCGCTTGGCTTCGGCGTCGGTGACGTGCGGGGCGACCGAGGCGTCGGCGAAGTAGACGGTGCCGCGGGTGTCGGTGGCGAGGGTGTACATCCAGGGCAGGCCCTGGTAGGTGTCCTGGGCCGCGCGGAGTTGGGCGAGGTTTTCTGATTGGCCCATCGCGAGCCATTCGCTGACCGAGCGCAGGTTGTCGGTGCCGGCGCCGTCGATGGCGAACGCGGTCGTGGAGGTCCAGTCGGCCGCCAGCACTGGCCCGTACCGGGAACCGTAGAGCGTCCGGGTGACGGCGGAGAGCTTCCCGCCGGGTCCGGGAACGGTCACCGTCACGGTCTGCCGGGTCATCGGCACGGGGCGGCCGTCGACCAGATAGCTGGCCGGGTCGCCGGGTACCAGGGTCAGCCGGTACAGGGTGTATCGCTGGGCATGGGACGCGGTGAGGGTCCAGGCCAGGCTCTGGGTGTGGCCGAACTCGACCACGGGCGTGCCGTACAGGCTGCCGCCCGACACGTTCAGCACCCCGGGGATGGTCAGCTGCACCTGATACAGGCGGGCGTTGCCGGTCCATGGCACGTGCGGGTTGGCCAGCACCATCCCGTCATGGCCAGCCGTCGCGTCGCGGCCGAGCGCCCAGCCGTTGCTTGACACGTTGTTCACGGCCGGTGTCGGCGGTACCGGCGCGGCAGCGCTCGTGCCCGCGGCCGGCGGGCTCGCCGTCGCGATGGCCTGCTTGTAAGCGGCCGTGCCGGTCAGCGTGTCGATGTCATAGATGAGGCTCCACACGTCGGTCGCGGTGATGGGGGTGACCCAGGCGCTGCCCCGGCAGGTCGGATCGGGCAGGTGCGCCACCCCCGTGTCGTGCAGGTAGCGGTTGTAGCCGGCCACGTACCCGTTGACGAGCTTGCGCGCCTGCGCCGTCGGGCCGAGGGGCGCGGGACGCGCGAGCAGCCGCGCCGCGATGCCGGATTCCCGCAGGCTCCGGTAGTAGATGTCGCTGTCGATGTTGGTGGCCGGGGCCCCCAGCGTGTCGCCGGAGCGGGCCGCCGGGCCGAAGTACCTGGACCGCTCCCCCCGCAGCGTGATCACGCGGTCGGCCAGCACGCACAGGTTGTCCTGGGCGAACGCGTATCCGTAGCCGTAACCCAGGCTGCCGTAATCATCGGCCAGGATGTGCGGGATGCCATACTCGGTCCGCCGGATCTCGGCCACATACCGGCCGCCGCCGCTGGCCCGCCCGGCCAGCAGCGCCGCCGCTGTCGCCGCGGACGACGGTGTGGACGTCATGACCAATCCCGCCATGGCCGTGGTCATGCACAACGTGACCGCAGTGGCTATGGAGCGTAGTGGCCAGGTCTTGCCGTCCCGGCCCGCCCGGATCCGGCTGAAACACCGGAACAGATGATTCATGGGATTCCTGTCGTTGAGGATGACCATCCACACGATACCCGATAAATTATGAGTATGTTACCGGGTATATAGATCTGGCGGCGGCCTCGGCCTTGAAGCCGACGAGGAGCCGCCGGCGGAGTCCCGCCGACGTCCTGCATCGCGGCCAGTGGGGCCGGCGCAGCTGATACAGCGCCAGCACGGCTCGCCGGCCTCGTGGCGAACGGGCTGAGCGTGCGGCAGGCAGGGTGTCCGGCCTGCGCTGGGTGGTTACCTTGCCGATCCCGCGGCTACGTCAGCGGATGGTCAGCCGAGCGTCAGCCGGGTCGGCGAAGCTCGTACGGCAGGCGGTACGGAAAAAACCCTATTTAGGTTGCTATTTCAGGCAATGTGCAGGCGGCAGAGCCTGTTCGGGGTCAGGGAGGTCACGTGGTGCTTTCGCATAGCCAAGCGAAAGCCAGGACGCTCGTCGACGTGCTCAGGCACCGGGCTGAGCATCAGCCCGACGAGGTCGGCTACAGGTTCCTCACCTTCGAGGGCAAGGGGCTGCCCCGCGTCTCCCAGCTGACCTATGCACAGCTTGACGCCTGGGCCCGGGCGGTGGCGGTGACGCTGCGAGCGGGCGGCCCGCCCGGTGAGCGCGCGCTTATCCTGTGCCAGCCGGGCCTGGAGTACATCGCTTACTTCTTCGGCTGTCTCTATGCGGGCTTCATCGCCGTACCGGCCTATCCGCCTGGCTCGGCAAGGCACTTCGGGCGCATAGCGGCTATCGCGCGGCAGTCCGACGCGAGCGTCGTCATCGTCGGCGCGGAATCCGATCTCGGGAACGGTGCCCTGCTGTCGCCCGGCGGGCAGGACGCGCGGGAGTCGCGGTCCTCGCCAGCCCGCTGGCTCCTGGCTGCCGACCAGGTACGCGACGGCCGGGAGGAGTCCTGGACCCCCCCGGCGATCGACGCTGAATATCTCGCCTTCCTGCAGTACACGTCGGGCTCTACGGCCGAGCCCAAGGGAGTCATGGTCACGCACGCCAACGTGATGGCGAACGCGCGGTCGGGCGAGGCGTGCTTCGGCCTGAATGCCGAGAGCGTCGGAGTCAGCTGGCTGCCGCCCTACCACGACATGGGGCTGATCGGCGGGCTGCTCTACCCGCTCACTACCCGGTTTCCGGTCATCCTGATGGCACCGGCCTCGTTCGTCCGCGCGCCGGAACGCTGGCTGGAGACCATCACGCGTTACCGGGCCACCGTGAGCACGGGTCCGAACTTCGCCTATCAGATGTGCGTGGACCGCGTCGGGGACGAGGTCAAGGACCGGCTCGACCTGTCGAGCTGGATATGTGCCATGAACGGGGCCGAGCCGGTACGGGCGGAGGTGCTTAATCGCTTCTCGGGAGCGTTTGAGCGCTGCGGGTTCAGGCGGGAGAGCTTCTTTCCCTGTTACGGCCTCGCCGAGGGCACGCTGCTTGTGTCGGGATCGCGCCCGCATGGCGGGCCCGCGGTGCGCTACGTGTCGAAGCCCGAACTCGGGGAAGGGCACGTGCGGCCCCCGGGCGACCTGCGGCAGGCTCAGGCGCTGGCCGGCTCGGGCCGGGTCGCCTCCGGCGTTGACGTGGTGATCGCCGACCGGGAGAGCGGCGCCCCCGCGGCCGCGGGCAGGATCGGCGAGATCTGGGTTCGCGGGCCCAGCGTGGCGTCGGGGTATTTCCGCGCGCCGGAGGCTACCGGGCGGTCCTTCGGAGGGCTGCTGGCCGACGGGACCGGTCCTTTCCTGCGGACCGGTGACCTGGGCGTGACGATCGATGGCGAACTGTTCGTGACCGGGCGGGCCAGCGATCTGATGATCTTCCGGGGCAGGAACGTCTACCCGCAGGACATCGAGGCGACGTGCTCAGGGAGCCACCCGGCGCTCGCTTCCGCGCGGTCCGCGGCGTTCTCGGTCGAGGCGGGGGGCGAAGACCGCCTCGTTGTCGTCCAGGAGCTTCCGCGAAGGAAGGTGAGCGGCGGTGAGCGCGGGGACATCGCGGTCGCGATCCGTCGGCAGGTAGCGGAAGAGCATCAGATTCAGGCACACGCGATCGTCCTTGTGCCGGCCGGGAAGATCCCCACGACGTCGAGCGGCAAGATTCAGCGGAAGGCGTGCCGCGCTCAGTACCTGGCGGGCTCGCTCGCCGTGGCCGGGGTCTCGGACGGCCAGCCGCTGGCGGGTGGCTCGGCAGCCCCGGCGGCTGTGACGGAGCCCGCTGCCGCCGGATCCGATGATGACGGTGCGGCTCGCACGGCCGAGGGTCACCGGCCGGCCGCGGCGGCGCCGCGCCTGCCGGTGAGGGTGAGATCGGCAGCCGAGATCGAGCAGTACACAAGGGCGCTCATCGCGCGATATGCGCGGCGTGACCCGGACGATATCGGGATCCGGGAACCGTTCACGTCCTATGGGCTGGACTCCGTGCAGGTGATCTCGCTGGCTGCCGAGCTCTCGGAATGGCTCGGCCGGGAGGTCAGCGCCACCCTGGCCTGGGACCATCCCACCATTGAGGCGATCGCGAGTGCCCTGGCTGACACGTCTGAGGTGACGGTGACTTCCCCGCGCGCCTCGCTTTCGGTCGCCACTGCCGTGGCCGCCACAGCCGTGGCCGCGGATGCCGCCGCGGTGCGGCGGGCGCTGGCGGAGCCGGTGGCTGTGGTGGGGGTGGGGTGCCGGTTTCCCGGGGGCGCGGAGGGGGCGGAGGGGTTCTGGGGCCTGCTGGCGGGGGGGCGGTCGGGGATCGGGGAGGTGCCGGCGGACCGGTGGGACGCGGCGGCGTTCTTTGACGCGGATCCTGATGCGCCGGGGCGGACGTATGCGCGGCATGGGGGGTTTATCGAGGGGATCCGGGAGTTTGACGCTGGCTTGTTCGGGATTGCGCCGCGGGAGGCGGTGAGCATGGATCCGCAGCACCGGCTGGTGCTTGAGGTGGCGTGGGAGGCGCTGGAGCATGCGGGGGTGGCGCCGGATTCGGTGCGGGGGAGCCGGACGGGGGTGTTCGTGGGGATGCGTAATAGTGATTATGAGCGGATGGGCGCGGCGGATGTGTCGCGGATTGATGCGTATGCGGCGCTGGGGACGGCGCTGAATTTCGGGGCGAACCGGCTGTCGTATGTGCTCGGGCTGGAGGGGCCGAGCATGGTGGTGGATACGGCGTGCTCGTCGTCGCTGGTGGCGGTTCACCTGGCGTGCCAGAGCCTGCGGCTGGGTGAGTGTGAGATGGCGCTGGCGGCGGGGGTGAACGCGCTGCTGGCGCCGGATGCGATGGTGGCGCTGTCGAAGGGGCGGATGCTGTCGCCGTCGGGGCTGTGCCGGACCTTCGACGCGGCGGCGGACGGGTATGTGCGGGGTGAGGGCTGCGGGGTGGTGGTGCTGCGGCGGCTGTCGTCGGCGGTCGCGGCGGGGGAGGAGATCCTCGCGGTCATCCGCGGCTCGGCGGTCAACCAGGACGGGAAGAGCTCAGGCATCACCGTTCCGCGAGCCGCGGCCCAGCAGGAGGTGATCCGGCGGGCGCTGGCGGTGGCGGGGGTGGCCGCGGGTGAGGTGGGTTATGTGGAGGCGCACGGGACGGGGACCGTGCTGGGGGATCCGATTGAGCTGCGGGCGCTGGCGCGGGTGCTGGGGGAGGGGCGGCCGGCGGGGCGGCCGGTGGCGGTGGGGTCGGTGAAGACGAATGTGGGGCACCTGGAGGCCGCGGCGGGTATCGCGGGGCTGATCAAGGCGGTGCTGGTGGTGCAGCGGGGGCAGATCCCGCCGCACCTGAATTTCTCGGTGCCTAATCCGCATGTGGCGTGGGATGAGCTGCCGGTGACGGTGCCGGTGGTGCTGACGGACTGGCCGGACCGGGAGCGGGTGGCGGGGGTGTCCTCGTTCGGGTTCGGCGGGACGAACGCGCACGTGGTGGTGGCGAGCCCGCCGCCGCCGGCCGCGGCGGCCGCGGGGCCTGCCGCGGGGGGTGCCGCGGGGGCTGCGGGGGGGCTGCGGGAGGCGGCGGCGCGGCTGGCGTCGTTCGTGGAGGGGGCGGGGGAGGCGGACCTGGCGGCGGTGGCGTGGGCGGCCGGGGCGGGGCGGGCGGAGCTTGGGGTGCGGGCGGCGGTGGTGGCGGAGTCGGCGGGGGAGCTGGCGGCGGGGCTGCGGGCGGTCGCCGCGGGGGAGGCGGCGGCGGGGGTGGTGTCGGGGCGGCGGCCGGCGGGGGCGGCGCCGAGGGTGGCGTTCCTCGCGCCGGGGCACGGGGCGCGGGTGGCGGGCGTGCTGGAGGGGGTGTACGGGCGGGTGCCGGTGGTGACGCAGGTGCTGGACGGGCTCGCGCGGGTGTGGGGGGAGGCGGCGGCGGCGCCGCTGGGGGCGCTGGTCTCAGGGGGCGCGCGGTCCGCGGCGGCGCTGGCGGCGACGGAGGTGGCCCAGCCGGCGCTGTACGCGCTGGCGGTGGCGGTGGGGTCGTGGTGGCGGTCGGCGGGGGTGGAGCCGGACCTGGTGGCGGGCCATAGCGTGGGCGCGTACGCGGCGGCGGCGCTGGCCGGGGTGTTCTCGGTGGAGGACGGTGCCCGGCTGATCGCGGCCCGGGGGGCGCTGATGGGCGGGCTGCCGGGCGGCGCGGCGATGGCGTCGCTGTCGTGCGGGGCCGGGGACCTGGCCGGGGTGGGGCAGGTCGTCTCCGGTGAGGTGGAGATCGCGGTCTTCAACGCGCCGGGGGAGATCGTCGTGTCCGGCCCGGCGGACGCGGTCAGCGCGGTGATGGCCGCGATGGCCGCCCGGGGCGTGCGGTCAGCCCGGCTGCGGGTGCCGCGGGCGTTCCACTCCGCCGCGATGGATCCGGTCCTGGGGCCGCTGGCCGGGGCGTTCGACGCGGTGCGCCTGCGGCCCCCCGCGCTGGCCCTGGTCTCCGACCACACCGGGGCGCTGGCCGGCCCGGAGGTAGCCACCCCCCGGTACTGGGCCCGGCACGCCCGCGAGCCCGTCCGGTTCGCCGGCGCCGTGGCCACGCTGCTGGAACGCGGCACCCAGACCGTGATCGAGCTGGGCCCCGGCGGCCTGCTGCCCCTGATCACCCGCGCCGCCGGCGGCGCCCCGGTGACCTGCCTGCCCTCGGTCACCGCCGGGCCCGCCGCGCCGCGGCGGCCGCTGGAATCACTGGCCCGCGCCTGGGCCGCGGGCACCCCCGTCCGCTGGGCGGCCCTGACCCCCCGCCCCCCCCCCCCCCCCCGCCCCCCCACCCACCCCCCCCCCCCCCCC
>Ga0137391_10001383_pt1 | contig 17616 bp, 16 predicted proteins | sample 15con2h24BmetaG_FD_101399 | JGI IMG/M metagenome (GOLD analysis project Ga0137391, IMG submission 101399) | Vadose zone soil microbial communities from Angelo Coast Range Reserve, California, USA - 15con2h2.4B metaG | ecosystem: Environmental > Terrestrial > Soil > Vadose zone > Saprolite...
CAGCTACGACGCCCGGCACCCGCGCGGCAATCGCAGTGATTTTTTCCGCGGCCCCTGCCGGTGCGACATCGATGAGGGTATCAATGGTGCGTTTGCCGAGCCGCCAGCCGGCCACGCAAACCAAGATTGCCACCACCAGTGCGGCGACCGAATCCGCCCAGGCCAATCCCCAGTACACACCGACAAGTCCGATCAGCACGGCCAGTGACGACCACAGATCAGACGAAAAATGCAGCGCGTCGGCCTCGAGCGCGTGGCTCGATGTTTTTTTGGCGGTGCGCGATAATGCGCGTGCTCGGAAGAAATCGACGACGATCGACAATATGATCACGCCGAACGCCCAGACGGTCGCTTCGACCACGTGGCCCTCTTGGTCCATGAGGCGTTTGACCGCCTCCCAGATAACGATTCCTGACAACAAGAACAGCAGCGCTGTTTCGGCAAGCGCCGAGACTGCTTCCACCTTGTCGTGACCGTAATGATGCTCCTCATCGGCCGGCTTGCCGGAAATACGCACCGCGATATAGGTCATGATCGTGGCGCCGAGGTCGATCAGTGAATGGCCAGCTTCCGAGAGGATCGCCAGCGAGCCGGTGCTAAAACCCACCAGCGCCTTGGCGATGGTCAATCCGGCCGACGCCGCGATCGAGGACAGGGCGACATGTTCTTTTTCGGTTTGCATATGGCGCGGGTGTAACCCAAACGGCGATAAATTTCGAGGAGCGCTATAAGCCTTATTGTCATAAAGTGACGGGCGTTCCGCCTGCGGCTGCCGAGCGCGTAACGGCGTCAAGAATATGGATATTCGCGAGCAATTGCTCGGCGGTGAAGCGATAGGGCGCGTGGCCCTCTACCGCATCGGCCCAGGCCTCGAAGTTCATCCGCACGGTATTCGTATGTTCATAGCTTCGCGTCTGGCGGCTGCCATCCGGGCCGCAATGGACAAAACTTGACGGAATTCCCTTATCGACATTGCCGCCTTCCTGCACCTCCACCCAGCCCTGGTCGCACACCAAAGTGAAACGGCCATAAAATGGTGGCGTTGACAGGCTGGTAATACGCCCGCGGGGGCCGTCTTTAAAATCGATCTCGGCGCTTACGAAATCTTCTGATGGCACGGGAAAAATTTGCGAGGCCGTCCGCGCTGTAACGCGCACGGGGTTGCCCGCGAACGATACGAACATATCGCCGAGATGGATGCCAAGAGCGGTCCAGGCGCCGGCCGGTGCATGCTTGGGGTCACGCCGCCAGTTCGATGGATCCATCTTACGGAAATTGTTGTGGCTCACATTGGCATCCATGTGCAGCACACGCCCGAGTTTGCCGCTTTCGAACAGGCGTCGCATTTCCTCCATTGCAGGCTCGTAACGCCGTTCATGGCCAATTCCGAGCACACCGCCAGCCTTCGCACAGGCGGCAAGTATGCGCTCGGCGCTCGCGGCAGTGAGGGCGAGCGGCTTCTCGCAGAATACTTGTTTTCCGGCGCCAAACGCAGCGACCGCCATTTCTTCGTGGAGCAGATGAGGGGTCACGACAGCAATGGCATCGATATCGCGACGATTGATAAGGGCTTTATAGTCATCCACGAGATCGAACTTATGGGCGGTAGCAAATGGCGCCGCCATCTTGGTGTCGATATCGCACCCGGCGATGACTTTAAATCGTGAGCTTTCAGCGAGGCAGGTCACGATCTGCTTGCCCCACCAGCCGAGTCCAATAATGCCAATACGGATCATTGTATGTTCTTATTCCTTGCATGGATGCTGCAACCACAATGCGGGGCTCATGCGTCATCCGCAATGGCCTTGCAGCCAAGCGCGCGCCGCTAGCAGATCGTGGTAATTGTCACGCCGCGTGTTTCTCTTTCGCCAGCAAGCGTGCGAGGCCCTTTTTTCCTTCTTTGGCCGCGACTGCCATGCTTTCAAAAAAGACTGGCGAGCTTTCTAACGGCCCCCACCGACCGGCACGGTAAATCTCCCACTTCCATGCCTTCGGCAGGTTCCCTCGCAGCTTTACGACGACCGAATAGTCGGACGGATCAAACTTGTTGCTCATGCGCGATAAATGGCGATGGCCGTCCTAATTTTCAAACAGTCGCGAAAGCGTGGCTCGCCTTTCTTATGTCGATTTTAGGCGTCGGAGGCGGCACCGGTTTAGCTTCCTCGGCAGCGGAAAGCGGTGCTGGTTAGCAGCCAAAAGCCCTTAGTCGCCGGGGAGGGCGACCAAGGGCCGGAGGGACGGGCAATACGGGGGGACGACTTGCCCGTTTAATTTGTATCTGGGAGTAGGTTCACAACATCGCAAAGACGAAAGTTAGAGAGCAGCTATGCGAAAGTGTCACAGACGTGATCTCCGCGAGTGACCCAAAGCGGACATCGCGCAACGGCGACCCGAAAAGGTGGCATTGAATCAGTTTAAAGCGGATTGCATTAGCTGATGTGATTGGCGGTATCGTACTTTCGGCGAGCATTCTGGATAGCGGAACGATTCCTGCGCGCCCATAAGCCTAACTCGCTCACCGGATCGAGCAGTGATCGGCCGAGTTTGGTCAACTCGTAGTCCACCCGCGGCGGAATGGTCGGGAATGCAGTGCGCGTCACAAGCCCGTCGCGTTCGAGCGCGCGAAGTGTGAGTGTCAGCATGCGCTGCGAGATTGAGCCCAACGCCTTGCGCAACTCGTTGAAGCGCTTGGGCCCGACTCCTAGGGTCCAAACGACAAGCACTGTCCACTTGTCACCCACGCGGGAGAGCACTTCACTGGCCGCACGGCAATCCTCGGGCTCATGCAGGTTACTCGGTAACACGGATGTGCCTTCTTGCGCGCGCTGCTTGGTCATCTATTTAGTCCTGGTAACAATTCGTAACCAACAGATAGAGGCTGCTATGAGCAAACTCAAGATCGCCATCGTCATTAGCACCACTCGTGCGGCTCGCTTCGGCCACAAGCCAGCGCAGTGGATCTACGATATTGCCGCCCAGCGGGACGATATTGAGACCGAAATCGTGGACTTACGCGATTTCCCAATGCCGTTCTTTGATGAGGTGGCGTCGAATGCTTGGGCACCTTCGCAAAATGCCGTTGCCCAACGCTGGCAGAAGAAGGTCGCCGGATTTGATGGCTACATCTTCGTCACTGCTGAATACAATCACAGCATGCCTGCGGTGCTAAAGAACGCGTTCGACTATGCTTCTCCAGAGTGGAACAAAAAGGCCGCCGGTTTCGTCGGTTACGGGTCGGTGGGCGGCGCGCGCGCAATCGAGCAATTGCGTCTCGTTGCCGCCGAGCTGCAATTGGCGACCGTCCGCACCGGCGTTTACATCCAAGGCGCGGACTTTATGGCGGTGTGGAAGGAAGGCAAGGAACTCAAGGACATCACTTATTTGCAAGCTGGCGCCAAGGAGATGCTTGATCAGCTGGCCTGGTGGACCAAGGCGCTCAAGGTCGCGCGCGATCAGGACCAGCTCGCCACGGCGGCCTGAGCCGGAGTCTTTGGCGCGTGCTTGCGGCCAATGAGTTTATTCGCCCGCCACATGGCCTGGCGCCACTATCACTGCAGCAATCGCATGTCTCATCCGGTCAACATTTTCATCATCGAAGTATGAAAATGTAAGAAGGGCGATGATTAACAGGTACAGTAGAGCCAGCTTGCCATCCATTATTGGTAGCCTTTTAATCCGCCACCCGGTCCGCCAGCAAGCTGCAAAATGCAGGCCACGGCACCCAGGACAGTCGTCGCTGTTCCAATTCGCGCGACGGTGTGATGCCGTGTTCGTCTGAACCCTTCCGAGAAGTTTTCGTGGCGGGGTCCCGCGTGTCTACGGGATGGCTACGAATTAGGCTTTTTGATTATTGCCGCGCTTGTTTTGTGAGCGGCACCGCTGGCTCCGATCGACATTCCGGAAAAATTGCCGACCGCAGCTCCGGCACATCGTTTGCGACTAGTATTACACTTTTGATTTTTTGTAATACTCAGCGGAAAGCACAGCCTTGGCTGCGAAAGTCGGTACTAGAGAAAAAGACCAGCTACGCCGACACCGAGCATCAGGACGAGGGCAAGCCGCCGCACCCCGGCGTCGCTCAGCCGTGCGAAAAGTCTATTCCCGAGCCAGATAGCCAATAAAAACGGGATCGTGAGAGCCGTCGCTGAAATAGCAAGGCTCGTCGTTATGGCACCGGCGGCTGCAAGCATAATAAGTCCGATCACGGAAATCGCGGTGACGAACACAGTGAGATTGGCGCGGGTAACCGCAGCGGATTCAGGTCCCGAAAGGAGATAAAGGATCACGGGTGGGGCTCCAACACTTGTTGCACCCAGCAATGCGCCGACAAGGCTCCCAAGGGCGAGCGACGTCGCAACACGTGGAGATCCAGTATAGCGAAGCCCAAATAACAGCATCGAGCTGAATACAATAACCACGGCGGCAATCATTTTCCGGGCGAGACCTGGATCGACGGTCAGCAAAAAATAGCCGCCAATCGGCACCGTCAAGAACGCTGGAAGGATAAGGTACAGCAATGTGCGCCAGGTCGCTTTTGGCAGAGCGTCCGGAAACATCACAAGCGCAGCTGCGGTTTCTAATAGAAGGGCAATAACAACTGCTGGCACCGGCCCAATAAGTATAGACAGAACCGGGGTCATTAGCATCGCACCGCCAAATCCGGTAGTGCCGCGGACAAGTCCTGCAACGGTGACAATACCAATCGCCGCAAGGTTGCTTGTGTCCATAGTCTGACGTCTTGAATCGCTATGTTGTCAGGATGCCGCCGTCGACCGGAATGACAGCGCCGGTGATGAAATTCGCGCGATCGGATACGAGGAATGCTGCAAGATCGCCGATATCGGACAAGTTTGCGAGACGCCCGAGGGGAATCCGCGCGAGGATTTTGCGTCGCGCATCCTCTGTTAGCGCGGCGTGCGTCATCGCTGTGTCGGCAATTGCGGGCGCTATTGCGTTGACCGTAATGCCGTTTGGACCGAGCTCCCGTGCAAGGCCCATCGTCAACGCGACTACGCCGGCTTTGGTTGTGCCGTAGAGTGTATTTCCAACGGAACCTCCACCACGCATAGCTGACACCGACGCAATATTGAGGATGCGGCCATGTTGCTTTTTTTTCATGAAAGGAATTGCGGCTTTAGCGCAATAAAGTACGCCGGAGAGATTGACCTCGCTGACTCGTTGCCACTCTGTGATCGGCAGATCGGCAACTAGACCTGTCGAGAGCACACCAGCTGCATTCACCAGAATGTCCAGCCGATTGTAGTTGGCGATGATTCTCTCAAACGCCTGAACCACAGCAGCGGCGTCGCTAACGTCTACCGCGGCAGATTGGGCCTGTGGTCCGAACGACGCGGCTGTTTTTCTTGCGGCGCTTGCATCCCGATCGATAATACAAATGGTGCAGCCCTCAGCCGCAAGCGCGCGACCAATAGCCTCGCCGATACCGGCTGCGCCGCCAGTTATAATCGCGACGCGACCTTTCAGGTTGAGATCCATGACGATCGCCCCGCGGTTGGGGTGTGGCTATTTGCTATCGACAGCCATGTCTCGCTTATGCGCTTCGGTCATTGCGAAGACCGAGAGTGCACTTACGATGCCGACTGCCAAAACATACAAGCAAATTAGCCATGGCTTGTTGCCGCCGGCCGGCAGCAGAGCGGTGGCGATGATCGGCGTTAGCCCACTCGCGTAGATACCGGAGAACTGATAGACAAATGATATTCCGGTATAGCGAACGCGCGTATCAAAGAGCTCCGAAAACAGCGCAGCTTGCGGTCCGTAGACCGCCGGATAGACGAAGGCAAATGGCACTGCAATTGCGATCCAAATCAGTAGCGGCTCTTTCGTTTGCATCAGCCAGAAAGACGGGAACGAAAGAATACCGATCAGTATTCCGGCGACCGCGAACATCCGGCGCCGGCCGATCCGGTCTGACAGATTTCCATAAATTGGCAGCATGACAATCATGATTGCCGATGAAATCATGACGCCGGCGAGGGCGGTTTGCCGCGGCAACCCCAAAGTCCCCGCGAGATATCCGACGATAAACACGCCAAAGATATTGAAGGTTACGCCTTCGATATAGCGTGCACCGAGCCCCAGGAGGGTGTTCTTGCCGTGGGTTTGCCACAACTCGAAGAACGGCACGTGGACAACCTTTTTAGATTCTTGGATGCGGGTGAATGCCGGTGTCTCCATAATTTTCAAGCGAATATAAAGGCCGACCGCGACCAGGATCGCGCTTACGAGGAACGCGATCCGCCATCCCCACGCGAAGAAGTCGGCTTCGGGAAGATAGGATAGCAGGTAGACCATGCCCGAGCTCAGCAGCAGGCCGGCCGGGACTCCGATCTGGGGCCAGCTTCCGTAAAATCCGCGTCGGCCGGCTGGCGAATGTTCGACCGCCATCAATACGGCACCACCCCATTCGCCGCCGATACCTATGCCTTGAAAGATGCGAAGGAAGAGCAGCATGATCGGGGCCCAAATACCGACCGATGCGTAGGTCGGCAGCAGCCCAATTAAGAATGTAGCGACACCCATGATGAGGATGGTGAGGACGAGCACTGTCTTGCGGCCGATCCGATCACCATAATGGCCAAAAATGATTCCACCGATCGGGCGCGATATGAACCCGACAAAGAACGTCGTGTACGCCAGCAACGTACCGACCAATGGATCGAAGTTGGGAAAAAATAGTTTGTTGAGAACGATCGGAGTGACCACTCCAAACAGAAAGAAGTCGTACCATTCGATCGTGGTGCCGATGGCGCTTGCAAATGCGATCGTGCCGATCGATGTACCGAAGCCTCCGGATTGTGCTTTTGTCTGCATAGGTCCCCCTGGTTTTCGCGGTTTAGGTTCTAGCCCGTTGGTAGTCGCAGAATCTGTCGCGCTTCTTCAACACTTGCCGCATGTCGTCCATATTTCGCGCATATCGTAGCCACGCGCGAAACCAGTTCGCCATTACTGCGGGCGAGCCGATCTTTGTCGAACTTGATGTTATCCTCTAGTCCGGTCCGAACGTGACCGCCGAGCTCGAGACACCAGTGGTTGACTTCCAACTGGTGGCGTCCAATTCCAGCGGCTGACCAAGTGGCGTCGGGCATCAAGTCCTTGAGCTCTGAAATCAGAAATTCCAGCAACTTCCGCCGAGCCGGCAGTGCATTCGGAATGCCCATCACAAACTGAACCTGACACGGCCGCTTGAGCAACCCACGGTCCGCGAGATTCTTAGCGTTGTAGAGCATCGCTACGTCGAAAACTTCGATCTCAGGCTTGACGTTGTTCTCAAGCATCGAGCGCGAAAGTTCTTCGACGAGTTGCGGCGGATTTTCGTAGATCTGCGCAGGAAAGTTGACCGAGCCGGTGGCGAGCGAGGCCATATCGGGCTTGAGGTAAAGCATCCGGCCCCGTTCGTTTTGGCTTCGGCCACGGCCCCCGGTTGAGAACTGCACAATCATCTTTGGACAATGTTTGACGATTCCTTCCTGGACGCGTGCAAAAAGCTCCGGCTCCGAACTCGGGCTTTCATCGGGGTTGCGCACATGGATATGCGCGACAGAAGCTCCGACTTCGAACGCTTCGTGGGTAGATTCGATCTGCTCGCTTGGCGTCACTGGGACGGCTGGCGTGTCGGCCTTGCGCGGAATTGCACCGGTTATGGCGACAGTGATGATGGCTGGGACAGTCATGCGAGTTACCTGGCCTGATGGACAAGGTGGATCGATCGAATGTCGCGCCGTTGCGTGATTTCCCTCAGCAAAGTAATGAGCGGCGTAGACGCAAGAGGATGGCCGGTCTCAATGGGCCCGGCCGCCTTCAAGGCGCTATATTCGCGGTTGGAATAAAAAGCCGCCAGCAAAAGATCGTCGTCTGACGCGAACGGACCGCGCTCGCGTCGAATTTTCGGAATCCCGGGCTCTAATAGGTCGCCAGGCCGCGCTGTCGTTGCCGCGGCGCCATTGGTGATGCGGTCGTAGAGATTGGGATCGATCGGCCCGGCAATTTCGCCGTAGTAGCCAAGCACGTATTTTTTCACCTCATCGGGGATCGTGGCATAACGCTCTTTGCCCATTACGTTAAGGACCGCCTGGGTTATGACAAATTGCGCGAAGGGGCTGACAATGATCGGGTAGCCCAGCTCGCAACGTACCCGCGCGGCTTCCTCGAGAACGTCTGGCAGGCGGTCGGCGATGCCAAGGGGCGCAAGTTGTGACTTCAGATTCGAGACCATCCCACCTGGCATCTGATGCTCGTAGTGAAACGCGTCGTATTCAGCGATGGTGCCGAGTGGCTTATCTTCACGTTTCGCGATGTACCGCAGTCGCTCGGCGACTTCTTGAACAGGTGCAAGATCGATAGGAACGTCGAAGCCGGCGCGTCGTATATTTTCGACGAACGATTCAGTCGCAGGGTGCGAGGCGCCGTTGGCCAAAGCCGAGGTCGCTGTATGCACCGCGTCAATTCCCAGTGCTACTGCGCGGACCGCCGTATAAGGCGCAAGCCCGGTGAGACAATGCGAGTGCAGGTGTAGAGGTAGTGCGCCGCACGCGCCTTTGAGGGACGGAACGAGGGTGTTCGCTCTTTCTGGCGTTAATAGGCCGCTTGGATCTTTGAGGTAAACGGCATCAACGCCGAGTGAGGCCAGTTCGAGCGTCTTGCGCGCGTAATAGGCATCGGTGTGGACTGGGCTGATCGTGTAGACGATGCCACCGGCAGTATAGAGCCCAGCCTTTTTCGCCGCCCGCACCGGAACCTGCATATTACGCATGTCGTTCAACGCGTCATAGGGCGTATGATACCGGATGCCGTTGGCGAATATTCTTTCTGCCGTCAGCTCGACGATATCGTCGGGAAAAAACTCGAATGTAAAAAGGCTCTGACCACGTGTCATGACGACGAGCGGCGTCTGCTTGACCCATCCGCTAAGGATGCGCATTCGCTCCCAGGGGTCTTCGCGCAGGTACCTTACGCAGACATCGAACACCGCGCCGCCGACCAGATCGATCGCCTCAAATCCTGCGCGGTCGAGCCGCGGCGCAAGATCTTCCATCATCGCGGTCGTCATGCGCGTTGCCCAGAGGCACTGGTGGGCGTCGCGCAGCGTTACATCGACAAGATTGATGGTGCGCTTATTAGTCATCAGTGTTGCACGATCTGCATTTGCTCTTCGACCCAGCGGGTATGCACTTCCGCCCGCATAAATTCAGGTGTCTGTAACAGTCGGGCGTGGAACGGGACGGTAGTCTCGAGTCCCGACACATGGAATCGGGCGAGTGCTGACCTGGCAATGCTCATCGCTGTCGCGCGATCTGGCCCTGTGATGATGAGCTTGGCCAACATGGAATCGTAATAAGGGGGGACGGCGTAGCTCTCGTAGACGTGGCTGTCGACACGAATATCGCGGCCACTCGGTGGCCGCCATCGCTTGAGGACCCCTGGCGACGGTCGGAAATCGCGGGTAGCGTCTTCAGCATTAATGCGGAATTCGATCGCGGTGCGACCCTCGGAGAACGTCGAGCTGAACGAGAGTTTTTCGCCGGCCGCGACCAGAAATTGCTCAAGCACCAGATCGGTACCGGTGACCATTTCGGTCACAGGGTGCTCAACCTGAATGCGCGTATTCATTTCGATAAAAAAGAACTGACCGCTGGTGGGATCGAAGATGAATTCGACAGTGCCGGCATTGACGTAGTCGAGCGCCTTGGTCAAGGCCACAGCTGCTTCCGCCATGCGTGTTCGTGTGACCTGATCGAGCGCGGGAGAGGGTGATTCTTCCACGAGCTTCTGATGCCGGCGCTGCACGCTGCAATCGCGTTCACCGAGGTGAGCATAATTGCCGTACTGATCACCAAACACTTGAATTTCGATGTGCCGAACCTGCGGGAAAAATCGTTCGAGATAGACTTCTGCATTGCCGAAGGCAGCGAGTGCCTCAGCCGAAGCTTGCTCAAATTGCGCGTGGAAGGTTGCGGCGCTCGTTACAATCCGCATACCGCGGCCGCCCCCGCCGCCGCTTGCTTTCAACAGCACTGGAAAACCGAGATCGCGTGCCGCTAATTCTGCCGGACCCGACGATATAAAACCATGCTCGGACCCAGGCACGACTGGGATGCCGATTGCGGCGGCAGTCTGGCGCGCCGCGACTTTGTCCCCCATGCGGGAGATGCACTCGCCGCTGGGGCCAATGAATTTCAGGCCTGCTTCAGAACACCGTTCAGCAAACGCGCCGTTTTCGGCCAAGAAGCCGTAACCCGGATAAACTGCGTCGCATTTCATAGCGCCGGCAGTCTCGAGCAAGGCGGCTGCATTCAGATAGCTCGCAGTAGCGGGTGGCGGCCCGATGCAAATTGCGCGATCGGCGGCCCAGCGGTGCGATGAATTCGCATCTGCGGACGAATAGACAGCGAGGCTTTCCAGCCCGAGCTGTCGACAGGCACGGATCGCCCGCAACGCGATCTCGCCGCGATTGGCGACCAGCACGCGCCGCATCGCTCGCCTCCCAGTTGAGTCCGTCACCCATCTGCGCAGGTGGACAATTCAATTGTCGCACCGATCAAATTCATATTGCAAGACGTTTTGTTTCGGTTTTTGATACAAGCCATGCAGCCTCCGCTGACGTCCCCGAACAACGGCCGGCTCCACGACGAACTGACCCGGCGGCCGGGATCCGCGGAGCGTTCGACAAAGGCATTTCCCACCGTCAAGGCGGTGGCAATTCTCGAGGCCATGGCGACGGCGCGCCGACCGCTCGGCGTGTCTGAGCTCGGCGCTTTGCTCGGGCTTCCCAAGCCGACGGCCCATCGCATCGTCCGTATGCTGGAAAGCGAAGGTTTGTTGCAGCGCGAACCGGGCAGTCGCCGGTTCGTGCCGGGTGCGCGCATGGTCCAGCTCGGACTGGGCATTGTTGCCGCATCGATGTTGCGCGCGCCCCGCCATGCAATATTGGAGGCGCTATCCCAGGAGATCGGCGAGACATGCAATTTCGGCGTGATGAGTGGCAGCCACGTCGTCTACCTCGATCGCGTGGAGTCGGCATGGCCATTCGGGCTGCGGTTCGAGCCCGGTTCGCGGGTGCCCCTGCATTGTACATCCATGGGCAAGCTCTTCCTGAGCCAGCTGCCGGCCCAAAAGCGCGCGGCGCTGCTGCGCTCGATTCCCTTATATCGCTACACCGAAAATTCCATCACCGACGCGGCGCTGCTGGAAACAGAGCTGGAAAAAATCCGCGCGACTGACGTTTCGATCGACAATCAGGAATTCCTTGCCGGCGTCGTGTGCGTCGCCGTGCCAGTGTGCTCACCACATAAGCAACCGGTCGCAGCCCTGGCAGTCTCCGCTCCACTCGCACGCATGTCGTTGCAGGAGGGCCTGCAGCACGTTCCGTTGCTGCAGGCAGCGGCTGACCGGCTGGCGGCGACCATCGATGAGGCTCCGCACGACCCGAGTGGAAAGGAAGGCGCGTGAGTTTGACCTACGATGAAATCGCAGAGATCGTGAAACTGATCGACAGCAGTTCTTGCGACGAACTCATATTTGAAACTGGCGACATGAAACTTGTGGTGCGTCGGAATGGTGCGCCTGCAACGTCTCCACTTGCGGTTCCTATAGAGACGGCAGTTCCTGCAGCTTCTGTTGTGCCGAAGCCAGCTATTCGCGAGTCGCGCCCCGCACCTCCGAAGGTCGAAGCGGCTACTGGCCAAATCGAGGTCACTGCTCCGATGGTCGGAACGTTTTATCGGGCACCGACCCCAGATGCGCCGCCCTTCGTAGAAGTTGGCGCGGTCGTTCGCGCAGGCCAACCGCTCTGTCTGATCGAAGTGATGAAGCTGTTCACAACCATTAATGCAGAAGTTGCTGGCCGGATCGTGCAAATCGGCGCGGAGAACTCTGAATTAGTAGAATATGGGCGCACATTATTTGTCATCGAGCCGATCTAACAGGAAATGAGACCGAACGAGTCCGACACGCATTTGCCAGTCAAACAAAACCGGGGGAGGAGTGTAATGCAAAAGCAGTCAGGAACGAGGTTCGGCATAGTGGCCGCCGCGGCGTTCGCCGCATTGATTAGCGGCATAATTCCAGCGGCGGCGCAAAGCTTCACGGATTGGGGCTGGCCCCAGCCCTATGAGAAAGTCTCAGACAAATCGGTCGCATGGCTCAAGGAGAAGGGCTGGTGGCCGATCGGCGTCGGCTGGCAAGGCCCGTTCTCTGGGCAGAACACGATTAACGTGGTGATGGATAAGGCCGGATTGCTGGAAAAACGCGGTCTCGAAGCGAAGTTTCAAACATTCGCTGCCGGGCCCGATGTCAACGAAGCGGTTGCGTCTGCAAGGGTGCAGGTCGGCAACGGCGGGAATTTCCCCTTTACCTCGCTGCTTGACCGTGGCGTCCCCGTGCGGGCGATCGCGGTTGTCGCCCCAAACCTGAAGCACTCGACGGTCGTTCCTGTCGACTCGCCGATTAAGACACTTGCCGATTTCAAAGGCAGCAATCCTCCAGCGACCATCGGCATCGTGACCGGCTCGTCTGCCGAATTCTATTTCACGCAAGCTGCCGAAGTGGTCGGATTGCAGATCGGCAAGGACGTCATCCTGAAGAACATGCCACCGGGAGAGCAGCTCCTAATGGCAAAGGGCATTGGAGCCGTCGTGCCGTGGGAGCCGTCGGTGACGATCATTACCGACGACCGAAAGACCGGAAAAGAAGCCGACACGATTTTTCCATACAATTTCTATGAAGGCATGTTTTACGTGCGGCAAGAACTGATCGATAACGTGCCCGACGTCGTGCAGGCAATCAGTGACGCATTCATGGAAGCTACGCTCTGGATTCGTCTCAATCCAGATAAGGCAGCGGATTTCCTCGCCGCCGAACCGTTGCTCAAAGTATATGGCAAACCACTGCTGCTTCAGCAAACGCAGCTGTACAATAATCTCTACAAACCAACCTACAGCTTCCCATTTGCAAAATTGTGGGGCGAGGAGAATGCCCGCATTGCCAAATGGCTGAAGGATCGTAATCGCCTGACCAAAACCCTGACCGCCAAGGACTACGAAGAGTCGTTCGACGTTCAGTTCATGACGAAGACTTATGAAAAACTCGGCTGGAAAGTACCGACGCAAGCGCCATTCCTGCCAGCAAACTGGTCGGGCAGGATCGGGCAATTGCCTTATCCGGCCTATGCGAACGTTAACACGCTCAAAAGCCCACAGCCCTGGCCTGAGGCGGGTGACCTGACGAAGCCGTGGGTGTTCAATGGAAAGACCTACAACCCGTAAGTGGCTGTCGCGAAAGAAGTCCCCGCGAGGCTTCGTTTATGATGGAGTTCGCGGGGGGTGCCGTTCGAAAGGCTCTAAACAAGAGAGTTAGAAAGGTGATGCAGAACGACGACGCCGCATCGGTCGGTGGGTCCGAAGTGGTGCCGGCGGCTTCGGCCGCGGCCGCATGGGTCCGACTGAGGCTTTTTCATATCGTTGCGTACCTGCCCAACCTCGCTTTTCTCGTCTTTTTGATCTTCGTGTGGCAATTCGCGTCGACAGTCTGGCTACCGCGCATCGATCCGCACATGGCGGTCCTGATGCCAGCGCCGACCACCATCGCCAAAACTGCGATGGGCATGATCGCCTCCGGCGAACTTTTCTTTCATCTATTGGCGAGTTTGCGGCGCGAAGCCGCCGCCTTCGTTTTCGCGGCAACTGCAATTCCGCTCGGCATGGCCATGGGTTGGTGGCGGCGCGTGTATAACCAGATCAATCCCATCATGGAGATCTTGCGGCCGATCCCGCCGCTAGCATGGATACCCCTCAGCATTTTGTGGTTTGGTCTCGGCGACGAGCAAAATGAATTCATCATTTTTCTTGGCATGTTTTTTCCAATTTTGGTGAATACCGTCGTTGGCGTAAAGAATGTCGATCCGAACCTCGTTCGTGCCGCTCGCAGCCTCGGCGCGCCGGAGCACAAGGTGTTGTGGCGGGTTGTCCTCCAAGGAGCGCTGCCGCAGATCATCACTGGCGTGCGGGTTGGACTCGGTGTTGGTTGGATGGCCCTGGTCGCCGCCGAACTCGTCGGGGCCAATTCCGGTCTAGGATTTTTGATCAACGACGCGCGTAGCATGTTGCGCACCGACACAATCGCGGTCGGAATGCTCACGATTGGACTTGTCGGTCTCATGATCGACACCGCTATTCGGCTACTGAGCCGACGCCTTCTGCCTTGGTCGTTGGCAATGAGTAAATAGGATCGAGCGATGGGCAGGTTAGCGGTCAAAGGATTGTCAAAAATCTACGGTGCGCAGGGTGCGCCAGACAGCGTTATGGCGCTGCGCGATGTGACGTTCGAAGTCCCCGATAACCAGTTCTGTTCAATTCTCGGCCACAGCGGTTGTGGCAAGACGACTCTGCTCAACATCGCCGCCGGCTTTGAGCCGCCGACTACGGGCGTGGTGATGGTGGACGACGAACCAATTCGCGAACCGGGTTGGCAGAATACAATGATCTTTCAAGATTACGCGCTTTTTCCATGGATGAGCGTGATCCAGAATATTTCTTTTGGGCTTCAGATGAAGTTGCTGCCTCGCCACAAGCGCGACGACATCGCACGACATTACGTCCGGCTGGTTGGTCTCGATGGCTTTGAGAACAAGCTCCCGCATCAATTGTCGGGCGGAATGCGACAGCGTGTCGCAATTGCCCGGGCACTCGCGGTACAACCAAACCTACTGCTAATGGACGAACCGTTTGGCGCACTTGATGCACAGAACCGCAGCTTCATGCAGGACGAACTTGTGCGAATCTGGCAACGCGAGCCAAAAACGGTCGTGTTGGTCACCCACAGCATCGACGAAGCGATCAAGCTTTCCGATTGTATTGCGGTGATGACGCGGCGGCCAGGACGGGTAAAGGCTTTCCTTAAGGTGGAATTGCCGCGACCGCGCGACGAAGACGCCAGCGCATATCTCGCGCTCCGGCGGCAGCTGCGGGACCTAATTCACGACGAATTTGAAGACGAACCTGGTCGGATAATTTCAACCGCAAAATAATAACATTAATCGGAATGCCAGGTGCAGTGTTCGCTCAGTCAGCGCCCGGTCCGGAGATAGCGCGGACTGCCACGTTACGCACCGGAATGATTTTGATTAGGGCGTTGGGCGGTGTTGGCGAACGCGTCGGCAAGTTCAACGCCGCGAAACTCGGTATTCCCTATGAGCCGTTTGTGGCCGCGCGAGCTGCAGAGGCTGCAACTTGGCCATATCTGCTCCCAATCATGCCTCGTTAACGATTTGGTTACGGGCGATTAACTGCAAAAAAAGCCTGGAGGAATACCGTGCTGGCCGATGTTTTTCTCTCTCACCCTCAAGCGCGCCTCGTGGCTAGTTACACTTGTTGGCCTCGCTGCATTTACGATTAGTTTCGGCGCGCTGATAATTTTTGCTGCTGACTGGGCTGCGGTACTCATCCCCACCATTCCAAAAACAGTACTCACAGCTGTCCTCGCGGCGGTCGTTGCCCAATTTGCCATGAGCCTGGCCGGTGCCGTCCTCACGCGGCATCAAAACCGAGAAAATGAACAGATGCGTACTGCCATCGACAGCATGGCACAAGGACTGTGCATGTTCGATGCCTCGGAGCGGCTGGTCGTCTGCAACTCGCAATATTATAATATGTATGAGTTGACGTTGGCGGACGTTAAACCGGGATCCACGCTTTCTGACGTGCTGGAGAGGCGGGTAGCCAAGGGTACGTTCTCTCGAGATCCACAGCAGTACAGAAAAGAATTTCTGACTGCAATTGGACAGGGGCGCACCATCGTGCACGAGGTCAAGTCCAAGGGCGGGCGTCTCTTGATGGTCACGAACCATCCAACGAAGGATGGCGGCTGGATAGGGACCCACGAAGATATCACAGAGCGGCGGCAAACCGAACTGCAGCGCGACACGATGCAACAGCAGGAAGGGCGCCGCGCTGCAATCGAGAACGCGATCTCGGCGTTTCGCAATCACGCGGAGACACTGCTGCAAACGGTGGCAAGAAGCGCGAGTGTAATGCGCTCGACGGCGGCCAACCTGTTCACTGCGTCCGGCCATACGTCGCAACGCGCCGAAAGTGCAGTGCAGACATCAAATGAGGCCTCGACCAACGTAAAGACCGCCGCGGTTGCCGCCGACGAATTGTCAACTTCAATCGCGGAAATCGGACAACGTCTCAACCAGACCAATGAAGTGGTGCGAGTTGCAGTTGGCGAAGCGCAGATGACAAATCAGGATATTGGCGCACTGGCGCACGGTGCGCAGAAGATCGGCGATGTCACCAAGCTTATCCAGAATATCGCTGCTCAAACCAATCTATTGGCGCTGAATGCCACGATTGAGGCAGCGCGCGCTGGCGAAGCAGGCCGCGGTTTTGCGGTGGTCGCTTCAGAGGTGAAGTCACTCGCCGTGCAGACCGCGAAGGCGACCGAGGATATATCTAGCCAAATCCTGGGAGTGCAGAATTCGATCGGCAAGGCAGTGGAAGCGATCGGACGGATCGCAATCCGCATGCAGGAGATCGACAATCATTCGTCCGCAGTTGCCGCGGCGGTCCAGCAGCAGAGTGCCGCGACTGACGAAATTTCGCAAAATGTCACAAGCGCCGCCGATGGCGCAAAGCTAATCGTTTCGGTGTTGAGCGAAGTGGCTGGCGCCACTACAGAAACCCAACGATCGGCGCAAACCGTGCTCACCGCATCGGAATCGGTGGAAGAGGCGGCGGCGAATCTGCACAGCGAAGTCGAAATCTTTCTCACCAAGGTGGCGGTGTAGGCGAAGCGGCCGCCAGTTCCTAAACCAGAGCACCGGTGATAATTTCAATTCCGGCCAAGAAAATTCCCTGTTCGTGTCGCCCTGTCTGCTTTTGACCCAAAGCGGACATTGGCCCCTGCTGCATTCGCGGGACGGCCTATGGAATATAGACCCGCTAGCGGATCGTCTTACTCCACCTTGATGCTTGCCGCCCGGATCACTTTGCCCCACTTCTCGGTTTCGTCGGAAATGAGTTTCCCAAAATCAGCGGAAGAACCCGCACTCGTAGTGCCTCCCAGATCGGCGAACCGCGCCTGTATCTTGGGCTCCGCGAGGGCCACGTTGAGCTCCCTATTCAGTTTATCGACGATGTCGACGGGAGTGTTCTTGGGCGCACCAAGACCAATCCAGTAACTCGTCTCATAGCCTGACACAAACGCGCCCACGGTCGGTATCTCTGGCAGCGCAGCCGAGCGCGTCGTACTTGTCACCGCTAATGCCCGCAACTTGCCAGCTTGGATGTGTGCGACGGCTATAGCAACAGGGGAGAAGAAAACGTCCACTTGACCACCGAGCAGGTTGACAATGGCAGGCCCGCCGCCGCGATAAGGGATATGCGTCATCTCGATGCTAGCCATTTTCTTGAACAGTTCACCAGCTAACTGGGACGTACTGCCGTTGCCGGCCGATGCCATGTTGATCTTGCCTGGGTTGGCCTTGGCGTAGGCTATGAATTCAGAAACCGTTTTGGCCGGAACCAACGGATTGACCACAATGACTAGAGGCGTGCGGAAGATGCAAACGATCGGAGCGATGTCGCGAATAAAATTGAA
>Ga0137391_10001395_pt1 | contig 17532 bp, 12 predicted proteins | sample 15con2h24BmetaG_FD_101399 | JGI IMG/M metagenome (GOLD analysis project Ga0137391, IMG submission 101399) | Vadose zone soil microbial communities from Angelo Coast Range Reserve, California, USA - 15con2h2.4B metaG | ecosystem: Environmental > Terrestrial > Soil > Vadose zone > Saprolite...
TCACCGGTACCGAAATAAATCGGCACGACGTCGATCTTCGAGCCGAGCCAAGCCCGCATCGTTGCCACGGACGTGCTCTTGCCGCTGCCGTCGACGCCGAGCATCGCCACCATGGACCCGCCGCCGGGCGCGCGCCGGTTCCATGGTCGCGGCGCATGGAGAACATGCTTGTTCAGGCTGCCGGCAACCCAGAGCAGGGCCCGCCCCGAGTTGCGCACCCGCGCCTCGACGGCGTTGTAGCTGCGATACGCGGCACAATGCTTTCGTATGCGCCGGCGGAGCCGCACCTGAGTTTCCAACGGCTGCTCGCCGTAAAAGGCATCTGCAACGAGTTCCGCCAAGTCCTCACTCAATAGCTCGGCGGCAAGGTCGCGAAGTGTGGTGCGGTCGACAAGCGCAGCGAGCTCTGCGCGATCAAGCGCAAACTTGCGCGTTGTCGCCTGCCAGAAGCAGAGCGTCATGGGATCCAGTCGCCGCAGCTCAAGGCAAGCGCGCACCACCAACAGTACTGCCTCGCTCGTCGGATCAAGTATTCGGATCGGCAGTGTCGGGTGGAGGATGGCCCGAGTCAGAAGCACCTCTTCCCATGGAATTCGGTAGTTCTTGAGAAGTCTTTCGCCAACGATCAGCCGGAAATGGAGATGAATATGGATCAGCTGGCCACCGCGTTCATCGTAGCCGAGAAAGCTCAGTATTGCCGGATGATCACGGTCGGCCACGGATGGAAAGAGCTTGAAATCCCGTTCGACCAATATAACTTGGACGCGATGCTGGTCGTTTCTTGCCACGAGCAAGTCGACATCCCCCTCGCCGGCGAACACCGCATGGAGGCGCCTGCTGCTCTTCCAATAGCAGTAGGAAACCTGCTGCCGATGAAATTCGTTCAAAACCTCCACCAGCCCAGGTGGCATCGCATCTTCGGCGCGTGATCGACGGATCATGCCTATGTCATACGGAGCATCCATCTGTCTAATCTCCCGGCACCTTGGGCCTGGACGGCTGTTCGTGGTGGGCTCCCGCTGTCGGGTCCTTGTCGCCTGTGTCCGGTTGCGCTTCAATGGAGCGGGAGTAGTAGTTCCTGTGCTTCACGAGAAACTCGCCGACATCACCGTAGCGATATCGAGCGTGTCTCTTGAGATCGACCTGTGTCACGATGGCGATCGCAAGATCGCTACGATCCATGTCGAGGCAGCCGGAGTCACGAAGCAGGCTCAACGCATTCTGAGCCACCTCGCGCCTCGTGCTTCCCCATTTCACGACCAAGAGCAATTTGTCTACAATTGAAGGAAGCAACCGCGCCTCGACAGAACCGAGCACAGGCGGGCCATCAATGATCACGCAGTCGTACCTCTCGCGCAGCTGACGGACGAGGCGCGGCATCTGTTCGCGGGCAAAGAGCGCCAACGGATCGAGACTGTAACCGGCCATCGGGAGGTAGTCGAGCCCAGCCTCCGCGATGTGCCGGATGAGCTCCGCGGGCGGTCGGTTCGGTAGGGGCAAATCGACGATTCCTCTTTCGGCCGTATCGTCGAACTCGCCAAGCGGCGAGCCTTGCCGGAATTCGAGATCGACCAGGAGCACGCGTCGCCCGAGGACCCCGACGTAGGCCGCGAGGCTCCGGGCCAGCGTCGTTTTCCCCTCCCCAGGAACGCTGGAGCTGATCAGAATCACCTTAGAGGTGCGAGTGGACCCCGCCAGCCCCAACGTCGCAACCGCCGACCGTATCGCCTCGGCATACGCGGAAAATGGCTCCGTCATGAAATGCTGATAAGGGCGAATTGCGTTCTTTCGCGGAAGCAGCGGCACAAGGCCGATACAGGAAATACCGAGCGCATCGCCGGTTTCTTGCTCGCTGCGCAATCCTCGATCCAGCTGTTCAAGAACGACCGCCAACCAACTTCCGCCGATTGCAAAAACGATAAACGCGGGAAAGATGAAGAGGATTGGATTGTGAGAGCTCGGCCGGTTCGGCACCCCCGCGAGTACGTGGATTCCTACGCCGGGCGCGACGGTCTCCTGCCGCTCGCGCATCTCTTTTCGACGCCGCAGAAGACTGTCATAGAGCTGCGCACTACTCCCCGCATGATGCAGGAGCTCACGCAGTTGCCCATCGGCCTCTCGTTCCTCGCTACTGGCGTTCTGCTCGGAGCCGTGTTTTTGTTGGATCGCCTTCTGCACGGCAGCCCCGGCCCTTTCCATCTTGTACTTGGTCTCGGCAATTCGTTCATCTAGCCACGCCAATTCACGACTTGCGTATTCCTGCTTCTGCTCTGTCAGGCGGTTGACGTAGAGCTGGACGATGCGGTTAGCGAACGCTGCGGCCTTCTCGGGGTTCGTCGACGTGAAGCCGACGGAAATGACGCGAGAGCGACGCTCCTGGATGGCTCTGGTGTTGCGTTCGAAGTCTTCGAGGGGCGGCACAGCTGTGCTTCCGCTCCTACGAAACGCTCCAAGCCAGACATTCAGGCGGCGCTTGAGCTCGTTCAGGCCCGTCGTTTCCGTCGCCGTCGAGCCCGTCGGCTGGTCCAAAGCGGCCGATTGCACTGCGCCACTACTGGCACCGAGCGTTGGCTCAGGGTCGGCTGTGTTGCGCGCTGCTGGCCGGAACTCCGGGTCCTGCAACAGACTTTCGATGACACGCTGGAGGTGATCGCGAGAGCTGAGCAGCGTCACGTGAGTGTCAATGCTTTCGTCCGTCGCCGACACCCCTGGCGTGCGTTCGGCGGCGCTGCCGGCCGGAGCCTCAATCACGAGCTGGGCCGTTGCGGTATATTTGGGTGGGATCAGCAGCCCGACGACAGTAGCCAGCACCGTACCAATTCCCGCGATCGTGAGGATCAGTGGGCTGCGGCGACGCAGGATGGCGGCTACTTGATTGAAGTGAAGCTCGCCAGTGAGCCGCGGCTTGCCGGTCAGTTGCGCGCCCGTCGCGTCGTGCTCGGCTGTCGGAGCTTTATCGACATGAGCCGTGCCGTCAGCCGCACAGTCGTCTAAACGCACCCGCAACATCGCTCAACCTCACCTGGCTATCAGTATTTCGTGGTCGATTGGAACGACCAAGAGGCCGTTGTCACTCCGCCCGCACCGATTCACGTCCGCGACCACGCTCTCGACCGCCGTGAACGGGTCTGGATCGAGAATGCTGGCGACGCCCCACATGGCCTCAACTCCCAACCCGAATCGTCGGAGCTCTGCGGGGATTAGCAGCAGCGACCAAGCAGAGTGAGATTGCAAACCAGAAGGTCGGATGGCGCACGATCAGGTGGAAGATGCTGAATATGGCGAGCCCGCAGAGCAATGTCGTCAGCGCGTCCAACTCGGCCCTGTGCGTCACGACGAAAGCTGTTGCCACGAGCCACCCCAAACTCAAAACTGCAAACAGCCCGCCTTGGATAAAGAGATCTAGGAATGTGTTGTGCGCTTCGAAATTCGGGATGAATCCGACCTCCGGATGCTCCAAGTGCTTTGGGTCATTCGTCGAATCTCGCCTGCCGTCCACGATACTGGGCGGGATTTCAAGATGCGGGCCAGGCCCCAGGCCCAGCATGCCGGCCTCGATTCCCCGGCGCATCGCCACATTCCAGACCTCGAAGCGCAGACGAGCGGTCTCATCGGTGTCGCGGCCGCCGCCCCCCTTGGTCATTCCCTTGATGAGATCCTCGAACTCGGTGGCGATGGAGGCTCCGAGCGGCGTGACATAGGCCACGACCAGCGGCAGAGCAAGAACAAGGATCCAGGCGGACGCGGAACGCAGGGTCATCTGCCGATCCAGCGACATCAGCCATCTCCATAGCTTGAGAGCGACGAAGATCGGGCCGGCGGCAACAAGGACAAGCAAGAATGCATCGCTCATCGTGAGCCGGCCCACGACAATCGCGACGATCATGCAGATCACAGCGACGATCCTTTCACCGAATCGGCGTGCCGCCTCGGCAACATGTAGCGAGAGGAGACCGATCACCATGCAAAAGTCAGCGAGCTGGTTCGCGTTATCGCTGAAGCCGCGAAACCGCTCCCATTCCCAGGTGTCGAAATCTCCTGGGTCGACCAATCCCCAACCGAACGCGACCTGAAGTGCAAGCCATGCGGCGCCGAGCGTCGCCAACAGCCAGGCGACGCGGTGCAGGCGAGAACTGGCCCCGGGTTCGACCACACTCAGGCAGCTGACGGCGGCTAGCAAGGGATAGGCCGCGACATCATGCATGAATAAACCCGGATCGTGACGGTCGCCGGCGGCAAATCCCGCCATCGTGCCGACGCACTGAGCGACCGCGAACACCAGCCAGAAGATCAGCAGCCTTGACAAAGGCGGACTCAGCGCGGGACCGAGTCGACCCATCTCGCGGGAGAGCATCAGAAAGACCCAGACGGCCAGGCAAATTTCGCCTGGTCCAACTGCGGCGCCGACGGGCCTCAACTGGGATGACGTCGACAGCAGCACGCCGAGGGTGAGCAGCACATCCAGCACCACGTCATGCCTCCGTAGACAAGTACGAACTCCACTCCGGCGCCACCACATCCCGACACGGCATGAACTGCTCTCCCGTTCTTGCTCCTAATCGCCGAACTGCGTGGCGTCTTGGGCATAAGGTTCACGCTCGAGCGCGTTCTTGAGCACCAGCAAGCGGTTCCGAATGGAGCGCCTCACCAGATTCTCATACACCGCGGCGTAGCGCGCGACCGTAATCTCGAGGTTGAACTCCGTTCTCACCAGCTGCGCGGCGCGAGCCCCCATCGCCGCCGCGGCCACCCGATCGCGAAGCAGGTCGAGAATTCTCTCAGCCATGAGTCGAGGGTCACGCGGCGGGACGAGAAAGCCATTCCAGCCGTCGCGAATTACATCGATGCAGCCCGGCATCCTCGTCGTCACGATCGGACGGCCGGCTACTGCAGCCTCGAGGAGCGCACGCGGCACCCCCTCGAGATATTCGGTCGGAAACGCGAACACGTCGGCGACGCCAAGCAACGCCGGCACATCGGATCGCCGACCGACGGCCAGCACGTAAGGGGCATGGCGGTCGATCTCGGCTTGTGTCACTGCGAACGGCCCCTCGCTCTCGCGCGGTCCCACCAGCAGAAAGCGCACGCCAGGTCGATGCTGATGGACCAGCGCTGCCGCATCGAGCAGCGTGGGGATTCCCTTCTGCCGAGTCATGCGCGTCACCGTGATGACGACCTCGGACGCGCCGAGACCGAGCGCCTCGCGAAGCTCGGCGGGCGATGGTCCCGTCGCTGTAGCCCGCTCGAACCTCTCGATATCGATGCCGGAGCCGGGTATCACCACATTGCCTCCTCTGCCGACCATCCGGTGGCGCATGAAGAAGGCCTGATCGTCGCGGTTTTGGAACACGGTCACCGCCGTCCAGCGGTCCGCCAACCGGTGGAGTGCGCGGTAGACCGGGCGTAGCCCCAAAGCCATCGGCGAAGACGATGAATAGAGCCAGCCCAGTCCGTTGATTGTGCTGACGACCTTCACATCACGGAGGCCTCTCGCAGCGAAGGGAACCAGCAAAGTCAGCTTTGTGTCGAAGCACTGAACAAGGGCCGGTCTCACATCGGCGATTAGCTTCGAGATCGCTTTGAACGCTGTCCAATCGGCCATCGGGTCGATGAACCGGGCGAAATGGAAGGGATGATAGTCGAGGCCGGCCTGCGCGAACGGGGTGGGATCGCCGGTCCCCGCAGCGCTTATCCGAAACCCTTTGTCACGCAGCGCAAGCAAAAACGGGATGCGAAAAGAATGGTCCTCTCCTCCAATGCAGAGCAGGTGCGGTCTCACGTGAGTATTCTCATTTGCTGCCCGTCCGGATCGATCGGCACAGAAGCGTACTCGCCACGGTCATCAGCTCCGTCCTCACCGCAACTGCGGCGAGCCACGCCCGGCGTTCCACCCGTCGATCAGATCGCAAAGCGGAATCCATTCGAATGCGTCAACAAGCGCGGCGAAGCGCCCTTCACATCGTTGAAGGTTGACGCGATGGCGAAACTGATGTGTGGCCTTGATCCCGGTCACGCGGGGCTGCCCCGCATCGATCTCCCACGGGTGGATATAAAAGATGTAAGGCATCCCCGACCGCAGGATCCTGCGCACGCCCAAGAGCCACAGCAGATAGGGAACGAGCCGGAAATAGCCGCCCCCGCCCCAAGGGATTCCGCGCTTGCCGAGCCGGATGCACGAGATACAGACTTCATGGAAACCATCGCGGAGCAAAACGACCGGCCTGCCCGCATCCATCCCATCCAACCGGCCATAGCGATCATGCGCGACGGTCGGCACGACGGAAGAATCGTAATCAAAACCCACATCCTGCAGGATCGGGATTGCCCATTCGGTGATGGAGAAACTAGGCGCGCGGTAGCCGCGGACCCGCTTGCCGGTCAAGTCTTCGAGGTAATGCTTTGAGCGCAGTACGTCTGACCGGAACTCGCTGGGCCGGAGCGAGTAGACAAACTCGTGACCATACCCGTGAGATGCGACCTCGTGGCCCGCTGCGGCGATCGCGCGCACGACGTGCGGACACTTCTCGGCAACCCAGCCAAGCACGAAGAACGTTGCGCGGGCATTGCACGCGTCGAGAATTTCCATCATTCGCATCGTGTTGCGCTCGACCCGCAGCTCGCATCTTTCCCATGCCTCGCGTGCGACATTCAAGTTGGCGGCATGGAACCAATCCTCGACGTCGATGGATAGCGCGGTCTTGCCGGAAGCCGGAAGCACCGTGATCATGCTCTCCGTCGCTCCCTCCCTTGCGACTGCCGGTGGGCCGTTCTTGCGCAACTCGCGCGGGTCTTGAGATTTTCGAATGACCCGATCGAGAGAATTTTCGAATGACCCGATCGAGAGAATCATTGGCTCGACTCGCTTCATGGGTGCGCGAAAAAGGGCAATATCTCGTGCGCAATTGAGAATATCTCGTGCGCAATTGAGAACCAGTACCACAGCAACCCAAGAAACGTGCGTGTATGACGGAGTATACCCCGGTGGGGGTATGCAGCCGGGGCGCTTGCCGACTTCATTCGTGTCGTGGCTTCTTTTGACGCCGGCGGATCGCGCCGGGCACATTGCCTACGCGGTGGTCGATCAGCGATTCCCCGCTTGATGTTTCCACGCGTCTGGCACGCGGCCGCCGCGCCGACTTCGCCTCGCCTGCATCATCCGAATTGACCAGATCAATCAGGGAGAGCTAGGCCGTAGCTTTGTACGACCTTTGGGGTAACCCGGATTTGTCATGCATGAAGAATGCAAGCGAGGGTAAGTTCGACCGCCGACGCGAAGGACGTCGAACAACGAGGCTTGTCGCGACGGCAGCCACGACGGGGACTGCCCATGCCAAAGGGTCCGAACGATTTCTGATGACAACACACATGAAGCACTTCGAAATCGTCGAACTGGCGGATGCGGGGCGCGAGGCAGAGTGGCAGACCTACGTGGAGAGCGCGCCACACGCTTCCCTGTATCACGCGCTTGAATGGCGAGACGTTTTGCTGCGCGCTTTCGGCCATCGAAGCTGGTATTTGATGGCGCAGGACGATGGTAAGACGCGCGGGGTCCTGCCGTTGGTCGAGATGAAAAGCTCACTGTTCGGGCACTTCTTCGTATCGCTGCCGTTTCTCGACTATGGCGGCATTCTGGCCGACACGCCGGAGTACGAGGCGGCACTGGCAACCGCCGCCGCAGACCTGGCCGCGAAGAGAGGAGCGCATCACATCGAGCTGCGGCAATCGTTCGCGGCGGCGAGACGTGCGGAGGGGGGATGGAAGCTGCGGCAGCACAAAGCCGCTCTCGTCATCCCGCTGAACGTCGATGCTGATACGCACTGGTCCGGTTTGAATTCTCGCCTGCGCGGGAAGGTGCGAAAGGCCGAGAAATCCGGAGCCACGTTTTCGGTGGGAACGGTCGAGGAGCTCGACGAGTTCTATCGCGTGTTCTGCCTGAATATGCGGGATTTGGGGACGCCCGTTTACAGCCTTGCATTTTTTCAGAATGTCCTCCGGTTCGCGAAGGATACGGCGCTACTCCTCGTGCGCCGCGAAGGGCGGCCGGCGGCTGGAGCAATCGCACTGCGCCGCGGCGAGCTGGTGGAGCTGCCCTGGATCTGTTCGGATTACTCACAGTCGTCCTTTTATGTGAACGAATACCTGTACTGGAATGCCATTCAGTGGGCCTACAGGTCGGGCGCGCGTGAACTCAACCTGGGCCGGTGTTCGACCGATGGAGGCGTGTTTCGGTTCAAGATGCAATGGAACCCCGAGGTACGCCCGCTATTCTGGTATTACTGGCTGGCATCCGGTATCGAGCTGCCAGAATTGAGCCCCAACAATCCGAGATATGCGCTCGCGATCCGTTGCTGGAAAAAGATGCCGCTGGCACTCGCGAACCGGGTGGGACCGTGGATCGTCCGGAATATTCCGTAGCGATGACGACCTCCCCCTGTGCGGCTCGGCTTCCGCGACCTTCATTCTCTAGACGCTGACTGAGGCCACGACAGCCGAGAGACGTAGTCCGCGACCGGTCCACCGGCCTCGCCCCAGTTGCTGGACCAGATCACTTGCGAAGCGTCAGGTGATGGCGAGGCGTGGGTCTCGCTGTAATAGTCGCTCTTGGCATTGCGAGTCTGGGCGATGCGCCGAGTCTCGCCGCTCCCGTCGATCCGGAGCGCGACAACCTCTTGGTAGAACGGCGCATTGCCGCCGGGGTTGCCGACCACCTTGGAATAGCTCCCTTCGTAGCTCACGAACACCCAGCCCGGCCGGTTTATATTGCGCGTCGAGGCGTGAGTGCCGTAGCCGGCGGGCGCCAGATCAGTGACCCTACCATCCTCAAGCCGGCGCTTGATGACGTGCCACTTGTCAGGATCGGCCTTGCTGATGCCCACATAGACATCGCTGCCGTCCTCATCGATCGCCATGTCGCCATGGCCAGGCCGGTGATGCTCAGTCCAGTGCTGGACCTGCACGCCGTCCACGGTGAAGATATACGTGACCTCCGTTCCATCATCCATCTTGTGGAAGCAGTATATGTACCGTCCGGAGGGCGAGATGCCGCAGTACGCATTGGCACCCGGCAGATTGCCGAGATCGATGTCCGGATACTTCTTTCTTGCTGAAAGATCATAGACGAAAGCCACGAGCGCACCGGCGCCGTTCGTTGCACGCACCACCAGTCGATTGCCGTCACGGGATGGATTTCCCTTGTACGGCCCGAACTGGAGGTTCGCGTAGTCGGCGGGGGCGTAGACGATCGTGTTGGCGTTGCTCCGCGGCGCCCAGGTATAGATCTCGTGGCGGGATATGCAGATCATGAGCGCAGGATCGGTCGGGTGCCACTTGCAGTCATCGTGCATGGCGCGATGAAAGGCCGGCTCGTACGTTCTGCCATCCAGAAAGCAGATGCCATTACAGCCGTTGGTGATCGCCAACAGGCTCTGATCGGCATTCCATGCTTGCGTGCTTGAATACCGGTGCCGACAATAGTCCGACTTACAGGAAATACCCGCAGCAAGCAGCCGCCCTGGTTCCGTGACACGGGTGAAGCCCGTCCCGAACAGCGGGTCCGTCACCGCCTGAAGATAGTCGGGGCGAGGCATCGGCGGCGCGACGACGATCGGAGTTGTCGCCAGTTCGTCAAATGCCAGCGCGCCAAAGCCCGATGCCGCCAGCAGTGAAGCCGCGCAAAATACTCTCCTCGCCTTCGACGCAAGTGCTTCGCCCAAGTGAGGCCGTAAGTACTCTGGTTGCAAGGCGCCAGGAGTAACGGGAGGCGAGGATCGTGGCCCTCGCCTCCAGTGCAGGGCAGGAGTCGGGCTCAAGGCCAGGATTCCCTCCTACTCGTTGCCGAACTAAAGAAGTCGCTAGCGCGCGACCGAGCATCACTATCACAGCGCACACGCGACCGCGCATGCATGAAGGGGTATACCCCGGGGGGATGGGCAGGATGGCGGTATCGCGCCGCCGAACCATCCTCCCTGCCGGAGGGGAAGAAATACATCTGCTGCATTTCCCGGCGATCACATGGTGTCACGCCTTACCGGTTGCCACCCCGATAGGACCAACATGGGTCGTGCGGCAGCGACTACCTTCATTCAACGCAATCCGCCCGCTCTGCCGGATTAAAGGATGTGTCTACCTACTCTTGGGCATCCCTAACAATGACGTACGCCCTGTAACGATTGCTGATCATAACACGTTTTAGTCGCGCAGGTGGAGCGCCGGCGACGGTAAACTAGGTCGATCAGGCGCCAAGTTGAGGCGCGCGCGAAACCGAAACATTGTTCGTGTCTCCGTGCACGAGTGTGTCTGCGGATCTCGCCTAAGCGAACGGCAACGATCCGACTCCCGGGAGAAACACGATGGCCATGCTAACGCCGACTCCATTCATGATGAGGCCGACTCCGTTTGAGCATTTCGCCTTGTTTCGCAACTTCTCTGGGTTGCGACCGACGCTGGGCACGGTTCTGCGCATTACGGCAGATATCAGCTCCATCTGGATCGCGTTCCTGTTCGGTTGGCTCGTCGTGGACGGCAATGACCTTGCCCCGCTGGTCACGCAGGAATCAGCAGGGATCGTTCCGCTGATCGGGTTGTCGTCAATCTTGGCATGCATCGCCTACACCGGCGCTGGCCTGTACAACCTCACACACAAATATGGCCTGTTGACCAAGATTCGTCGGATCACTCTCGTCAATCTTGCCCTCTTCATCATCGCTGGCGCGGTCCTCTCGCTCGCAGGACAGCCTGCCGTCCTCACACTCAGTCTGTTGCTCACGACGGTTATCGGGTCGACCATGCTGCTCTCGCTCGCACGCTCCGTCTCGGTCGTGCTGCGTTCGGAGGATTGGTATGGCAGCAATGGGCCGCCGGAGCACGCCGACGACAATAAGGTCCTTGTCATCGGCGGTGCCGGTTACATCGGGTCGGCGCTGGTCGAGAAGTTGCTGGATCTGGGTCTACAAGTCTCGGTTCTCGACGCGATGCACTTCGGCGAGGAAACGCTCTCGCGCGTCGCCGGACACCCGAAGCTCACCCTCATCCGCGAGGACTTCCGTCACATCGAAGCCCTCACCCGCGCGGTGAGTGGTGTTGGATCGGTGATACATCTCGGCGGGTTGGTGGGCGATCCAGCCTGCGCAGTCGATACCGACCTCACCGTCGACGTGAACGTGACGGCGACCAAGGTCATCGGTGAAATAGCCAAAGCATGTGGAGTCCGACGGTTCATTTTCGCAAGCTCCTGCTCGGTCTACGGTGCCTGCGACGAAATCGTGGACGAGGAATCGCATTTCAATCCGCAGTCGCTCTATGCACGCAGCAAGGTCGCCTCTGAAGCGGTGCTCGGCGCTCTGAGCAGCCGAGACTTCGCGGTGACGTGCCTGCGCTTCGCCACCATCTACGGTATTTCCGGGCGGACGCGGTTCGACCTCGTCGTCAACCTGCTTTGCGCCAAGGCCGTGCGCGACCGAATGATCACGGTCTACGGCGCCGATCAGTGGCGGCCCTTCGTGCACGTCGTGGATGTTGCGCGAGCCATCACGATGACGCTGCGGGCGCCGACCGACCTGGTCGCGGGCGAAGCCTTCAACGTCGGGAGCGACGCTCAGAACTACACCCTGGGCGACGTCGCAGAACTCATCAACAGGCAGGTACCAGACGCCGAGATCATGTCCGACGATACTTTCGTCGACAGACGCAACTACCGCGTCTCTTTCGCAAAGATCCGATCCCGGCTCGGATTTGAGCCTGCCTGGACAATCGAGCGCGGCATTGCGCAGGTCGTCGCACTCGTCCGCTCCAACGAAGTCGGCCACTATTCGCTGCCGACATACAGCAACGTTCTCTATTTGAAGGAGCGCGGAATCAAGAGCTTCGGCAGCTTCAAGATCACCGGCTGGGAGAACGAGCTGATGAACATCGATCGGATCGTGTCCGCCAACGCCGTCGATCGATCGGCCGCCTAGGGAGCAGTCCATGCAATACCTTCGCCCACACAGCTCACTGACGTCGCCAGGCGCGCCGAATCGCCCGCGACGCGTGTCGAAGCCGTTTGCGCCAAGGACGCAGGCCACCCCCGTCGGAATACCGTGCTTCCGGCCCGTCATCGGCGAGGAAGAGATCGCGGCGGCAACAGCCGTGCTGCGGTCCGGATGGCTCACCACCGGCCCCAAGGCTCGCGAATTCGAGCAGAAGTTCGCGGCCTTCATGGGCGGAGACGTCGAAGCTGTCGCGGTGAACTCGGCGACCGCAGGACTGCATCTCGCCGCCGAGGCTTGCGGCATCGGTCCGGGCGACGAAGTGATCGTGCCGACGCTCACGTTCACGGCGACCGCCTCCGTCATCCGCTATCTCGGCGCGGAAGTCGTGCTGGTCGACGTTGAAGAGAGCACTCGCTGCATCGATCTCGACCATGCGGAGCGCCGTCTGACGCCGCGCTGCAAGGCGATTATGCCGGTCCACTTCGGCGGCTTCCCCTGTGACATGACCAAAGTGCTGGCCTTCGCTCGCCGTCACGGCCTCAAGGTCATCGAGGATGCTGCGCATGCCTTGCCGGCACGCTGTGACGGTCGCCTGATCGGCTCTTGGGAGTCGGATGCCTGCGTGTTCAGCTTCTACGCCAGCAAGCCGATCACCACCGGCGAAGGCGGCATGATCGTGACGCGCGATCCCAAAATCGCTGCACGTGCGCGCGTGATGCGCACCCATGGACTCGACCGGGATGCCTTCGACCGATTCCGCAAGGTCGGCGCCTCCTGGGCTTACGACGTCGTGGCGCCAGGCTTCAAATACAACCTCACCGACGTCGCTGCCGCCATCGGCGTGGTCCAGCTCTCGCGGGCCGAGACGTTGCAAGCGTCGCGGCAACGGGCCGCCGAACGCTACCTCAAAAAACTGGCGGGCCTGCCGATCGAGTGCCCGGCCTCCGCACCTCCCGATGGCCTTAATTCCTGGCACATGTTTCCGATACGGGTCCACGAGAGTGCGCGTGCCAACCGTGACGACCTAATCGCGGCTCTGACCGCGGAAGGCATCGGCACATCCGTTCACTATCGGCCCTTGCACGAGATGACCTACTGGAAGGAGCGCTATCACTGCGAGCTAGGCGAGTTCGCCGTCGCCAGCCGCTATTTCGCCGGCGCGGTCACGTTGCCGCTGTTTGCCGGCATGACCGATGCCCAGGTCGATCGTGTCGCCGCCGTCGTGCGCGAAATCCTGGGGTGACGCGGCATGCGATCCGACTACGATCGCCGCGTACCAGCCTCGCCATCGCACAGGACGATGGCAGTGAAACGCATATTGGACGTCGTGGGATCGGCACTCGGTCTCGTCCTGCTGCTGCCAGTGCTGGCTGTCGTTGCGGTCATCATCAAGCTCGACAGTCCCGGCCCGATTTTCTTCCGTCAGGTGCGGGTCGGATGGGAAGGCCGCTCGTTCCGCATCTTCAAGTTTCGCTCCATGGTGGTAGGCGCGGCGCGCGCCGGCACGGCACTTACGGTGCGCGCCGACACGAGGATCACGCGGGCGGGAATGTTCCTCAGAAGAAGCAAGCTCGACGAGCTTCCTCAGCTCATCAATGTCCTGGCCGGCGACATGTCGATCGTCGGGCCGCGACCCGAGGTGCCGGAATTCATGAAATTCTACACGCCGGATCAGCGCGCGATCATTCTCTCGATGCGGCCGGGAATCACCGACTACGCAGCCATCCTGTTTCGCGACGAAAGTTCACTGCTCGATCGGGAACGCGATCCGATCGACGTCTATCGGCGTGAGATCCTGCCGGCCAAATTCGCCTATTACGAGCGCTACAGTCGCGAAATCGGCGTGCTGAACGATTTGCGTATCATTCTGGCGACGATGTTGCTGCTCGTCGCGGGGCGGGTCCCGCATTGGCTCGGCGTCGAATACCGACTGCGGATGCCGCCGTTGCCGCGCAGGAGGGAAGCGAAGGTCAATCCATGAATCCTGTCGAAGCCAACACGGCAAGAGTCGACGCGATGTCCGGCGGCATTCTCCGAAAGGGAATGGGGCGGATCGCGCGCCAGCTTATCGCCTCGCAAGTAGCTCTGAGCCGCGCGTTTGATCAGCTCTTGCCGCGGTCGTTTCGCATCGATGGTACGAAGGACTTCAAAGAGCGAATCGTACCGAGCTACGTCAGCTCTTATTTTACTTCGGCAGTGCGCACCGCGACGCGCAGGGTCAAATCCGCCCAACTCTGGTTCGACGCCGGATCGCGGGCAAAATCAGCCGGAACTGCATTGGAGTTGTCGTGGAACAGATAGCGGCAATTCAGGTCTTGCGCGCGATCGCCGCGTTTTCCGTGGTCATTGGCCACACGCAGCGCAATGCGATCCTTATCGCCGCCGCGAACCACCGCGAATTCCACCCCATATTGCTGGACTTGACCGAAGCCGGAGTGGACCTGTTCTTCGTGATCTCGGGCTTCGTGATGGTCTATGCGTCGCGCGAACTATTTGCGGCGCCAGGGGGCGGATTGTTCTTTTTGAGCCGCCGAATGGCCCGCATTGTGCCGCTCTATTGGTCTATGACGACGATTTTCCTAACAGTGATGTTGGTATCGCCCAAACTCATTCCAGTCGCGCGCCCCGAACTGACAGAGATTCTCGCATCCTATTTCTTTATTCCATACTATCGGCCCGACGAACACTGGATGCACCCGGTCTATAGCATCGGCTGGACTTTGAACTACGAAATGTTCTTCTACGCCGTTTTCGGCTGTGTCATCGCCTTGCCGGTGAAGCGCGCCCTGACCGCACTGACGCTCCTCTTCTGCGCCTTGGCGATCGTTGGCGTCATCCTTCGTCCGGCGCCCGGCGTCTTCTTCTTCTGGTCACGCCCGGTCATTCTCGAATTCGTGATGGGCGCGTGGATCGGCTATGTCCGTTTGACGGAATTCAGAACTACGAACCGGGCCGCGGCGATACTCGCATTCGCCGGGATCGCAGGATTCGCGCTTCAGGTCATGAGCGGCGTATATGCGCACGGCTATTGGCGCCCACTCGTCTGGGGTCTGCCGGCCGCCGCGATCGTCGCCGCCGCGACGCTCTCCAATTGCAATATCACTTCGCGAGGGCTGTGGAAGCCCATCGTCCTTCTCGGCGGCGCCTCCTACTCGCTCTATCTGGTGCATCCGATGGCGGTGCACGCAATGCATCTGCTCTGGGACAAACTGGGCCTCTCGGCCCATGCGAGCGACACGGTCTTCTTTTTCGTCACGCTGGCGCTGATGCCGCTGCTCGCCATCGCGATCTACCTCTGTTTCGAAAAACCGGTCACCAAGGCGCTGCAGGTGCCCTTGCGGAACAGGTTCGTCCCCCTGCGCCCGTTCTCGCTGGGCCCGACTTGTCCCGAGGGCGCATCGAAACACGGGCATTTGACGAGAATGCGCGTAGCGCGCGAGCATGCAGCGAAAACCTTTGCCTTGATCTCCCGCAAGCCGGAGGGGGCAGACCCGGCGACCCCGCTGAACACCAACGATCGCCGACAGGCGAACGGCGGAGATAACAAGCATTTCCCGGAAAAGTGGACACCGGTTTTCCGAAAGGAAATGCGACAAACATCGAATCTACAGCGCTTTCCGACCTCGACAGATGCGATTGATGTTCAACCTAAACGGAAGTCGCTCTAAGCAGCAGAGGCATCTCTCGGTCAACCGTCACTGAGAGTGCTCCGCGGACATCACCGGTCGGATGACGGAGCATTGACATGAGTTACTCCTCTCAGATCGCGACAGTATTCTCCGGCCCTTCCTCAAGCACCAATCCGCCGCATAACGGCCTTGCGGTGGGGCCGAATAACATCGTCATGGTGGAGGGATCGCGGATCGAATGGACCAATCTTTCCGGCGGATCGCCAACGGTGCAATCGACCTACAATTTCTTCTCGTCGCTCTCGCCGACGGGCGGCTTGTATGATCAGCGCTGCGTATACGACAGCGTCAATCAGCGCTACATCGTGATCATGCAGTATGGAGCATCCGGCGCCACGGTCAGCGACGTCGACATTGCGGTCTCCAAGGACTCCAATCCGAACGACGGCTGGTACTTCGCGTCGCTGAACACGTCGCTCACGATCAACGGTCAGTTGACCGGCTCCGACCGCCCGATGTTGTCGATCGACGGCTCGAATATCTACGTCACGGCAGCCCAGTTCAACGTCAACAGCTCGGGCTACGTGGGGACCGAAAGCTGGGTCATCGGCGATACGGCCGGCTCCGGCGGCGGCATCTATAACGGCGGTACGCTGACCGTCACCGCGAATCAGCTCGCCCCGCCGAGCCAGGGCATATTCGCAGTCGCGGCCGGCGGCAACGGCAAGAGCTACTACGCTTCCGACTACTCCAGTGGCAACCAAATATTATTGGCCTTACAAACCTACGACACGGCCACGAACACCTTCGGGCCCGTCAGCACCATCAGCCTCGGCAACATCGATCAGGGCGGCTCCAATACGGCCCAGCAGTTGGGGACGAGCCTCCTGCTGGACGCCGGCGACAGGCGAATCGCCAGCATGGTCTATGCTAACGGCTTTCTCTACGCTGTGGCCGAGATGGACCCGATCGGGTCCAGCGTGCCCGATGTCCACTGGTTCAAGATCGACGTCAGCAATCCCAATGCTCCGACCCTCGTGGCGCAAGGCGACATAACGGGTGCCGCGATCGGCGCCAATGTGGCGACCTTCAACGGCTCCATCGCGGTGGACGGAGCGGGTGATGTCATCATCGATTTCACCGCCAGCGGCCCGAACATGTATCCGGCGGACTACTACGTCTTCCAGGGTGGCGGCGATCCGACCGGTTCTTTCAGCGCACCCATCCTGTACCGAGCCAGCACCGGATATTTCAATTCGGGCGATGGATCCAGCGTGCAGCGTTGGGGCGTCAATTCATCGGCGGTCGTCGACCCCAACAACCCGAACTCGTTCTGGATCTCGAACGAATATGTCGCCAACGGATGGTGGCAGACGTCGGTGGCCCGGATCGCAATCCAGAATCTCGGGGGGACCGCGCCGACTTCGATCGTCCCTTCCGGTACGGGGATCGCCAACGGCGCCGGCGACCTCAACGCCGGCAAGGTGGTCATGCTGACGGTCAATTTCAGCGCGGCCGTGACCGTCGACACCACCGGCGGCTCGCCGACGCTCGCGCTCAATGATAGCGGGACTGCGGCCTATGTCGGCGGTTCCGGCACCTCAGCCCTGACCTTCAGCTACACGGTCGCGGCCGGGCAGAACACGCCCGACCTCGTCGTAGCCTCGTTCAATCTCAATGGCGCAACCGTGAAGGACGGAGCCGGCAACGTGGCCGACCTGTCCGGCGCCACCAACTACAATCCGGCCGGAACGTTGCAGATCGACACGATCGCGCCGGTTCCCGCGTTCAGCCAGGAACCTCCGCTGGTCACCAGCAGCAGCACGGCCGTCTTCGCGTTCGGTACGTCGAACACCGAGACGAACGGAGTCAGCTACGCATACAAGCTTGATGGTGCGACCACGTGGACCGCGGTAACCGGGAGCGCGCTGTCA
>Ga0137391_10001400_pt1 | contig 17506 bp, 13 predicted proteins | sample 15con2h24BmetaG_FD_101399 | JGI IMG/M metagenome (GOLD analysis project Ga0137391, IMG submission 101399) | Vadose zone soil microbial communities from Angelo Coast Range Reserve, California, USA - 15con2h2.4B metaG | ecosystem: Environmental > Terrestrial > Soil > Vadose zone > Saprolite...
AATTTCTGAAAGCATTCTGCTCCGCCAAGAAAAAAACGAAACGAGCCTGCCGACCACGCGGGCTGCTCGAAAGTAAGCACATCGAGAGGCGAGAGAAGGGAACTGAGCAAAACGGTTCAAGAAAGTGTGAGTTTCGCCTCAAGAACGCAGCCATGATGAGGGAATATTGAGAATAAGGGAACTGTCAATACTTACAGTTCTGGCAAGAATCTTGAGAATTCCGCAAAGGTAATTCCTCAGGGCAGCCGAAGAGCGAAAGCATCTAAACGTTTATATTTCAACAAGATTCAGAGGGACTCGAGAGCCGAAGTAGTTCGCGTCCAGAGCCGCCGCTGGCCCAGCAACTTCCGAGTCCAGTCATAAATTGGCTTTGTGGTAACGCCGGACGAGAAAAGGCCAGTGATTCAGTCGGCAGCCGTGGCCGCCACGGCTTCTTCGGCTTGCAACCTGGGGCGCTTGATATCCCAGGCAAGGCCCAGCGTCTTGAGCGCATAAATTCCATACCAGTTCACGTCGACCTCATACCAGGCGTGGCCGTGGCGGGCTGCCTGCGGCTCGGCATGGTGGTTGTTGTGCCAGCCTTCGCCGAACGTCAGAATGGCTACCCAGAAACTGTTGGTGGAAGTGTCGCCGGTTTCGTAGCGCTGCGAGCCCCACATGTGTGTGGCGGAATTCACCAGCCAGGTGGCGTGCAGACTGACGACGGTGCGCATAAAAACTCCCCAGAAGACCCAGGGCCAGCCGCCAATCGCGTAAAAGGAAACGGCGATGACCACCGAGGGCACAACGTGCCACTTGCTGATCCAGAGATGAAACTTGTCCTTGCGGAGATCAGGGACATAGGGAAGAAGTTCGGCGCGATCCTGATGCATGGCCCTGCCCGTGAGGATCCAGCCCATATGCGACCAGATGCCGCCGTCGCGCGGCGAATGGGGATCGCCTTCTTTATCTGTATTCTGATGATGCATGCGATGGGTGGCGACCCAGGAAATTGGGCCGCCTTCAATCGCCAGCGTGCCGCATGTGGTGAGGATGTATTCCACGAATTTTGGTGTTTTATAACCGCGATGGGTGAGGAGGCGGTGGTAGCCCATGCCGATACCCAGACTCCCGGCAACCCACCACATGACAATGCCGAGAATCAGGGCCTGCCAGGTGAAAAAGAAGAGCGCGCCGAGGGCACCGAGATGCAGGCCGATCATGACGGACGTGACGCCCCAGTTGACGGGCTGATGAAAGGTGCGGTCGTGCTCTATAAAAGTGCGGAGGCTCATGGTCAAGACCAACTTTATCACTAAGAGTTTTACTTGGGCAGGAAATGAGGGCCAGGTTGCACTTCTGCACACTTAGCCGGACCCCGTCCAAAATAGTGCTGGCCAAAGGGCCAGATTGTGCTATTATGTACATGCGTTTGTTGCTCTTGTAACACCTTTAGATTCGATTTTAGAGGGGCTGCGAGTTCAAACTCGCGGCCTTTTTTGCTTTACGGCTGGAGGCAGTCGAGCAGCAGCAAATAATTTAAACAAAGAATAGGAAACACAGTGAAAGAACAAGGAACAGTGAAGTGGTTCAATGCCAGCAAGGGATATGGCTTCATTCAGCGCCAGTCCGGGGAAGATGTATTCGTGCACTTCTCCGCGATCCAGGGAGACGGCTACAAGTCGTTGAACGAGGGTCAGGCCGTTGAGTTCGAGGTTACCAAGGGCCCAAAGGGTCTGCAGGCTGCGAACGTAACTAGCCTCTAGTCTGACAGGGCGAGCCGCGCGTCAAGCCGGTTCGCCCTTATTTTTTTGTCCGGACGCCTTCGTCCGCGGCAACGTTTTAGTAATCCTCCACTGCATAGCGTAGCGCCGGCTTCCTGCCGGCCCGTACTCCCCACCAAGCACGTTCTGCTTGCCGGCAGGATGCCGGCGCTACCACATCCCTCGCAACATTCCTCCAACCGGAGTGGAATTTTCTCGTAGCTTCCGATACGCTTGCGCCTCATCCGGAAGCCCCGGATGGGGTGGAAATGCAGCTTACAAACGTCGATCCCTCGCTTTACAACCACGATCTGGCGCCTATTCCGCAGGAAAAACGATCCTGGGGCACGTACAACTACGCTTCGCTCTGGGTGGCCATGAGCGTGTGCATCCCGACTTACATGCTGGCATCCGGATTAATCGCCGGTGGCATGAACTGGTATCAGGCCGTTGGAACGATCTTGCTGGGAAACCTGATCGTGCTGATCCCGATGCTGTTGAATGCTCACGCGGGCACGCGCTATGGAATTCCGTTTCCGGTGTTTGTGCGGGCTTCCTTCGGGGTTCGCGGAGCAAATGTGCCGGCGGTGCTGCGTGCTCTGGTGGCGTGCGGCTGGTTCGGTATTCAGTCGTGGATCGGAGGACAAGCAATCTATTCGATGCTGCGCATTGTTTTGCCCGGAGCGGGGAATTTCCCCGGCGCGCATTGGGTGTGCTTTTTCTTTTTCTGGGCGATCAACATGTTTGTGGTCTGGAAGGGCATCGAGACTATCAAATTTCTCGAAGGGATTGGCGCTCCCTTCATGCTGATTGTCGGACTCCTGCTGCTCGGATGGATTACGCGAAAGGCGGGCGGCTTTGGCCCTGTGCTGCATACGGAGAGCAAGTTTCGCTCGACCGGGGAATTCGTCCGTTTCTTCATTCCCGCGCTCACGGGGATGGTCGGATTCTGGTCCACGGTGGCGTTGAACATTCCGGATTTCACGCGCTATGCAAAATCGCAGAAGGCGCAAATGGTGGGACAGGCGCTGGGACTTCCGACGGCGATGACACTTTACGCGTTCATCGGAGTGGCGGTAACTTCCGCGTCGGCGGTGCTTTTCGGCGCGCCGATTTGGGATCCGGTCGCGCTGCTAGGTAAGTTTAATCAGCCGCTGGTTGCGTTTGTAGCCTTGATTGCGCTGATGATTGCCACCCTGAATACCAACGTGGCGGCGAACGTGGTTTCACCTTCGAATGATTTTTCCAACCTGCGGCCCAGCCTGATTTCGTTTCGCACCGGGGGATTGATCACGGGAGTGGTCGGCATCCTGATGATGCCGTGGAAGCTGATGACGGATTTCAGCTCTTACATTTTTGGCTGGCTGGTGGGATGTTCGGCGCTGCTGGGACCGATCGCCGGGATCATGATATTCGACTACTATCTGGTGCGAGGGCGCCGCTTGGTGCTGGAAGATCTTTACAGGCGTGGTGGTGCGTACGAATACAAAAGCGGCTTCAATGGGAATGCTTTGCTGGCGCTCGCCATCGGTGTGGCTGTAGCGTTGGCGGGGTTGCTGATTCCTGCGGTGCGGTGGTTGTATGATTATGCCTGGTTTGTGGGCTTTATCGTTTCAGGGGGAATTTACTACCTCTTGATGCAGCGAGCGCGGCCGGCCGCGGACAAATAACACGGAAGAAAAAAGAAGATTGAAACAATGCATCCGCGGTTTTAACCTTCCTTCATCCCGTTTCACCTGAACGAAGTGTGGATTTCATGAATCGTCGGGAGGGTGTCTTGAACGAAAAGACGACAGTGTTGGCAGGCCAGGAGGCGCTGGGGGAGGCTTTGCCTCCGCTGACGCGGCACGAGGCCCTGGTGGAGTCCACGCGCTGCCTGATGTGCTACGACGCGCCCTGCACACATGCGTGCCCGACCCACATTGATATTCCGAAATTCATCAAGAAAATCAACACGGGAAATTTGAAAGGATCGGCGCGAACGATTCTGGAGTCGAATCTCCTGGGCGCCACGTGTGCCCGTGTTTGCCCGGTGCAGGAATTATGCGAAGGGGCGTGCGTGCTGGGGGCTGAGCATAAACCCATCGCAATCGGGCGATTGCAACGTTATGCGATGGACTTTGTTTATGGCAACGGCGTGGAGCTCTTTTTGACTGAAAGAACCAGCGGCAAAAAAATTGCCGTGGTCGGCGCGGGGCCAGCGGGCCTTTCCTGCGCGGGAGAACTCGCGAAAAGAGGTCACGATGTGACGTTGTTTGAAAAGCGCGACCTTGCGGGCGGACTTTCGACCTTTGGGATTATTGGCTTGCGCGAGCCGGTGGTTATCTCGCTTGCGGAAGTGGAGATGATTCAGCGGCTAGGCGTGCGGATTGAGACGCAAAGGGAAATCGGCAAGGAATTGGCGCTTGCCGAATTGCAGGCCAAGTTTGACGCGATTTTTCTGAGCCTGGGGCTTGGTGCGACGCCTAATCTGGGAATTCCCGGCGAAGAGCAAGTGATCGACGGGCTCGAATATATTGAACAGAGCAAATTGAACGGGCACAACCTGAAAATCGGGCGGAATGTGGTGGTTATCGGAGCGGGGAATACGGCGATCGACTGCGCTACGATCGCCAAACGCTGCGGCGGCGAGCACGTCACGATGCTCTATCGCCGGACCGCCAGCGAAATGACGGCTTATCCGCATGAATATGATTTCATCAAGAAAGAGGGAGTGCGGTTTGAGTTTCTGGCTCAACCGGTTCGGATCCTCGCGGAAAAGGGAATTGTGGAAGGGGTAGAGTGTGTGCGCATGAGTTTGGGGCAGAAAGACGCATCGGGTCGCCCGGCGCCGCGGCCGGTGGAAGGCTCGCACTTTGTGATTGCCGCCGACCAGGTTGTGAAAGCTATCGGGCAAGAAAAAGCATCCCTGGCCGCGCGCCTTAATTTGAAAACGCAAAAAGGCTTCATTGACGTGGATGAGCATTTTCAGACGAGTCTGCCAGGCGTGTATGCGGGTGGCGACTGCATCCGCGCTCGCGGAGCGGCCTCCACGGTGATGGCCGTTCAGGACGGAAAGCTGGCGGCTGGGGCGATTCACGAAAGGCTGGTGGGGAATGGCTGATTTGAGAATAAATTTTGCGGGGATTCGTTCGCCCAATCCGTTCTGGCTGGCCTCGGCGCCGCCATCGAATTCCGGCATGCAAGTGCATCGCGCGTTCGAAGCAGGCTGGGGCGGCGCGGTTTGGAAGACCATCGGCGCTCCCGTGTTGAATGTGTCCAACCGGTATGGAGCGTGGCACTTTGGCGGTCAAAAGATGCTGGCAATCAATAACGTCGAGCTGATTTCCGATCGCCCGCTGGAATTGAACCTGCGCGAGATTACTGAAGTGAAGCGGGCCTGGCCGGATCGCGCGGTGATTGTGTCGGCGATGGTGGAATCGAAGCCGGAAGTCTGGCACGACATCATCAAGAAGATTCAGGATACCGGGGCCGATGGGATCGAACTGAATTATGGCTGTCCGCACGGGATGAGCGAGCGCGGGATGGGCAGCGCGGTCGGGCAGGTTCCGGAATATTGCGAACAGATCACCGGCTGGGTGATGCAAGTGGCGAAAATTCCGGTGATCGTGAAGTTGACTCCCAACATTTCGAATATTGTGATGCCCGCGCGCGCGGCAGTGGCTGCGGGAGCGGATGCGTTGTCGCTGATCAATACGATTAATTCAATTATCGGGGTTGATCTAGATACATTTGAAATAGTTCCCAACATCGGCGGGAAGGGCGGGCACGGCGGCTATGCAGGGCCCGCGGTGAAGCCGGTTGCGCTGAACATGCTGTCGGCGCTGGGAACGGACGCCGTGATATCGGAATCGAAGCTGCCTATTTCGGGCATGGGTGGGATCTCGACCTGGTCGGATGCGGCGGAATTTCTGCTGCTTGGCGCCAGCAGTCTGCAGGTTTGCACCGCGGTGATGCATTACGGCTTCCGCGTCATCGAGGATTTGTGCGACGGCCTTTCCAACTGGATGGACGAAAAGGGATTCAAGAAAATATCGGACGTCGTTGGACAGAGCGTTCACCGGGTCTCTGATTTCAAGAATTTTGATTTGTCGTTCAAGGCGGTGGCGAGGATTGACCAGCAGAAATGCATTCGCTGTAACCTTTGTTATGTGGCGTGCAACGATACGGCGCACCAGTGCATTGACCTGGTGGCGAAGGATGGAAGTATCGTGCCGCCGGGCAGTTACGACGTGCGTTCGAATGGAAAAGAAGAGGCGGTCCATACGCGTCCGAGCGTCCAGGTCCGTGAAGAGGATTGCGTCGGTTGCCGCTTGTGCTTCAATGTTTGCCCGGTCGATAGCTGTATCAGCATGGTGGAGGAGCCGCCGGACCGTCCATCCGTGACGTGGGATGAAATCACGCAGAAACAGCCCGAGGTCACCGAGGACTGGGAAAAGATGAAAGCGTACCGAGAAAAGATGGGCATCCATATTCACTGAGAGCGGGGGAGTGTCCGATGACTTTGCTGATCAGGAATGGAGAAATCGTAACCGTCGGTGCGCGGGAGCGGGCCGATATTTTTGTCGAGGATGAGACGATCACCCGCATCGGCAGGAATCTTGAAGTGCCTCCCGGCACGGAAACCATTGATGCCAGCGGCAAGCTCGTTTTTCCGGGCTTCATTGATCCGCACGTTCATATCTATTTGCCCTTCATGGCGACGTTTGCGAAAGATACGCACGAAACGGGCAGCATCGCGGCCTTGATCGGCGGGACGACCACCTATATTGAAATGTGCTGTCCAAACCGGAACGATGATGCGCTGAAAGGGTACGAGCTTTGGAAATCGAAGGCGGAAGGGAAGAGCGCCTGCGATTATGCGTTCCACATGTCGGTGACCAAATTTGTGAAAGAGACGCCAGGCCAGTTGCGCCAGGTGGTGGCCGATGGGACTTCTTCGTTCAAGATATTCCTTTCGTACAAGAATTTCTTTGGCGTGGATGACGCGGAAATGTACCAGACGATGCGGCTGGCCCGGCAATTGGGCGTCATCGTCACGGCGCATTGCGAAAACGCCGAACTCGTTGCGCAATTGCAGCAAAAGCTATTGAGTGAAGGTAAGACCGGGCCGGAGTGGCACGAGCCGAGCCGGCCGGAATCAGTGGAAGCGGAAGGAACGGGACGATTCGCGACGTTTCTGGAGAATACCAAGGCCACAGGCTATGTGGTGCATTTGTCTTGCGAACCGGCGCTGAAGGCGGCACTGGCCGCGAAGGAACGCGGCGTGAAGCTTTACATTGAGTCGGTCATCCCACATTTCCTGCTGGACAAGACCTGTGCCGAGAAGCCCGGCGTGGAAGGGATGAAACATGTGATGTCTCCGCCGCTGCGAGCAAAGAAAAATTTGGGGGTACTGTGGAGCGCGCTGGATCGAGGCTTGATTGATACGGTTGGCACGGATCATTGTCCCTTTGACACGGAACAAAAGTTCCTGGGTAAAGATGCGTTCACCAATATTCCCAACGGCATTCCCGGCATCGAAGATCGCATCAATCTGCTTTACACCTACGGCGTGAAGCGCGGGCGGTTGGAGATCGAGCGCTTCGTGGACGCGGCCAGCACACGGCCGGCGAAACTCTTCGGCCTTTTCCCACGCAAGGGGACAATCGCCATCGGCAGCGATGCGGATCTGGTGATCTACGATCCCGATTATAACGGGGTGATTTCCGCGAAAACGCATCACGTCAACAACGATTACAGCGGATTCGAAGGAATGGTGATCGAAGGACGGCCTTCCGTCGTTACCGTCCGCGGCAAGGTGCAGGTAAAGGATGGAAAATTTGTTGGTGAGCGGGGCCGCGGGCGTATGCTGAAACGGGAGCCGAGCTACTTCTAAGCGAGGCGCATCATGAGCCTGAATCCCAAGCGAACCGTTGCCGAACTGAAAGAGCTTCGCGAGCTGACCGCCGATGAAAACGGAGCGCAGCGGGTAGCATGGACCGACGCGTGGCAAAAGGCGCGAAAGTGGTTCGCCACGAAACTTGTGGGGTTGCCCATCGATCATCACCACGACGCCGCTGGAAATAATTGGGTGACGCTGCGCGGCGCATCCGAAAAAACATTGCTCATCGGCGGGCACCTGGATTCGGTGCCAAACGGCGGCTGGCTCGATGGCAGCTTGAATGTTCTTGCCGGATTGGAAGTGCTGCGGCGCTTCGCAGCGGAATTTAAAGGGAAGCCTCCTGTCACGATTCGGCTGGTGGACTGGGCCGACGAAGAAGGCGCACGATTCGGGCGCAGCCTGCTGGGTTCCTCTGCGTTTGCGGGAACTCACAGCATCGCCGCCGACCGGGCGCGCACTGATCGCGATGGCATCATGATGGAAGATGCTTTGCGGCGCTGTGGCGTCCACATGGATCATTTTCCCGAAGCGGAAAAAGAGCGCGCCAACGCCGCGGCATATATTGAATTGCACATTGAGCAGGGGCCCGTGCTTGAAAAATTAGGCTTGCCGCTGGGCGTGGTTCTGGGCACCAAGGGAGTGGAGCGCCACGCCATTACATTTCATGGCCAGGAAGCGCATTCCGGCGCCACGCCGATGAAGCAGCGGCGCGACGCACTCGCTGCCGCCGCGAAACTAGCTTTGGAAATCCGGAACATTGCGGGCAAACACTCGGATGCGGTCTGCACGATGGGCAGCCTGAAAACGTTTCCCGGAATCGTCACCGCAGTTGTGGGACGAAGTGAAGCCACTCTTGACCAGCGCGACCTGGACGCCAAAGTTCTTTCGCAGATGTACCGCGAGGCTCAGGAGGCCAGCAAACGATTTGCGAGCGAGGAAAATTGCACGGTGGAATGGTCGCGGATATGGAGCATTGAACCGATCCCGTTTCATCCCCATATGATCGAGCTTTGTGAGCAGGCCGTCCGAGAGATTTCCGGGAGCTCGCACCGGCTTCCGTCCGGCCCCCTGCACGATGCGGCGGAGGTCTCGCGCGCAGGCATTCCAACGGTTATGATGTTTGTGCAATCTTTGCGCGGCATAAGCCACAACAAGATTGAGGACACCCGGGAAGAGCACCTGGAAATGTCCGTCGCAGCGCTGGACCGACTGGCCACCAGGACGGTGGAGTGGATTTTGAAGGCAAACTGACACGGCGGGAAGGAAAATCGAGTATGGACGCCAAATCACTGAAGGTTGTTCAAGAAAATCGCGACTACACAATGTTTTCTTGGTCGGTGCAGGGCGCGTCGAATCCGATACACATGAAATGCGGCCAGGGCGTCTGGTTTTGGGATGGCGATGACCAGCGCTGGCTGGATTTCAGCTCGCAATTGATCAATCTCAACGTTGGCCACCAACATCCCAAGATGCTGGAAGCGATCAAGAAGCAGGTGGATGAGCTTTGCTTCGCGGGGCCAAGTTTCGCCACGGAACCGCGTGGCACTCTAGGCAAGAAGCTTTCCGAAGTGACCGGACTTGCCAAGACTTTTTTCACCCTTGGTGGTTCCGAGGCCAACGAAAACGCCATCAAAATGGCTCGCCTGGTGACTGGCCGCGACAAAATTATCACCCGCTACCGCAGTTATCATGGCGCCACTATGGGTTCGATGACCGCCTCGGGCGATCCTCGACGCTGGCCCGTCGAGCCGGGCATTCCCGGCATTGTTCGCGTGTTCGATCCTTACTGCTACCGTTGCCCGTTTGGGCAGAAGGTCGAAACATGCCATCGCGAATGCGTCAGCCACATTGAAGAAGTGATTCAGATGGAGGGGCCGAACAGCATCGCCGCGATCATGGTGGAGGGGATCACCGGATCCAACGGCTTGCTGGTGCCTCCCGACGATTATTATCCCAAGCTTCGCGCGCTGTGCGACAAATACGGAATCCTGCTGATTGACGATGAAGTGATGGCCGGATTCGGGCGCACTGGAAAATGGCTGGCAACACAACACTTCGGCATCAAGCCGGATATTGTTACCTGCGCGAAGGGCCTGACGAGCGGTTACATGCCGCTCGGCGCGGTGATCGTCTCGGACAAGATTGCGAACTATTTCGAAACGAACATGCTTTGGGGCGGACTGACGTATAGCGGCCACCCGGTGTGCTGCGCGGCGGCGGTGGCCAATTTGCGCATCTACGAGGAAGAAAAGATCTTTGAAAATGTCGAGAAGCAAGGACGGTATCTTGCCTCGCGGCTGGAAGCGATGAAGAGAAAATATGCCTGCGTGGGCGACGTTCGCTATAAGGGAATGTTCAGCGTCCTGGAGCTTGTGAAAGACAAGTCCACGCGCGAGCCGCTGGCTCCGTTCAACGGCACCAGCCCGGAAATGGGCAAGCTGGCCGCGCACTTGAAGTCGAAGCATTTGTACGCATTCAGCCGGTTCAACATGCTTTGGGTCTGTCCGCCGCTGGTCATTAACGAAGAGGAACTCCGTCACGGACTCGACATCGTTGAGGAAGGCCTGCAAGTGGTGGACGCCGCAATGGTCAAAGCCAGCGTTGCGCAGCCGGGCGAACCCGTGGCCGCGAGATAACGAGTCCGCCGTCCGAGACCTCGCAGTCAGCAATTTATTGGCGAGTTGTGAACACTCTCGATCTTTGTGGGTGGCGAGCCTCCAACGGCCTTCTTGAAGAAAATTGGCGTTGGCTTCGTGAACCGGGATATCATCAGAGAAGGTTCTAGAGAAGCGAAAGAGGCGAACCAGGGCATTCTTGCGACTGCTTGAACAGGCTAGACCGATGGCAACGGATTGCCGCTGGCACGAGTTTTTGGGGCTCCGTGCCCGTCCCAATAGGCGTCAGTTTGGATTCAGCCTGCGCTCGACCAATTGGACTGACGCACACTTCTCAGCATCGGCATTCGCCGCAGCGCGGCCCTGGCATGAAACATCCGCGCCTTTGCCGCCGCCATCGAAATTCCCAGAATCTGCGCGGTCTCTTTCACGGAAAATCCCCCCAATTGATGAACCTCGACCACTTTTCGGCTTCGCGGCCGCAGACGCCCAATTGCCGTGGTAACTATTGTTCTCCGTTCCTGGAGCCCGTAATTCTCTTCTGGATTTGGCGCGTGTTCGGGAATCTCAAGATGCGGCCAGAACTCCGGTGCCCGGCTCGGCTCATCTATTGGAATTTCCCGTATTCCGCGTTTCTTCCGGAGTTGTCCCAGCGCCGAGTTAATGGCGATGCGCGTGAGCCAGGTGGCAAAGCGCGACCGTTCGTCGAAATTGGTCAGGTGGACGAAAGCGCTCATGAAGGAGTCCTGCACGGCATCTTCCGCATCCTCACGATTACGGGTGATCCGAAAGGTCACCCGGAGGATCATCTCCGCGTGGCGTTCACAAAGTACGCCGAACGCGACGCCGTGGCCGCTTTTCGCCGCGGCTATCAATCTGGCTTCACTCCAATCCCCCAGGTTGCTCACCACGTCGTTTGAATTGCTCTCTTTGGCCCCGCACGCATCCATCAATTCAATGCTCATCGCTCTCTCCTCGTACGAACCCTCGACACCAACTCCGTTGTTTCCTCATCCCTTCTCTTTCCCCATCCACTCCCGGATATACGCTGGACAATTTTCCAGCCGCACTCCGCCCGCTACGCACCGCGCCAGGAACTTGACAGCACCACGGTCGGCCTGTCTGATCTCTTTCAGGTCCAACACGATGTCCGGCGTGCCATTCTGCTGTTTGAAGAGCCCCTGCAACTCCTCGATGTACTCGGCCTCGAAGCGACCGCTAAGGACGAAAATTGTGAATCCTTGGCTCATCGATCTTTCAATCTTCAAGGTCATGGGGTTCTTTGATTGGCCCTTTTATGTGTCAGCAGCCTGTCGTTCCGTTTACGACGGGCTGGTTGGCACCAAGGTTATGCAATGGGCTGGCCATTTGTAACTAGTTGGAAATAAAGGGGTAGGTGGGAGGGAGAGTCACGAAAATTCGGGAAGTGCCGAATTTTCGTCCGCCGGCTGACACCCTACTGCGGTTCAGGCGCGTATTTGTGTTTACGGATTTTCAATTGCTTAATCTTTGAATCCAAGGTTGACCGTGGAATACCAAGTTTGGCTGCGGCTCCATTTGGTCCAGCGACTCTGCCGCCCGAGGCTGCAAGGGCGGCTTCGATGATTTCCTTTTCCTGATGCTGGAGGGTTTCGGTAAGAGGGGCCGACAAATCCGGTTGGGAAGGTTGAACCTCTATCGTCAGCCACGCCTCATCGATCCAGAGAGTATCCCCGCCGCAAAGGATCACCGATCTCTCGATAATATTCTGGAGTTCGCGGATGTTGCCGGGCCACGGATATGTCTGGCAGAGCTCCATCGTATTTTTGTCGATCTTGTAAATCTGTTTGCCGGCTTTTTCCGCGTAACGCTTCACAAAATATTCCACCAGCATGGGAATGTCTTCCTTCCGTTGCCGAAGGGGCGGAACTTCGACCGGGAAAACATTCAGCCGGTAAAAGAGGTCGGCGCGAAAGGTGCCAGAGGCGATCGCCGCCCGCAGGTCGCGATTGGTGGCGGCAATAACGCGGACATCGGTCGGAAGGGCTCGGCTCCCTCCCACTCGTTCAAATTGGTGCTCCTGAAGGACGCGCAAGAGAGCGATCTGGGTCTCCGCAGGAAGCTCACCGACCTCATCCAGGAAAATTGTGCCCGAGTGTGCGAGCTCAAATCGGCCCTGGTGCCTTTGCATTGCGCCAGTGAACGCACCTTTTTCATGGCCAAACAACTCCGAGGCAATTAGCGATGAAGGAATGGAAGCGCAATTCACGCCGATAAAGGCGCGGCCCGAGCGCTGCGATCGCTTGTGAATGGCGCGTGCGATCAGTTCTTTGCCGGTGCCGGTTTCCCCCGTGATCAGCACAGTAGAGTCTGTGGGAGCAACTTTCAGGATATTGGATAGCACAGCCTGGAGCGCCGAGGATGACCCCACAATCTCCTCGAACATGAATGCCTGATCGATTTGCTCCCTCAGCGCGACGTTTTCATCGTGAAGCTGATCTTTAAGTTTCTTGATCTCTTCAAATGCCGTCTCTAACTCGGCCCTCGCGCGGCGTTGCTCCGTCACATCCATAGCGGTTCCGACAAATTCCACAATTTCGCCAGACTCGCCCAGAACGGGGTGGCCGATCGTGTGGATGTTCTTGATCGAACCGTCCGGAAGAACGATCCGGTAGTCAGATTCATAGCTGGCTTTCGAAAGCGTTGCCTCCGCGAAATCACGTTCAGCGTCTGGCCGATCCTCGGGATGAATTCTGCCAAGAAAGAATTCGGTGGTGGATACGTCTTCCTCGGGTGCGGCTCCGAAAATTCGGCGAACTTCCGGCGAGCTGGTCACTCTGCCCGTTCCAGTGTCGCGCGCCCAACTGAACATATGGACCAATCTCTGGCCTTCGAGCAGGTAGGCCTCGCTTCTTCGAAGTTTCTCATCCGCCTTTTTACGTTCGATAATTTCTATCTTCAGTTCTTTGTTCGCCCCAGTCAGCTCCGCAGTTCGCTCCGCGACTTTTTCTTCCAGCTCGTTGCGCCTGCGTTTGAGCCAACTCATCAGCACAGCGAAAATCACAAACACCAGGTCATAAAGCACCCGCGAAACGGCGGATATTTCGGTCTCGAACAGATAGCTGCGAATCATGATCGCCAGCAAGGCCGCGACGATGCCTGGTTTTGTGCCGCCGTACCAGAATGTGATCGCGATTGCGGACAAGGCCAATGCGGCAAATGCGTGCGGCAGATGGAAGCGGGTGAATATCAGCTCCAGCAACAGAGCGCCCGTCACCGAAGCGATCGCCACTCCGTATGGCATCGCGCGCGACACATCGCGCTGCGTCATCCATTTTGTAACGCCGAGATCACCCATGGTTCAGCAGTTCTTTCACGTCTGGATACGGTTTCCCTGCAAGAAACATCAATTGAGTTTTGTAAGTGTCTTTACTCTAGCTCGGTTCCTACCCACAGACAATGCGCCCGGCGCTAGATGTGGCTGAAATTTAGCGCATCAATAGGTGGCGCAAGTTTTCCACAAGAAATTTAAGGTTTCGCGGGATCATCGGCTGCGTTTGGTTTCATCCTTTGAGGTATATGTCCTTCTTCTATTTTATGGATTTTGTTTCTTAATTTTGTAACGGCGGGTACTTTCCTCCCGGTATTCAGTTTGAAAAATGGCAATGCTAATGCTGTGCAGTCGGAAAAACGTTGAATATTCAAACTTGCAGCCATAAAAAAGCAGCTGAACTCTCAGTGAAATATTTTTTGTTGGTAATTTTCAGCTTGAGAGTAACTTCCTTTCATTCTCCGCCATCTAAGCCTACGGATGCATCAAGAGGTTTCCTGCTTCAGCTCCTGGGGTGAGCAGAAGTACTGAAGTCCGAATCCAACAAATGTTGTGGAGAGCTATCAGGTACCGCGATCAAGACTCCGCGGGCGGGGTGATTTGAAGAATGCCTTGTATTACGCAGAACCGTGAATCAAGGGACCTTATTTGAGATTTTGCGCGGCGAGTTCGCCCAGGACTCAATGCCGCTCAAATGAGAAGCGGCGCCAAAAATAAAGCGACGCTTCGGCAGTTCAGCAAGTCCATGCGATTGCTTCATGAAATCTATCGCATAGGTTCAAGTCCAACCAAGGGAGAAAGCAAGAATGAAGTTCCGATCGATAGCTGCAGTTGTGTTTGGAATGTTGTTTATGTTGATGTCAAGCGCGCGGGCCGACGAACGCAACACCCAGGAAGTCGGCGTGCAGGGCACGGGATTTTTCACCAAAGACTCGAGCAGCAACGTTCTGAATCAGCACACAACCAACTCCGGAGGATTCCTGGTAAGTTATCGCTATCATTTTAACCGCTGGTTCGCCGCCGATGTCAGCTACGGCTGGAATCGTGATACCCAACAGAATACTTCGTCCAGCGGGTCCTTGAGCGTGCAATCGAATGTCCACCAGACCACGGTCGCCGCGGTAGTGAATCTTCCCTGGCGCACGGCGCGATTCAATCCCTATGTTCTTGCGGGCACCGGTGCATTGGTATTTGCCCCGACCCAAAGCGCGGGAGCCACTGTTCCGGGAGCGGGAAACCAGGCGAAAGCCACCTTCGTTTATGGCGGCGGCGTTGACTATGACTTCACGAAGCACTTTTCTTTTCGCATGGAGTATCGTGGGCTGGTGTACGGGCGTCCCGACTTTGGAGTGAATGCATTGCGCTCCGGTCTGACAACAAACACTGCTCAGCCGTCGGCCGGCGTGATTTACCGGTTCTAATCCCGGCGAAAACAAGGCTGTCCGGACATCCAGCGCCCGGCGATGTTGCCGGGCGCTGGATCGTTTTTCTGGCTCTTGCTTCTGTGTGTGCACAATCGGCGAGAAAAGTGACTGCGATTCCGAACGCTAAAGTTCAGCGCTTGGTTTGACCAGTTATCGCGGGGCACCGCCGTTCGAACACGCCCGGAGCCACATTGCGATCTCCGGCGTCGCATTCCGCATCCGTAAATTCACCCTGGTTGTTGAGAAATTCAGCAATTTTCCGGCTCGTTCGCTTGCTTATGTCTTTCCAAGCCTGGTCAATGCAGTTTTTCTCAGCAACAGTCAAATGCCAGGAGAGCGGTGGTTTAGGGGAACACGAAACAGTGCCAGCCCGAAGGTTCACGGCGGAGGGGCTATAGCGAACCAGCAGCCACGTAGTCTGATACCCGCTTCCATTGAGCAGTTTCTGGAGATCTTCTCCAGCCGTTTTGTCGCGAACCAGTTGTCCTTCGGATCGCACGGTGAGCATCGTTTGGATGGGCGAGATCAGCTGGTGATACCATTTCTTGGAAGGCTCAACATCCGCAGTGTTACTGTCGGGAAAAGCTTCCAATTGCAGCACCAGGATTCTCTTCTTGCCGGCCATCGGAGAAATGGGAGAGGCAGTCGCGACACTCGGCTGCCGGCTGCTCGCCTCTTTCAACCACTCAGAAAGTGTGAACACTCCTGAATTGTCGAAATAGCCTCCATCTCCCAGATGGACTCCTTCCGCCTCTCCGTTCGGGCGCGCTTCGGGTGAGACGTAGGGAAATGCCGCGGACATCCGTGCAGCTGTTTCCAAAAAAACGTCCTTGCCCGTGTAGCGCTGGTGAAAGTTTCGCAGATAATGATTGTTGCTCGATGCTTGTCTGGGAGTGCTTGGAAAATCGCTGTCCGTAAATACGATCGGATCACCCGTTTTGGCATCCGTCGAGTTCAGCAAGATCACCGGCCACTCGGGGTGGGGTTCGCCCATGCGGCGCTCGGTACGCTCGAAGTGAACACTTTTCAGGAGTGCGCGTTCGAGCGCCCAACCGCGATCGGCTGAGCTCCACCGGGTGTCGGGACCGGGGAAGAATACGCGCCTCAGGTCTGGATGCGTCAGGCCCCATGCGACTGCCCCGAGGCTGGAGTTTTGCGCCCATTTTGCCGGACGCTCGTCGTTCGCGGGTCCTTCGAGGCAGCGCAGATAAAACATTGTGCCGACTGATCCGCCGGAAACTCCGCTGATCGCCAGGATGCTTTTTTGGAAGGTATCAGGAAGCTCCGATCTCAGGCCGCATAGCACTTTGCTGGTCCACGCCGCAGATTGGATGCCGCCACCAGCCGCCGCCACAACAATTACGGCTTCGGGTGCTCGTTGGAATGCTTCTTCGGGCCGCAATAGTTTGGCGGACGAGTTCGTGTGTTCGACTGTGGAGAACATGTGGTCCGAACTGCCGAACGCTGCAACCAGCGCAAGTGCGAGGCCCAGCGCCGCCACGGCAGGGAATCGAAAATGATCTACAAAAAAGGCAAGTCCCGCCAACAGGCAGTTCCAGAAGATCAGGAAAAGCAGCAAGTAATTCAGCACCGAGTTCGGCGCGCCGCCGATCCCCCATTGCTGAAGGTCTTTCAGATCTCTGAACGTGCCGAATCCCGAGAGCCAGTAGCCGAAAAGAAAGAGGACCACAAGAATGGTCGCGAACCGATGACCGGAATGCAGTACCGAAGGATGCCCGGAGTCCGGGCCGGTGGCATAGCCCGGGCCGAGGAGCGAAGCAAGGAATCCGCTAACGGGGCCATTGTGAGCGGCATAACTGCCAGGTGCGGATTCAGAGCATTTCCCCCGCTTGAACGCGCGGATCCACGCTCCTCCAAAAAATCTCCGGAAAATCAAAAAAGCGGGGAATGCAAAAACTTCAAGCGCGTCGTCGTCTTCGGGTTTTGCAAAACGCAGTGCGGCTAAAAAGGCTGCCATCACGGCCAGGAAGCCCGCGATCAATCCGATTGCCGAATAGAAGAGGAATCCGACGAGCAGATTGCCTTCCACGCGTCCGGCCGTAGTCATGAATTGGCCGATGGAGACCAGGAAGCGCACATAACAGAGTCCTGCGTATATATAGAGGAGCGCCACGCTGAGTGTGCTCACCCGATCCTGTGGCGCAGGCAGGTTTCCCCACCCATCCGCACGCTCTTCGCCGTACAGCAAAATCATGAAGCAACAACTTATCGCTGAACTGATATATAGAAACGCTAGAAGAGCTGCTACACCCACTTGAACCAGTTCCAGATCCGCGATTCCGTGAAACATCGGTGTTTGAAAGGCCCACGGTAATCCGAATCCAAGCACGGTCAGAAACGTCAGCGGCACCCGCATCATGTACAAGAGCAGGAATCGTTTGCGCCAGGGTTGCATGGAGACCTCCAGGTAACGGGGAAGGTAAATATCGCCGATGGTAACAGCGCCGGGCCGTCGATACAAATGGATGTCGAAATATTCTGGTGGGCCGGGTCGAGGTCAAACTATTCGG
>Ga0137391_10001403_pt1 | contig 17482 bp, 17 predicted proteins | sample 15con2h24BmetaG_FD_101399 | JGI IMG/M metagenome (GOLD analysis project Ga0137391, IMG submission 101399) | Vadose zone soil microbial communities from Angelo Coast Range Reserve, California, USA - 15con2h2.4B metaG | ecosystem: Environmental > Terrestrial > Soil > Vadose zone > Saprolite...
CTCGGTCGTGCAGCTGTAGTGCTCGCCGACCCAAGCCTCGTCATAGCCCAGCCTCTCCGCGAGGAGGATGGCTTCGCGATCCTCCTGCAGGACTTGCGTGTAGTTCCTCTTCGGGTCGTGGAGGGGCATCATGAACAGACCGAGTTTCATCACAGCTCTCCTTCAGTAAGACCGGGATGGGTCCGAATGGTCCGGCCGGATCGGCTCATCGATTGACAGCGAGATAGAGCCCGTAGAGGTATGCGGATCCGATGGCGATCAGCGCGACGAAGAAGAAGATCGCGAGCACGATGAATCCGATGCGCACAACCGACCCGAGCGGCCGCCCCGGCTCGCAGAGCGGGAGCAGATTGTTGGCGAGCCCCGCCAGGATCACGAGGCCGCAGCCGACGCCGAAGAGCGTGAGGCTGAAGGGCTGGAAGATGAGGATGAGCGCGAAGAGACCGAGGCCGATGATTGAATATTCGAGGCGCGTCGCCGTGGCCACCGACATGCCGGGCTCCCCTGATCCCATTTCGCTCATGAGCGCACCGCCCTTCCGCTCTCGTCGAAGAAATGCGTCTGGCGCGGATCGCAACGCAGATGCACCCTCTCGCCAATTCTCAGGCGTCGGTCGCGCGGCACCACGACGCGGAGCTCCTGTCCGGCCTCGTCGCGCACGTGCACGAGCATCTCCGCCCCCATGGGCTCGACGAGCTCAGCCACCGCCGTGAGCGTATCGCCGGCGGCATCGTCCGCCGGCATGAAGGCGCGCGGCCTGATGCCGATCGTGACCTTCGAGGGGTTGAGGCGGCAAGCCGCGGCATCGACGGTGAACCGCGTTTCATTCCCACCCACGGCCAGCACGGCACGACCGTCCTCGAACCGCAGCAGCTTGCCCTCGATCAGGTTCATCTGCGGCGTGCCGACAAAGCTCGCGACGAATATATTGGTGGGCTTGGCGAAAACGTCATGCGGTGATCCGACCTGCTCGATGATGCCCTCACGCATGATGGCGATGCGATCGGCCATGGTGAGCGCCTCGAGTTGGTCGTGCGTCACGATCACGGTTGCCTTTGACAGCCCCGATAGGACCTCCTTGATCTGCCCGCGCATGGATTGGCGGAGCTCGACGTCTAGGCGCGACAACGGCTCGTCGAAGAGGAAGCAATTGGGATCGCGCACGATGGCGCGGGCGACGGCCACACGCTGCCTTTCGCCCTCCGAGATGTGCGCCGGCCGGCGGTCGAGGATGGTCTCGAGGTGGAGAATTTGCGCCACCCGTTCGAGGCGACGCTTGCGCTCTCGCGCGTCGATCCGCTCAGCCGACAACGGGAAGGCGATGTTCTGCCGCACGGTGAGCGCTGGGTAGAGCGCATAGAACTGGAACACCATCGCGACGTTGCGGCGCTCGGGCTTCAGATCGTTCACGCGCCTTCCGGCGATGACGACGTCACCCGAGGTCGCGCGCTCGAGTCCGGCGATCATGCGCAGCGTCGTCGTCTTGCCGCAGCCGGAAGGGCCGAGCAGACAGACGACCTCGCCCGCCGCCACGGTCAGATCGACGTCGCGCGCCGCGACGAAGCTGCCGAACCGCTTGGTGACCTTCTTGAGCGCGATGGTCGACATCGATCGCGCGCTCAGCGTTTGATCGTGCCGAAGGTGACGCCGCGCAGGAGATAATTCTGCAGCGCGAACGTGACGACGATGACGGGGACGAGGAACAGCGTCTCGATGGCCGCCAAGAGGCCCCAGCGGACGCCGATATCGCCGCCGATGGTCTGCGCCATGGCAACCGGCACGGTGCGCGTCTCGACGCCCGTGAGGAGCAGCGCGAGGAGAAACTCGTTCCAGGTGAGGATGAGGCCGAACACGGCCGTTGCGGCGAGGCCCGCAATCACCTGCGGCAGACAGATCTTGAAGAAGACGCTGCGATCCGACGAGCCATCGAGGCGCGCCGCGTCCTCGACATCGAGCGAGAGTTCGTCGAAGAAGCTCTTCATCATCCATATGGCAAACGGCAGATTGAAGGCGGTGTAGAGGAAGATGATGCCGGCATACGTGCCCGACAGGCCGACGACACGGAACATGAGGAAGATCGGGATGATGACGACGATAGCGGGGAGCATCCGCGTCGTCAGGATCACGAACAGATAGATGTCGTTGCCTTTGAGGGGATAGCGCGAGAAGCCGAAGGCGGCGAGCGTGCCGATGATCAGCGCGAGTGCGACGCTCGAGCCCGCGATGAAAATCGAGTTGAAGAAATAGAGGCTGAACCCCGTATTCTGCGCGGCGCCGCCGCTCGAAAACGCGCGGCTGAAGACGCCGACGAAGTTCTCAAGAGTAGGCGTGAAGATGAACTTCGGCGGTATTGCCAGCGCGTCGTTGTACGACTTGAAGGCGGTCAGGATGATCCACAGCACGGGTGCGAAATAGATCAAGCTCACGACGGCGGCAAGCAGCGTCCAGGCCCAGCCGGCCGCGCCGACGCCATGGCGGCGTCGCAATCCCAGCCGTTCGAGGAGCGGAGCGGTCTCGGCATCGCGCATGGCTTAGATCTCCTTGGCGCGACGGTTGGCGAAATAGAGATAGAGATTGGTCAACACGATCACGATAAAGAGGAGAATGTAGGCGAGCGCGGTCGACTCGCTGGTCCGGAAGTACTGAAACGCCATGCGGTAGACGTAGATGGCGATCGTCTCGGTCGAGGAACCCGGTCCGCCTTCGGTCAACAGGAAGACGATGTCGAAGAGCTTGAAGGCCTCGATCGTGCGGAAGAGCAGGGCGAGCATGAGAAGCCCGCGGATATAGGGGAAGGTGATCGACCAGAATCGCCGCCAGCGCGAGACACGATCGATCGCCGCCGCCTCATAGAGATATTTCGGCACGCTCACGAGTCCGGCGAGGACGAGCAGCATGACGAAGGGCGACCACATCCAGGCATCGGCGAAGACGATGCCTGCTATCGCGCCCCCCGTCGTCTTGAGCAGCACGAAGCGCTCACCCGTGACCAGAAGCACCATTTGGCTGAGCAGCCCGAAAGTCGGCTCGTAGTAGTAGCGAAAAAAAGCGCCGATCGCGACGTAGGAGAGCATCATCGGCGTCAACACGAGAATGAGCAGGTAGCGGCGGAGCGGGAAATCGTTGGCGAACAGCAGCGCGAGCAAGAACCCCACGACCATCTGCGTCGTGACCGTCAGGATGACGATGATCGCAGTTGTGTGCAGGCGGTTCCAAACGACCGGGTCCGTCATGACGCGCCCGTAATATTCGAGCCCTGCGAAGCTCGGCGGCGCCGCGCGATTGGCGCGGTAGTTGAAGAAGCTGAGACCGAAGGACCAGAGCAGCGGGAAGATGTTCATCACGAACAGGACGGCGAGGGCGGGCGCAACGAGGAGCCCGCCCTTATGGCGCCCTGCGGCGCGGACGACCAGCGTCAGGGCGACGAGCGCAACGCCAAGTCCGGCGATCCAAAACGAGAATTTGGCGGGCAGCAGGGTGACGGCGAGCGGGATCAGCACCAAGGCCGCGACAAGCGCGAGCGGCCAGTTCGACCATCGCAGCGCGAGGAAGCCGGAGGTAGAGGCGGTCATGCAGTCCGTTTTGGTCCTCGGTCCATCGCTGCTGTCGCTGGCCGTTGCAGGGTTTCAGAGAGGCAGCATGCGCCGATCGGATCCGGCGCGTGCCGCTCCTGGTGCCGAAGAGCTACTTGATCCGCCCGCCTTCTTTCAGGAGCTTTTCCTGAAATGCAGCAACTGTGTCGAGCGTCGTCTTGGCGTCCTGCTGGCCGGTGATCGCCTTGTCGTACTGCTCCTGCTGCTCGGTCAGGAGCTCGAAGAACTCCGGCACATGCCAGAAATCCTTCTGCCAGTCGAGTTGAGGCGCCCACGTTCGGTTCCACGGCCGGAACGTCAAGTAGGTTGGATCGGTATAGACCGATTTCAGCGCGCTTTGACCGCCCGCCTTGGCAAAGGCAATCTGCGTCTCCTTCGACAGCCACCACTTGCAGAACTCAAGCGCTTCCTTGTTCAAGTCTTCCGTGTTCCAGGTCATCAGTACGAAGGGTTGACCGCCGATCACCGACCACTTCACGTTACCCTTGTCGGTCTTCAAGCCAGGTATCTGAGCGAAGGCCACCTTGTCGGCAACCTTCGATGTCGCCGGCGTGATCGCGCTCTCGGCGAAGCCGATCCAGTTGACGTTGAGCGCGACCTTGCCCTCGCGGAACAGCTCGTCGGTCTTGAAGATGTCGAGGCCACCGGTCTTCACCACCGGAGGCATGTATTTCAAGAGCGACAGCATGTGCTCAAACGACTGGATCGCGACCGGTGAGTTCACGACGCCGACGGCATGGGCATTCGGTGCCTTGGTTTCGTCCCAGATGTCGCCCCCGTGCTGCCACAGGAACTCCAAGACGGTCGACGTTGAGAAGTCGTAGCCTTTGCCGGCCTGAAACTCGACACCGTAAAAATCGTCGTCGAGCGGCTTCCCGGCGAGACTCTCACCCTTCTTGCGCATGAAGAATTCGCCGTAGTCCTTGAACATGTCCCAGGTCGTCTGGTCCATCTCCTCGCCCGAGCACGGCAGCTTGTATTTGTACTTCGCCATGAAATTCTTCTGCTCGGTCTCGTCGCAGAAGATGTCCTTGCGGTAATAGGAGACGAGTATGTCAGGCATCTGCGGGAAGCCGTACAGATTGTCCGTCTTGTACGGATAGGTCGAATAGGAAGCCTTCACGGCCGGATGGAGATCTTTGAACACAGCCTGCAGGCCGGGGTCGGCGTCGACGTATTTGTTAATCTTGAGATAGTAGCCGCCCTCGATGAAGGCGCCGAGCCATTGGCTGTCCGAGACCGCCATGTTGTACTTCTTCTCGCCTGACGTGAGGGACGCGGCGAGGCGCGTGTAGTAGTCGGGCCACGGAATGAAATCGGGATCGAGCGTCACATGGTTCCCCGACGGTGCCTTGTAGGTCTTGTCGGTGAGATCCTTCATGATGCGCGTCGGTGGCCAGTCGGGGACGGCCATGCGCAGCACGACATCGTTGGCGAGCGCCGGAACGAGCGCGCCTTGGGCGATGCCCGCAAGGACCACCCCGACCGCCGCGGCGGTAAAAGTCACGAATTGGGTCTTAGCCATCGGTCGATTTCCTCCTTCTGGGTTTTCTCCTTCTCGCGGGCCCGACCGTCACTGCATGGCCGACCCGTCATGCGCGCGGAAGACATGAATTTTCGCCGGATCGATCGCGATCGCAAAGGGGTCGCCTGGATGCAAGCCGGCGGCCTGCTGCTCCGGCAGGATGAGGCGCAGGATGTGGCTTGCGCTATCGAGCGACACGACGGTCACATCACCGAGTGGTTCGAGGAGATGCACACGGCTCGCAACAGCGCGCTCGCCGGGTCTAGGCGCGCGTAGATCGCTCGGCCTGATGCCCATGAGCGCGCGTTCGCCGGCGCTTGCGCTCGCACGCGGTCGGCCGAGCCCGATCGTACCAAAGGGCGTCTCGAGACTGTCGCGGCCGGCGCCGATCCGCGCCTCGATCACGTTGATCGAGGGTGAGCCGATCTTGGAGGCCACGTAGAGATTGGCAGGGCGCTCGTAAAGCTCATCGGGTGTCCCGCGCTGCACGACGGCGCCATCCCGCATCACCGCGATCTCCTCGCCCATCGACAACGCCTCGAGCTCGTCGGGCGTCGCATAGACGATCGTCATGCCGAACTGCCGGTGCAGACGCTTGAACTCGGCCCGCATGTCGTGACGAAGCTTCGCGTCGAGGTTGGTCAGCGGCTCATCGAGCAGCAGGATACGCGGGCGCCGGATGAGCGAACGCCCGAGCGCCACGCGTTGCTGCTCGCCGCCGGAAAGCGTGTTCGGCTTGCGGTCGAGCCGGAGCGTCAGCCGCAGCATGGCGGCGGTCTCGCGGACACGCGCCTCGATCTCTCGCTTGGCGACGCGCTCCTCGCGCAGCGGGTAAGCGAAATTCTCCGCGACCGTCAGATGCGGATAGAGGGCAAAGGACTGGAAGACCATGGACACGCCGCGTCCCGCGATCGGCCCGTGCGTCATGTCGGCGCCCTCGATCTCGAGGCGCCCACCGTCGGGGCTCACGAGGCCCGCGATCGTGCGCAACGTAGTCGTCTTGCCGACCGAGCTCGGACCGAACAGCGCGAAGAACGAGCCCGCCGCGACGTCGAATGACAGGTTCCGCAACGCGCTCACGCGACCGAAGGTCTTCGTTATATTGGAAAGGCGCAACGCATGCTTAAGGGCTTCGGTCACTCCCGACTCCTCCCTCGGCAATCGCTCACCGCGTGCAGGTAACCTTTGAGACGATCACTCTTCGTCGCACGATTTGACGTCTATTAGAGACCAGTTCGTGAGAGAATACCAGTCGCTTGGGGCGTTCATAGATGCGGCGCCGGCAGACCAACTACCCTGTGGTTAGGACCACGCGAACGGCAGCGTGCGCGCTTGGCTCATGATGCTCTGCGGACCGTCTCCCAGCGCCCGGATCGCGCCGACTGCAGGATCGCATCGGTAACGTAATCGATCGCGAGAGCCTCCCGGAATGTCGGCGCGGCCGGCAAGCCTTTCTCGATAGCCGCGAGCAAATCTGCGACCTGATGGATGAAGCTGTGCTCGAAGCCGATCCGCAGGCCCGGCACCCACCAGTGCTTCATCTAAGGATGATCACCGTCGCTGACATGTATCGAACGCCAGCCACGCACGCGGCCTTCACCCTTGTGGTCGAAATACTGCAGGCGATGCAGATCGTGCAGATCCCAGGAAATCGAAGTGTGCTCGCCGTTGATCTCGAGCGTGTCGGGCGCCTTGTGCCCGCGCGCATAGCGCGTCGCCTCGAAGGTCGCGAGCGAGCCGTTTGCGAAGCGCGCGTGGAAGGCGCTCGCGTCATCGATGCCAACCCTTTCGACCTGCCCGTCAAATTATGCATCTCCTTGACGAAGGTCTCGGTCGTCGCCGTCACCGTGTCGATGCGGCCGTTGAGCCGCATGGACGTGTCGATGCAATGGGCGAGGAGATCGCCGGAGACGCCGCTGCCTGCCACGTCGAGGTCGAGCCGCCGGAGCCCCGCACCGCCCTGCGGCACTTCCTTCGAGATCGTCCAGTCCTGCAGGAACTTGGCGCGATCGTGGAAGATCCTGCCGAGACGCCCTCCTCGACAAGGTGCGTCGCCAGTATCACGGCCGGCACGCGGCGATAACTGTACCAGACCATATTGGGCGCGCCGGCCGCCTCGACCGTGGCGAACATGCGCGAGGATTTGGCGCTGTTGCGCCCAAGCGGCTTCTCGCACATCACCATCTTGCCGGCCTCAGCCGCGGCGATGGCGTTCTCCGCATGCGTGTCGTTCGGAACGGCAATGTCGGTGAGGTCGATGTCCTTGCACTCGACGAGCCTGCGCCAGTCCGTTTCGACGAATTCATAGCCCTATTGGTCGGCGAAGGCCCGCGCGCTGGAGGTATTGCGTGCGCAGACCGCCTTGAGCACCGGTCTCAGCTTGACGTCGAAGAAATTGCCGACTTTGCCGAAGGCGTTGGAATGTGTGCGGCCCATGAAGCCGCAGCCCAGGACGGCGACATTGAGCTTAGCCGGGAGCTTAGCCTGATCGCGAGCGCTGAAGGTCACCTTTTGCATCCACTTGTGACCGCTTGATCGTCCTCCTGTTAAGCTCGGTCGGCAGTTATCGTATACTCCAACAACGGTGCCGCGGCGGACTAGCCGCCGGGCGGCCGAAGATCCGGGAGGAAGCGGCAAGCCATGAAGACGATCAAGGGGCCCGGGATATTCTTGGCGCAGTTCACGACCGACGAGGCGCCGTTCAACACGCTTGACGGCATCGCCGGGTGGGCGGCCGGACACGGCTATAAGGGGGTCCAGATCCCGAGCTGGGATGGAAGGCTGTTCGACCTCAGGCGCGCGGCCGAAAGCAAGACCTATTGCGACGAGGTGCGGGGCATCCTGGCGGGCCATCACCTGCAGCCGACCGAGCTGTCGACACATCTCCAGGGTCAGCTGGTGGCCGTGCATCCCGCCTATGACCTGGCCTTTGACGGCTTTGCGCCGGAGGCGGTGCGCGGCAGTCCGGCCAAGCGGCAGGCTTGGGCGGTCGACCAGCTCCTCTTGGCGGCGAAGGCGTCGGCCAATCTCGGCCTCAAGTCGCATGCGACCTTCTCGGGGGCGCTGGCGTGGCCCTACCTCTACCCTTGGCCGCAGCGCCCAGCCGGGCTGGTGGAGACCGCGTTCGACGAGTTGGCGCGGCGCTGGCGGCCGATCCTCGACGCCTTCGACCGCGTCGGCGTCGACGTCGCCTACGAGATCCACCCGGGTGAGGATCTGCACGACGGTGTCACATTCGAGATGTTCCTGGAGCGGGTCGGCGGTCACAAGCGCTGCAACATCCTCTTCGATCCAAGCCATTTGCTGCTGCAGCAACTCGATTATCTTGCCTACATCGACCTCTATCACAGCCGCATCAAGGTCTTTCACGTCAAGGACGCTGAGTTCAATCCGACCGGCCGACAAGGTGTCTATGGCGGGTTTCAGTCCTGGGCCGACCGGGCCGGGCGATTCCGCTCGCTCGGCGATGGTCAGGTTGATTTCAGCGCCATCTTCTCCAAGCTGACCCAGTACGATTTCGACGGTTGGGCGGTGCTCGAATGGGAATGCTGCATCAAGAGCAGCGAGCAGGGAGCGGTCGAAGGGGCGCCCTTTATCCAAGGCCACATCATCGAGGCCGCCACACGCGCCTTCGACGATTTTGCGAGCTCGGACACCGATGAAGCCATGAACCGTCGGGTTCTCGGCCTCTCCTAGCGCGAGGATCCGACCATGACGGCAAAGGCCCCTCTCCGCCGCATCCGCCTCGGCATGGTCGGCGGCGGGTCCGGGGCATTCATCGGCGCGGTGCATCGGATCGCCGCCCGTCTCGACGGCCATTACGAGCTGCTCGCCGGCGCTCTCTCTTCGGATCCCGAGCGCGCCCGCAGCGCCGCTTTGGAGCTCGGCATCGCCCCCGACCGGGCCTATGGAAGCTTTGCCGAGATGGTGGAAGCCGAGACATCGCGACCCGATCGGATCGATGCCGTCGCCATCGTGACGCCCAACTACAGGCACCATGCGCCGGCCAAGGCGTTTCTCGAGGCCGGCATCCATGTCATCTGCGACAAGCCGCTGACGACGACCCTCGCGGACGCGCTCGATCTCGCGGAAGCCGTGCGCCGCACCGGATTGGTATTCGGCCTCACGCACAACTATACCGGCTATCCGATGGTCCGCCAGGCCCGTGCCATGGTGGCATCGGGTGAGCTCGGACGCCTCCGCGTTGTGCAGGTCGAATATGCACAGGATTGGCTGACGGTGCCGCTCGAGGAGACTGGGCAGAAGCAAGCCGCATGGCGCACCGATCCGGCGCAGAGCGGGCCCGCCGGGTGCCTGGGCGACATCGGGACCCACGCCTACAACATCGTCCGGTTCGTCACCGGCCTCTCATGCGAGGCGGTCGCCACCGAGCTCACGACCTTCGTCGCGGGGCGCCGCCTCGACGACAATGTCAGCATGCTGCTGCGCCTCTCCGACGGCGCGCGCGGGATGCTGTGGGCGAGCCAGGTGGCGCCCGGAAACGACAACAATTTGCGGCTCCGCGTCTACGGCGAAAAGGCCGGGCTCGATTGGCGCCAAGAGGATCCGAACACCCTCTGGTTGTCACCGCACGGCGAGCCGCCGCGCCTCATAAGGCGGGGGGGCCCGGGTGCCGACGCCGCTGCTTCCTATGCGAGCCGCATTCCGGCGGGACATCCCGAAGGCTATCTTGAGGGGTTCGCGCAGCTTTACGTCGATCTCGCAGAGCAGATCGCCGCCCGCCGCGATGGCCGTGCCGCCGACCCCGCCGCATTTCTGGTGCCGGGGATCGATGACGGGGTGGAGGGCGTGCGCTTCATCGCCGCCGCCCTCGAGTCTTCGCGCCACAACGCGTCATGGGTGGCGTTGCCGTTGACGTGAGGGTCGGACACTAGATCTTTAGTCCCGGCATTTAATGGGTTGGATCGGTCGTGAAGCGTTGGGGCTCTTTCGTCCAAGCCTTGCAGATGTCTTCGTTTATGGGGATCTACCCTTCTATGGACAGGTGATGAGGAAGACTGACAAGGCGTTACATTGGCACGTGGGAAGCCTTGGCATTCTGCCGCTCGGCGCGTCAGCGTCCGATTTTTGCCGCTTCCCTGAGCAGCCCGACGACAGCTGGGTGGGGCGCGAAGCGGCGGCTCCTGAGCTCCGGATGGCCCTGGATGCCGAGGAAAAAAAGCCGGCCCGGGACCTCGGCGGCTTCAGCGACCCCGGTATCGGCGGTGGTGGCGCTGACTGTGAGCCCCCGCTGTTCCAGCACCGGGATCAGGTCCGGGTTGAGGTGGTAGCGATGGTTTAGGCGCTCCACGGCACCCGGCTTCTGATAGAGAGCAGCAAGTCGCGTGTTCGGCCTGACCACCATCTCACGCTCACCGAGGTAATGAAGCGGCCTGCCGTCGCTGTCGCGCAGCCGGATGAAGGAGAGAGTTGGCGCATCGGGCGTCGTTTCCTCCAGATGCGTGCCTGTGAGACCACAGCTGCGCCGGAGAAAGGCCGTGGTCATGGTCTGCATGCCGAGGCAGAGCCCGAGGGTCGGCAAATCCTGCTCGAGTGCGGCCGTGGCCGCGGCGATCTGGCCCTCCACTTGCGACATGTCGGTGCCGCCTGGCAGGACGAGACCATCTGCGTCTTTGAGGACGCTCGTCCAGCCGCCATCGGCAATGTCCTGATGCGCCACGCACGAGACCGCGGGGGCCATGCCGAGTTGATCGGCGGCGTCACCGAGGCTGGCAAGGACGGCAGGGTAGATTTGGGCAAAATGGGCTTTGTGCCCGACGACAACGATGCGCGGCTGGGGGCCGACGGGAACCGTCGGCGCCATCACGGCGAGACCCTGGAAGATATGAGCGACATCCGGGACGAGGTCGCCGACATCGATCGGCGGCAGGCGACCGTAGGCGTCGCGAACGAGAAGGCGCTTGATCAGGCGGCGGCCGTCGCTCGGCGGTCCGAGGTAAACATCGAAGCCCGCTGCAACCTCGACCACCGTAGCCCAGAGTGCGCCGCGCTCGCGCACCCACCGGTGCAGCGCCTCTACGTGCTGGCCGTCAAGGATCGTGAGATTTGCGCTGACGACCGTAGCGGTACGGAGCGCCGCTCCAGGCAGCCGGTCGAGCGTGGCGACGCTTCTCCCCGCGCGCTCCAGCCAGAACATGCCATTCGCCTGGAGGGTACCCTCCTGGGTCGCGTGCTCGGTGCAGCCGACGCTGCGGAAGGTCGCACCAGCGGGGGCGAGGCGAAATAGAGAGAGCTGAGTTCCGCCGGCGAGCGCTTCTCCAAGTGCCCCCGCGACGAGACAGTCGGTCCCAGGCTGGTCCGTTGCATGCACGACCACAAGGAGCGGGGGCGCGGAAATTTCAGCGCTCCCAGAGGCCGCGCGCGATCGTGCCGAGCTTGCGGCAGCCGGTTTCGGTGATGACGACCGTCTCGCTCGCGCCCACCGTAAAGGCCTCGTACTCGCGGAGCGCTACCGGCAGGTGGAAGGCCATGCCCGGCTGCAGCGGCTCGGTGATCCCGGTGAAAAGGCTCAGCACCATCCACTCGCCCCAATCGGGCGCGAACGAAATGCCGGTGCTGTAGCCGGTGCGCTTGCGATAGCGCTCCGTCATGCCGGCACGGTCGATCACGCCCTGGGCGGCATTATGGACCGCTTCGCAAGTTACACCAGGCCGCATCGCCTCCGTGGCCGCCTGGAGAGCCTCCTCGGTAACCGTGGCCAAGTCGCGCGCCAGGGACGGCGGCTTGCCGAGCCAGGCCGTGCGCAGCAGGCCGACATGGTATCGGTTGTAGCAGCCCGCCATCTCGAGGAACACCGGGTCGCCTTTCTCGAGCTTGCGGCGGCGCCAGGTGGCATGCGGCACGCCGGCGCGAGGGCCCGAGGAAACCAACGGCTCCATGCCCATGTATTCCGACCCGGCGCCGATCGAAGCCGCCATCATGGCGGCAACCAAATCGTTCTCGCTGATGCCGGGCTTGATTGCCGCGAGGCCGGCGTTGATGCCCGCATCGGTGATCCGGGCCGCCGCCTCGAGCATGGCGAGCTCGAGCGACGATTTGACCATGCGCAGGTTTTCGACGATCCCCGAGCCGTCGGCGACGCGCCCGAGGCGCTCGGTGAGCAGTTCGTAGAATTCGATCGAGAGGAACCAGCCGCGCTTCTCGATGGCGATCCGCTTGCCCTTGAGGCCCATCCGCTCAAGCGCCGTGACGAGGATCTCGGCGGGCTTCCCGTTGTCCTGATAGACCTCATGGCGGTCGATGAAGGTGTTGCGCAGGAAATTCAGGAGCTCCAGCTGGCGCAAGAGGAACAGCGGCTCCCCCTCGAGCGGCAGAATGAGGCACTGGAACGTGTAGTAACCGGGGGTCTGCTGACCGGTCAGGTAAAAGATGTTCTCCGGTCCGGTGAGCACCAGCGCATCGAGGCCGCGTGCCGCCAGGGTGGCGCGCGCCGCGGCGATGCGATTGGCATATTCCTCGCGCGGAAATGCCGATTCCGAGCCGCGAACGATCGCGCCGAGTTCCTTCTTCATAACGTCTTCTCCCAGAGGACAGGCAAGCGAGCGGGGTCAAGGTCGACGCCAAGGCCGGGTCGCGCCGCGAGGACGACCGCGCCTTGGCGATAGGCAAGACCGCTGGCGGGGTCGTCGACGAGCCCATAAGCGCCGTAGAGTTCGGCATAGACCGGCTGCACCACCAATGCCGCGTGCGCTGCCGCCGCCGTGGCAAGCGCGCCTTCATTCATCTGTCCGACCATGATTCCGATGCCGGAAGCGGTGAGCAGCCGCGCGGCAGCGACAAGCGGCGTGATGCCGCCGAGCTTGACGAGCTTGAGATGGGCAAGCGGCGCCGCGCGGCGGCTTGCGAGCATCGCGATATCGGCGGGCGAGGCAAGGCTCTCGTCGAGCATGATGGGGATTGGACTGGCGGCGGCGAGCGCGGCCATCGCGTCCCAGTCCCCGGCTGCGATCGGTTGTTCGACATAGTCGAGCTGCAACGGAACCAGCGCCTTGAGATTGCCGCGCGCCTCCGAGGCCGACCAGGTGCCGTTGACATCGATCGCCAGCGTGACCGTCTTGCCGGCGATCTCGCGGAGGCGGCGCAGGCGGCGAAGATCGTCCGCAAATGTCCCGACGCCGACGCGCAGCTTGAGCGTGCGGAAACCGGCGTCGAGGTAACGCCGGACATTGCGTTCGAGCTGGTCATCCGAGCCCCAGAACAGCGTCTGGTTGGTCGCACAGTCCGGGCGGAACGCCGCACCCAGATAAACCGCCAGCGGTTTGCCTTCCTGTCGCGCGAGGCCGTCGAGCAGCGCACAGTCGAGCAATGCGCGCGCGGCGCCATGCGCTCGGTTCTCGAACGCCGATAGATCGCGATGCAGATCAATCAGACTGCGCTTCCAGTCGAGGGCGTCGACGAGAGTTACGATTGCATGGTGCAGGTGCGGCTCCGGGACGCCGGTGAGATAGGTGATGTTCGTCCTGACGCCGCCCGCCGCGAGAACCCGACCGTCTTCCTCGACAACCAGATAAACCTCGTTCAGCGCATCGATCGCGCCCGACGTCGCCGTATGGAGCCGGATCCCGGCTTCGTAATGGAGCTCGGCCGCGTAGAGGCGGACGCGCCGCGGCATCAGCGCGTGGCTCCCCGCTCATGCAGCATCTGGAGCGCGATATCACGGTAGATCAGGCTCGCATCGACGAACTCGCCGATGGGCACGAATTCATCCGGCTTGTGCGCCACCGCGAGAGTGCCGGGACCGAGCACGATGCCTTGCGCTCCCACTGAGCGGAAATGGACGAGATCGCAACCGCCTTGAAAGCCGGCGGGGTGGGGGTCGACCACCCCGTGATTGGCCGCGGCAAGAAGCGCCGCTCTGACGATCGGATGATCGGACGTCGTCTCGGTGGCGCCGCCAGTGGTCGGCTTGAAGCTGGCGATCGTGGCCGCCACGCCGTGTTCCGCCTGGGCGCGGGCGAGCAGCGCTTCGATCTCCTGGATGACGGTCGTCTCGTCCTCGCCCGGCACCATGCGGCGGTCCATCATGAATTCGCAGCGGTCGGGAACGACGTTGTCGGCGTGGCCGCCCGAAATGCGGGTGACGGTGAGGCTCGCCGAGCCGACCAGCGGATGCTGACGCTGCGCGACGATGTGATGATGGTCCTCGATCATGGCGAGCAGACGCGCCGCCTTCAGGATGGCATTGACGCCGAGCTCGGGGGTTCCCGAATGAGCGGTCTGCCCGCTCACCCGCACGATGGGTCGCAAGCTGCCCTTGTGGGCGGTGACCGGAATATTCGAGGTCGGCTCGCCGATTACCGCCAAGTCGATCTGCGGGCGAGATTTGACATAGGCCTTGGCACCGCGGCTCTCCACCTCCTCGTCGGCGACGAAGGCAGCGAGCAGCGTTCCGCTCCAGCGCCGCCGCTCGGCGACGAGCATCTCGATCGCCTCGAGCATGGCGGTAATCGGTCCCTTGGCATCGCAGGAGCCGCGTCCATAGAGTCGACCGTCGCGTTCGACGAGAGAGAATGGATTGGATGCCCAGCCGTCGCCGGCCGGGACGACGTCGATATGCGAGTTGAAAGCGAAGACCGGGCCGTTGCCGTTCTCGAGCCGGCCGATCACATTGGCCCGGCCGGCCTCGATCTCGTCGAGCTCGACGTCAAGACCCATGGCGGTGAGCACGTTGGCGAGATAACGGGCGGCCTCGATCTCCTGTCCCGGCGGGTTTTCCGTGTTGAGTGCCACCAGATTTTCGAGGCGGCGGCGCATCCGTGTCGTATCGGGCAGGGTATTCATCATCGCCTCTAATGCAGGATCTGCTGCAGGAATTTGCGCGTCCGCGGATGAACCGAGTCGGTGAAGAATCGGTTGGCGGGCGCATCCTCGACGATCTCGCCCTGGTCCATGAACACGATGTGGTCGGCGGCGCGCCGCGCGAAGCTCATCTCGTGGGTGACGACGATGCTGGTCATGCCTTCCTCGCTGAGTTCGAGCATGACATCCAGCACCTCTTTGATCATCTCCGGGTCGAGCGCCGATGTCGGCTCGTCATAGAGCATGAGCTTCGGGTTCATCGCGAGCGCGCGGGCGATCGCCACGCGTTGCTGCTGGCCGCCCGACAGCTCATCCGGGAAGGCATCCGCCTTTTCCGGGATATGGACCTTGGCCAGAAGCTCGCGGCCGCGCTCATAAGCGTCGCGCGTCGGCATGCTGCGCACTTTCATCGGTGCGAGGGCGATGTTCTCGAGTGCCGTCAGATGCGGGAAGAGTTCGAAGTTCTGAAACACCATGCCGATGTCGCTGCGTATGCGATGCGCCTCGGCACGCGCGGCAGCGATATTGCGGCCCATGAATTCGATCGTGCCGCGATCGATGTTTTCCAGGAGATTGACACAGCGCAGCAGCGTCGACTTGCCGGAACCGGAAGGTCCGATTATGACGACCGACCGGCCGCTTTGAACTTCGAAGGATATGTTCTTGAGGACAACCGCATGACCATAGGATTTCTGCAGGTCGCGGACCCGCAGCAGCCGAGAGTCTTGGGTGACGGTTCGATCATTCATCGAATTCTCGCTTCACCGCTGGTGACGCCAAGCAGACGCTGGGTGAGCGACAGCGGCCGCTTGGCCTGCCGGCGTCCACGCCGCCTTGCCCAGTTTTCGATCCACGATTGAGCGATCATGAAGAGGGTGGTGAAGAGGAGATAGTAGAGGCCGGCGGCGGACAGCGCTTCGAGGTAGCGGAAGTTTGCGCTCGCGGTCTGGTTCGCCACGAGCAGCAGCTCCTCCACCGCAATGACCGACACGAGCGCGCTCAGCTTCAGCATCCCGATGAACTGATTGCCGACCGGCGGGATGATGATGCGCGCCGCCTGCGGCAATACGATGTAGCGCATGACCTGCCAGTCCCGCAGACCGAGGGCGCGGCCGGCGGTCCGCTGGCCGCGGCCAACCGCCTGGATCCCCGAGCGCATGATCTCTGCCATATAAGCGCCCTCGTTGAGGCCGAGCGCGAGGACGGCGCTGGTGAAGCCCGAGAATAGAACGCCGAAGCTGGGCAGCACGTTGAAGACGAAGATCAGCTGGAAGAGTACAGGCGTGCCACGGAAGAGCCAGAGATAGGTCAGGGCGACGCCACGCACCGGCGGGAAGCGGGATTCCTCCATCAGCGCAAGAACGAGGCCGACGGCCATCCCGATCAGCAGCGAGACAGCCGTGATGAGCAGCGTCATCTCCGCCCCCTCGACGAAGGGGTCCGAGACGATATAGTCGAGGATCAAATACGGCGAGTCCAAGGGCTTTGCCTCTGGCAGAAGCGCGACGCCGCCCGGAAGACGGCGTCGCGTTCGCGTAGGGTCAGGGTCCCGTTAGAAGAGGCTTCCGGACGCCGGCAGCTTATACTTCTTCAGGAGAGAGGCGTAGGTGCCGTCCTTCACCACTGCCTGCATCGCCTTCTCGATGGCTTGTTTCATCTCGGTATCGCCTTTGCGTACGGCGATGCCGATCTGCGTGTTGGCCTCGAAGGTCTTGCCGGCAATCTGATAGACGTCGGGCAGCTGGGTCACGAGCTCGATAGAGCCCGGCGTCGAATCGAACAGCGCATCGGCGCGCCCCTGGCGCAGCGACAAAGCCGAATCCTGGGCCGTCGGCAGCGTGATGATCTGCGGTTCCTTTTTCTTGGCAGCGGCGCAGTTCTTGGCGACCTCGCGCGCATAGGTCTCCTCGATCGCGCCGAGCGTCACCGCGATCCTGAGACCGCACAAATCGTCGCGGCTCGTGACCTTGTGCGGGTTGCCTTTTTTCACCACGATCTCATTCCCGATCTTCATGTACGGGATGAAGTCGACCTGCTCGGCACGCTGCGGGTTGATGTACATGCCGGAGTTGATGATGTCGACGCGCTTGCCCTGAAGCGCCGGAATCAACCCCTTGAAATCCATATTCATGATGTTGGGCTGCAGCCCCAACTTTTTCGCGATGGCGGCGCCGAATTCGATATCGAACCCCGTCGGCTTGTTGTCCTTGGTGTATTCAAAGGGCGCGAAGCTTGCCGCCGTCCCGTAAGTCAGCTTGCCCTTTTCAATGAGGTCCTTCGGGGCCGCGGCCTCCTGTGCCGAGGCGAGCGGCGTCACGCACCAGAAAAGCGCGGTCACGGCGACGAGCGCTCGAAGTCGGATTTGTTTCACGGATTGCCTCCTTGTTCGGACTGGTTTCTCAGCGGGCCTCGGCCGAGTTGCCTCGCACCCCTCATGCTTGATCGCGCGAGGTGGCGATCGCGGCAGTTCGATTGTACTGGATATGCTATCCGGTACAAGCTAGGAATCGCTCCGATTGCCTCACCTGGACGGGAATCTTGAGGA
>Ga0137391_10001406_pt1 | contig 17464 bp, 8 predicted proteins | sample 15con2h24BmetaG_FD_101399 | JGI IMG/M metagenome (GOLD analysis project Ga0137391, IMG submission 101399) | Vadose zone soil microbial communities from Angelo Coast Range Reserve, California, USA - 15con2h2.4B metaG | ecosystem: Environmental > Terrestrial > Soil > Vadose zone > Saprolite...
AACGCCTGCTCGGTGCGCTTGCGCTCGGTCAGATCGATGACCGTGCCAATGAGTTCGACGCCTCGGGATGGGCCGCGCCTGAATTCGCCGACGGCCTGCACGTATTTGGTCGGCCCGCCGGGAATGACGATGCGAGCCTCGCAAGAGAAGTCCCTGTTTTCATGGGTTGCCCGCTCCACCGCCTCGGCGAAGCGCGGACGGTCGTCAGGGTGCATGCGCTCGGTAAACGATCGATAGGACGGGGATTCCGACGCGCGATCGAGACCGAGGATGTCGAAGAGCTGAGCCGACCACTGCATTTCGCCGGTCGGCAATTCCAGAGTCCAACTCGCCGTGCGGCTCAGTTTTTGGCCCTGCGCCAGCAAAGTTTCGCTGCGGCGCAGCTCCTTCTCCGCGGCCTCCCGCTCGGCGATTTCGACCTGCAGCGCAGCATTGGTGCGCAGAAGGTCACCGGTGCGCCGCTCGACGGTTGCTGCGAGCGCTTGTTGCGCCCGCCTTCGCTGCGCGCTCCACGCGCAGGCCATCAAGGTGCACACCACGAACGAAAGGAACCAGGGGAGCTCCTTCAGCTGGACCTGAAGGCTGTTGAACGGCGCCGCCCAAAAATATTCGACCGTCAATGCCGACAGGATCACCGCGAGAAAACCGGGCCCGGTCCCCATCCAGGCGCTGACGACAACCGCCGCGTAGAATGGAAAGGCAAGGGGTTTTTCGGCCAGGCTTTCGACCTGAACCATTGCCATGCTCGCCGCGGTGACGGACGCGACAGCCAGCCCATAGCGCACGACAGCACGATTCAAAATTCGGCGCGGATGAGCCGGCCCCGGTAGCGTGCCGCCGACAATCCCGCGCACGCGCTGGGCGATCCGGACCCAAGACCACGGCCAGGACGGCTGACGGGGATTTGCGACGTCCGATGGCACAGAATCGTCCGCTTTATCAGGATCGCTGAGGTTCGTTCGAGAAGGCAATATCCCTGGTTTCCCGCATCCCTGGCAAGGCAAACGCGCAACGGAACCTGGGGCAGCCCCCGGGGACAATCCGTTCCGCGGCTTTTCTGCCGGTCAGGAGGGCGGACGCACCGGGAGATCGCCGGATGCTTGCTGCCATCGCTCACGGCGCTTTGCCTGGGCTCGGAGCCACATCTCGACCGCGTCCCTGTCGAGGCGTTGAAACGTCGAGAAGGGACGAACCGAGTGGGCGAGGTGGGGATTGACGCTCAAATCCAAGCGGTCGATCGGGGAAAAGGCGGCGCGCCAACGCTCATGCTCCGCCTCGGCGCGCCATTGCTTTTTATAATCATCTGCGTCCCGGCCACGCGACACCGACTCGTAATGGATCCAGGTGAGGAACGGGTCGTAAATCACAACCTTGCCGCCGGCACGCACCCGGACGCAGAAATCGGCATCGCTGGAGGTTACCACATAGCGTTGCGCATCGAATCCGCCCAGACTGTCGAACACCACGCGACGGCAGGCGAAAAAGGCGCCAGTTACGGCGCCTACTTCGTGCGTCAGCAGCGTACGATCCAGGTACGAGCCCTCATCCGGCGCATCACCCATAGCCTCGTGAGCCGTCGTGTCGTCCTGGCTAAAAGCAATGCCGGCGTGTTGTATGGCGCCGTTGGGATAGAGGAGCCTGCCGCCAACCACCCCGATCTCGTCGCGAGCCAGCTGGCCGCGTACGCGGACATCCCACTCATCCGTCAAGCAGATCATATCGTCATTGAGGAACACCAATAGTTCGCCACTAGACCTGTCGCGAACCGCGGTGTTGTTTATCTCGGCCCAATTAAACGGAACCTCGCGATAGACTACTTGGACGCGATTATACACCTTCTCTATTTCGGAAAGTCCAAATCGCGATCGCGGCTCGAGGTGGCCATTCACGACAACGATGACTTCGATGCGGCCCCAGTTGGCCGCGCGACGCCGCAGGCTCGAGATCAGCGCGAACACCATATCGGCGCTGTCGAGGGTCGGAATTATCACCGAAATCCGGCTCGTCGGATCGTCCTGCCAATGGATCTTGACCGCATCGGACAGGGTCCGGCCGATCACGTCGTCATGCGCGACGGCGCGCGCCCGACTGCCGGTCCGGTCGAGATGGCGCTGCACCGTGCGCAACGTTCGCGCGCGCGCGTTTGGCAAGTCGCGCGCCGGGATGCTGGGTGTGCTGTGTACCAGCAACAGAGGCAGATGGACGAAGGATCCGCGGCCGAATCGGTCGAGCACCCGAAGGAGGAGATCGTGACGCGCATCGAGTACGGGATCACAAGACAGGCCGCCGAGCTCGACAAAGGCTCGCCGGTCGATGCAAATCACGTCGCCAATATAGTTGCGTTGCAGCAGCAGGTCATAATCGAACGCCGGCAGGAACCGCGGGAGGAGCCGGTCGCTTTCGCCCTCCCGATCAACCACGACCTCCCCGTCGGTATAGATGATCGGCGCGGTTGTCCGCTCGATCGCCGACGCAAGCCAGGCGAGCGCTTCGGGCGCCAGCATGGCGCCCGCATCGAGAATGATGAGATGAGACCCTCTCATTCGGGCGGCCAAGCCGTTTATGACGGGGATCGCAGGCTCGTTCGGCGGCAGCCGAACAATCTCCACCGACTCCGTCGGAGCGCCGAATTCGGGCGGCGCGTCAGCGGACACCACCAGGAAGACCTCGTCCGGCGCATGGGTTTGCGCCACCAAGGAAGCAAGCGTCTCGTGGGCAGCGCCAGGCGCGCCGGCATCTGCGATGACCACGAGAGAAAAGCTTGCCGCGCCGCTTGCCGACGGCGATGGAAGGACGAAGGGCAGCCCAGAGCGCACGACGCTGTAGAACGTCAACGCCCAGGATTGGCTGTGTCTAAGCGACGGCAACTGCTGTTCGAGGCGGTTAAGGGATTCCAGCAGCAGGGACAATTCTTGACGGATGGGAACGGCATTCGAATCCGCAATCCGCGCGCGCAGATGATGCACCGCCCGGTAGAGCGGATTTGCCCGCCAGTCGCCGGAATCCGGCTGATAGGCGGACCACAAGCGCTCGATGGAATCGCGGACGCGGCTCAGCTCCTCGCCAAACTCCGCTTCGATACCGATTTCGGGGATCGGATTGAGTTCGACGACGTGCTCGGGAAGCACGGTCAAATCGTGGCCAACCGCGACGATCGCAATAGTGGCACGGCTCAAAAACCGGGCATCGGGCAGAAGATCGAGGCGAACGGTGAATCCCGCCCGTCCCGTGCCACCATAAAGCGCCTGCACGTCGTGGCGAAATTCATCAGCCGCCACGATCTTGACGGTGCTGCCGTTGAGCTTGATTTGCACGTGCAGAAGCCGGTCGGGCGCTCCGCGATCGACGATCCAGCCGCGGCAAATCGTATTGGCGACGATGTCGACTCCCGACACAATTTCCGGCTCGGTGACCGCATCGGACGGTTCAAGGTGGTTGCTGTCGGAAAGTTGCGTGGGGAGGAGTCTACCGGGCGTTTGCGTCGCACAGAGCCGGTCGATCAATTGCCGGCCGGTTTCTCCGTATCGTGCCTCTACCATAGGGCGGCAGGGGGCGGCCGAAAGCACGCGCCCAAGTACGGCCGTCCATTCCCCAAGCGTCAGGCCCTGGCTAGGCGGCGTGAGTTGCGCCTCAGCGATCAGCTGCAGCACATCGGGCAACATCCTTACCGACAGACTGCGGTGCGGGAGCATCCCATGCTGCAGAAAGCGCTCGACGATCGAGTGTTCAAATTCTTCGGAGTCGATCGCCGCCTTCGCGAGATCAGTGACCGGCCGCCCGATATTGTCTTCCCGTACGAAATTGTTCTCCGGCATTCGCCCATGGAAGAGCGCATAAAGCAGGTCGACATCCTTCAGGGTACGAATGATCATGGCGCTTCCGCTGGAATAGCTCTGAACCTGAAGTTGAATGTATCGGCGGATTGCTGGGGCTAGGCGTCCTCACGGCGACAACCCGAGTTCCTTCGTCAGCAGATCAATAGCCTCGTTTGAGGAATCATGCTGCACAGTTAGCGTGACATGGCCGAGCATCACTCGACCATCAAAGGCGGCGCGCTCGTTTACCACCCGGAACTCGACGGGGTGATCATTCTCGTCGCCGATCAGGAAGCTCAGGTTGACCGAGAAAACCCCCGGTTTCAGGGGTCGTATGTTGGTGACGCTGACTTGCGATCCGGCGATCAGAACATCGACGATGAAATTCATGTCGCCAATCTCGTGCGAAAATCCCAAAACGATCTCCGCCACCCAGTTGCCCGGCGGGAGGTTGATGTAAGGGCCGTAAATCAGCGCCCGGACGCGCCCCGTGATATCGACCGCATGTGTCGCAGGTCGATGACCATCCGATAGAAAAAGCTCCCGGGACCAAGTGATCGGTTCCAACGCCCCGCCGGCAAGATGCCCGAAATATGGAGCGACCGCACCGCTGATGACCGCAAGGGTAGTCTCGTCTGGCGCGCTCGCGTCCGAGCCCGGCGGATCGCGCTCGGCGCCGAGGCCGAGCGCGGCCAGCTCCGCCACCACCCTCTCGATATCGGCAAGGCCGACGGGCAGCCCGAGATGATTGGCAATCGCCGCCGCCGTTGCCGAGGGCTGATGCCAGTCCCGATCGGACCGCACTACAAGCGCTCGCGACAGTGCAGTGCAAGCCTTGGCCAACACACAACTGCAACTGACACGCCGCGCGGCGTCGGCCAGCTCTAGAGCATCGCGGGAGACGAGCTCCCATGTTGCGATTTGTGGATCATCCAACGAGAGGATGAACGGTTTATCGGTCGTCGCGAGCATGCGGCGCAGCCAACCCGGAGGCTGACGGCCAATGACAAGAAAACTACTGCCCTCCCCGGTGATCAGCGCGGTTGCAAGTTCTTCCGGGGTGTTGACCGTGATGGCGGCAACCGAACCCAACGCCGCTTGCGCCATCCGCAGGATAACGGCATCGCACCAGTCGCCAAATCGGCCGGGAAGGCCGAGTGAAAAAAGAACCATCGCCAACTTCTGCGAGAATGACCTTGGGGTCCCGGGATAAAAGCGACGGGGCAATATCGACCGTATCATGGGCGTAGCTTACGGTCTATCCTTGGGCCCTTCGGTAATCGCCTCTTTCCAAAAGGAACTCGACCGCGCGCCGACCCCGCTCGACCCTGCGGTGCCGCGGGTCGGGACTGGGCGTTCCCCTCAACCCCTCGTGGCCCGTGCTGGCAAGATTGGCTGAAGCGTCGCCGCCGCCTCCGTCACCACGAGCTTTGGAGGATCCGAAGCGGGTTCGAATCGGTGCCTACAAGTGGCCGATCAGCTCCGCCCCAGGATAGCCAAGCTCGCCGTGCTGCGCCGCAGTGCTCGACAACAAGATCGGCGTTTCCCCGGGGCAACTGTTGACGGCATGCATTGGCTGTGGTTCTCTTGCGCATTCCTCAGCCTAATCGTACCAAGCATTGTCTCTCGCTAGGCATTTGCGATGCTCACACGAGTCACCCCGCAAACTGCACCGAAGACCGCGGAACGCTGTGCCCGAGGGTCGCGCGGCGTATGGAGCGCTGATCCAGCCCGCTTTAGAAGAGTGTGATCGGTGACGGGAGCGCCGACGGCGGAGCCCGACCCTACGCGCCGCGTCGGGGTGGAGGCTCGCAAGACCTACGCTGCCAAGCTACGCGACGGATTTATCGAGAAATACCTGTCCGGAGCCGCAATCCTCGACGTCGGCTATAAAGGCTATGAGAGCGATGTAGTTCCTATCGTACCACAGGCAGTCGGCATTGATTTGGATTATCCTGGGTACGACGGTGTTACCCTACCCATTGCCGACAACTCTCAAGACGCGGTGTTTTCCAGTCACTGCCTCGAGCATATTGATGATTCGCGATCCGCGATCCGCGAGTGGTTTCGGGTGCTGAACGCAGACGGCTTTCTGGTTATCATTGTACCGCATCAATACCTGTACGAGCGGAAGATTTCACTACCCTCGATATGGAACCCCGATCACCGCAGGTTCTACACGATCGCGACGCTGCTAAAAGAGATTGAAGGTGCGTTAGAGCCGAATACCTACCGCGTCCGACATCTGGCAGATAATGATCTCGGTTACGATTACTCGATCCCGCCTGATTATCACCCGTCTGGCTGTTATGAAATCGAGTTGGTGATCCAAAAGATACAGCAACCCTCGTGGCATATTCACGAGGGAAACCCATCAATCGAAAATCTTTCGTTAACCCAGCCACCACCTTCGGCGAGCGACGCCCGAACCGCCGGAAATCGCCCGGTCGAACTCTGCTCCTGGACGGCTGGCGCGCGTTCCGCTTTGAACGATCGCCGCATTGATCGCCCTCGGCGGCTCTTGGTACTTAAGCTCGACCACCGCGGCGATTTTCTGATCGGGCTACCCGCGCTGGAGAAATTGCGGGTCACCTTTCCAAACGCGCATATTACGCTGATATGCGGCTCGTGGAATGTTGCAACAGCGCGGGACCTTGGCGTAGCCGACGAGGTTCGGGCCTATGATTATTTTCCCGAGAACTCTCACAACTGGACGGGAGACGCGGTCGAGGGTGTCGATCGCTACCAGCAGGTCTGCAAAGGCCAATTCGATATCGCCGTGGATCTGCGGGTTGACGAGGATACAAGGCCGCTGCTGCGCCACGTCGATGCCGCGCTGCGTTGCGGGATTGGCTTCCGAACGCGACAGCCGTATCTCGACGTCGTGCTCCCCGGCGAGTTCGAGGCGCGCGAATCGGGGCCGGCCGATGACGATACGGTGGTCCTCGCGCCCGACGCATTTCACTCGCGCATGCCGATTCGGACGCCGTTCTTCCATGAGACCGATTTCTCCGTTACCGCCCCCCACCTGATATACGGCCCCTATACTCGCCTGCCGACGGGCCGGCTTCGCGCCGAATTTGCGTTTCAGCTGGCTGCACCGATCTTCTGGCCGGCTCAGCTCAGGATCACGATCGAGGTAGCCTGCGCCGGCGGCTCGGACATCGTTGCCCGAAAACGGTTAAAGCGAGTGCCCAGATCTGGCGTCACCCTCATTCCGGTCGAGTTCGCGAACAGCGATCGGACGGCCCGCTATGAATTCCGCGTTTTCGTCGGCGGGCACCCCTGGCATAGCCGGTTGCGGTTTTTTGGTGTGCGGGTACATCTGTTGGAGAAGGACGAATCCGGGGCGCGCTATTTGCCGGCGGAACTGCACATTGGCGAGCAGTTGTCGCTGCTCGTGCAATTGATCGCGGAACGGGTCCGGCCGCTTTATCCCCCGGACCTGCTCGACCGCATGGCCGGCGGGTCCGAGATCGGATTACCGGCGTTGGCGGCGATCCCGCCTTCGGCCAAATGCATCGTGGTCGCCCCGCTCAGCAATTCGCCGGTGCGCGATTGGCCGCTCGATCGGTACATACACCTGATCGGTATGCTGCTGGCCCAGGTCGAGTGCTTTGTCGTGCTCGTCGGCTCGCGCGACCAACTGACCACGCTCAGCCACATCTGTCACCAGCACGAGGGTGATCGTCGCCTCGTTAATCTGGGTGGCCAAATCGATTGGTCCGAACTTGCCGGCGTGCTGCGCCGTGCCGATCTTGTGATCGCCAACAATTCGGGGGTGGCGCATCTCGCGGCAGCATGCGGCAGGCCGACGCTCGCCATCTATTCCGGCAGCCATCAGCCGCAGGAATGGGGGCCGCGCGGCGAGAACGTGCGCGCAGTGACGGCGGTGGTCCCCTGCTCGCCGTGCGGGTACGAGCGCCTCGAGTTATGTCCTTACGACCATCGATGCATGAAGCTGATCGAGCCGGAAACCATCTTTCGAGACGCTCTCGCGATGCTCTCGACCCGGCCCGAGCAAACCGAGGCCGACCTGGACCTGATGCTCCGATCCTAGGGTCCGATCCTGATCCGCTCCATGCGATGACCCCCAAACCGGGCTCCAATGCGCCCGATATTTGCAACCGGGTCGAGGCGCCCCGCCGCATCATCTATGACGGTCTTAACGCTACCCCCGAGCCAGGCATTGGCATCGCCGCTGACAGACGGCTACTGACCCACATCGCCCGAAGCTTGGGCTACGATGTTGGTATTGTTTACGCTACGGCATTCGCGCCCGAGACAGACCCATTGCTGCAAGCGGTACTCTTTTTCGACCAAATGCGTGCCTGGCCTCAGTTGGACAGAAAAATCACGCTGAGAGGAACGCTCAACAGATCGCTCAACCGGATCATCGATCAGGCGCGATATAATTTTACAGTGAAGCCGTCGCGGCTGCGGCTTGGCGATGTGGTAATCGACCGGCGCCACGGCGACTCGCTCGATGAACCCGATCGAGCCTTTGTCGGTCGCAATCTATTCGAGAGTGCGCACGCAATTTTCGATCGCACTGCCCGCTTCGTCAGCCTGTCGTTCGACCCCGCTCCCGATATGCTGCATTGCACTTGGCCATTGCCATTACGGGTACGGTCGGCCTGCAATATATACACAGTACATGACCCGATGCTGCAGCAGGGACCATTCGGAACTCCCGAGAGGAAAATAATAAATTTCAGATTGCTAAAAGCAATAGCAAACATGGCCGACCATATCATCACGATATCGGAGGCTTCCAAGCGATATATTGTCCGCTTCCTAAACGTCGATGAAAAACGGGTGACTAATACCTATCAGGCTGTGGTTTTTCCACAAAAATACCTCAATCGCTCCGAATCGGCGATTGCAAATTATCTTGACGGCCTTTATGGACTTGAGATGAACCGCTACCTGCTCTGCCTTGGGGGATTGGAGACGAAGAACAATTTCGATCGGCTCGTCGATGCATTCCTTGCCTCGGACGTCGATGATCCACTCGTGGTCGTTAATACCCCCGGTTGGCAAAACGGAATTGAGTTCAACATCCCTGGCGAACATAAGGCGCCAGGGGGTTCTGGGAATGCGGCGGGCTCGCGGATTCGCTGCCTGAACCATGTCGGACCCTCAGCGCTTGTCAGCCTGATCCGAGGCGCCCGGGCGGCCGTTTTTCCCTCGCCGTACGAAGGCTTCAGCCTTTCGGTGCTGGCGGCAATGACGCTCGGTGCGCCAGTCGTCGCCGCGACGAACGCGGCGCTGACCGAAATCGGCGGTGACGCCGTGCTCCTCGTGGACCCCTACGATGTCGAGGATATCGCTCGCGCCATCACGACGATCGTCAACGATGCCGATTTGCGCCGTGAGTTGAGCCGGCGCGGCGCGGCGCAGGCCGCTAAATTTTCCGTCGCGCACTACCGCGAACGGATACGGTCGGTCTATGCTTCTCTTGCCTGAGAGCCCGATTCGAGATGGAAATCCGGCGAATGTCGGATTGTACGTCGTCGCCTCCTCTCTATCTGGGCTTTCGGGGGCAGCCCCCTTCCCCATCTTGTCCGATTGTGGGAAGGTAAATTGGGGTTGGGTCGGGGATGAGATGATACGCGTCGTCGTACCCGAACGGTGGCCTACCGATCGGGTCGTTGGGGGCATCGGCGCGGCTGAAGGCAGCAGGGCATAACTGAGGCGTTGATGGACGAGGGCAGGAATTTTCCGCTCCCGGTGACTGACGAGGGCAGGAATTTTCCGCTCCCGGTGACGCAGAATTGGCCTTGGGAAAATCAGGTCAAGCCGGCGCGCGGACGCGCCATCGGCACGCGGGCAACCTTTGTCACAATAGCGACGGCTGATCGCGCGGGACAAAGTCGGATCTTTGCCCGCTCCGCGCGAGCGTGCCATCGCGATGCCCGGCTGGTCGTGCTCGCTCTCGATCCCGACGAGACGCGGCTTTTCGAGGATTTGTACGACCTGGTCATTCCCGCCGAGCAGCTGTCGCTCGGCGGCCTCGCCGACATGCGCTTCCGTTACTCGATCGCCGAACTTTGCTTTGCCTTGAAGCCGTGGGTCATTCGGCATCTTTTCGATCGGTTTGCCGACGAACCGATCTATTACTTTGATTCGGACATCGAGCTTTTCACGCCATTGACCGAAGCCGAGACCGCGCTGGCCCACGGCGCCAACCTTGTGCTGACCCCGCACATCCTGCAGCCCGGTCTCGATCAGGGGCGCGAACGGGCGTTGCTGAGGTCAGGGTCATTCAATGCCGGTTTCCTTGCCATTGCGCCGAGCGCGCAGGCGCGCTCCTTTGTCGACTGGTGGTGCGAGCGGGTCAGAACCGGCTGCACCCATGATCCGCTTGAAGGGACCCATGGCGACCAGAAATGGCTGGAGCTGGCGCCATCGATCTGCGACGGCGTTACGGTACTGCGACATCCGGGGTATAATTTCGCGTACTGGAACGCGTACGAGCGGCCGCTGAGCTGCCTCGGCGGGGCGTGGACCGCGGGAGGTTGGCCGCTACGCTTCGTCCATTACAGCCAATGGAATTTGCAGGAACAGGATTCCGAGCAATACCTGGCCCGCTATTTTCATCGCGAATACGAGCCCTTTGCCGGCCTTTTCGCCGAATATCAGAAAAAGGTGTCGGACGAGAGCCCATCCTGTAGCGAGCGGTCGCACGGGATCAATGGCAAGGCGTTCGCACCCTCCGGGCAGACGGTTCCGGACTTGCTGCGCGGTGCCTATGCCCGGCACGGCCCGGCTGTCGATGGCAATTTGTCCGAGGTATTCGCTCACATCGTTTCCGTCCTCAACGCCCGGAGCAAGGCCCGGGTGGATCTGCCCGACCTGCCGATCACCATTCTTTACGATGAGATTTGGCAGCATCATGCCGATCTGAGGTATCGCTTCGATGTCGACCAGACGGGCGGCCGCCTCGCGTATCTGCGATGGCTCGTCGAGTCGGGCGTAGCGGAGCTGGGGCTCCCCGCGGCTTTCGCAACCCCCGCGCGCTCAGCCCTGGAGCGCGACCGAGTGCGGCAGCTCGAGGCCGGTGACGAAGCGGTAGGGCCGCCCGCCGCTATTGCCGATGCCATCTTGTCGGCGCCGCCCGCATTGACCGATCCGGTCGCAGCACTGATCGCCGCGCGTGACGCCGAACGCGACCGGATACGCCAAAGGGACAACGACATCGAGCTGTTAGTCAGCAGCAACAAGGCCCTGCGACGCGACTTGCAGGCCCTGAAGGTGCGCCGATGGCGCGACGAGGAGACCATCCAGGCGCTCGACGAGGAATTGACCAAAACCAGACGGACGCGCGACGCTGCCACCCGACGCAGCCGGCAGCTCGCCGATGAGGTTGCAAGCCTGAGCGCCCGATGGTGCTCCTTTCCCGGCTGGCTGGGCTCGCGGCCGTATTCGGGTCGGAAAGTGTTCGGCCGACGGGCGATCCTTCCAGGCGACCGCCCGTTCTTTGAATGCGGCTTTCGGCTCAGCGACACGGGTGCGATTGCCGAGGCTTCGGTGAAGCGCGTCAAGGATGCACCATCCGGGATGTTGATCTTTGGTCCCTACGTCAATCTCGCGCCCGGCACCTACGCAGTGACGGTTGATGCACGGCTTTTTCAACGCCTGCCCGTGTTGGCCAATTTCAAGCTCGATGTCGTCTGCGACGACGCACGGCAGATCATCGGATGCCGCAAGTTTCGTCTTCGCTCGACCGCGGGTTGGCAGCGTTTCGAGCTGATCTTTGCAGTTTGGGATGGTGAGAATTACCCGGATTTTGAGATGCGCATCTGGGCGCACAAGGGAACGGCGCTGGAGATCGGCCGGATCGACTTGGACCAGTTGATGGCGGAGCCGTCGGCGGTTAGCGACCGATCATCGAGCGGGTAGCGGTGGGCGTTATAATGCATCGGCCGGTAGAGGATTCCGCCGATGGACGATAATTTCGACGGAAGCAAGATCAACTCGCCGGATTATTGGAACAAGCGGTTTTCAGAAGATTGGACCGCCAAGGGCGGCCGCAAGCAGACTGCGTTCTTTGCGGAATTATGTTGCCGCGAACTCCCTGACTGGTTCCTCGAAGAGGGACGTGCGCGCAAATCCGCGATTTTCGATTACGGCTGTGCGATGGGCGATGCGCTGCCGGTCCTGCAGCGCGCCTTTCCCGATTCGCCGATCCGCGGCGGCGACGTTGCCCAGGTCGGCCTCGGCTTGGCGCGCGCCCTTCACCCGGGTTTTGAGTTTGTCGATATCGGCAGCATCGGCGAGGCGAGCGCCGTCGCCGACATCGTCTATTGCTCCAATACGCTCGAGCACTTCGAGAATTGGCGAGAGATCCTGCACCGTCTGTCCCGACATGCCAAAGAATACCTCGTTGTCATGGTGCCGTTTGAAGAAGAGGACCGGATCGACGAGCATTTCTGCACCTTCGAGTACGACAGCCTGCCGGCGCGGCTTCCTTCCGGCGCTCGCCTCATGCATCTGGGCGTGTGCAATGCCGGGTTGGAACCGGAGACCCAGTGGAACGGGCTGCAATTGATTGCGATCTACGGAAAGCAGCGGCGCGGCCGCGATCCAGGTTCGGCCGGGATGCTATCGCAACCGCGCAATGGTTCGCTGCTGTTCGACCTGCGGGGTGTCGAGCCGCCGGCCGTCGCGTCATTGCTCGCCGGCGTTGCGGCGATGTCGCAGGCAAAGCGGCAGACCGCGCGGGACCTTGGCGAGGCGCACAAGCTGGCACAGACCGAGGCGGCCGCACGCGCTGAGGCGGCCCGCCGGATCGCCGAGCTGGAGCGGGTTCATGCGGAATACGCCCAACTGACGCGCGGCGTCGAAGCCGCCCAGCGTCGGCTGCTCGACGCGTTGACCGCCCTCGATCCCGGTCTGATCGGCAACACGGAGATTTCGCCGGTTCCCGAGGGCTGGTCCACGGATCATCCCCATGATGCCGCGACCCACCGAGCGATGCTCGCCCGCCTCACCGAAGCGGTGCATCGCACCGAAAGTCTCGGATTTGCATTCCACGAACAGGCGACCGCCTGGCAGGCGGAGCGCGCCGAACTGACCCGGCGCCTTCAAGCAGAGCGGCGCGCGTTTGAAAACGCGATCGGCGAGCGCGACCGGGCGCGCGGCCGCGCGGGCGAACTCGACTCCAGACCCGGCGAGACTGCCCCCGGCGTGTCGGCTCCCCTCGTCAGCATCGTTCTGCCGGTATACGACCAGGCCTATCTGGTCGAGGAGGCGATTGCCGGTATCATTTCCCAGACCTACGAGAAATGGGAGCTGATCGTCCTCGACGACGGCTCGAGCGACGACCTGGAAGACCGGGTCCGGCAATATCTCGACGAGCCCCGGGTGTTGTTTCTGCGCCAGCCGAACCAGCGTCTCCCCGCTGCGTTGAACCACGCCATGACGTACGCTCGCGGCGATCTGCTGACCTGGACCTCGGCCGACAACATCATGCTGCCGACCCAGTTGGAGCGGCTGGTCGAGGAGCTCGCCGCGCATCCCAATGCCGGTCTCGTCTATTCCGATTACTGGGCGATCGACGAGAACGGAGGGCCGGTCGACGATCCGCGGTGGCGGCCGCACAACCGCGACCCCCAAATCCCCGATCTGGCACGGTTGCCGTCCGAGGTCACGATCGAAAATTTCCACCACAGCGGCGACAATTTCATCGGTGCCAGCTTCCTCTACCGCCGGGCGGTCGCCGAAATCGTCGGCCGCTATGCCGATGACGCCTTCGGCGGCGAAGATTACGATTTCTGGCTGAGGATGCATTTGGTGACGCAATTCCGCCGCGTTGCCGAGCCGCTCTACAAGTATCGCGTGCACCGCGATTCCCTGACGTCGCGGGGCGAGGAATTGGGCCTTTTCGCCAATGTCCGGGAATTGCTCGAAGCCGATCGCTGGCGCATCGAAACATTGCTGACCGACGGAGCGCTGCGCAGCGGCGATTCCTTGCTGCGGCCAACCGGCCAGTTCCATGCCGCGTTGCTGAAGCGCTGCTGCCCTGTCGCTTACTCGGCCCTCGTTGAGGGAGGCCCCGCCCCGATAACCGAGGGGCCATCCGTCGTCGACATCGACGTGCCGGCGCGGGTGATCGATGCGGCGGCCTTGCGCCATGCCGACATCCTGCTGTGCCGCTCGGATCTGACCGCTTCCCTGCTGCGGCGGGAGGATTGGGCGCGCGACAAGCGGATCCTCACCTGGAACGGCGAACAGACACCAGCGGTGCAGCACGCGTTCATCCAGGCCTTCGCAGAGCAGGTGACCGTGCCCGCGACGGCAGCACGGCGCCGGACGCTGCCCCAAATCAATGACCCGTTTCGACCCTCTCGAATCCTCTTGCTGGTTGATCGCTGGCCAGCCGGCGGGATCGAGAACATCGTCATTGATCTCGCCGAGAGCCTCGTGGCGAATGGCAGGACCGTTTTCGTCGCCAGCGCCTGGAGTGCACCGCCGCCGAAAAATACTTTCGCGGGCGTGCCGATCCGGACCCTGTCCTTTCGCGGCGACGAGCGCGCGTTCACAGGCTTTTTGCGCCGCGAAGCGATTGAGGTGATCAATTATCACGACAGCTGCTTTGCCGCAGAACGGGCGCAAGAACAGGCGGTCGCGACCGTCTACACAATGCACGATTGCTATCTTGGGATGGACGATGCGGCCCGAACCCCCCTCGCGCTCGGCCTGGCCGGGATGGATCGGGTGATCGCGGTTTCGCGGCAGGTGGCACAGGTGGCGGCGATGCAATTCGGCGTGCCGTGCGACCAGATCGTCGTGGTCGGCAATGGGCTGCGTGACGAGATCGTCAGCGCCGCGGCGCCGCCGGTTGGCGGCGCTGACTTGGTGGTCGCGATGGTGGCGCCGCTGACGCGGCCTAAACTTCAGCATGTCGCAATCGCCGCCTTTGCCGAGGCGCCGCAGGACATTCCCAGGCTGCGGCTCCGGCTGATTGGGGCCCCCTCGGATCAGGGTTACTACCAGGAGCTGCAGGCGCAGATTGCCGCGTTGTCGCAAGGCCATCGCATCGAGCTCGTCACCGGGCTGACCCGGGTTGACACCATCGCGGCATTGGCCGGGGCTCATGTGTTTTTGCTTCCCTCGCTCGACGAGGGGTGCAGCATGGCGTTGCTTGAAGCGGCGGCCGCGGGTTGCGTGTGCATTGCTTCCGACGTCGGCGGCGCGCGCGAGCTCTATGTCGCCGGCGGGCCGGTGGTGCTGGTGCCCTCGCCGCTGGGCGAGCTGGATCGTGTGACCCAGCGGCAATTCCTTGAAGCGGCCGCATCGGATTTGCCGGAATACAGGAAGCACATCGCCGAGGCGCTGCGGAACGTGTGGCGGGATTACGCGTCGTTCGCGGACGGTGTTCCGCAACTGCGCGTGCGCCTGCGCGACTCATCGGGCATGCAGCAGATGACCGACGCGTACCTGCTCGCCTACACGATGGCGCGCCGTGGCGGCAGGCCCCCGCGCCGGGTTGCCTCAGCGATCCCAAGTGCGGCACAGCTTGCCGGCGCCAGCCCTCTTGCTTCGGTGTAGGAGAGCGTCTCCCTCCCACGCGATTGACCGCTTGCCGCGCGTGGTGCTTACCTGCGGTAAACCGAAAACTTCCGGGGCTGGAAGCGGAATCGAGAGGAGGCGCGGGACCATGATCATCGACTGCCACGGCCACTACACCACCTCGCCGCGTCAGCACGAGGGATGGCGTCAACAGCAGATCGAGGCGCACGCGGCGGGCAAGCCGGCGCCGCCGCGCCCGACGATGACCGATGATGAGATCCGTCAGACGATCGAGGGCGGCCAGCTCAAGGTGCAGCGCGAGCGCGGCACCGACCTGACGATCTTCTCCCCGCGCGCCGCGGGCATGGGCCACCATCTTGGCGACGCAACGACAAGCGAAGCCTGGGCGGCTGCCTGCAACGAGCTGATCTGCCGGGTCTGTTCGCTGTTCCCGAAGAATTTTGTCGGCGTGGCGATGCTGCCGCAGAGCGCGGGCGCGTCGCCGAGGAACTGCCTCGGCGAGATCGACCGCTGCGTCAACCAATACAGCTTTGTCGGCGTCAATCTGAACCCTGATCCGTCCGGCGGCCATTGGCGGGACCCGCCGCTGTCGGATCGGTACTGGTACCCGGTCTACGAGAAGATGGTCGAGCACGACATCCCGGCGATGGTCCACGTCAGCGCCTCGTGCAATCCGACGCATCACACGACCGGTTCGCACTACCTCAATGGCGACACCGCAGGCTTCAACCAGCTGATGAATTCATCGGTGTTCAAGGATTTCCCGACCATCAAGTTCATCATCCCGCACGGCGGCGGCGGCGTGCCGTATCACTGGGGGCGCTACCGCGGCCTGGCGCAGGACGCCAAGCTCGGCCTCCTGTCCGAACTCATGCTGAACAATGTATTTTTTGATACCTGCGTCTATCACCTGCCGGGCCAGGAACTGCTCGCGAAGGTGATCCCGGTCGACAACATCCTCTTTGCCTCGGAAATGATCGGCGCGGTGCGCGGCGTCGATCCGGAGACCGGCCACCATTACGACGACACCAAGCGCTATATCGACCAGCTGCCTCTGTCGGCGGCGGACAAGGCGAAGATTTTCGAGGGCAACGCCCGCCGCGTCTACGGCCGCCTGTCAGCGGTGATCGCGAAGCAGTCCGCGACGGCGGTTTGAGGGGCGTAGGGCGGAAAAACGCAGCGCATTCTGCCGACGTGCCGAAATCGAAACCTGCCAAGGTTGCAGCACCCGGCCCCCTCGCCGGCTCGCCGGGTGCGGCGGAATACACCTCGCTTTTCGGCCCTACGCGGCTCGGATCCTCGGCGATGTTATGGCGTCGTCAGGTTCGGCGGCCGCGGCCAGCGGAGGTTGCCACCTTCCCGAATCGATCTCGGCGATCTGTCGATCCACCGCGGCTATGACAAACCGCGAGAACGGCCTGAGATGCAGGAAGAATGCGGCGAGGATGCCGACGTAGTCGATCGCGCCCGGGTTCTGCCTGACACATTGGAAGAAAACTCTGCAGAACGGCCATAACGCCGCCGGCTGCCGCAGGACGATGCGCCAGACGAGTCGCCACAACAGGGCGAGATCCCGCCGCGGGATCGCGAAGAAGCTCGGGAGCGCGGCGTCCGTGCTGGCGCTCCTGTCCAAGGTGGGCCGGTCGAGCAGGCGCGCGACGGTTCGCACGCGCTCGTAATAGGCGGCCGGGCGATAAATCCGCGCCAGGATCGTCCGATAATCCAATAGGATATCGCGCCGCTTCCGGGCGGTCTCGAAATTGATCCCGGCCGTACATTGGTCGCCGGCGTCATCCTCGCCGGCCAACCGCGTCGCGTCGGCGGCGGCAAACAGACGCCCTTCGCGCGCCAGGCGCCGGGTCAGCTGGGTGTTGGGCAGCGCATAAAGCAGCCCGACCATGCAGAACGGGATCGCGGCCGCCTCGATGCAGTCGATCATCGCATCGGCCACCGAGCCCTTTTCGCTGTCGAAGCCGACGATAAAGCCTGCGTTCACAAACATGCCGGCCCGGTAGATCTTGTGCACGCAGTCGACCAGCGACCGGCGGGTATTCTGCTTCTTTTGCATCGACACCAGCGTGTCGGTGTCCGGGCTCTCGATGCCGACGAAA
>Ga0137391_10001407_pt1 | contig 17458 bp, 15 predicted proteins | sample 15con2h24BmetaG_FD_101399 | JGI IMG/M metagenome (GOLD analysis project Ga0137391, IMG submission 101399) | Vadose zone soil microbial communities from Angelo Coast Range Reserve, California, USA - 15con2h2.4B metaG | ecosystem: Environmental > Terrestrial > Soil > Vadose zone > Saprolite...
TAGCCGCGGCGCGAGATCGGGCGCGCGCTTGACGGCGATCAGCACGATCTTGACCCGCGGGGAACGGCCGATCACTCCGGTCGCCGGATTGCGCCATTGGCCGTAGCCGTCAAAGACCGTGAGGCCGTCGGGGAAGCTTGGGGTCGCGACCGAGGCGAGGAAATCCGACCACTCGGCATCCGAGACGTTGTGCCGTCCGTCCTTGTCGCGGCCAAAGAACAGTTCGGCGACGAGCATCCGCTGTTCCGACGGCAGCAAGCAAGAATATGGCGCCGGGGAAGGCGTTGGCGGCGGCGCTGCCGGTTCGACGCACGCGGCGAGCGCCGACAGCAGCAACGGCGCCAAAACTCGCCGTATCGCGGTTGGAATGGCGCTACTCCGCCGCCGCGGCCACTGCGGCCGGTTCGACCTTGGCCGCACAGAACTTGTATTCGGGGATCTTGCCGAACGGGTCGAGCTGCGGGTTGGTCAGCACATTGGCCGCCGCCTCGGCATAGCAGAACGGAATGAACACCATGCCGGGCGCGATCGCGCTGTCGCTGCGCGCCTTCAACTCGATGCTGCCGCGCCGCGTCGTCACCCGGATCGGGTCTCCTGCGGCAATGCCGAGCCGGCGGAGTTCGGCCGGCGCCAGGCTCGCCGCCGCCTCGGGTTCGAGTTCGTCGAGCACGGTGGCGCGCCGGGTCATCGCCCCGGTATGCCAATGCTCGAGCTGGCGCCCCGTGGTCAGCACCATCGGATAATCGGCATCGGGCTCCTCGGCCGGCGGGATGATCGCCGCCGGGACGAACCGGGCGCGCCCGGACTTGGTCGGGAAGCCGTCGCCGAACACGATCTCGCGCCCGGACACGGTCTCGGAATCGCAGGGATAGGTGACGGAGTGCTCGCGCAGCAACCGCTCCCAGGTGATGCCGTTGAGGGACGGCATCGCTGTCTTCATCTCAGCGAAGACGTCGCGCGGATGGGTGTAGGACCATGAGAGCCCGATGCACCGCGCGATCTCCTGGATGATCCACCAATCCTGCCGCGCGTTGCCGGGGAGCGGCAGGGCGGTGCGGCCGATCTGCACCTGCCGGTTGGTGTTGGTGACGGTGCCGTCCTTCTCCGGCCAGGCCGAGGCCGGCAGCACGACATCGGCATATTTCGCGGTCTCGGTCAGGAAGAGGTCCTGCACCACCAGATGTTCGAGCTTGGCGAGCGCCTGGCGCGCGTGCTGGACATCGGGATCGGACATCGCCGGGTTCTCGCCCATGATGTACATGCCCTGGATCTGTCCGGCATGGACCGCGTCCATGATCTCGACCACGGTGAGGCCGCGCTTGTCGTCGAGCGGAGTCTGCCACAGCGCCTCGAATTTCTCGCGCACCGCCGGGTCCTCAACCGATTGGTAATCGGGATAGAACATCGGGATCAGCGCGACGTCGGAGGCGCCCTGCACGTTGTTCTGGCCGCGCAGCGGGTGCAGCCCGGTCCCCGGCCGGCCGACCTGCCCGGTGACCAGCGCCAGCGCGATGAGGCAGCGCGCATTGTCGGTGCCGTGGACATGCTGGGAGATCCCCATCCCCCAGAAGATGATCGCCGATTTGGCGCGGGCGTAAGTCCGTGCCACCTCGCGCAAGGTCGCCGCGTCGACGCCGCAGATCTCGGCCATCTGTTCCGGCGCGTAGTCGCGCACATGCTCACGCAGCGCCTCGAAATCTTGCGTGTGCGCCTGGACGTATTGGCGATCGTAGAGGCCCTCGTCGACGATCGTGTGCAGCATCGCGTTGAGCATCGCGACATCGCGCCCCGGCTTGAAGCGCAGCATCTTCGTCGCATAGCGCGCCATGACCTGGCCGCGCGGGTCCATCACGAACAATTTGGCGCCGCGCTTGGCGGCCTGCTTGAAGAAGGTCGCAGCCACCGGGTGGTTCTCGGTCGGCCGCGCACCGATGATGATGATGACCTCGGCATCGGCGGCCGCGGTGAACGGCGCGGTGACCGCTCCCGAGCCGATCCCCTCCATCAAGGCCGCGACCGAGGAGGCGTGGCAGAGCCGCGTGCAGTGATCGACGTTGTTGCTGCCAAAGCCGGTGCGCACGAGCTTCTGGAACAGATAGGCTTCCTCGTTCGAGCCCTTGGCCGAACCGAACCCGGCGAGCGCGCGCTTGCCGTCCCGGTCGCGGATGCGGGCCAGCCCCGTGGCGGCGCGGTCGAGCGCCTCTTCCCAGCTCGCCTTCCTAAAATGGGTGAACGGGTTGGCCGGGTCGATCGCGACATCGTCCTTCGCCACTCCGTCCTTGCGGATCAACGGCTCGGTCAGGCGGTCGGGGTGGTGCACGTAATCGAAGCCGAAGCGGCCCTTGACGCAAAGCCGGTTGTGGTTGGCCGGCCCGTCCTTGCCCTCGACCGCGACAATCCGGTCGTCCTTCATCTTGAAGATCAGCTGGCAGCCGACCCCGCAATAGGGACAGACGCTCTCGACCTGCCGGTCGGGGGCATTGGCATAGGTGCCGTTGTCGTCGACGAGGCTCGCCGGCATCAGCGCACCGGTCGGGCAGGCCTGGACGCATTCGCCGCAGGCGACGCAGGTCGAATTCCCCATCGGATCGTCGAAGTCGAACACGATCTTTTCGTGATGGCCGCGCCCGGCCATGCCGATCACGTCGTTGACCTGGACCTCGCGGCAGGCCCGCACGCACAGATTGCACTGGATGCAGGCGTCGAGCTGCACCGCCATCGCCGGATGGCTGCGGTCGGGCGCCACCGGGGCGCGCTGCGGGAAGCGGCTGTCGCTGATTTCGAGCGCATCGGCCCATTGCCACAGCCGCGAATCCGGGTCGTGCGCCGCGGCGCGGTCCGGCTGGTCTCCGACCAGCAGCTCGAAGACGAGCTGGCGCGAGGCTTTCGCCCGCTCGCTCCCGGCATGGACCTTCATGCCTGGCGTCGGTGGGCGGATGCAGGAGGCGGCGAGCACCCGCTCGCCCTCGATCTCGACCATGCAGGCGCGGCAATTGCCGTCAGCGCGGTAGCCGGGTTTGGGCAGCCAGCACAGATGCGGGATCTCGACGCCGCGCCGGTCTGCCACCTGCCAGATCGTCTCGCCCGGCTGGGCCTCGACCTCGGCATCATCGAGAAAGAAGCGGATCGGATCGGTCATTGCGCGACCCCCGTTATCGGAACCACCCCGACGAAGGTCGGGGCCCATTTATCCGGCGCACGAACAGTTGAACCATGGGTCCCGGCCTTCGCCGGGATGGCATCTTGAAAGCGGTGGGTACCGCTCGTGGGGATCATTTCAGATCCTCGCGGAAATGCTTCAGCACCAGCTTGACCGGGTTCATCGCCGCCTGCCCCAGCCCGCAGATCGACGCGTCACCCATGACGCGTGCGAGATCGGCGAGCAATGCCTCATCCCAGTGCGGTTCGGTCATCAGCGCGACCGCCTTTTCGGTGCCGACCCGGCACGGCGTGCATTGCCCGCAGCTCTCATCCTCGAAAAAGCGCAGCAGGTTGAGCGCCACCGCCTTCATGTCGTCCTGGTCCGACAGGACGACGACCGCGGCCGAGCCGATGAAGCAGCCTTCCTTTTCGAGGGTGCCGAAATCGAGCGGGATGTCGGCGAGCGCGGCCGGCAGGATGCCGCCCGAGGCGCCGCCCGGCAGATAGCCCTTGAAGGCTTGCCCCTCCGCCATCCCGCCGCAGAACTCCTCGATCAGCTGGCGCGCGGTGATCCCGGCCGGGGCGAGCTTGACCCCGGGCTCTTTCACCCGCCCCGACACCGAGAAGGTGCGCAGCCCCTTTTGCCCGTTGCGGCCCTGGCCGGTGAACCAATCCGGGCCCTTCTCGACGATGTCGCGCACCCAGAACAGCGTCTCGACATTGTTGATCAGGGTCGGGCGGCCGAACAGGCCAACCTGCGAGGGAAACGGCGGCTTGTGCCGAGGCAGCCCGCGCCTTCCCTCGATGCTTTCGAGCATCGCCGATTCTTCGCCGCAGATATAGGCGCCGGCGCCGCGGCGCAGATGGATCTTGGTATGCGACGCGAGCCCAGTCGCCTCGACCGCGCCGATCTCATTTTCGAGGATCGCGCGGCATTGCGGGTATTCGTCGCGCAGATAAATGTACGCCGCCTCCGCCTCGACCGCCCAGGCGGCGATCAGCATCCCCTCGATAAAGCGGTGCGGGTCGGTTTCGAGGAAATAGCGGTCCTTGAAGGTGCCGGGCTCGCCCTCATCGGCGTTGACCGCAAAGAGCCGCGGCCCCGCCTCCTGACGCACGAAGCGCCATTTGCGCCCGGTCGGAAACCCGGCGCCGCCGAGCCCGCGCAGCCCGGATTGCTCGAGCACGGCAATCACATCCTCGACCGTTCGCGCCCCCGAAAGGCAGGATTGCAGCAGCCCATAGCCGCCGCCGGCGCGGTACTGGTCGAGCCCGGGATAGGCCGGGAGCGCGGGGTGCGTGTCCCCCGCCGCCACCGCGGCGGCGACGCTGTCGCTCGTGGCATGCTCGTGCAGCGCATGACCGATCGCGACAACCGGCGCCTTGTCGCAGCCGCCCATGCAGGGGGCTCGCACCACGCGCACGCCGTCGCCGAGCCGGTCGCGCAAATCATCCAGCAGCCGCTCGGCGCCATTGAGCGCGCAGGAGAGGCTGTCGCAGACCCGCACGGTCAGATCAAGCGGCGGCACCTCGTCATCCATCACGATATCGAAATGGGCGTAGAACGAGGCGACCTCGTAAACCTCGGTCAGCGCGAGGTGCATCTCGTCGGCCAAGCCCACGAGATGGCGCGCGTGCAGGCAGCCGAAATGGTCCTGCAGCAGATGCAGGTGCTCGATCAGCAAATCGGGCCGGCGCTCGCGATCGCCGAGCAGCGCCGCGATTTCGGCGAGCGCAGCGGGGTCGACCTGGCGGCCCTTCGGATGGTCCGGACCACGCCGCCGCCCGGAGCCGGGATGTACGCGCCGATCGTGAGCTAACTGGGAGCGCACCGGGATTCCTCCTTGGACCGCGGGCCTCTGGCCCGCATTGCGGGCGGGACGCCCGTGGTCCGCAACGGTTCCTCGTAGTATGGGTTGAGCGCAGCGAAACCCATCAAGAATTCACAATGAGACAGTGAGGCATCGAGGTTCCAAGTCCCAGGCGATCTCACTGCCTCACCGCCTCATTGTGGATCTACTTGAATGATGGGTATCGCTGGGGTCAGCCTACGACCGGGCCTTTCAACCGCTACACCGCTCCGTCTTCATGTAGCTTGCCGATCTCGCCCGCGCCATAGCCGAGCCAGCCCAGCACCTCGTCGGTGTGCTCGCCCAAGAGCGGCGAGCGCTTCACCTCGGCCGGCGAGTCGGAGAGCTTGATCGGCATGCCGAGCTGGACATAACGCCCGCGGGTTGGATGGTCGAGTTCGACGAGATAACCGCGCTCGTACAGTTCCTTGTCCTCGTAGATGTCGCGCATCGAGAGGATCGGCCCGCACGGGATGTCGAACTCGTTCAACACCGCCATGACCTCGAACTTGGTCTTGGTCAGCGTCCAGTGCTCGATGATCGAGAAGCATTCCGGGATGCGCGGCAGCCGCGCCTCCGGGGTCGCGTAATTCGGGTCGTGGATCAGCTCCTCGCGGCCGACGATCTTCATCAGCGGCGCCCAGCACGGCGGCTGGATGATGACGTAGATGTAGTCGTTGGGGCCGCCGGGCGCACAGCGCAGCGCCGCACCGGGTTGGCCGCCGCCCGAGGCGTTGCCGGCGCGCGGCACCGTGTCGCCGAACTCCTTCGTTGGGTATTCCAGGAGCGGCCCGTGCGCCAGCCGCTGCTGGTCGCGCATCTTGACCCGGCACAGATTGAGCACCGCGTCGGTCATCGCCACCTCGACGCGCTGGCCCTTGCCGCTGCGTTCGCGGTGGAACAGCGCGGCGAGGATGCCGGAAACCAGATGCACCCCTGTGCCGCTGTCGCCGATCTGGGCGCCGGCCACGGTCGGCGGGCCCTCTTCCCAGCCGGTCGTGCTGGCCGCCCCGCCCATGCATTGGGCGACATTCTCATAGGCCTTGAAATCGGCATAGCGGCCGGGCCCGAAACCCTTGATCGAGGCGTAGATCACCCGCGGGTTGAGCTCCTGGAAACGCGCCCAGGTGAAGCCCTGGCGGTCGAGCACGCCAGGTCCGAAATTCTCGACCACGACATCGCAACGCCGGACCAGCTCTTCGAGCACCTTTTTGCCGCCGGGCGACTTCAGGTTGATCGTGATGCTGCGCTTATTGGAATTCAGCATCGTGAAATAGAGGCTGTCGGCGCCCTTCACATCCTGCAGCTGGCCGCGGGTGATGTCGCCGCGCCCGGGCATCTCGACCTTGATCACATCGGCGCCCATCCAGGCCAACAGCTGGGTCGCTGTCGGCGCCGCCTGGACATGGCCCAGATCGAGAATGCGCACGCCTTCGAGAGCTTTACTCATATGGTTATCTCGTCAAAGTAGGTGAACTCGAAGATACATGTCCTAACGCGTGACTTGGCGTTCCAAGACGGGTGCCGACCGGCCGTTGGTCTGGGCCATGAAGAGCCGGTTTCCCATCGTGAAATAGTAGAAGCAGCCCTGGATCGGCATGCCCTGCTCGGTATGCAGATCCTGACAGTACTGGTTGTTCTGGTTGGCCGACCAGGTGCCGGTGATCTTGGTCGATCCGCCGGAGGACGATACTTCGCCGGAGGCGGTGCGGTCGGGCAGGTATTTCCGCCGGAAATTCGCGTCGGGCTGGCCCAAGGCCGGTCCACCGATCGTCGCGCCGGCGAAGAATTTCGAGATTTCGGTCCCGGTCAGCTGCTTGCCGCCGCTGTCGAGCAGTTCGCCGACTGTCGCGGGCGGACCGGCCGCCGCAGCCGGCATCGCCAGCACTGCCAGCAGCACTAGGCCGAGATGCCTCGTGCGAAGGCGGTCGGCGGCTTTGCCGCACCGCCGCGTCCGGCATCGTGATGCTCTTCGGTGAAGCTCAGCCATCGTCGTGCGCCGTGTCGAGAAAATCGCCGTGCTGCTCGACATGCGCGGCGAGCCCCAGCGTGTGCTCGCGCGCCAGTCGCTCGGCGCGTTCAGGATCGCGGCGCTCGAGCGCCTCGATGATCCGCATATGATCGGTAATCGAACGCGCCGCGCGGTTGTCCTGATGGATCGTAATCTTGCGGATCGCCCGCATGTGGATGAACAGGTTCTCCGTCATCTCGGCGAGCAGCGCACAGCCGCTCATCCTTATGATCGCCTGGTGGAAGGCGATGTTGGCGTCGGAATATTCGGCCAGCCGCTCGCCGTCCCCAGCTCCATTTGGGCCGCCGCGGAACGCGTCCATCAGCCCGCGCAGTTCGGCGAGGTCGGCATCGGAGGCGCGCTCGGCGGCGAGCCGCGCCGCCATGCTTTCGAGCGACGCCATAACCGTGACCATCTCGACGATCTCGCGCTTGGTCTTGCGCACGACATAAATGCCGCGGCGCGGGCGGGTCCGGACAAAGCCTTCCTGCTCGAGGAGAGTCATCGCCTCGCGGATCGGCGTGCGGCTTACCCCGAGCCCCTCCGAGAGCCGCCGCTCGTCGAGCCGGATCTCCTCGGGAAGGTCGTAGATGTCCATTGCCGTGATCGCCCGCTTCAGCGCGACATAGGCTTCCTTGGCAAAGCTGCTGCTGGTGTCCAGCCGCGGCACATCGATTGTGGGCTGGTCTGACTTTTCGACTGGGCGCGGGCTGGCTTCGGACATGCGTCAGGTATATGGTATACCAGAGATCTCGGCAACCTGCTTTTTGCGACCCGGCCGGTGCTATTCGACAGCGATGGCGGGTCATGCCCCCTTAGCAGACCTATGCCCTCCGCCAACGAGTCGGCAGGATCGGCGGAGGGTTTCGGATTGCCGGCCGACCGCCACCTATCCCCCGCACCGAGCGGCTGTGACGAACCCGACCACGATCACCGCGACGAGCGCCAGCCGGACCCGAGCGCGGCGGCGTTGCGCACTAGGGACCGCGGCCGGGTGAGGAGGCTTAGGCGGCGGTTCTTTCGCGCGGCGCGGTCCTTGCGACGCGGGCGAGCATCGCAGCGGCATTGCGGTGCAGGATCTGCTCGCGCGCTTCCTCGCCGATCTGCGCTTCCGCGAGCGCCTTCCTGGTCCAGTCAACGCCGAACTCGGTGCCGTCGGTGCCGCATACAATGCGCTCGGCGCCGTAGAGGCTCACCGCCGCCTCGATCGCGCGCGGGCCGAATGAGTTGCAATCCACGTACACCTTCGCCTTGCGGAAGCGCGACGACGGCAGCTCCTCGTTCGGCGTGTCGAGCAGGCAGCGGTGGTCCATGCGCTCGACCTCGTAGGGAATGTTGCCGCCCAGATTATGGACGTGGACCATCGCGTCAGGGTAGTCCGCCAGGTAGTCGGTTAGCGACAGCGTCACCATCACCGAGGATAGGCTCGCCTGCATGTCGAGCGTGCCGTTGCGGCGGCGCGAATTGTCCGTGTCGCCCGCAACCTTGGGGAAAGCGTCGCCCGGCCGCGGACCGTGGTGGATGAAGAGCACCGCGTGGTGGCGGTTCGCGACTTCCATGAGCGGACGCATCGCTTCGGCGTCGCTGCGCGTGAGGAAGGCGTTGCCCGGTATCTGCGCGCCGATCATCCCCGGCAGCCCGAGCGCCCGATCGAGCTCGGCGGCGGCCGCGGAAATGTCCGCCAGCGGCAGCGCAGCATAGGCGGCGAAGCGGCCGGGATGCGCCTCGCAAATCGCGGAAAGCCCATCGTTGACGCTCCGGCACAGCGGCCCGGCCACGTCGAGCGGCTGGGCCTCGATCCAGCAGAACGAACCGAGGAGTGACAGCACGCTCACCTCGACCCCCTGGCGGTCCATCCGGCCGAGGTGGAAATCAACGTCATCGAAGGCCTCGGCGACTGGCGCCTCGCCCATCTGTCCGGATTTCAGCACCTCGACGCCGTCGGGGTTGCGCAGGATGCGCGGTTCCCGCGCACGGGCGCGCAGAGCGTCGGCTATTTCGGCGGGTCTCCAATGGGCGTGCATGTCAATCATGGCTATTTCCTCCAAGGGCCGTCCGGCAGCTTAACCCCACGGCGGCTCGCCGCAAAGTACGACAGGTTAAAGGCGACCACGCAGCCGGCGCCGAGCTGACGATTGTCCTGATCGTCCGCCTTAACTGCGAGCTGGTGCCCTTCAAAACGCCTTGCACGATCCGTCGCACTCGTCGGGGAACAGGCTCCTGCCACAGGCACAAGGGCCCCGATGACCCGCGTCGCCGGTGTTGGTTGCGGCGGTGGATTGCTCCGGCAGCCTCACCTGCCGCAACTCCTCCATGCGGGTACGGATTGTCTTGAAATCGTCAGCTGCTCGCGGCCGTGTCATCAAACCCTCCGGATCCCGGACTAACATGCGTTGGTAGCGTTCGCCAATTCCCTAAATTTAGGTCGCCCATGGGTCCAGCCTGTGTGTCGAATCCCGCCGTTAGGGCGCCCTCGCCCGAATGACGGTTGTCGGTGCCGCCTCGCCATTCGCCCGCAAATGGGCAAACACGGATGCCACCCAAACCCGCGGTCCGCTTCCGTCCGCCGGGGATTTCACCTCGCCCGGCCCCATCGCGACCGCGGACGCGACTCGCCCCGGAAATTGCTGCTATAGGACGGGCAGCTCGGCTAGCGCGGATCCATTGGGCTGATTGGCCCATTGATCGCCAGCGCCAACTGTCATCTGATCCTGCTCTACTCGGGGAATGGTGTACGAAATGAGCGCAGCGGATATGCCAGGGGATATGACCGACGGCTTTCACCTTGTGGTGGAGGCCCTGAAGCTGAACTGTGTCGACACGATCTTTGGGGTGGCCGGCATCCCGATCACCGATTTGTTGCGTTTGGCGCACGCGGAAGGGATCCGGTACCTCGGCTTTCGACACGAGCAGTCTGCCGGGAACGCCGCCGCGATTGCCGGGTATCTGACCCAGAAGCCGGGCATCTGCATGACGGTCTCTGCGCCGGGCTTCCTGAACGGATTGGTCGCCCTGGCCAACGCCACGACCAACTGTTTCCCGATGATCCTGATCAGCGGGTCGAGCGACCGTGCGATCGTCGATCTCGAGCAGGGCGATTACGAAGAGATGGATCAGCTGAGTGCGGCAAGGCCCTATGCCAAGGCGGTCTACCGCGTCAACCGCCCGCAAGACATCGGCATCGGCATCGCCAGGGCGATCCGCGCCGCGGCGTCGGGGCGCCCGGGCGGTGTCTATCTCGACCTGACGGCCGAGGTGCTCGGCTCGGCTCTCGACGTGGAGACGGCAAAGAGGTCGCTGGTGAAGGTCGTCGACCCGGCGCCGCCGCAGCCTCCGGCCCCGGGATCGGTCGCGCGCGCGCTCGATATGCTCGCGACCGCGCAACGCCCGCTCGCGATCCTCGGCAAAGGCGCGGCCTATGCGCGGGCGGAGGAGGAGATCCGCTCGTTCCTCGAGACGACGGGCATCCCGTTCCTGCCGATGTCGATGGCCAAGGGTCTCCTCCCCGACGACCATCCGCAATCGGCCGCCGCCGCTCGCTCCTATGCGATCGGCAACGCCGATGTCGTACTGCTCGCCGGGGCGCGGCTGAACTGGCTGCTGTCGCACGGCAGGCCGCCGCTGTGGTCCGAGAACACGCGGATTGTGCAGGTCGACATCTCCCCGACCGAATTCGACAGCAACCGGGCGATCGGGGCGCCGGTCGTCGGCGACATCAAATCGGTGTTCGCGGCGTTCAATGCCGCACTGAAACCCGGACAGATCAAGCGTCAGGCGGCCTGGCTCGACGAAATGGCCAAGCGCAAGCAGCAGAATGTCGAGCGCATGGCGGCGCGGCTCAACGCCGACCCGAGCCCGATGAATTTTTCCTCCGCACTGCGCGCCGTGCGCAACGCGCTCGCCACCCAGCCCGATGTATATATCGTCAACGAAGGCGCCAACACGCTCGACTTTGGCCGCAACATCATCGACATGGATAAGCCCCGCCACCGGCTCGACAGCGGCACCTGGGGCGTCATGGGCATCGGCATGGGCTATGCCATTGGCGCGGCCGCGGTCACCGGCAAGCCCGTCGTCGCCATTGAGGGCGACAGCGCCTTCGGCTTCAGCGGCATGGAGATCGAGACAATCTGCCGCTACGAGCTGCCAATCGTCACGATCATCTTCAACAATAACGGCGTCTACCGCGGCGACGCGCCCGGCAGCGCCTACTCGCCGACCGGCCTCCTTCGAGACGCGCGCTACGAGAAGATAATCGAGGCGTTCGGAGGGGCCGGCTACCACGTGACCGACACGCCAAGCCTCACCAAGGCTGTGAGCGATGCGCTCGCCTCAGGAAAGCCGGCACTGATTAACGCCGTCATCGACCCGACGGCGGGCACTGAGAGCGGGCACATCCAGAGCCTCAATCCGAGAAGCGCCGCCGCCCAGAAGATATGAAATCGGTCAGCTGCTGCATCACATCGCGACGAAGCGCCCGGGCTAGCGTACCAAAAATTTCGCGCGTCGGAACCTTTAGAACCCACGGTCGCTTTGCGGCGTCAACCGTAGGGAGGATCCTCATGCGCGAGATTGCCGAGAAATTGTCCCGCCGGACGCTGTTGCGGAATGCCGCCGCCGTGGTCGGGGTTGCCGACACGTCGGCATTCGCCGCTAGCTGTCAGCCGCTGGCGCCGCCCCCACCGCCGGTGGCACAACCAGCGCCGTCCCCGCCCCCTCTCGTCACCAAGCAGACAAAGGTGCAAGCGGCCTACCAGAATTCCGCGCGGCGTTCAGCGCTGTGGGGTCTGCATCCACTTCCGGCCGCCCAATGACTGCGAGGCGATCGAGGGTCCGGTGCAACCCAGCGGCTGGTGCCGCAACTTCGTGCCGAGGTTCCCGGGGGGCGAGCGCGGCTAGCCAACCCGATCACGCCTGGCGGTAGGGCGCCAAGGCGCGGTTTTCGATCGCGATGCGGCGGGCGGTCAGCGCGAGATTGCCCGCCGAGAAGAACAGTGCGACCGCGACCGCCCCGAAGGCGAGCGGCAAGATCGCGATCTCGCCCGCGACAACGGCGTAATTAGGGTGCCGCAAGTAGCGGTACGGCCCGGCCTCGACCAGCCTCGCCCCCGGCAGCACCATGACCCGCGTGGTCCAGCGGCGGCCGAGCGCCGCGATAACCCACAGCCGGCCGAGTTGCAGCGCGGCAAAGGCTGCGAGAAGCGGCCAAGATGGAGCGGCGTCTCCCGGCACCAGTAAGAGCAGGCTGGCGACCCAGGCACCATGCAACCCGACGAACCAGGGATACCCCTGCGCATCGACCTCGCTGGCGCCCTCAATCCGCAAACGGGCGGTATTGCGCGCCGCAACACCCAGTTCGACGGCGCGCTGCACGACGACGAGGCAGAGAACGACGTAAAGTACGCTCACGCCTTGCTCAGCACCGCAAAGCCGGCGGTGAAACCGGGGCCGAGCGCGGTGATCAGCGTATGTTGCCAGTCCAGCGCCGACATCCGTTCGAGCACGAACAGCACACTCGCCGCGGACATGTTGCCATAGTCGCGCAGCACCGCCCGCGCATCGCTCAATACCCCGGGGCCCAACCCGAAGGCATGCTCCAAGGCGTCGATCACCTTGGGGCCGCCGGGATGGCAGACAAAGCGGTCGATATCCGCCAGCGTCAACCCGTGCCAGCCGAGGAAATCCCCCGCAACCGTGCCCAGTCTGTCACCGATGAGCCGCGGAATGTCGCGCGAGAAAACCGGCTTGAGCCCGTCCTCGGCGACATCCCAGCCCATGATGTCGAGGGTCTGCGGCCAGGTGTGCTCGCCGGTGGCGATCACCGCCGGGCCGTCGCCGTCGCACCGCAGCACGGCTGCGGCGGCGCCGTCGCCGAACAGCGCGGCGGCGACGATGTTGCTCTTCGACCGATCGGCCCGGCGGAAGGTGAGCGAGCACAATTCGACGACGAGGAGGAGGACGGCCTTGTCGGGCATCGCCGCCGCGATGGTCGCGGCGCGGGCAAGGCCCAAGACCCCGCCGGCACAGCCGAGCCCAAAGATCGGCAGCCGCTGTACCGTCGGCATCAGTCGCATCCGTTCGATCAGCAACGCATCGAGGCTCGGGGTCGCGATGCCGGTCGTCGAGACGACGACGATCGCGCCGATCTCCGAGGACGGCATGCCGGCGCGATCGAGGGCGCGGCCGGTCGCGCTTTCCAGCAGGTCAAGCGCCGTCGCGACGTAGCGCTGGTTGCGCTCCGGCCAGCCATGCGGCTCCTCGAACCAGTCGAACGGTACCGATGCGTAGCGCCGCTGTATCCCGCTATTGGCAAAGACAGGCAGCAATCGGTCAAGGTTCGCCGCACCCGCGAACAGGTGCCGCGCCCGTGCGACAACCGCCTCCTGATCGAGCGGATAGGGCGGAACGGCGGTGGCCAGAGCGACCAGACGTGGGAAGCGTTGCATCCGATCCCTCTCCGGGGGCGTTGCGCGTCGCAGGGAAAACGCTACGGGGCCGGTTAATTTCAACCGGGCGACCGACTGTCGTCAATCACGATTTCGCGAGCAATTCGCCAAACACCTGCCAAACACCTGAACGCTCCTCATTGCGAGAATCGTAGCGACGACGCAATCTCACCCCTGAGTTATCGAGGGGCAGCGAATGACCGACACCGCACATAACAGCCTGATCCGCGACCAGTTCACCCGCCAGGCGACGCCGTTCAGCACCGCCGCGCCGATCGCCGATTCCGGCGCGCTGACGATGATCCTCGAGGCCGCTGAGGCCGGCCCCGACGATGCCGTGCTCGACGTCGCCTGCGGCGGCGGCATCGTGGTGTGCGCGTTTGCGCCGCACGTCAAACACGCGACCGGAATCGACATGACCCCGGCGATGCTCGACCGCGCGCGTCATCTCGCCGCCGAGAAAGGCATCGCCAACGTCACTTGGCGCGAGGGCGATGTCGCGCACCTGCCCTACCCCGACGGCTCATTCACGATCGTCGCCACCCGCTTCGCGATGCACCATTTCCCCGATCCGTCAGCCGTGTTCCGCGAGATGGTGCGGGTCTGCGCCCCCGGCGGACGGATCGTCGTGGTCGACACCTATGTCTCGCCCGACTCCGCCAAAGCCGCCGAATTCAACCGGCTCGAAAAGCTGCGCGACCCGTCGCATGCGCGCTCGCTGGCACTCGCGGAACTGACGGCGTTGTTTCGCGGCGCCGGACTGGACGAGCCGCGGACGAGCTTCTACGAGCTGCGCGACGAGGTAAAAAACCTGCTGGCGCGCTCCTTCCCGAACCCCGGCGACGAAGCGAAGATTATCGACCTGTTCACCGCATCGATCGCCGACGACCGCCTCGGCATCCCGGTGCGCCGCGACGGCGGCAGGCTCGAATACGCCTATCCGGTCGCGATCCTCGCCGCCCGACGCGTCGCGCAATCTTCCGTTTCGACAGCGATCGCCCCAGATTAACATCGGGTGGCCGCAGCGAGCGAGGGACACCGATGCCGACGGTTACAAGAGGCGGGCTGTCAAAGCCGCATGACTGGCATTCGAGCGACTATGTCACCGAGTGGATCGCCCAGGATTCCGGGCGCGATCCGGTGCGTCGGCCGCGCCTGCGCGAGATGCTTTCGGCGGCGCCCTTTGCGCGCGAGGCACGGTTCGCGGTGCTCGATGTCGGCGGCGGGTATGGCGCGGTAACCGAGGAGCTGTTGCAGCTCTTCCCGGCGGCCGAGGTCACCCTGCAGGATTATTCGCAGCCGATGCTGGCCGAGGCGCACCGCCGCCTCGCCGCGCACGCCGCTCAGCTGCGCTATGTCGTTTGCGACCTGACGGATCCGGGATGGCCCGCCGCCGTCGGCGGACCGTTCGATCTCGCGGTCTCGGCGATCGTTCTGCACAATCTGCGCGACGACGAAAAGATTTTCGTCTGTTATCGCGCGATCCGCGGTCTGCTGCGGCCGGGCGGCTGGTTCTTGAATTACGACCTGTTCTTCGACGGGGTCGAGGGCCATCTGAGCGCGCTGCGGGCGGCCGGGTTCGCTCCGGTCGAGTGCCGCTGGCAAGAGCCGCCCCGCGCGATCGTCGCCAGCCGGAGCAATGGAGTAACGGCATGAAATTCGGATTGTTCGGCGGCGCCCGCGCGCGCGGCGGCCCGGCGGGCGACAGCGAGGGCTACCACAATTTCATCAAATACGTGGTGGCCGCCGAGGAGCTCGGGTTTTCCAGCGTGTTCCTCGTCGAGCATCATTTCACCGGGTTCGGCCAGGTTTCCGCCTCGCTCAATTTGTTGAGCTACCTCGCCGCGCGGACCGATCGGATCCGACTCGGCACCGCGGTCGTCGTGCTGCCCTGGCACAACCCGGCGCTGGTCGCGGAAGAGGCGGCGACCCTCGATTTGTTGTCGAACGGACGGCTCGATTTCGGCGTCGGCAAGGGCTATCGGCCGTATGAATTCTCCGGCTTCTGCGTGCCGCAGGAAGAGGCGACCGCGCGATTCGACGAGGCGATCGCGGTGATCCGCCAGGCATGGACCAGCAAGGGCCGGTTTTCCTATGACGGGAGATGGTGGCATTACGACAACATCGTCGTCGAGCCGGCGCCGATCCAGCAGCCCCATCCGCCGTTATGGCTGGGCGCCGGCAGCGCCGAATCGATCCGCCGGGCGGCGCGCGAAGGCTACAATCTGCTGCTCGACCAGATCGCCCCGATCGACCTGATCGTCGAGCGGGTGCGCGTCTTTCGCGAGGAGTGCCAGAGCGTCGGCCGACCCTACGACCCGATGATGGTCGGGGTCACGCGCGGGCTACAGATCGTCCACAACGAAGAGGAGCGCAAGAAGGCGATCCTCACCCGCCGCGAGGTGCTGAAGAATATCGGCGATCTGGCGCGCGGTCCGGACGCCCAGCGCTATCACCACATCAAGGACGATCCCGACGCCTTCGAGCTCGACGACGCGCCGCTGCTCGGCACCCCGGAGGAGATCATCGCGCGGCTCAAGCGGCTCGAAGCCGGCGGCGTCCAAAACGTCCTGTTCGCCGCACCCGGCGCCGCGATCGCCGGCCTGCGCACCTTCGCCGAGGAGGTCATGCCGGCCTTCGAAGCGAGCCCGATGGTGCTCGCCCAGGTCTGACATCCCCCATCAATCAATCCGCCGCATCCGCTTCAGCTCGACAGTCTCCTTGGTGTCGTCGGCGTCGTACTTGATCGGGCATTTGGCGCCGGCGCCCGCGTTTCCGGTAACCTTCGAGGGGTACCAGCCGCCATCCTTGAACGCGACCAGCACCTTGTCGCCGCTGCTGCATTTCGCGACCGGTTTGCCCGGGCCGTCGATCGACCAGGCGCGGGCTTCGTCGAGCGCAAAGGTGATATCGTCGTCGGTGCCGCCATCGATCCGGGCGATGCATCGATCGCCCGACTTGGAGGCTTCGCGCGCCGTGACCGACCACCACGCATCCTCGTGCATCACGAAAAAGCGCGCTCCTGGGGCGCAGCCGCCCTTCCCTCCGGATTTCCCGCTGGCGCTCGCTGAAGCCGACGTGTCCGGCTTCGCGGCCGGCGCCTGCGGTTTTGTGCCGGCATAGGAGACCACCAGCCCCAGTGCCTTGATTGCCTCGTCCGGGGTCGTCATGCCGGAGATCGCGGCGGCGGAGGTCTTTTCCGGCGGGTTGAGGGTTACGCGCAACGGCCCTTTCGGCTGCTGGTAATCGTCGAGATAGGAGCCCAGCGCGTCGAGCGCGGCGAGCGTCGCCGTTCCCTGTCCGGCGCGCAGGCCGGCGAGCACCGCCTTGCTCATCACGATCAGCGCCACCGGCTCGATTCCCTGCATCTTGGCGGCGGCCGGCAGCACCTTGCTCAACAGCGAGCGGTCCTCGAACAGGAAGGTCGCGGTGCGCAGGCTGGCGTCGTTCATCGCCGTGTCGGGCTTGTCGATCGCATCGGCGCTGACCCCATCGAGCACCATCGACAGCTCGATGCGGGCAAGCCCGTTGAGGTCGAGTTCGAGCCGGTTGAGCGTCATCGTCTTGCGGTCCGGGTCGAGCCGGTAATCGAGCTGGAAATCGGCGGTGATCTTGTCGATGCCGGCAAGCTCGGCGAGGTCGATGCCCTCGGCCGGTTTCGCCCCGATGACGATGCCCTCGACCCGCACGCGCGCGAAATTGGGCGGCGCTTTCTTGTCGACCGCGGCGAAGTCGAAATCCTCGACGGCGATCCGCTTGATCTCGACCGGCTCGGCCTTGGCGCCCGGGGTCTTGTCGGGCGGCGGCGTCACCACCACCCCTTCGAGCACAAAACCGTTATCGCCGAGCGCCTTCGCGCTTTTGTAGGTCAGCGTCCCGGCCGGCGCCTGCTTCATCGCCTGCTCGAAACGGCTGAGCCCATCGGCGCCAGCGGGCTGTGCCACGGGCAATGCCAGCCCGCTCAGAAGCAATATGATGGCCGCGACGCGGCCGAGGCTGCGCGCCCTCGA
>Ga0137391_10001414_pt1 | contig 17412 bp, 19 predicted proteins | sample 15con2h24BmetaG_FD_101399 | JGI IMG/M metagenome (GOLD analysis project Ga0137391, IMG submission 101399) | Vadose zone soil microbial communities from Angelo Coast Range Reserve, California, USA - 15con2h2.4B metaG | ecosystem: Environmental > Terrestrial > Soil > Vadose zone > Saprolite...
CGGCGGAGGTCCGAAAAAGCCGATCGTGTGAACATTTCGTGTCGGTTGCGCCTTGACGCCGAGCGGTGCAAGAACGAGGCTGAGAGCGAGAACGACCGCGAGCCCGATCAACCGCATGGGCACCTCGATTGGGGACGGCTGCCGGGAGTCTAGCCGAACGCCACGATGCGCACCAGCGCCCCGGCCGAGGGCATCGGGGCGCTGTGGTACTACTGTGCGTCAGTGTGGGACCACGCGGCGAGTGCTAGGGTTCCCTCGAAGTGGATGCTGAGGTCAGGCATGGTGTACTCGGGGGATTGCGCAGGGCCCCCCAAGCCCCCTGACGCTCGGAAGCGCCCCGGGGAACCCGTGGCGCTCCTCGGTTTCCCTATCGGCTCCTAGCCGCCGACCTGCACGCCCGCGAGCCGTTCGAGCACCTGGATGATGGCGGTCCCGTCCTGCTTGCCCAGGCCGGCCGCCCGCGCCATCTGGTAGACTTGCTGGCTCACGTTGGCCAGCAACAGCGGCACACCGAGCTGTTTGGCAAATCCCGTTTCGAGCTCCTGGTCCTTGTACGAGATGTCCACGGTTCCGGTCGGCGAGAAGTCGCGCGCCAGGATCCGCGGCACCCGCCGCTCGAACGCGGAGCTGGTCCCGGTGCTGACCCGCACGACCTCGTATATCGTGCGCGGGTCGAGTCCGGCCTTGACACCCATCACGAGCGCCTCGGCCATCGCGACCGTGTTCACCTGGACCAGCATATTGTTGACGAGCTTCATCGCCAGGCCCTGCCCGAGCCCACCCACGTGGAAGAGCTTCGTCCCCATGGCCTTGAAGAGATCGCGGCATACCTCGAACGTCGCCGCCGCCCCGCCGGCGATGATCGAGAGCTCGCCGGTCGCCGCGCGTTCCGTACCGCCGCTCACGGGCGCGTCGAGTATCGCCACCTCGCGAGTCGCCAGCGTGTCGGCCAGCCGCCGAACGACGAACGGGTCGATCGTGCTCATGCAGATCACGATGTGTCCGGGCGCGGCGCCGTGGATGACCCCGCGTTCGCCGGCGATGACCGCTTCCGCCTGGGCGGTGGTCTCCACCATGCAAATGGTGCGGTCGGCCGAGGCGGCCACCCGCTCGGCCGAGTCGGCGACTGCCGCGCCCCGCGCACGGAGCGGCTCGACCTTCGCCGGATCGATGTCGTGCACGACCAGTGGAAAGCCGTGCTTGACGAGATTGAGCGCCATTGGCCGCCCCATGTTGCCGAGTCCGATGAATCCAACCGCCAGGGCCATCACGTCCCCCTTTCGTACGACTGTCTCGGCGGACGGGCGGCTCGATGCCCGCCGGCCTTCGTTTGCCTACCAGCTGCCTGAGAAGATCCGCTGCTTGAGCCGTCGCGGGACCCAGGCGGCGAGGACTCGCGCGGAGCGCGCGATGCGCTCCAGCGACTCCGGGCTGCCGGGCCAGTACTTGAGCACGACCCCCCGGTCCACGAAGTTCAGCATCCCGTCGACGATGATCGCCGCGATGAGGAGGTCGTCCAGGTAACCGAGCACGGGAATGAAGTCGGGGATCAGGTCCACCGGGGAGACCAGGTACAGGACCGCGGCGGCCAGCGCGATCTTCGCCGCCCTGGGCAGAACGGGGTCGACGGCGAGGCCGGTGATGGTTCGGACGATGGCGGGTAACGCGTGCAGCAGCGCTCTCACTCCAGGCTCTCCGCCACCAACTCGCTCACGTCCTTCACGGCGAGCGTCTCCTCGGCCCCCCTCACTTTCCGACCGAGATCGATCATGGCGAGACAGAAGGGACAGCCCGTGCCCACTATGTCCACCTTGGCCTCGAGCACCTCCTCGATGCGGATCAGGTTCACCCGCGTCTGCGCTTTCACCTCCATCCACATGTGACCGCCGCCCCCGCCGCAGCAGAGTCCGCGCTCGCGGCTGCGCGGCAGCTCCACGAGCCGGAGCCCGGGAACGGCCTTCGCCAGGTTTCGCGGCGCTTCGGTGATGCCGTTATAGCGCCCGAGGTAGCAGGAGTCGTGAAACGCGATCGACGCGTCGAGCGGCTTCGTCGGCTTGATCCGTCCGGCGGCGATCAGCTCCTCGATGACCTGCGAGTGGTGGAGCACCTGGTAGCTCCCGCCGAACTGGGGGAACTCGTTCTTGATCGTGTTGAAGCAGTGTGGACAGTGGGTGATGACTTTGCGGAAGCGGTACTGTTTGATCGCTTCGATGTTCTCCTGCTGGACGGTCTGGTACAGATACTCCTCGCCGAGACGGCGGCCGACCTCGGCGTGACACCGCTCCTCCGGCATCACGCCGAAGCTCACGCCGGCCGCCTTGAGGATCTTCACCACCGCGCGGGCGATCGCCTGGTTACGCTTGTCGTACGAGGCCGAGCAGCCGACCCAGTAGAGGTACTCGACCTCGCGATCGGCCTTCATGAGGGGAACGTCGAGGCCCTGCGCCCACGCGAGGCGCTCGCCGGCCGGCAGCCCCCAGGGGTTCCCGGCCCGCTGGATGTTCTGGAGCGATTGGGGCGCCGTCGAGGGCAAGGCCCCCTCGGAGAGCGCCAGATAGCGCCGGAGGTCGATGATCGTGTCGACGATGTCGATGAACGCCGGACACTCCTGCACGCACGCCATGCAGGTCGTGCACGCCCACAGCTCGTCCGCCTTGATCAGCTCGCCGTGGATCGGGCCCGGCAACTCGCCGTGCATGTGCCGCTTGAGCTTCCCGATGATCTGCTTGGGTGAGAGCGCCGTGCCCGACAGGTACGCCGGGCAGGCCGCCTGGCAGCGGCCGCACTCGACGCACGCGTCGAAGTCGAGCCGTCGCTTCCACGAGAACTCCTCGAGCTTCGAGATGCCGAGGGTCTCGGCTTCCTCGATGTTGTCGATCTTCCGGATCGCGCCGCGCGGTCCGAGTTTCGAAAAGAAGATGTTGAGGGGCGTCGTGAGGAGATGGACGAAATAGGAGTACGGAATGATCGCGATGAAGAGCAGGGCGATCGCCGCGTGGAAGACCCACGTCGCGACGTGGAGCCCTCGCAGCGCCTCGGGGGTCAGGCCGAGCCCTACGAACCCACGACCGAGCGCGTACCCGACCGGCGACCATGGTCCCCACCACGGCTCGACCACCGCGAGCCGGCACGCCTCCATCACGAACCCCGTCACGTTGATGACGAACAGCAGGGTGAGCGCCCACGCAAAGCGCGCGGTCGCATCGACGCTGGCCGGGCGGCTGACGAACCGGCGCCAGACTGCCATGCCCAGGCCGACCACGAAAAAGAGGCCGAAGAGGTCAAGCACCGTCTCGTAGAGAAGATAAAACCGGCCCTTCAGGAGCTTGTACCCGAAGAGCGGCAGGGTGACGTCCCAGTCGATCGTGGCGAGCACGGTCCCCATGAACAGGGCGAGGAAACCCCAGAACATGATCGCGTGCATGACCCCCGGATACGCCTGCGCGAGCGTGCGCACCTGGCCGAGCGCGTGCGCGACGACGAGCCCGATGCGCTCGGAGATCCGGTCGAGTCGGTCCTCAGGTACGCCCCGCCGCCAGAGGCTCACCCGCTGCCACATTCCGTACGCGAAGATCACGATCGCCAGCGCGCCGCCGATGTAGAGCGCGACCTGAGCCCAGCCCGGGACGTTCCAGAACGTATCGCGGAACGGAACGGACGATGTCATGAGGGCAACCTTAGCACAGGGCGGATTGCCGCCGGGGAGGGCGCCGACACGGCGCCCTCCCGCGACTCATCGGACGGTGACGAACGTCAGCGCGGCTGCAACTGTTGCGGAGGCGCCGGCGGCTGCTGCTGGGGCGGCGGGACGCGGAACGGGGTGTGGCAAGTCCCGCACGCCTGCCGTCCAAACTCCTTCGCGACGGCTTCGGTGGCCGCCTGGTCCTTGCTCCGCGCCGCGTCGCGGAGCTTCTCGGCTTGCAGCCCGTAGTTTTTGACAGCGGCCTCGAACTCGGGCCACTTCTGCCAGATCTCCGGCTTCGCCTTTGACTTTTCGGTCAGCGAGCCTTCGGGGAAGAGGGCAACGATCTGCGTCGCGATGAGCGTCATCGTCTCGGCGTTCACCGCGACCGCCTCGGCGTTGCCGGCCTTCAGCTTGGCCTGCGCGTCCGCCCAACTCGCGCCGTTGAGCTTCATGAGCCGCTGTCGGTCGGCGACGGGATCGCCGCTCCAGATCTTGGTCGTGGACTGTCCCGTCGCGGAGCTGGCGAGCGCAAACGCAACGAGGCCACCAAGAACAACACCCGTCTTCACGTGTCTGACCTTCATCTTGCCTCCTTTTGGGTTAGGAACGCGGCGCCGCGGGTTGCGGCTGCGGCGGCGGGACGCGGAAGGGCGTGTGGCACGTTCCACAGGCGTCACGACCGAACGTCCCGACCGTCGCCGTCACGGCCGCGGCGTCCTTCGCGAGCGCCTGATCGCGTAGGGTGCCGGCGCGGTTTTCGAGGTTCTTCGCGGCGGCCTGGAACTCCGGCCATTTCTGCCAGATGTCGGGCTTCGCCTTCGATTTGTCGGTGAGCGAGCCCTCGGGGAACAGGAGCGTGATCCGCTGAGCGTGGAGCGCGAGCGCCTCGGCGTTCACCGCGACACCCTCCGCGTTGCCCGCTTTGACCTTGTTCTGGATCTCCGCCCAGTTGGCGCCGTTGTTCTTCATCAGCCGCTGGCGGTCCGCGACGGGATCGCCGGACCCCATGGTGGCCGTCTTGCCGGTCGCGCAGCCGACGAGGGCCAGCGCGACGAGGCTCCCGAGGATGACACCGGTCCTCACGCGTCGGAGCTCCATCTCGTTTCCTCCTTCAGGAGATTTCATCCGGTTGCTGAAGGGCACTGCGCTCATTTGCCGATCTTGTTCTTGACCGCCGGAATCGTCTTGAGGTACCGGGCGATCGCGAGCCGGTCGGCCTTGGTCAGGTCCTTGTACCCGGCCAGCGTCCCCTCGATCATCTCGCCCATGAGCCCTCCGGCGACGTCGCCGTCGGGCTTGTTACCCGTACCGAGATAGTCGGCGATCTCCTCCTCGGACCACGCCAGGCCCGTCGCCTTGTCGGGCGTGATGTTGGGAACTTCGGAGTCCTCGGGACCTTTGGGATTCCCCGCCAGGAAGCGTGAGTTATCGGTCGCCATCGTCATGGTCCGCGGCGTATGGCACTCGCCGCAGTGACCGACGGCGCGGACCAGATACTCGCCGCGCGCCGGGCCGGAGGTCGGTACCGCCGTCGGCGGCGTCTCCCGCGGCGCGAACGCCGCGAGCCAGGCCGGCAGGAACACGCTCTCGAACATCGGCACGGTGATCTTCTTCGGCTGATTGGCCCGTTTCACCGCCGGCAAGGTGCGCAGAAACGCGACGAGCGGCTTGAGATCCTCCGCCCCCATCCCGTTGAATACCGTGTACGGGTGCACCGGGACCAGGCGTTCGCCGTTCGACCGGCGACCCAGACGGATCGCGGTGATGATCTGTTCGTCGGTCCAGCTGCCGATGCCGGTCTCGCGGTCGGGCGTGATGTTGGACGAGTACACGGTCCCGAACGGCCCGTCGTATTTCCGCCCGCCCGCATTGACGGGCTCCTTGGGGACGGTGTGGCAACCGCAGCCCCCGGTCGCCCCGAAGACGTACTTGCCCCGCGCGATCTCGGCGGCGGAGGTGGTTTGCGCGGCCGCGGACTTGGAGAGCAAAGCCGGGCTCAGGAGCAGAAGAGCGAGAACCAGACACCTGGCCTGGCTTCCCAAGGCAATGTCTACTGGCGAACGAAGGTCAAGTCGGTCTCCAGCTGAATATCGTTCGAGACCTTGAAGATGAGCACCTGCGGCACCTGCATGCCGTGGTCGGTGAAGGTCGTCGCGAGCCGGGCTCGCACCTTGATATTGTCCGCTGTGAAACCGAATCGCTTCTGGTTCTCGACCTGCTCGGGTGTGAGCTTGATCCAGGTGACGGTGGCGTCGGCGAGCCGCTCGACCGGCTTCTGCTTCACCGTCAGGATGCCTCGCACCTTGGCCGGGATCGCCTTCCCGGGCTCGAGTGGCCCGGCGATCTCGACGCCCTTCATTTCGAAAGTGACCCACCGGTTGGCCTCGACCTCGGTATCGAGGAAGTTCTTGCCGCGCATGTCGGCGTCCCGCTTGTCGACACCCGTCCGAACCAGGTTCATGTCGACCTTGACCGTTCCAGAGGCGGCTTGAGGGCGGGCCGGATCGACGGTCAACGTGCCGGCAACGCCTTCGGCCGCGGTGTTGCCGACGAAAGTCTCGAGTAGCGCGTCGCTCTTGAACGTGGCCCGAGAATAGTTCGGGAGGAGCTTGAGCGCCATGGTCTCGGCGAGCACGGGGCCGGACGAGGTGGCGACGACGACCACGAGTGTCGCGAGCGCAGTCATCCCGCGGGTCACGATGAATCTCCTCTCCGGAGTCTTGGTAGTGGCCGAACGCCGCCTCAATACCACGAACGGGTGAGGCTAGACACGGGTTCCCGGCTGAGCCGTCTGGAGCTCCGCCTCCATGACGAGCGCGTCCTCGCCGGTGTCGTAGTAATACCCGCGCCGGCGACCGACGACACGGAACCCAAAGGATTCATAGAGCGTTCGAGCCTCGGTGTTGCTCGGGCGCACTTCGAGGACTACGAGCCTGATCCGTCGCTGTCGCGCCTCGTCCATGATGCCCCCGAGCAGCGTCCGCCCGAGGCCCCGGCGGCGGCAGTCGGGACGGACCGCGATGTTGGTGATGTGGACCTCGTCGGCGACCTCCCAGAGACAGAGGTAGCCGACCACCCGGGCGTCCTCGCGCATCGCCCAGCAGCGGGCGACCCGGTTCTGCTGCATCTCGTAGAGGAAGGCGCCCCGCGACCAGGCCATCGAGAACGACGCGCGCTCGATCCCGAGGACCTCGTCGAGGTCTTCGGGGCGCATGAGGTCAACGGAGAGCGGCACCGCGGCGCTTCAGCTCGGCCTCGGAGGGCCGGAGATAGATCGGCAGGAGATCGGCCGGCGCGACCGTATCGCCGATCGCGAGGCGCGAGTATCCCAGAGCACCTACGGACGCCGGAGAGGGTCCCCGCCGCGGTGGTCGGATCCGCCGCGCATACGGCGAATGGATCTGGTCCGCGGCGTCGCCGAGCACGATCACCGGCTCGTCCAGGCGTCGGGCGAGATCGGCGGGCGCGATCGCCAGGTACTCCCACACTCGATGCATGCCGGCACCATCCCACCGATAGAGCGACGCGTAGACCTCGCGCTTGCGGGCGTCGAGGACCGGGCACACGGGCAACGCGGCGAACGGCAGAAGGGCCGCCATCGCGTCGAGCGTCGGCACCGCCACGATCGGGATGGAGAGGGCGAGGGCCAGCCCCTTGACAGTGCTGAGGCCGATCCGAAGGCCCGTGAACGAGCCCGGCCCCACGGAGACCGCGAGACCCTCGAGGTCACGGACTGTCCAGCCCGCGTCGGTCAAGAGCCGATCGATGGCGACCATCAGGCGCTCGGAGTGCGTTGCGCTGACGTCGAGCGCGTACTCACCGACGACGAGCTCGCCGTCGAGGAGCGCGGCGCCGCCGGCCAGCGTCGAAGTCTCCACGGCGAGCACACGCATGCGGCGAGTTTAGCACGCGATGAAAGCGCCGCATGGCGGCGCTCCACCGCGTGCGATAATGCCCCGAGGAGGGCCCGGATGAGCGCAGGCGCCAGGAAGGACCCCGCCGCCGTCGAGACCGAAGTCAGGGAGAAGATTCACCTCGAGATCCTCAAGCGCACGGGCGCCTATCACGCCAACGACCACATCCTGCTGCCCTCGGGCCAGCACACCTCGGAATATATCGAAAAGACGCTGGTCACCACGGAACCCTCGTTCACGGAAGGCCTCGGCGCGGTGATCGCCAAGCACTTCGCCCAGTGGCCAGTCGACATGGTCCTGTCGACGGGCCCCGGCGCGCTGATCCTGTCGCATTGCGTGGCGCGCGCCCATCCCTCGCGGCCCATCGTCGTCTACGGCGCCAAGGGGCTATCGGGGGGCAAACGACGCGTCTCCCTCCCCGTCGAGTTCCAGCGCCTGACCCGGCCCGGCACCAAGGTCCTCCTGGTCGAGGATCTGGTCAGCACCGGCTCCACGCTGAACTTGCTCATCAATCTCGTGGAGCAACTCGGCGCGCTCGTGGTTGGTATCGGCTGCCTCTGGCGCCGGACGTCGGTCGATCTCGACAACCGGCCCGTCTTCAGCCTCGTAAGCCGCGACTTCCCGACCTACGATCCGGACACCTGTCCGTTTTGCAAGAAAGGCGTGCCGCTGAACGAGGAATTTGTGCGCCGCCGCCACGCCCGCCGGCCCTCATCGGTCCAAGAGCCCAAAGAAGCCTAGCGCGCGGGCCGGGTGGGAGGGGGCGGGCAGCGTCCTCCTCGACCACGCTAGCAGTCAAGCTCGTCAGGACTGTCCCGTCGGTCGGAGTGCGGACAGCCCTGAAAACACGGGTCGAGGAGGACGCCGCCCGCCCCCTCCCACCCGGCCCGCTACACCGCTTCCCAGAGACCTTCCTGGACGCCGGCGGTCTTGTAGGCGTCGCGGATGCGATCGAGGTTCTTGGTGAAGAGGAGCCCGATCTTCGCGAAGGGCTCGAAGACCGGTCCCTGGCCGTCGAGCAGCGGGAAGCTCACCCGGGGCAGCTTCTCCCACCGGCTCTGGAGCAGGGTGTTCACGGCTGCAAGGTTCGCGTAGAACTCCTCACGCTCCTTGACGGCGCGCTTGACGATCGGCGTGATCAGACAGTCGACCGTCTCCCGCGCGCGCGCCGCGCCCTCGGCCGCCGCCTCGGCGAGCGGGACGACGGTCACGCCGAGCTCGCCGAGGAAGCGCTGGAGCAGGCGGCCCACCGCGTCCTGGAGCAGGATCGCCGGCAGTCCCACCCGCTGCAGCGCGCCATGCCCGAGCTCCTTCGCGTCCGAGTACAGCTGGGCCTTGAGCCACTCGACGTGCTGGCGATTCTCGGCGTCCTTCCACCAGTCGCGAATCATCCGCTTGCCAAAGTAACGGATGGCGGCGTAGTACTTGTCCCCCTTGAAGGCCTTCTTGGCGATCCCACGCCAGGAGTAGAACTTCGCCATCGCGTTGATCGCCCCTATCTGCAGCTCGTAGGGGCTCATCCGGCGAGGCTGGTGGACGGCGTGGTGGCCGTCGTAGAACTGCCAGTTCTTGCTGATGACGTACTTCTCACCGCGATCGTAGAGCTGGTCCCAATCCGGCGAGCCGGGGATCGGCGTGAGGATCATGAACTGGATGGAGTCGATGTCGTTCTTCAGGGCGAACTCGGCGGTGGCGTCGATCGTCTCGACGTCGTCCTCGTCCGAGCCCACCACGAACATGCCGTGGATGCGGATCTTGTGGGCGTGGAAGCGCTCGATCGACCGCTCGATCTTGGCGAGATCTTGCTTCTTCTGGAAGAGCTTGAGCGTCCGCGGGTTGATGGACTCGAACCCGACGTAGACGTTGAAGCAGCGGGAGTCACGCATGAGCCGGAGGAGCTCCGGATCGTCGACGGTCTCCGTCCGCACCTGCGCACCCCAGTCGGGCGTCAGGTCGCGCTCGATCATTCCGCGCAGCAGCTCTTTGCAGCGCTTCTTGTTCGCGGTGAAGATGTCGTCGGCGAAGAACGTGTACATGTTGCCCCGGTGGAGCTCGAGCTCCTGCAGCACGCGCTCGACCGAGTGCGTGCGGAAGGCGTGGCCGTACATGCCGGGCACCGAGCAGAAGGTGCACGAGAAGGGGCAGCCGCGCGAGGTGGCGACCGAGATGACGCCGCCTGGTTTCCAGCCCGTGATGAGCCGGTAGTCCGGAATCGGATTGACGTCGAGGTTCGGGATCTTCGGGCGCTCCGGGAGGTGGACCGGGCGGCCGTCCGCGAGGTACGAGAGGTTCTTGATCTGCTCGAACCCGTATCCCGCCTGGATCGCATCGACCAGTTCCTGGAACGCAAACTCTCCCTCGCCGCGAACCACGAAGTCCGCGTGCTCGAGCCCCTCCTCGGGGAGGAAGCTCACGTGCGTGCCTCCGAGCACGGCGATCGCCCCCGCCTCCCTCACCTTGTCCGCGAGCCGGTACGACTGGGGTGCGGTCGACGTGATCGCCGAGATCGCGACGAGGTCAGCCGAGAGGACCTCGTTCATGTCGACATCGTGGATGTCCTCGATGTAGACGCGGACGTCGTAGCCCTTGGTGCGCATGATCGTCGCCAGGAGCACGGAGCCGAGACGCGGGATGCACACCCGGCTGTAAATGTGCAGATGGGTCGATTTCGGCTCGACGAACACAAGCTTCTTAAGCGTGCGTCTCATCGGCGGAGGTCTCCTCGGGAGTAGGTGTTTGGTGAAGGGTTGCGCTTCGATCTTGCGCTCACGCTACATCGGGGCCGCTAGCAAAGTCAATCCAGCGTTCACCCTAGATCTGGGGAGCGGAAGCCTCGGCGACCCCTATATATGGGATTTTGCTCTTGACAGATTTTGGCCTCCTCACTAGCATGCCGATCAGAGGTACCTCGAGCACGCCGACGGAGGGAGGTGACGCGGTGGCGAAGAAGAAGGCGACCAAGAAGAAGAAGAAGTAAAGTCCACGCGGCACTCGGCCCTGTCTGAACATGAGGGGGAGATCCCCGACAGCCTCGGATCTCCTCTCAGCGACAGGGCCGTGCTGTCTGTGTACATGAGGGGGGCGACCCCCCTCATACTCCCCCGGCTGACTCCCTCCCCCGGCTGACTCCCCCGGTCGATTGCGCTCCGGGGGGCAGGCGTCGGGGTTATTTCGTTTTGGCGAGGGGGCGGGGCTTGGCGGGCAGGGCCTTCGTCTTGTCGTCCTTCTGGAGTCCCTTCACCTCTTCGACGAATTGGCCGATGTCCTTGAACTGCCGGTACACCGAGGCGAATCGCACATAGGCGACTGGATCGAGCCTTTGCAGATGCTCCATGACCACCCGGCCCAACTCCTCGGCGCTGACCTCTTTCTCGGCCCGCTCGTGAAGCTGGGCCTCGATGTCGACGACGACGTCGTCGACGGCCTGTACCCCCACTGACCGCTTCTCGCACGCCTTGAGGATCGAGCCACGGAGCTTCTGCCGATCGAAGGGCTCGCGACGCCCATCACGCTTCACCACGTGGGGCAGCACGTCCTCGATGTACTCGTAGGTCGTGTACCGGCGGTGACACTTGAGACACTCGCGCCGGCGCCGGATGAACTCGCCCTCCCGGCCCACCCGCGAGTCGACGACCCGATCCTCCGTGTGACCGCAAAACGGGCATTTCATCGGGCCTCTCCTCCTGTCACGCCGGTCCGATCCTTAGGTTCTGTCAGTGGGTTCTCTCTGGATAGAGCGGAAAGCGGCTCGTCAACTCCTGCACCTCACCCCGTACCGCTGTCTCCACCGAGGACGATCCGAGATTGGACAGCACGCGGTCGGTGAGGCGCGCGATCTCGCTCATCTCGGCCTCCCGCATGCCTCGCGAGGTGACGGCCGGCGTGCCGATACGGACGCCGCTCGTCACCATGGGGCTGCGCGTCTCGAACGGCACCGTGTTCTTGTTCACGGTGATCCACGCCCGGTCGAGCGCTTCCTGGGCGTCCTTGCCGGTGATGTTCCGGCTCGTGAGGTCCACCAGCATGAGGTGGGTGTCGGTGCCACCCGTCACGAGTCGGTAGCCGCGCCCGACCAGCGCCGCCGCGAGCGCCGCAGCGTTCTTCACGATCTGCATCTGGTACTCGCGCCATGCCGGCGTCAAGGCCTCGCGAAACGCGACGGCCTTTCCGGCGATCACGTGCATCAGCGGACCGCCCTGAACTCCAGGCATGACGGTCTTGTCGAGCGCCTGCGCATGCTCCGACTGGCACATGACCATCCCGCCCCGTGGGCCGCGGAGCGTCTTGTGAGTCGTCGTCGTGACGAAGTCGGCAACGCCCATCGGCGACGGGTGAAGCCCCGCCGCGACCAGACCCGCTGGGTGGGCGATGTCGGCCATGAGGGCAGCGCCGACCTCGCGCGCGATATCCCGGAACGGCGCGAAGTCGATCGCCCGCGGGAAGGCGGAGCCGCCGGCGATGATCAGCTTCGGTCGGTGCTGGCGCGCCAGGTCGCGCACCTGGTCCAAGTCGATCCGCTCCGTGTCCTTGCGTACGCCGTAGGCCACGATCGAGTAGAGCTTGCCGGAGTAGTTCACGGGGCTCCCGGCCGTCAGGTGTCCGCCGTGCGAGAGGTTGGGCCCGAGCACGGTGTCGCCAGGCTTCAGGAGCGTGAAGTAGACCGCCATATTGGCCTGGGCGCCCGAGTGGGGCTGCACGTTGACGTGCTCCGCGCCGAATAGCTCCTTGGCGCGAGCGACGGCGAGATCCTCGACGACGTCGACGATCTCGCAGCCGCCATAGTAGCGGCGTCCGGGGTACCCCTCGGCGTACTTGTTGGTCAGCACCGACCCCACCGCCTCGAGCACCGCTTCGGACACGAAGTTCTCGGAGGCGATCAGCTCGAGGTTCCGGTGCTGCCGCTGCGCCTCCTCGCGCAGCGCCTTCGCGATCTCGGGATCGGCGTCAGCGAGCCTGAGCATCGGGAGTCTCCTGGCCTCGCCCGCGATCGAGCGCGACGATCTTGTCCACCCGTCCGGCATGCCGGCCGCCCGCGAACGTCGCCGCCAGCCACGTCTCGAGAATCTCGATCGCGGCATCGCGTCCGGTGATCCGCGCCCCCAGCGCCAGGATGTTCGCGTCGTTGTGCTCGCGGCTCATCCGCGCGGTGTAGGCGTCGCTGCAGGCCGCGGCACGGATACCGGGCAGCTTGTTCGCCGCGATCGCCATGCCAATTCCGGTTCCACACACGAGGACGCCGCAGTCTGACTTGCCGGCGGTCACCGCGCTCCCCACGGCGGCCGCGTAGTCAGGGTAGTCGACGGCATCGGCCGACTGCGTTCCGAGATCGACGACATCGTAGCCGCGGGTGATCAGCCAGGCCTTCAGGTCCTCCTTCAATGGAAACCCGGCGTGATCGGCCCCCAGGCCAACGACAGTCATATAGGCACCATATCGGTTGTGGCTCCGGCGTGTCAAGCCACCAACATAGTGGGGGTTGCCCGTCCACGGCTTCGGGCGAGGCCGCGCCGCAGTCGCCCGATACGAGCTTCAGAGCTCGATCTGCTGGAGGGCGGCGGTCATTCGGACCCCGGCTCGGTGGGAGCTCCCGCCGGGAACTCGAACGCCTCGACCGAAGCGCCGTCACATCCCGACGCGACGAGCCGCGGGATCTCGAGGCGCGCCTCGGCCGCGCCGACCTCATGCTCCGACATCCGCGTCGCCGGGTGTTTCGGGACGAACAGCGTGCAGCAGTCGGCATCCGGCTCGACCGAGATCTCGAACGTCCCGAGCCGGCGCGCCTCCTCGGTGATCTCCAGCTTGTCCATGCCGATCAGGGGCCTCAGAATCGGCATCCCGGCGGCCTCGTCGATCCGCGCGATGTTCGAGAGGGTCTGTGACGCTACCTGTCCGAGACTCTCCCCCGTCGTCAACGCCGCCGCCCCATGCTTTCGGGCCAGCGCCTCGGCGATCCGTACCATGAGCCGGCGGTAGACGACGACTCGGGCTGGAGGCGGGACGGTGAGCACGACCTCGCGCTGGATCTCGCCGAAGGGCACCAGGACGAGCTTCGAGTCGTACTGCCACTGGGTCAACAACCCGGCCAGGGCGCGGGCCTTGGCCTGAGAGGTCGGCGGTAGGTACGGCACACTGTGGAAGTGCACGAAGACAACGCGGCAGCCGCGCTTCATCATCCGCCAGGCCGCGACCGGGGAGTCGATCCCGCCTGAGAGCAGTGTCGCCACCGTACCGCTCGCGCCCACGGGCAGTCCTCCCGGGCCGGCGACGGGGTCGACGTACACGAAGGTCTCGGCGGGCATCACCTCGACGTGGATCTCGAGCTCCGGGTGGCGCAGGTCGACGCGCGAGGCGACGCGCTCGAGGACGAACGCGCCGAGCTCGCGGTTCAGCTCCACGCTCGTCATCGGGTACGTCTTGAACGCCCGGCGAGCGGTGATCCGGAACGAGGCGAAGCTCCGTTCCTCGATCAGCCTCGCGATGACCGCCTTCATCGCGTCGACGGTCGAGACGACACGATAGGCGAGCGCAACGCTCGCCACCCCGCACACGCGACGCACCCGATCACGGACCGCCGCGGGATCGGGGTGATCCTCGAGGTCGAGCAGCAAACGACCCGAGACCTGCCGCGGCTTCACCGGCCCCAGATCCGACGTTGCGCGCTGGAGATTTCGTGCGAGATGGCGCAGGAAGAGCGGCCGGTTACCCCGCTTGAGGCCGAGCTCGTGGTAGTGCACGAGCCCGATGGGTCGCAGCCTGGCCATGTCAGCGGAGCTTGGCGACGAGGGCGCGGGCGCGCTCGAGCTCGTCCGGGGTATTCACGTTCATGAAGGCGACCGCCGGGTCACGGAACCGAGCCACATCGGTCTCGGGGATCTCGACGACACGCACACGGTCGAAGAACCCCACGATCCTGAGCTGCCCGGCCAGCAGCCGTTCCTCGATGTGCGGAAGGCACGCCTTCCCGTACGCGGCGTGCATGGTCTCGAGCTGGCTGCCGACGCGCGGAATGACGACGTCGCCCTGGCCGGCGCGCGCGACGACCAGCCTGACGACTTCGGGGTGAAGGAACGGCATGTCGCAAGCGACCGTGAATGCCACGTCGCCCGCGGCAGCCTTGAGGCCCGAGTAGATCCCGCCGAGCGAGCCGTGGTCCGGATAGACGTCGGCGACCGTGGGCAGCCCGAGAAAGGTGTAGAGCTCCGGGGTGCCGGTCACGATCAGGACGTCGTCGACCACAGCCGCGAGCGCCGCGACGACGCGCTCGACGATGCACCGGCCACCCAGCTCGATCAGGGCTTTCGGGCGGCCACCCATTCGCACGCTTTTGCCGCCGGCCTGGATGACGCCGGTGACTCTCATTCTATGTGCCAGCGATTGGCAGTCGGACGGCACCTTGCCGGATGACCCTCGGCGGGTCCACGGTCACGTCGAGGACCGTCGAAGGCTCGCCGCCCGCCGTCGGTCCGCCATCCAGGATGAGGTCGATCTTGTCCGCGAAATAGGCGAGCACGCCCTCGGCCGTCGTCGGTGGCTCGAGGCCGCTCGGGTTCGCACTCGGAGCTGTCACCGGCTCGCCGAGCGACTCCACCAGACCCCGCGCGACCGGGTGGGACGAGACGCGGAGCCCGAGAGTCCCCGTCCCCGCCGTCACGTCTGCAGGTACATTGGCGTGCGCGGAGAGCACGAGAGTGAGGGCGCCGGGCCAGCAGCGCGCCATCAGGGCCAGCGCTGAGTTGCTCACGTGTGCCACGGACTCGGCCATCGCCACCGAGTCGACAAGGACGAGGAGCGGCTTCGACTCGGGCCTCCCCTTCAACTCGAAGATTCGCCTGACGGACACGGGATCGAGTGCCGCCGCGGCAAGACCGTAGAAGGTCTCCGTCGGGAACGCCACCACCCCGCCCCCCCGGAGGACGTCCGCCGCAGCTCGAAGACCGGCCGGAGTGGGCGCAACGGGGTCGACCGCGATGATGCGCGGGCGTCCGACGTGCCTCACGTCCCCGACTTCGGCGGCTCGCCCGACTTCATCTGCGCCGCCACGCGACGCGCGCCCTCGTCCACCTCGTCTGCGAGCCGTCTCCGATAGGCGGCAAGGCGGGCCGCCAGCGCCGCGTCGCCGAGCGCCAGGATCTGAGCTGCGAGCATTCCCGCGTTGGCCGCGCCCCACTTGCCGATCGCCACGGTCGCGACCGGGACGCCCTTCGGCATCTGTGCGATCGAGAGGAGCGCGTCGAGACCCCCGAGCGGTGTGGACGCGACCGGGACGCCGATCACCGGCAGGGGCGACAGCGAGGCGAGGACGCCCGGGAGGGCGGCGGCCCCGCCTGCCCCGGCGATCAGGACGCCGATGCCTCGCGAATGAGCCGTCGTCGCGTATTCGTGGGTGCGCGCCGGCGTCCGGTGCGCAGAGGCGACGACGACTTCGCTGCCCACCTCGAGCGCGTCGAGCACCTTCACCGCCTCGAGCATCACCTCGAGGTCCGAATCGCTGCCGAGCACGATACCCACGCGCACAGGTCCCGTCACGATTGTCTCCTCTATCAGCGCGCCTCACCGCCGCGGCGGCGCTTCGGCTCGCACTCCCCTGCTCCCAATGTCAGTACGATAGTGCATGCCGTCGAAGAAGATCTCACGCACGGCGCTGTAGGCCGACGCCATCGCGTTCGTGAGATTCTCGGCGACGGCGGTCACGCCAAGCACTCGGCCGCCCGCGGTCACCAGTCTGCCCTCGCGCGTTGCAGTTCCGGCGTGGAACACCTGCACATCGGGCCTGGCTTCGGCGGCCTCGACACCGCGAATCGGGAGTCCGGTGGCGTACTTGCCCGGATATCCGCCGGAGGCGACGCACACGCAGACTGAGGCCACGTGCGGCCACGGGTGCGCTGGCGGCCAGGCTTCTCCACGAGCGGCCGCGAGGAGCAACGGGACCAGATCGCCCGGCGCCCGAACGACGAGCGCCTGACACTCGGGGTCGCCGAAGCGGCAGTTGAACTCGACGACCTTCGGCCCCTGGGCCGTCAGCATGAGGCCCGCGAAGAGGACGCCCCGGTAGGCCGCGCCCTCGCGGGCCAGCGCGGTGAGGGTCGGCCGCACGATCCCTTCCATGACCCGCTTCTCGAGCGTGTCGTCGAATGCGGCCACCGGCGAGTAGCATCCCATGCCTCCGGTATTGGGCCCACGATCACCATCGAAGACGGCTTTGTGGTCCTCGGCGGCGGCGAGTGGCATCGCATCGTGACCGTTCGCGAGGACGAAGAAGGACACCTCCTGCCCCACCATGAGCTCCTCGACGACCACCCGAGCCCCCGAGGTGCCAAAGGCTCTGCGCTCCATGCATTCGGCGATCGCCGCGTCGGCCTCCTCGAGCGTGCGGCAGAGGATGGCGCCCTTGCCGGCGGCAAGGCCGTCGGCCTTGACCACGAGCGGGGCGCCCACGTCGCGGCAGTATCGGCGCGCATGGGCGGGTTCGTCGAAGGTCGAGAACTGCGCCGTCGGGATGCCGTGGCGCAGCATCAGGTTCTTCGCGAACACCTTGGACCCTTCGATCGCCGCCGCCCGCGCGCTCGGCCCGAAGACAATGAGGCCGGCGGCGGCGAGCCGATCGGCGAGCCCGGCGACGAGCGGCACTTCCGGCCCGACCACCGTGAGGTCGATGCGCTCGCGCCGGGCGAACGCGACGAGCTCGTCATGCGAGTCCACGCCGATGTCGACGCACGACGCAAGGCGTGCGATCCCGGGATTGCCTGGGGCCGCGAACACCGTGTCGACCAGCGGGCTCTGGGCAATCTTCCAGACCAGCGCGTGCTCCCGACC
>Ga0137391_10001426_pt1 | contig 17377 bp, 14 predicted proteins | sample 15con2h24BmetaG_FD_101399 | JGI IMG/M metagenome (GOLD analysis project Ga0137391, IMG submission 101399) | Vadose zone soil microbial communities from Angelo Coast Range Reserve, California, USA - 15con2h2.4B metaG | ecosystem: Environmental > Terrestrial > Soil > Vadose zone > Saprolite...
AACAGCTTCCGCAGGCGGAAGCGTTCGGCCAGATCCGTCCCGGCGATTATGAACGCGAGCGTTTCCCCCGTCGGCCAGAAGTCACCCTCGGGCTCGCGGCGCGCGTCGCCAAACTCGGTGAAACGGCGGTCGAAAGTCTGGTTACGCGTGAAGAACACGTCCAGCAATTGCGGGCGCAGATGTGGTACCAGTGCCAGCACCAGCGCCACCCGTTCGTTGAACTCAAGATTTGTTTTCCCGCAGGAACGTCGCATACGGGGAATCCGATCCGGACAGATCCGGCGGCATGAGGGCCTCCGCTGACGCTGCTCCATCCAGTCCGAAATAGAGCTTAAGCCTAGTGTCGATTAGACGCTCGAGCCAGGCCAGCTCGCTTTCGAGATCGGCGGCGTTTCGTTCCAGCGCACTCACCATTCCACCCGCATCGGTGCCTGCATCCAAGGCAGCCTGACCCATTGCGCTGTCCACGGGAAGCGGTCAAGCAGAATATCGGTGGTCTGGCGCTCTACGCGCAACAGCCAAGCCCCGTCGCGCGTCGTCAGGACGCCAGCCCGGTTCAGGAAGGTTTCGCGAAATCCGTCCGGTGAAATATCGCCCAGGCAATCGGCATGCGCAATGACGGCTTCAAGCAGTTGCCGTGCCTCGTTAGCCTCGGTTACCGTGACCGGCTCGTGGGGGTAGTGCCGGGCACGCAGCGGCAGCCCGCACAGCACCTTTGGCAACGCCAGCGCGAGGTCGGGGGCCTTGGTCTCGCCGGTTGCCAAATGGTGCAGCAACAGCACGCCACGATGCCGCTGCGGGGGACCGGTGAACTCGGTCTCGTCGGCATCCAAGAGCCCGAGGCGCCCAAAGAAGCGGGGCACGAAGGGCCAGAGCAGGCACAATCCGCTGTCCGAGACGATACGCGAGTCCTCGTCCTCTTTTGGCTCCGGGGGTGCATTGGCCGGAATGGCGGCGGCAGCCTCAACCCGCGCGAGCGGGGCCAGCGCATCTTTCACGTCGGTCAGAGCGATCAAACCAGCCCGCATGAACGGCCGTAGCAACGCGGCGAGATTGGCCGGCATCAGCTTTTCGGTCATCGCACGCGCGAGTTCCGCCAGCGCGAACGCATAAGCCGCGCGTCCCTCCGGTGGCAACCGCACCTCCAAAGGGCGGAGGCGCGCGAGCAATGCGGACAGCTCCTGGTGTTCGGTGAGCCGCTCGAACAACGTCTCTAAGTCATAGGCAGACAGCTCCCCGTGTTCGGTCAGGCGCTCGAACAACGTCTCTAACTCATCGTCCGCGGGCCTAACCGCAAGCGGCGGATGCCGCTCAGCCAAAACCGCTATATCACGCTGGATGGACGCCAAATCAGGGGACGCTCCGGTCACGGCGCACAAATCGTCCAGCAGCAACGTGAGCGTTGTGCCCGCGGATACCGCGATCGCGGTCAACACCGCCTCGGTCAGCGCAGACGCTTCGCCAGCGGCGACCGCCTGCAACACCGCCCGCCACATGATCAGCCGTTGCCGTTCATGGGTCATTCCGGCCAAGGCGGGTGTAGCGTCCAGTAACGTAGCCAGCCCGGTTCGCAAAGCTGCGGTTCCCGGGGCGAGCGCCACCAGAATTCGCTCCAACGCGGTCTCCGAGAGGTGGATAACCAGCCGCTCCAGCGCAGTATCATCGTCTGCCAAGGCACGGAATGTTGCGGCCAGTGAAGCCGGGGATGCGCGAGCTACTGACTCCACCGCCTCGTCCAACAAGCGCTGGCGGCGTGCGTCGCTCCACGAGGGCAGCCCGCCGGTGCGAGCAAACTGGCTGACGAGCATCATTGCCGCGCCCGCAGCTCCCGGCGCTGACGACGACGCCTCGCCTAGTCCGTCGGTGAGTCGCCGCAGCGCTGGCACGTGGACGGCGTCAACCTTGCCTCTGGCGCTCCGTAGCGCCTCCGGCAGCGCCGCTTCGATCCGTACCGGAAGCTGTTCGTCCAGAGAACCAAGGTTCAGATGGCCCAGATCCAACTCGAGCCGATCGACCCGAATGGCCTCGCCCGGGCCGACGGCAACGTCGAAAAGACGTTCCAGCAGCGGGGTCACGCGGCTTTGAATCAAGTCCGAAGCCAAGGGTGTTATCCGCCGGGCTAGCCCACAGTCAGGCACGGTGAGCTCGATGATCTCACGATGGATGACATGGTGCCGCATCTAGTTCACGCCGCGATCAGGCTGCCTTCAGCGTCACGGTGGCATTTCCCGTCAGCGTTACGTTGGCAGCCGGGGGCAGCGACCGAACCGCCGTCACCGAGAACGTCGTGGTGGCCGAGAGGGGTCCAACCGGGAGCACGAGCGTCGACCCCGTGCCGGGCAAGGCCGATCCGATCGGCGTTCCGCCTGCAACCAATTGATAGGTGACATTCGGTTCGCTCGCATCGACAAGGATCGCCGCCGCGGCTCCGGCTGGCACCTCAGCGTCCCGCGCGCGCACCGCGAGCGACGGGTCCGGCCGCACCGCGACGCTCAGCCGGACACAACGCTGCACCGGGATCGGACCTTTGCTGGTGGCGGCCAGCACCAGCACGGTATCGCGTGCCAAGGCAGCCGAGGCGAAATCGAGCGTCTGTCCGTTGCCATCACGTGCCTTCCCAACCAGCTCGTGATCCCGCGCGCCCTCCTGGAACAACGCGTAGCTGTCGGTGGCGAGGCTCGCCTGCACCAACACATGCGCGACTCCACTGTGATCCACCAACGTGGCCGGTAGTTGAGTGGCAGGAACCGGGGCGATCACGGCCTGCGAAGGCAAATCGACGGTGACGCGGCTTTGCGCCACCATTGCTTGAATAGCGAGCGTGGCGCCAACTGGGATCGGGCCGGTGGCCAGCACGGGGGGCAACGGCGGCTGGCCCTCCCGAGCCATAACGAAATCGACCTCGAGCTTGATCTGCCCGATACCCTTGTTGGCCGCCGGGTCGTCAGGGTCGCGCTTATGCACGTAGGCCGGTAGCGGGATCGGCACGCCGGGCGGGACGGTGCGCCAGATGTAGAACACCCCCGGCTGCCCGCCGACAACCGTCAGCGTGCCATCCGTCGCTCCACCATTGAGGGTTGCCGTCAGCGTCAACTCTGGGAACGGGTCGGGGCGCACGAGTTGCACGACCCTTTGCGTCAACCACACCGCGGACACGAAGGGAGCGGATTGGGCCTGATGCGTCTTGCGCGCCGCTACAGCCACGATGCTGTCAGCGTCGGCGGGAGGCAGTGCGAGGCGCAAATCCGCGCCGGTACCAGCCTGCCAGTCTGCTCCAACCGTGAAGCCGGGTGGCGGCGCGTCCAGCCGGGCATCACTGGACAGGGCCGGCAGCCGGACAAGCGCGTCGGGCTGGCCTGGCACCGTCACGGCGGCGTTGTCCGGCGCGGGCGCGGCGCCTTGAGCGAAGGCGGCGTCGGCCACTGGCATCAGCACCGGACGATACTCCACCCCTGCCTGCGCTGCTGCGACGCGGACGAAGCGGGGCGCCTGGAAATCGAAGATGGGCCCTGGATCGGAGCTGATCACCAAACCCGAGTTGGGCCGAACGAACACCGGTAGCCGTGCCGCCAGGATGTTAGTCTGCGGCGGGCGAGTCAGCGCCGCATCGAACACCTTTATCGCGCGGATGCGCAGCCGAGTATCGTCGCGCAACGGCTTGCTGGGCAGTTGGATCGGTCCGCCGGTGCCACGCACCGTACGGTCGCCGTCTGAGACGATGTCGTCCCGCGCCGCTGCTGCCATGTCGTCAGGATGCGCCGGGTCTCCGCCCAGGAAATCCACCAGCCGGTAATCGACGCCGTCCTGACTGAACGGGATCAATACCGTCACTCCTGCCCCGAAATCCAAGACGCGTGGCGTCGGTCCGTCGGCGGGCAGTACAACCGCGTCCAGCACCAGGTCGAGTCCGACCTTTACAGTTGCGGTTTCGAAGAGATCGGCCTCCCGCCCGGCCGGCGTGGCAGCATGAACGGTGTAGGTGATGTCGTCGTGGATCGGTGGACTGGTCAGCGTTGCGGTGCCACCCCAGCCTATCGCCGCGACGCCCGCCGGGTGACCGTCCTTGTCGCGCAGGGTGTACGCAACCTGCTTCTCGCTGTTCTCGACCCTGATCGCCGCCGTGGCATTGAACGCGACCGTCAGGCGCTCGTTCGGCACCGGCACGTCGCGGACTGGATAGGTTTCACCCAGTCCCAACAGGTCGATCACTCGGTCGCGTGCTTCGCGCAACTGAAGGACTGTTTCGGAACTGGTGATGGCGCCACTCATGGCGCGGCCTCCGGCACCAGACCGGGCCTGTCAGGGTCGGTGCCCAGCCGATCCGCCAGACGATGCCGCCGCAGCGCCGTGAGCCAGTCGTCGTAAGCCGCAGCGAAAGCTGCGAATGGCCCTTCGTCCAGCCAAATGAGATAGGCGGTGAGATGCGCCGGGGTTTCCTCGCGGGTCACTCGTTCGACGAGCGGCGTGAGGGGCTTTAGAATGGCTGGAAAGACAAAGCTGAGCTGCGATGACCAAGGATCCGATCGAAATGCGGCTTCAAGCAATGGCAAGGCATTCACCACGTCCTCAGGCAGGCTGCGCAGCAGGATGTGCTCGACCACAAGAAACCGAAGTGCCGGATCGGCAGGTAGACCGAGCCGGAGCCGTACCCGATCAACCAGTGCGGGCGGCGGTGCGGCTGCGGCCACATAATCCACGCCCGTCCCGCGTGCTGCGCCGAGCCGTGGAATATCCCGCAAAAACTCGCGCTTGGCATCAAGCAACCTTGCCGCAAGCTTGGAGGAATCCGCCGGAGCGACCACATTTGTAGCCAATGGATCGTCGGTGATTGTCTCCCCGAATCGCGCCAGCAAGTGATTGAGAAACCGGTTGCGCCGCCGTGACGCCGCCGCCGAACCCTCCGGTTCGACTATCTTGTCCAATGCTGCCTGATCGAAGCCGGTGGCCAGAATCGGCTCAAGGTTGGGTCCCGAAATTCCAGCCAGTTGCCCGAAATAGGTGCGGGGAGAGCCTTCGGCTGCAGAAAACAGCCGCGCGAGATGCCCGAGCTGCGCGTATTCGTTCGCCATTAACTGATCGAACAAGGTGAGGTATCCTCGTAGCTGGTTCGCCTGAGCGCGACGCGCAGGATCGGCGGTGTCAGGTAGCGCACCGGCACCAATGCTGTAGATGCGTGGCAGGTCTGTTTCCAACGGCAGATACGCGGTCACGTCGCGCGCTCGGCCCGCCACCGGTATTAGATCGCGGTTCCCTCTGGGCAGGGCTGGGAACAGCCGTGCCACCCGGGCACCCGCCGCGTAGCCCGCTGCCACGCGCGCCATATCGACGGCAACCGTGAGCCGCTCTTTGACCAATTCGATGCGGCAAGCATTGATGTCTAACCGCGCCGCGCCTGAAGCATCAAGCGTGAGCGACCAAGCCTCCCCGACAGGATCACCGGCGCGCGCTAGACGGATGGAGCGTACAGCCCGAACGCCAGGCGTGGCCATGATCTCGCGGATGACGTCGGAGGTGTGCAAAGCCACGCGCCGCTCGGCCGCCGGGAGCGTAGCCGGATTGACAAATCCCCGCGTCAGCGCCGGTCCTTCGAAGGCCTCCTCTATACTCATTCCTGCGGCTAGCGCCTGATCGAGCGATAGGAAGCCGATCGCTGGAGATATCAGCGCATCAATTCGCTGCAGGATGCCAAGCAAAACGGATTCGCCATCCGCCGTCTCGACAATTTCGACCGAGGCGAGCACCGCGACAGGCATCGGGTCGAGCACGACGATATCTTCAAAATCCTCGCACAGCGGGCGATTGGCATGCAGGCGCCGGGCGACCTCCCGGCGAAGCGTGGTGGCGTCGACGTCCTCGAGATCCGACTTCTCCACGAGCACAAGCCACAGCCCGGACAGGGCCACGGACTCGGTATTTGGTTGCGGCGTCGCGCCAGTGTCGCTTGATAGCGTTCGTGCCTCCGGATCGTAGCGGAGTGGTGGGGCCGGGGCGTCCACCTTCTCGATCCAAGCGTTTTTCACGCCGCGCACATCCAACACGACCCGCCGCAGGTCCTCAGGCGTGACGGCACGGCAGGTCAGGGCCTCAGCCGGGGTGAACAGGCCCAACGGGGTGTTAGGCGCGGCTTCGGCGAGCAAGTCGGGGATAGGGTGAAACGTCCGGTAGCCAAGATCGATCAGCGCATAACAGATTGTGTCCAGGAGGGTGATGCCAGGGTCGTGCGCGTTGAAATCGGTCCACTCTTCACCGGCCAGCCGTTCAAGCTCGGCCATGCCCAGACGCAGCAGCGCTGAGTAATCCAAGATCGGATGTTCGGGTGGGCCGGTTGCGACGGTCACGGGCTCCATGGGTTTCAGCTCTCGCCGTCTTCCTTGCCGAACTCCTCGGTTAACACCTGAATCGCACCGGAGATGCGCAGCAAAGTCTCACGCAGGTCCCGCACCCGCATTTCGGCCTGGACTAGCTGCGCCTGACCCTGGTTGAACTCCTCGCGCAATTTCTCCAAGCGTTCCTTCAGGCGCCGCTCCTTCGCAGATTCCTCTGCCATTTCCTGGTTTCTCCGATATCAGTTAATCAGTGCAACTTGACGATCAGTGCAGCATGACGAAGATCTCGATCATGCCGTCGCCGGCATGAAGCGAGCCAAGCGCCTTGCCGATGATGGTTCCCACCAAGTAGACACCCTCCGCCCCGATCGGGGTGGCGCGCATGGCATGGCCGGAGCGCGACGCGGCGGCGAGCAGGTCGCCGCGGCGGATCGGTCCGCCTTCATCCGTTACCTTGCAAGGAACGCAGCCCGACAACGAGATCGGGAATCCGTAGCTGCCATCGGCGGGCAAATCGTCGCGATTGATCAAAGAGTTCAGCAACATGCCCGGCTCGGTCGAGACCACGCCGATGACACGGCGACAATTTGCTTCGCTGGCAGGCACAATCAGATCGGCGTCCGGATCGAGGCTTACGACGTCGCCGGGGGTGAGTGGAGCGCGCGAAAAATAGATTTCCGCCAGGTCACGCGGCCCGCTTTGGAATCCCGCGCGGGACCAAGTCGTCCCCTCGGCCTCTATGTCAAACGTATGCAAGCCACCACCCCAGCCCGCCGTCCTCGGGTTAGCGCTTTGCCCGAAGCCACCGATACGGCCGGTAACGACCAGATCCCCATTCACCTCCAGGTAATCCCACAGTTTCACCACCCGCCTACCCGGGGTGGAACGGCCGAGTATCATTAGGGCGTCGTAATTCACCGCATTCTCGATCGCAGCATGGTTGAGGGCGTTGCCGATACCAGTATGATTGTGGTTCGGATCAGTAAAATATACGTCGGACCCGCCGATCGTGAGGCTCCCGCTGCTAATGCTGAAATTACCAGCGCCATCTATCACCGCGCGGTCGACATTGCCGATCCGGAGGTGAAGCTGAGAAGGCGAATTCAGGTATGTGGTACCGGTATCGCCACCTCCACCACTCTGGAGAAGAGCGTAATTGCCGGCCTGGGTCTGGTCGAGAGACGAGGTGCCGAAGAACCCGTAATTGGCGTTGGCTGGCCAAGGGCCAATCATCAGATTCCCGGACTTAACGCGTCCAGCGACTTCGAGGGGTGCACTCGGTGCGGTCAAGCCGACGCCGACATTCCCATTCGAAGCCACGATCATGCGGTCATCGTTATTGATCCGGAATCTAATATCAACCGGCGAGTTCAGATATGTCCGCCCCGCGCCGGCGCCTGTCGCCTCCTGGAGCAGCGCGTAATTTCCTGGCTGAGCGTGATCCAGAGTACTCGCGCCGAAGAATCCGAACTGTCCCGGGCTGGCCGGATTGGCCGGCCAGGGGCCGATGGTCAGCGGACCGGCCTTGATTCGCCCGGCAACGTCCAGCGCCTCGACCGGGGCGACGGTACCGATTCCAACCTGCCCGTTGGCCGCGTCGATCGCCAGGCGGCTGTTGCCATGCGCGTCGTTCAGAGACAGGCCGGGCCTGCCGGTTTGCGGATCCCCGGGGTTCGCGCGAGGGCGCAATGATACCGTCCAAGCCGGGTCGGGATCAGCCAAATGCGTGTAGAGGTTCAATGCCTTCTTGAAGCTTGTATCGTCGCCGGCTGCTTCGATCGACAGCGGATCGCCCGCTACCTTCACCAACCCGTCGTCGCGCTGATTGAGCACACTGTCCATCAGTTGCGCGAATTGCTGCTCGGTGGGAATCGCATTTTTGACGAAATAGGACTTCAGGCTAACGCGGGACTTCTTGCCATCATCGATGTTCATGTGACTCACTTCCCCTGCCATTCTCGGGCGTTGACTACCCGACCACAAAGTCCAGTTCGATTTTCATATAGTTCACGCCCTTGAACACGTCCTGGGCGTAAATCTCACCGGCGATCAGATCGATCTCGTGCCGCCGCGCAGCCACCAGTACTGCTTCCGGCCGGTCGGACCCGATGCTGTCGCCGTCCGCACCGCCGGCTGGCGCCAGTACGAACGTCTGCCCATCCTCGCTGGAGAATAGCTTGATCCCCGCCACATAATCCACGTACGGCCGCTGGTCGATAAAGTTGACGATGCTGCTGGCGTAAATACGCCGCCCTATTACGATGTCGGCGCCTTCGTCATAGGCCCATGGCGACAAGAAGCGGTTGAGCTCGTCGTTCAGCTTCTGTTTGTAGAAGGCAGGATTGTTTGGATCGGTGAACCGCACACCAACCCGGACGCGCACCTGAACATATGCCGCGTTCTCCACACGGAGCTTGGCTGTGCCTGGCAGCAAAGGCGTGAGGTAGTCCGCAATATCCGCGAGCAAGGCAAAGGAGGCTTTAGGTTCGAAGGGGTCGAACAGACTCTTACCGCGAATATCCGGGATCACGATCACCCGCACGAGACCCAGAATGTCGCTGTCACTCGTTCCGGCAGGGGCATCGGCCAGCCGCGCGGACAGGCATTTTGCTTTATAAACGTCGGGAAAGCGCCGCAGCACCAGGCGCTCGTAATCCCAGGCCGTGACAGGGCGCTGCTTGTGGCGCAGCCGTTCGCTGGCTGCCGTGTAAAAAGCTTCGTCCCGCTCGGGTTGCCGTCCGCCGAACGAAGTATAGGGCTGGCGGATCGCGGCGACGCCCGCGATAGGAGCAGCCAGCCCTTTGATCGTCATCGCAGGCAGCGGCACAAGGTCTGGCGCGGCACCAGCCGGCAGATCCCGGCGCGCGACCGCGGCCTGCGTGTGAATCGCGACCGTATCGCACACCGCCGACGCTCCGGAGGGCACCGCCGCGCGTAGCCAGTAAAGCCCGCCCGGCAGGCGCGGATCGGGCGAAGCCGGCGGCAACGCAAAGGTAGCGATTCCCGAATTGATCAGTCCGCGCGTGCCATCCTGAAGAATGGCCTCGCCCGGCAACGGCATCCAGCCATTGGCGTCGAGCACGCTCCAAACCACGGCCTGGCTTTCCGCGTCAGGATTGGCGCTACCCTCGGCCATTTGAAACAGCACCGACAGCGTTTCCGGCGGCTGAAGGTCGGCGATCCCGATCAGCAATTCGCCCTCGTTGCCGTAATCCGGTAGGAACGGAAATCCGTCAGCCGCTGCACGCGCCTCCGTCACGCCAAATGGATGGATGTGGAAGACCATGTCTGTTGCGGGGCCCGGCTGGTACGCTTCCATGCGCAGTTCGTGCCCGGCGATGAATTCCAACGCGAACGATTTCAGCTTCGGTGTGTAAGGCTGACCGACGGCGTAATCGGCCGCATTGATCGGTTTGATCGGAGGGGTACCTAGATGAGCCGCAACGTTGGCCGAATCAGCGGCGAGCTGCATCGCCTTCTTGGTGACCAGCGCGGGATACTCTTGATGGCCAAATCCAATCGGCGACAGCTCAAGGCGCAGAGCGCGTGCCATATCGCGTACCGGCGGGATGCGTGCTCCAGGGTCCGGCACCGAGTACGGCGCGAGGCTGTCGGTGACGGGAGAGATTTCGATCAATCGCGGCACTGTCGCATCCTGCTTCTTCTGGTCTGCGCTGACCGTGAAGAGCTGCAATGAACCGCCCTGCGCCGTCACGGTCGTGCCGTCAACGAGACTGGCCCTGGTGGAGAAGATTCCATTCCCGGGTAACGAATAGGCGATGTAATTGGCGCTGAGATCTGGCGGTGCGCCCATCCACTCCAAGCGGAACCGCAGCGACAGTAGCCGCTTTCGGAGCAGGTCGGGATGACCGATCCAGAGGAGGGCACCGGACGCCGGCTCCGGGCCAAAGGGTTCGAACGGGCGTTTGCCATCGATCGGACCGGTGTCGTTTTCCAGCAGCAGTGGTGTAACCCCGTCGTCGTGCGGCGCCAGCGCGGCGTAGCCACCAGTCGCCGCGCGAAGATGTACCTTCGCCAGCCGCAACGTGCGCAGGCGGGTGTAGCGGATGACGAAGCGGCCTCGTACCTGATCCCAAATCTGGTGCGGCGTGATGCGCACCACCGGCCACGGGCAGTCGGCCAGTTGTTGCGTGGGCGGCAGCGGCGCAATCGCTGGCGCGCTGGCCGGAAGCGTTAACTGTAGCCGCAACCCCAGCAGGGTTCCTGCGGGAATCGGCGCGATGCCGTCCAGTCTGCTGTAATCAGCGCCTGGGCCGCTGACGATCTCCACGCCGTCGGGCGTGATCCACCCTTTGTCCGTACTGACTTGCACCGCTAGAGCCCTCTCGCTGGGCGATAGCAGCGGACCGCCCCCATCATCGTAGAAGCCAAGGTTGATTGTGATTTGCCGCGCACCGGTGCTCAGCGCAAATAGCGGCGAGCCAATCGCCAGTCCGATAATCTCCGGAGGCGGCTGATCGGGGCTTTGCATAGCGGGCGCGGCGCCGAATGTTTTCCAGCGCGGGATGTCGAGGCTGTCGGGATGCACCGTCGTGGCGTCGGCGGTGGCATAAAGATTCAGCCAATCTTCCCGCTGTGGCAGCGGATCCGGCTTGCGTATCCGCTTGCGCCAGGCACGTTCCAGAATGTCGTAAGCCCGGCGCCATTGCGTCGGCGTGACCGCCGCAGGCGTGGCCGCCATGGCCCGCAGCTCGGCCAGTTCGGCTGGCGCTATGACGTCTGTGAATTCGTCCAGCAAGATATCGGTCGCTGCCGCGGTAGTCTCGCCGGCGGCCTCGGTCAGTATCGCTCGTAGCCCTGCGGCAGGATCGGGCGCCGCTTCGCGTGTCTTGCGCAATGCGTCGCGGCGCGCCGCGAACACCTTCTGCCGCCTCGCTTCCCGCAGGGTGCCGTAGATGTCCTGCCAGATGCGCGCCGTTACTGGCGCTTCCGGCTGGTCCGCTGTTCGGATCATCGCCGCGAAGGTCTCCGCCGGGATGAACATGTATTGCTCAAGCGTGACGATCGTGGCGGCATAGGCGTCGATCGTGGTCACGTTCACCAGCGCGAAATTCACGGGACCGATCGTGGCGCCCATGTTGGTGGCGAAATCGGTTGGATTGGCGGGCGCCAGGTGGAACGAATCGTCTTTGCGCTTGCGCCGGCCCGCTAGCTCCAGCAACGAATTGACAACGCGCCAATCGGTATCGGACGCCCGCTTAAGGTCCATCATCGTCACGAACGTATCGACGCTCATGAACAGCTTCTGGAGGATGGTGTTTTGGACATCCTGGCGGTAGCGCTGGACATACAGGTCGTCGACCGTCGTGATCTCGGGCAGGCCCGACAGATCCGGCGCCCCGTTCAGTGCCGCCATCAGATTAGCTGCGAAGTCGCGCGGGTTGGCTGGGTTGAAAATGAAGTTCGGATCGCTGCGCCGCGCGCGGCCCGCCGCTTGCAAAATGGCGTTGATTCGCGCCCAATCCCCGTCCGCCGCGTCGCGCGCATGCTTGCGGTCGATCAGTTGCCGCAACTCAAACTGCCGCAGGAACAGGGTGTTCGGCGCAAACTCCGCCAAGGATGCGAGTGAGTCGAGCGTCGCATAGGTCACCGGCTGCCCGTTATATGGCGGCAGCGGGCCGCCCGGTAAAGGCTCGCCCAGCACGAGCGCAAGCATCGCGAGGAAGCGCTCTTCCTTGGTACCGACTGGCGCGGTCCGGGCTTCGGCCAAACCGATGATGCGCTTATCCGCGAAAACTGACGCCAGCCGGGCCACCCGCGCGCGATTGGCGATCAGATTGCTTTCGGTGAGATAGAACCGGTCCCGACGGTTGGCGTCCCGGCCCGCTGCCAGCCGTGTTCGGGCGGGAATCTGAACCGCGTTCGCGCCGGCCGCGAGATCGAAAAGTACGAAAACGCGATCCGGTTCCGGCGGCCTCGGTGCCAGCCGCAGACTCTCGCGGAAATAATAGTCGAGGTGGCGGCGCGTCAGCCCGTTCATCGCATCACGGGCGGTGCCCAGCAATCGCAAAAACGCCAGGAACAGCACGAAATGCGGGCGCCGCAGACGCGCGTCGGCGTCCGGCCTTGGATCGTCGAGGAAGGCTACTATTTGATCGTCTGTCAGCCCGGCGAAAAAACCCGACCAGTCGCCGGCCCGCTTGTTCTCGGCGTCAAAATAGACCAGGCGCTCAGCATGGACGCGTGCGAAGGCGATCAGGTCCCTGGTGGTCCTTTCGTCCGGGCCGATCCCCGCCGGGTCGAGATCCGCGCGGACCCGCGCCGCCTGGCTGGTGCCGTCACGGCGCGGAGCAGGCAACTCAACGGGAGCGTTCGCCATAGTTCAGCCCGCCTTCACGCTGAGATCGGCGACCATGAAATTGCCACTGCCCGAATAAGTTTGCGTCGCGTCGGGGATCGGTGCGCCCGGGCCGGGTGGTGGCTGCTTGGCGGGCGCAGTGACCGCGAAGCGCGCGGTGAAGCTCGATCCTTTCAACAACAGCTTCTTATTGCCCGCAGCGGTGGTCCTGGCTTGCTGATCGCCGGCTAGCGCTGAGATCGTGAGCGTCCCAATTCCGGGGATCGAATATTGGCTGGTAACATACATACATCCAGTCACCGATACGCTGCTCTCATCGCCGGCCACGCAGACCCGCTTGCCCGAGACCTTTGCGCTGCCACTCGCGGCGATCCTCCCGGGCCGCACGGCCACCGTCGCCGCGCCGAAGCTTGGCTTGAAAATGGCTTTATCGCCGTCGATGACAATGAGATCGCTCACGGCCCGCGTCCCGCCCCCTCGATCAGGTAAAACGGATAAACCAGGTTGAACCGGGTGTTATTCGCGCGGACGGTGTAGCGAACGGCGATTAGGATCAGACCCTCGGTTTGATCACTGGCGGTGACGTCGACTCCGTCAAGGCGGATGCGCGGTTCGTAGTAAAGGATCGCGTCCGACACGGCCCCGCCGATCGACGTCAGTAGCGACTGATCGGCTTCCTCGAACATATAATGAGTGAGGTCGCAGCCGTAATTCTCGCGCATCACACGTTCACCGACCGCGGTACCGAACAGGATCGTCAGACCTTGGGCGATGTCTTCCTCACCGGCGGCCATTGCGACCTCGGTGCCCCCCGGGCCGAATTCGGGAGGAAAAGCCCAGCCACGGCCGAGATACGCTGCGTCCGTAGTCATGTCATTGCCCGCTGCTGTGGAATTTCGCACATAAGCATCTTCTGCCTAGTTCCCGCGCTCAGTTCAGGTCGATGGTGCTACCGCTGATCTTGACCGCGCCACTAGCCTTTAGCGTGAGGTCCTTGCTTGACTCGACGGTGACTCCATTTTCGTCAAACTTGATCTTGTTTCCGTTCTGGTCGCTGACGGTAATCATTTGGCCATCGTCGTCCAGAACTACAGTCCGGCCGCCCGGCGTGCGGATCGTGATCGAGGGCTTGTCCGCCTCAGAAAACACTATTCGCGCATCCGATTTGGTGATGATCCCCTTCTGTTTCGTATCCGTGAAGCCGTCCGGCAGCGCGTTCTTGGTGCCATGCAACCGGCCGAGGATCACCGGATGACGCGGATCGCTGTCCAGAAACCCCACCAGTACCTCATCGCCTACTTCCGGGAAAAAGCAGAAGCCGCGTTTGCCGCCAGCATCAGGACCAGCGACGCGGGCCCAAAGCGATTCGGCGGGATCGGTCAGGATCGCGGGCACCGCGATCTTGATCCGGGCTTCACCATCTGGATCGGCGGTGTCCGTGACCGTGCCAAGCTGGAGGCCGGCGATCGGCGGCAGCAGCCCACCCGCCGCCATGTCTGCGATACCGGGCAGGCACCCCGCAGGTTCCGGCGGCAAGCCAAATTGCAGGTCCGTGGAAAAGCCTTGGGAATCGATACGGTGGCGCAAACCGGTGATCAATACACTGCCGTTGAACTGGTCGCCGAAACCCTCCAGTTTCGTCACTTCCGCAAGCTCTGCTTCCGGCAGCCCTGGCACCGAGATGCGGCCACGGATCAATGCGAGCCGCGCGCGCGCCAAGCGCGACGCCGCCCAGGCCTGGGCCTCGGCGGCAGGGAGAGGAACCATGTGGGTTAGTTGAGCTGTTCCGACCCCAAGTCCGTCGCCCACGGCGCCACTGCCGATATCCCCTTGCGGCAGTGCCAGGACATCACCATTGGCCGGCGCAGCCGCGGCGAGTTGGTTAGGGTCCCACACGACGCCCGACGCGCTCGAGGCCGGCACCGCTGCGTTGAGCTCGAAATGAAAGTCGCCGATAGCGTCGAGACCGTAAGATAGCGTTCGCACGGGGACCCCACTGACGTCCATTTTCTTCAACGACAGCGAAGCATCGCGCACGACCACCATCAGGCTCAGGGCGTCCGCGCGGGAGAGGATGAAGTCCCAGTCGGTAGCGTCGTATTGGACCAGAGTTTTATGATTCGGCTGCGTGCTCGGTGCCTCGCCCATACTTAGTGACGCGGCTTCGACTATGGAGCGGATTGCGTCCGCATCTGCCATGTCGGCCCAGATTTTGTTGTGCCGCGCGCCGGTCAGGCGGATAGCCTTGTCCTTGATGACGGCCTCCAGCGTCGGCGCGCCGTCGCGCGTGTGAACCTCGATCGCTGTCACCACGCCCTTGAAGATGCTCGTATCGTTCCCAGTGGAGTCTCGCAGCTTGATTTCCACCTCGGCCGCCGGAACGAAGGGACCGCCGGCCATCAGCGGCGTTTCGCCAGACAACTCGCCCGGAGCCTCAACCGAAACGACGGCGGTGGGAATGCGATTGACCGCGCATGTCACGTCGATCGCCAGGAGCGAGAACGATGACCCGAGCGCCTGCCCGTCGATCAGGACCGTGGCAATCGTGAAGCCGGACGCGCCTGGCACCGTTCGCTCCTACCGCGCCAGGGGGGGAAAGATCAGGGTCTGCCCGGGCGCGAGACCGCGAATATGGTTCAGCCGATTGGCCCGCGCTACGCCGACCATAGCAGCCGTGGAGCCGTAGACCTGTTGCGTCATCAGCGGGAGCGTGTCACCCCCGCGCACCAGCCGCGTATGCGATACATCGGGAGAGGTGTGCGCGGCGCGCGATCGCTGTTTGACCATGTCGCTATCGGCGGTCAACGTCAGATTCAGCTCAGCACGCAGGGCAGAGCCATTGCGGTCGAAGCTCGTATAGTTGACAGTCGCGCTGCTCAGGCGGCCTTCGAAGGTTAATTTACCCCACTGGACCCTCAGGTAACTGGGCTCGTGCGTATCGCTCAGGGACTGGTGGGTGAGGGCCATGAAACCATCGACCTGTTCTTGCACCGTCTTGGGTTTCGAGAACAAGTTGGTTAGCCCCATCGCGTCGACGCCGGTACCGTCCAACAATAAATTCACGCTCAAATTGCTGGGAGCGGTTCCCACGAAGGTTGCGCTTTGCGTTCCGCCGCCGATGCCTTTCCCGTGTGCGAAACTGTTCGTATTGGTCCGGCTCAGCGTCTGAGGATTGAACATCGCCTCGAAGGGCGAGCCGTCGATCTCGCTATTCCTATTCCGCTGAACGTCCGAGAACGCGAAAATCTTCAGTTTCTCAAGCTTAAAGAGATCGGGGAAGGCCATGTTAACGCTCGCGTTCGCGGCGCAGGATGCGCAACGTCTCATCGACACAAGCCTGGACCAAAGCGTCGCGATCGGTGTCAGTTAAGGGCGCGCTGGGCGATTCCGACGATGGCCGCGGATCGACCACGGCTCGGATGATCAGTTCACGGATTTCGATCGGCATTGCTTATACCCTCAGGATTTGCATCCGGGTGTAGGCCAGCTCCATCGTATCGATGACGATTCCGGTTTGCTTCGCGTCCAGGTCCGAGGTCGACCAGCGCACCGGAAATGCCTTCAGGAACATCCAGCCCGCGGTGGGTAAGCCACTGTCATCGAACAATGTCACCAGCACGTTGGACGCGGAGAATTTGAACAGCGACATCGCGATGTTGAACTCGATATCGAGCGGGGAAATCAGTGCTGCACTGCGCTCGAGCACCAAATTCTGGTAACCGACGGCCTCGGGGAACCGATGGGTGTACAGGTTCTGCCCGCCTTCTGAGTGCGTTTTTAGAGATACCGTGGCGCCCAAGCCGGAGACGCGCTGGAAGCGAATGTCGATCGGGTTCGGAATCAGTCCTCCGACGAAGAAAAAGACGCCGAAGCGGAAGCTGAGCGGAAGATCGTTGACGGACATGATCAGACGTGCTCGACCGAGATGCCGCTGGCCAGCAGTTCCAGCGTTTCAATAGCGACCTGGTTGCCGGCCGCCTCGAAGGCGGGGGCCGCGACTTTGACCGGAATCGCCTCTTTGATGTGCCAGACCACTACCGGTGCGCCCGCTTCGTCGCAAAGGCTAATTGCGATTGCCCGTGCGGCCGGCGGATCGGCGGTCAGCCAATCCATGAGAAACGTATTCCCCGCGGTGGTACCCTTTTTCAGCGTGACCGTCGCGTGGCTGAGTTTGGGGACGCGGGCGACCATTTCCCCCTGCCACCGGCTGAAGCCGTGGCGGTAGGTAACCGTCTCATATTCGATGGCGAGGCCGACCACTTCCGTGAAGCTGGCCGACTCGGTATCTACCGTAACCCGGAAATTATATGCCGGGAGCGGGTAAGACGCCTTCTGCACTGCTTTGCTGTCAGTCATCGAGTCATCACGCTTCCGTGATTATGATCGTGTCGGCCCGCAATTCCATGGATTCGATCGCCACGTCATTCGATTTGGCGTCGAACGAGGGCGCATCGAGTTTAGTGGGAAAGGCATTGACGATTTTCCAGCTGAGCAGCGGCTTGCCCTCCTCATCGCATAAGCGCACGATCACATCCTTTTTCTCCACCTGATTCAGCGCGATCGTCTTGAGCCAGCTATACAGCGCGGCGACGCTGGTAGCCCGAGTCACCCCCTTCTTCATCGTCACGTTCACAGCCTGTGGCTGAGACGGCATATGGATAACCCTGGGCCCCGCGGAACCGCCGCCGGTCGGGCTCTCCTTGAACGTCGTGACCTCATAATGGATCGAGAG
>Ga0137391_10001428_pt1 | contig 17365 bp, 21 predicted proteins | sample 15con2h24BmetaG_FD_101399 | JGI IMG/M metagenome (GOLD analysis project Ga0137391, IMG submission 101399) | Vadose zone soil microbial communities from Angelo Coast Range Reserve, California, USA - 15con2h2.4B metaG | ecosystem: Environmental > Terrestrial > Soil > Vadose zone > Saprolite...
ACCTGGCCCAGAACGGCTACTTGACCAGGTCACTGGCTATCGAGACATTGCGCGTTGGGCCAGGCGAGATCTGCACCAGAGCGGGCCTGCGGGCCGACTTGGATAGAAACCAGTAGGTTGATCACTTGCCACTCAATCAGGCCCGCCCAGGTCAACGCGCATGTGGCGGGCCGACATATCCGTCACGGGACAGTCGATTAGCGATGCCGGCCATGCACGCAGCCGCACAGATCACTCCGTTCGCGCGCGGCGCGGGCGGCCACGTTAGCGACCAGGTCAGCCCCCCACGTTGTTGCGCAGCGACGTCAACCACTGATCAAAAGCTGTTGTACGAGCCCTCGCCCGACGTTGACTCGCCGTGCAGCATCATCCAGGCCTTACCGCGCAGCCGAACACATAGGATATCGCTGAGCGGGCAACCGGCACCAAGGCTAGATCCACATTCCCGAAGAATCCGCCTAGCATTTAGCTGACCGGGCAGATTACCGGCGGCCCGCCCGACATGGCGGCACCTGAGGCCTACTCCGACCACCGGTACCCGTCAGTCGTCGCAGATCGCCCACGCCTCGATCTCGATCATGAACTCCGGCCCGGCCAGCGCCGAAACCTGGACCGCCGTGCTCGCCGGCGGGCGGGCGGTATCCACATATTCATCGCGGATAGCGCGTACCGCGGGCAGCAGCGTGATGTCGGTGAGGTAGTAGTTCAGCTTGACGACATCGGCGAATGACGCGCCGGCTGCGGCCAGCGCCCGGCCGAGATTGGCGAACACCTGCCGGGCCTGCGCCTCCGGATCGCCCGGCCCGACCAGCTTGCCCGTCTCGTCGAGAGCCACCTGCCCCGCGGTCGCAACCCAGCGACCACGTCCGGTTACCGCGTGGCTGTATCCGGGGCCGGATGCCAGCCCGTCCGGAGTCCGGTAATGCTGCAATGCCGACACCCACGTGTCCTTTCCATATACGTCTTTGCCCGCACCGGGCGACTGAACCATACGTGACGAAGGTAGCCTTCAGCTCATGTCTTCGGCTTGGCCTGCGCTGTCTTACGACCGGTGGCGCGCCACGTGTGACACGCTGCACGCCCATACCCAGGTGCTGGGCAAGCTGGCGGTCAAGCTGGCCCCGCCCGAGCCGCAGTTGCAGCATGCGGCGCTGCGTCTGAAGGCGCGAGGATGGGAGACCTCGCCGCTGCCCGCGCCGGATGGTTCGGGATCCCTGGTCGTCGTACTTGACCTGCGGGTGCACGAGGCGGTGGTCGAGCACAGCGGCGGGCGGGCCGAACGTATCGCGCTCACCCCGCACCGGCCGGTCGGCGAGGTCACCCGGGATGTGCTGGACGCGGTGCGCGGCCTCGGCGGCCCGGTGGAGATCGACCCGAGGCCGCAAGAGGTCCCGTGGCAGGTGCCGCTGGACCAGGACGACGAGCACGCGCACTACGAGCCCGGCGAGGTCGCCGGATATTTCGCCGCGGCGACCCAGGCCGCGTTGGTCCTGGCGGCGTTCCGGGCGCCCTACCGGGGGCGCGCCACGCCGGTCAACGCGTGGTGGGGGTCCTTCGACCTGGCGGTGAGCTTGTTCTCCGGGTTGCCGGCCGAACCGCCGTCGGCGGACTTCATCATGCGCAACGCGATGGACGCGCAAGAGGTCGCCGTCGGCTGGTGGCCGGGTGATGCGCGCTACGGCCAGGCGGCGTTTTACGCCTACGCGCACCCGGCCCCGGCCGGCTTCGCCCGGCTGACCCTGTCGCCGCCTGCGGCGCACTGGGATAGCGCCCTAGGCGAGTACATCCTGGACTGGGACGACGTCCGGGCCACCACCGATCCGCACGCCGCGGCCCTGGAGTTCGCCTGTTCGCCGCGGCACCCTGGCTGGCTAATCCCGCTGACCCCGCGGCCGCGCTGCGCATCGGGATCAGCGCCGGAGCCGAACTGTGGCGGGCGAGCGCGCCCATCCTGCGCGCCATCGCGGAGAACTGGCGCACCGATCCGCGTCTGCAGGCACTGTGGCTCGAGCAGATGCAGAGTTTCACCGACGCCACGGTGATCCAGATCACTGCCGATCCGCGTGCCCGGCAGCGGCTCAGCGGCCAGGACATCCCGGCCGTCGCCAGCGCGCTCACCTGGCTCGGCGAGCGGCTCTATTATCTCGCCGCCACCAACACCCCGCCGTTCGACAACCAGGACACGCTGATCGACACCCTCCTGCACTTCTGGACGTCAGCCCTCTATATGGACACGTCGACGCCGTAACGTGCCGCGAGGGCCTCGATACCCAGCGCCGACGTCATCGACCTGGGCCGGGTGGACGCGACCAACGTCGGCAGGCTGCTGGCGGGCAGCGGAACCTCCGACATCGCCGACGCTCACGTGGTGATCTGCGCCCGCCGCGGCGACCAGCCCGTCGTCACCTCTGACCCTGCAGACTTGCGCCGGCTTGATTCCGCTCTCCGGCTGATCCCACTGTGACCGCCTGGCCGGAGTGGCGCTGCCAGCTCGGCCCGTCCGCATTCGGCCTGATCAGCAGCGAAGTCGCGGTCAGCCAGAGCGCTGAAAACAGGAGGCTGCCGAGGATATCGGTGGGATGGTGCTCGCCCCGGTAGATACGCGAAAGAGCGACGAGGACCGGCATGGCGATTGCGGGGATGAGGAACAGCCACCGCCACCAGCCGCGGGCCCGGCCGATGACCAGGATCGCCACCGCGACATATAGGCAGCAGGTCGCGGCCTCGTGCCCGGACGGGAACGCCGAGGTCGGCAGGTGCGCGTCGAGGTGGGTGACGTCCGGCCTGGGCCGTTTGACCACGGCCGCGGCCGCGAGGAACGCGCCGAGTTCGCCGAACATCACCGTGAGGATAAAGGCGACCGGCCGCCAGCGCCGGGTGACGGCGAGAAGCACCACGCAGGTAGCCAGGGCAACGAGGAGGATCGCCTGGCTGGCCCCGAGCGTGCTGACGATCTGGCTCCAGTGGTTCAAGCTGGCCGTCCGCTGGGCGGCGAACCAGTGCGGGATCGTCCGGTCACCCAGTACGTTGCCGTTTCCGTCCCTGGTGATCAGTTCGCCTACGCCGACGATCACGCCGAGAATAAGCACCCAGGCCACCAGGACTCCGGCCGCGACGCGACCGGGATGAAGGACGGGCGCATCACCCCTGGCGACCTCCGGCTGGGCGGGCCTGAGGTCGGCGCGGGCTTCGGGTTCCAGTCCTTCAGTAACCGGATCGGTCACCGCCTGGCCAAACGCGCGCCGGTTCAACTCGAAAGCGAAGGCCGTGACACCGAGCCAGGTGATGCCGATCGCCCAGGCGCCCACGACGTCGGACAGGTAGTGCACGCCGAGCAGGATCCGGCTGATCCCGATGAGGGCGATGAGCGCGACGATCACGGTGACGAAGGCGGTCCGCCACCGGCCGCGGGCCGCGGGCAGGAAGACGAGCAGTATCGCCCCGTAGCAGACGATCGAGCCGAGTGCGTGCCCGCTGGGGAAGCTGTTTCCGGTGCCGTGGGCGACCGGGTGTGCGACCACGGGACGCAGCCGTCCGACGAGCGACTTGAGAACCGGATCCAGGATCAGTGCGCCCGCGCCCGAGACGAGCAGGTAGATCGCAAGCCGCCAGCGCTTCCTGAGCGCGAGAATGATCGCCGCGGCTCCGATGACCGTCCACAGCACGCCGCTGCTGCCCAGGAAGGTAACCGCCTTGACCACTGTGACGAATTTGGTGTTGCCCGCGATCAGGCTGTTGATGTCGGCCGCGGCGCCGTGGTCGGCGGACTCCAGCGGCACCCACTGCACGCGCACCAGGATGAGCAGGAGCGCGAAGACCATCGCCGCGACCGTGACCACCATAAGCGGCGCAAGACTGCGGCGCTGGCGGTCGAGGGTACCGGTCGGCATGGGGGGCAACTGCCCGCCGTGCCATGGTTCACACGTAGCCGTCTGCGGCCAAACCGCCGGCCGGATGTCCGGGATGAGCCGGCGGCCTCGACGTCCCTGGCGAGAGGTGCTTGAAGGGCACCCAACGAGAGGAGACATCATGAAATACATGATCTTGCTGTACGGCTCGCAGCAGGACTACGACGCCCTGGCCGGGAAGCCCGCGCCCGGCCGGCCCGCCTGGTCCCGAGAGGACTTCGCCGCGATGGGCGCGTTCATGGAATCGTTCACCAAGGACCTGGCCGAATCCGGCGAGCTGGTGGAGGCGCAGGGACTGACCGCCCCGGTGCACACCAGGAGAATCCAGCTGCGCAGCGGCGTCCCGGTCGTGACGGACGGCCCGTACGCCGAGACCCAGGAGGTGCTGGCCGGCTACTGGGTCGTGGAGTGCGAGAGCTTCGACCGGGCGACCGAGATCGCCGCCCGGCTGACCAGCTGCCCGGGTCCCGAGTACGTCCGCGCCGCACCGCCACCGGTGGACGTACGGCCTATCGCGGACTCCCAGGCCGAACTTGATGGCTGATCACACCGAGCTCGAGGACCTGCTGCGCCGCCTGGCGCCGCAGGTCCTCGGCGCGGTGGTCCGGCGTTACGGGCATTTCGACGCCGCCGAGGACGCCACCCAGGAGGCGCTGATCGCGGCGGCCACCCAGTGGCCGGGCGACGGCATGCCGGGCAATCCGCGCGGCTGGCTGATCACGGTCGCCTCCCGCAGGCTCACCGACCTGCTCCGCGCCGAACAGGCCCGCCAGCGCCGGGAAGACACCGTCGCCCGGTGGGAGCTGCCGATGGGCCGGGTGGCGCCGTCAGCCGACACGCCGTCGGCGGATGCCGACGACACGCTCATCCTGCTGTTTATGTGCTGTCACCCAGCACTGTCGCCGGCCTCGCAGATCGCGCTGACCCTGCGGGCCGTCGGCGGCCTGGCCACGGCCGAGATCGCCCGGGCGTTCCTGGTCCCCGAGCCGACCATGACCCGGCGGATCAGCCGGGCCAAGCAGCAGATCAAGGACAGCGCCGTACCGTTCCGGATGCCAGCCGCCGAGGAGCGCGCTGGGCGCCTCGCCGCAGTGCTGCACGTGCTCTACCTGATCTTCAGCGAGGGCTACGTCAGCACGTCAGGGCCGAACCTGCAGCGCGCCGAACTGGCCGCCGAGGCGATCCGGCTGGCCCGCATCGTGCACCGCCTGCTGTCCGACGACGGCGAGGTGACCGGGCTGCTCGCGCTCATGCTGCTCACCGACGCGCGGCGCCCGGCGCGCACCGGCCCGCACGGCGACCTGATCCCGATGGCCGAACAGGACCGGAGCCGGTGGAACACCGAAAGCATCGCCGAGGGCGTCGCCCTGATCACCGGCGCGCTCGGTCGCGGCCCTGCCGGGCCTTACCAGCTGCAGGCGGCGATCGCGGCGATCCACGACGAGGCGCCGACCGCCGACGCGACCGACTGGCCGCAGATCGTCGCCCTGTATGAGCTGCTGATGCAGATCTCCGATAACCCTGTCGTGACGCTCAACCACGCCGTCGCGGTCGCCATGGTGCACGGCCCTCACGCCGGGCTTGACCTGCTCAGCGGCCTCGACGCCGACGAGCGGATCGCCCGGGACCACCGGCTGCCCGCGGTCAGCGCGCACCTGCTTGAGATGGCCGGCGAGCGCGCGGCCGCGCGCGAGGCCTATCTCGCGGCGGCCAGCCGCACCAGCAACCTCCCGCAGCAGCGCTACCTCCACGCCCGGGCCGCCCGCCTTCAAGATCAAGATCAAATTCATTGAGCCGAACGGGCCGTAGTGCTTGCGGGACCCGTTTCATTCCGTCCGTCCCGGGCAAGGCACTAATCGGACCTCCGGCAGCAGCGTGGCTGCGCGCGCCGGGCAGGCCAGGGGCAAGCCAGGGCCAGGGAGATGGGCCTGGCGCGCTTGGTCTTCCAAGTACCAGCGATCCCCAGGAGGCGTCCCATGACCAACCCCGACATGCCACGTCACCTCGAAGTCAAGTACGGCGACCAGACGGTCGCGGCCGCCGAGGTGACGACCGCCAATTGTCCGGCGGGAACCGCCCGGACCTGGCTGCATGCGACGTCCCCGCACGTCCCTCGCGGCCTCCGTGCGAACCTGGTCGATGCCGTCATGGACCTGCCTGAGGTTCAGGCGAGTACCCGCCTGGAGGCCGCCATCCCGCTCGGCGACAGTGAGTTGCTTGAGCGCCTGCGGGAACGAACCACGGACGCGGTCACCCGTCCGGCCGGCTCTACCGCTCTTCTGGACGCGAACATACCGGAAGGAGTACATCGTGGCGATCGCGACCATCAACCCCGCGACCGGGGAGACCGAGAAGACCTTTGACGAGATGAGCGAGGCGGACGTCGAGCGCTGCCTGGCCGCCGCGGCGACGGCGCATGCAAGCTACCGCCTCACCAGCTTTGCCGACCGGGCCGGCTGGATGCAACGAGCGGCCGGGATCCTGGACGACGAGCAGGACCAGACCGCGGCGATGATGACGACCGAGATGGGCAAGACGCTGGCCGCCGCCCGGCAGGAGGTCGCCAAATGCGCCACGGCCTGCCGGTATTACGCCGAACACGCCGCCGGGTTCCTCGCCGACGAGCCCGCCGACGCCGCCGCCGTGGGGGCCGCGCAAGCCTACGTCAGCTACCAGCCGCTCGGGCCGGTCCTGGCCATCATGCCCTGGAACTTCCCGCTCTGGCAGGCCATGCGGTTCGCCGCCCCCGCCTTGATGGCCGGCAACGTCGGTCTGCTCAAGCACGCCTCGAACGTGCCGCTGACGGCGCTGTTCATGCAGGACCTGTTCGCCCGGGCCGGGTTTCCCGAAGGAACCTTCCAGACCCTGCTGGTCGGCTCCGCGCGGATCGAGGCGATCCTGCGCGACGACCGGGTGATGGCCGCGACGCTCACCGGATCCGGGCCGGCCGGGCAGTCGGTGGCGGCGATCGCCGGCAGCGAGATCAAGAAGGTCGTGCTCGAACTGGGCGGCAGCGACCCGTTCATCGTCATGCCCTCGGCCGACCTGCAGGCGGCGGCCCGGGTAGGCGCCTTCGCGCGCTGCCTGAACAACGGCCAGTCCTGCATCGCGGCCAAGCGCTTCATCGTGCACGAGGCGGTCTACGACGAGTACGAGCGCCTGTTCACCGAACAGATGTCGGCCAAGACCGTCGGCGATCCGATGCTGGACAGCACCGACGTGGGCCCGCTGGCCTCCGAGCAGCAGCGGGACGACGTCGAGTTGCTCGTCGCCGACGCGGTGGCCAGGGGAGCCAGGGTGCTGTGCGGCGGCGCGGCGCCCGAGGGCCCCGGCTTCTACTACCCGCCGACCGTGCTGACCGGCATCACCCCTGACATGCGCGTCCACCGCGAGGAGGTCTTCGGCCCGGTGGCCACCCTGTACCGGGTCGCGGACATCGACGCGGCGATCGAACTCGCCAACGGCACGGAGTTCGGGCTCGGCGCGAACGCGTGGACCAACGACGAGCAGGAACGGAAACAGTTCATCCGGGACCTCGCGGCCGGGATGGTCTTCATCAACGGCAACGTGACCTCCTACCCTCAGCTGCCCTTCGGGGGCATCAAGAGTTCCGGTCACGGCCGCGAGCTATCCGTCCACGGCATCCGTGAGTTCTGCAACATCAAGTCGGTGTGGATCGGCTGACCCTGGCCCGCGGCCTGAGCAGATCGCCTAAGCTCAGCGCTCATGCCGAGGCTGCTGGTCGTGCACCACACGCCGTCGCCCACCTTGCAGGCGATGTTCGAGGCCGCGGTCAGCGGAGCGCGGACCGATGAGATCGAGGGCGTCGAGGTGGTCATCAGGCCGGCCCTGACCGCGGCGGCCGCCGACGTGCTCGAGGCCGACGGTTACCTGCTCGGCACGCCGGCCAACATCGGCTACATGTCCGGCGCGCTCAAGCACTTCTTCGACGGCATCTACTACCCGTGCCTGGAGGCGACCAGGCGGCGGCCCTACGGCCTGTATATCCACGGCGGCAGCGACACCGGCGGCGCAGTGCGCGCGGTGGAATCGATCGCCGCCGGCCTGGCGTGGCGCCGGGTCCGGCCGCCGGTCACCGTCACCGGAACTCCGGGCAAGCCGGATCTCGACGCCTGCTGGGAGCTAGGCGCGCTGCTGGCCGCCGCGATCACCGGCTGACCAGCCCGCCCCTTAGGGCTCGCCCATCGTGGCAGCGTGCGTAATGAGCAGCGAATCCGGCGGAACGAGGTCCACCCCGTCCGGGTCGTTGAGGTACCCCGGCCCACGCCCGGCGACCCCGGTATGCCCGTACTGCCACACGATGCGACCAGTCGCCGGATCCACTACGCACACGCGATGATTGAAGTCGTCGTTGAGCAGGATGTCGCCGTTGGGCAGCGGCAGGGCCAGCGAGGGCTGGTTGAACCCGCCGCGCCGCCACAGCACCCGGCCGGACGACGTGAACTCGGCGATCTGGCCGGGATTGGAGTAGTCGGCGGTCAGGTACCGTCCCGGGTACACCTCGTTGGTGTCCGACGGGTAGAACACCCCCGGCGGATTCGCGGACCAGGACACGGTGCTGCCAGAACCAGGGCCGCCCAGGGACATCTCATTGGCCCAGTCGCCGTTGATCTCGGTGACCAGGTAGTGCCCGTTGGTCATCGGAAACGCGCCGTTCGGGCTGCCGAACCGCCGGGGCGGATCGTGCCAGCAGGCGTTCGTCGTCTGGCCGATGACCCGGGTCAGGGTGTGCGCGGGCGGCGTGATGATCACCACACGGCAGTTCTTGATGTCGGCGGAGACGATGGCGCCGCCCGGGGTGAGCATCGCGTCATCCGGGTTGAACAGGTGGTTCGGCCCGGAGCCCGGCACGCCCGGCACCCCGTACCGGTAGACGATCTTGCTGGTGGCAAGCGATATCACGCTGATGACGTAGTTGTCTTCCTGCGTCACGACGATGTACTTGCCGTCGGGGGAGAAGAACGCGTCGTCCGGCTGCAGGAACGTCTGGCCGGGCGCGAGGTCACCGGGCCGCGGGAATTCCCATCTGATCCGGCCCTGCGGATCGACGATCAGCAGCCGGTTGTTGTGATGGTCGGCGATGAGGACGTCGGCCGGCAGCGCCGAAGGGTCAGAGCCCGGCGCGAGGCGGCCGGGCCCCGAGGCCGGCGCCAGCCACGGCGCCGCGGCCGGGTGCGGCAGCGTCTGCCCGGCCGGCACCAGCCGGAACGTCGTCACCGTGGGCACCGAACGCGTGCCGTTCTCGCCACCGACCAGGTACCCCACGCCGCCGGTCACCGCCGCCGCCGCATAGCCGGCCGGCACCGGCAACTCGCCTGCGGCCGTCACGCGGGAGGCGGCCGGGTCGAACCAGAGCACCGTCCGGCTGGCCTGCCCCGCCGTCACGCCGCCCGCGACGTAGATCCGCCCGGCCAGGCTGATCACGGACGCGCCCTGCACCGGCTGCGGCAGGTGCCCCACCACCGTGGCCGCGCCAGCCACGGGGTCGACCCGCTGGATGACATCCGTCGCGCCCGCGGCCGTCTCGCCGCCGAACACCCAGATCATGCCCGCGACCGCGGCCACCCCGGCGTACCGGACCGGCACCGGCAGCCGGGCCGCCACCCGGAAGTGCTGCCCGTCCGTGGTGGCGAGGACCTGCGGGTCCAGGATGGTGCCGTCGTAGCCCCCGAGCACGTAGCCGACCGGCCCCGCCGCTACGCCACTTGAATCCGAACGGGGTCGGCTTAGACGCCCCACCACCCCCGCCTGCACTCCCGGGCCGAGCGTCAACGCCTGGATCGTCGGTACGCTGGCCGTCGTCCCCCCGCCTGCCACGTACGCGCGCCCGCCGACGATAAAGCCCGCGGCGTCATGGGTAGCGGCGGCCAGGTGACTGACCACGCGGGTGGCGCCGGTCACCGGGTTGAGGCTGGTCACCGTGTTCGCCGAGGCTCCCGATGGCGTCAGGCCGCCCACGATGAGCAGCCCGTTCGCGCCAGGCAGCAGGACCTCGCGGGACACTGTGGCCGGCAGCTGGTACGGCGCCGGCATCACCTGGAGCGCCATCGCGGTGTCCGGCTTGCCTGGCTGGGTTGGCTTGGGTGCGGCCGCATGCGAACCCGAGCACGAGAGCCCCGAGCACGAGAGCAGAGAGCACGCCAACACGGCTATCGCCCCACTGCCGAACCGACGCCGGGCTGACATCAAGGCAACCTCCCGTGCGCGGCACTACCCTGGTGCGGGTGGCCGAACCCGATTACCGCAGCTGCGCGGCTACCGGAATCACCGCGCTGCAGCGGTGATATGACCCGTCCACCGGCCTGTGGAAGGGGACCGGCTGGTGGAACTGCGCCAACGCCCTGACCGCGGTGATCAGGTACACCAAGCTAACCGGCGACGGCAGCCATGCGGGCGTTATTGGGACGACGTTCACCGCCGCCCAGCGGCAGCACGCCAATTTCATCAATGATTACTACGACGACAACGGCTGGTGGGCGCTGGCCTGGGTCGCGGCCTTCGACCTGACCCGCGACAGCCGTTATCTGGGCGCGGCCCGCACCATCTTCGCCCGCAACACGGCGGGCTGGGACGATACCTGCCGCGGCGGCCTGCGGTGGACCACGACGAGTAGCTACAAGAACGCGATCACCAACGAGCTGTTCCTCACGCTCGCGGCCCTGCTGCACCAGCGCACGCCGGGCGACCAGGCAGGCTACCTGACCTGGGCGCAGCGGGAGTGGGAGTGGTTCAGCTCGAGCGGACTCATCGGCCCTGGCGGCCTGGTCAATGACGGGCTCGGCAGAGACCGGCCCTCGACGCCCTCATTGCCGCCGCCGCTCTCACCGGCAGCTAGCCCTCTCACCCGGCCGCTAGCCCTCTCGCCCGGCCGCTAGCCCTCTCGCCCGGCCGCTCCCAGCCCTCCTGAAACTCGTCCTTGACAAGGTAGTGATTCATCACTATCTTAGTGTCTATGACAGAAACCAGGCAGCGGATGTCGGCGGTGGAGCGCCGCGAGCTGGTCCTCGAGGCCGCGGTCTCCGAGTTCGCCACCCACGGGCTGGCGGGCACCTCGACCGAGGACGTCGCCCGGCGCGCCGGGATCAGCCAGCCATACCTGTTCCGGCTCTTCCCGACCAAGAAGGCGCTGTTCCTCGCGTTGGTGGACCGGTGCTTCCGCCGGGTGGAGGACGCCTTCACGACGGCGGCGGGCGACCGCACCGGCGATGAGGCGCTGGCGGCGATGGCCGGCGCCTACGAGCTTCTCCTCGAAGACCGGACGCTGCTCCTGCTGCAGATGCAGGCCTATGCCGCCTGCGCTGACCCCGAGATCCGCACCGAGACCCGGGCCGGGTACAAGAAGCTGTGGGAGCTGACCGAGCGGATCACTGGGCTGCCCTTCCAGCGCGTAGTGGAGTTCTTCGCCATGGGCATGCTGATGAACGTCGCCGCAGCCCTGGACCTCCCCGCCGTCGATGAAAGGTGGACCAGCTGGTGCCCGAGGGACTGACCGACCTATTTTTTTTGACCGATCAAGATAGTGACTACTCACTTCCTAGGAGAGTGAAATGACTACGAAGCACCGTACCGCATGGACCTTCGCCATAACCTCGGCCGCGTTGTTCATGGCCTCACTGGACAACCTGGTGGTGACCACGGCGCTGCCGTCGATCAGGGCCCACCTGCACGCTTCGCTCGAGGGGCTGCAGTGGACGGTCAACGCCTACACGCTCACCTTCGCGGTCTTGCTGCTCACCGGGGCCACTCTGGGTGAGCGGTACGGCCGACGCCGCCTGTTCACGATCGGCCTCGGCTTGTTCACCGCCGGGTCTGCGGCCGCCGCGCTCGCGCCCGGCATCGGCGCTCTGGTGGCGGCCCGGGCCGTGCAGGGCGTCGGCGCGGCCATCGTGATCCCGCTGACCCTCACGCTGCTGTCGGCGGCGGTGTCCCCGCAACGCCGCGGTCTGGCCCTGGGTGCCTGGGGCGCCGTCGGCGGCCTGGCCATCGCCATCGGCCCGCTGGTCGGCGGGGCCGTCGTAGAAGGCGCGTCCTGGCAGTGGATCTTCTGGCTGAACGTGCCGATCGGCATCGCGCTGCTGCCGATCGCCCGGCTCCGGCTCACCGAGAGCCGCGGACCCTCGACCAGCTTGGACCTGCCGGGCCTGGTCCTGGCCAGCGTCGGCCTGCTCGGCATCGTGCTCGGCGTCGTCCGCGGCAACGACCACGGCTGGACCAGCGCGACCGTGCTGCCGCCCATGGTAATCGGCGCGCTGCTCGTGGCCGCGTTCATCGGCTGGGAACTGCGGGCACGCGAGCCCATGCTGCCGCTGCACCTGTTCCGCAGCCGCGGTTTCACCGTGACCAACGCGGCGTCGCTGCTGATGTTCTTCGGGATGTTCGGCTCGATCTTCCTGCTCGCGCAGTTCCTGCAGGTCGTTCAGCACTACAGCCCGCTGCAGGCCGGACTGCGGACGCTGCCGTGGACCGCGATGCCGGTCTTCATCGCCCCGGTCGCGGGCGCGCTGTCCGACCGCATCGGCGGGCGGGCGCTGCTGGCCGCCGGACTGGGCCTGCAGGCCATCGGACTCGGCTGGCTGGCCGCGGTGGCCAGCCCCACCGTGCCCTACCTCACCCTGGTCCCGGCGTTCGTCGTCTCCGGCGTCGGCATGTCCCTGTTCTTCGCGCCCGTTGCCAACGTCGTGCTCAGCTCGGTGCGGCGGGACCAGGAAGGCATCGCCTCCGGCGCCAACAACGCGATCAGGGAACTGGGCGGCGTGTTCGGGATCGCGGTGCTCGGCGCGGTGTTCTCCGCCCGCGGCGGTTACACCAGCGGAACCGCGTTCGTCTCCGGCCTGGCCCCCGCGGTCTGGGTCGGCGGGGCGGCGGTCGCCGTCGCCGCGGCCACCGCGCTGTTCCTGCCGCGGTTCCGGAAGGCCGAGCCCGTCAGCCTGGCCGTCGAGTCGGCCCCGGAACTCGACCTCGCTCGCTAACCCCGGCAGACCAGGAGCCCGGATCCCCGCGCCAGCCGCGGGATCCGGGCTCCGGCGTGCGCGCCGCCGCCTACCGCTCGGCGATGCTGTCCAGCACGGGTTTCACGTCGATCACCGGCGTGCCGTCCAGGGCCTCGAGGCCGTCTACCTGTATCCGCAGCCCGTCGACCGCGATCACCAGGCGGACGGTGCGCCCTCGTCCCCTTGCCGGGGCGCCTGAGCCCGCTCGGTCAGCGATGATTCCACCCATCCCACCGGGACGACCTCATAGCGCGACGTGGTCACGGTGCCTCCCCGCGCAGGCGGTAGAAGATCCTGGTCTGCAGCTGGGCAGGGTCTTCATGCCAGTCGCCGTACACCTCCCAGCGTTCGCCGGTGAGTTCGTGGCCATGGCTGGCGCACCAGCGGCGGACGGCCTGATGAGCCGCTCCGAGTCCGTCGTAGGGGCCGCGATGCATGGTCTCGGCGGCTAGCCCGGCTGGCAATGCCGACACGCTGACCTGGGCCGACCCCAGGACCATCCCGGCAGCCGGGAACGGGTCGCTGACCTCGACCCCGACCTCCACGCCGACCTGATCCGCCTCCGGTAGGTCCCGGTAGAGCATGACGTTGCAGCCACCCTTGACCCCGGCCCGGTCCAGGCAGGCGTAGACCTCATCGAGCATCTCCGGCCACTGACCGGGGAACCGTTCCCAGGTGGTCGTGGCCGCGACGGCCGCTATCGGCCGCCGTGGCTGGGCCGCCACCGAAACCTCATATCTCATGCGTCCTACTCAAGCAGGTGCGACATCAAGGCGTACCTGGTGGATGGCGTTGTTGGCGTAGCCGAGCGGGTTCCATTGCGGCTTGTCCGGCTGGGTTCGCCCAGCCAGGTCGGTAGCCCTGGCCCGGTCCAGCACCTCGGTGAGCGGCACGCCGGTCCACTCGGCGGTACTTACCGCGCCGAGGCCCCACTGCTCACCCGGAACCGGCGGCTTGAGGCGGCCACGGCCGTTGCCAGCGCACTCCAGTGTGACGACCGCGCTCGTCGACGGCATCGCCCGCAGCTGGGCGAAGTCGAGTGAGAGGCGCCGCTTGACCAGTCCATCCACGTGCAGCCGCCAGCTCGCCGGGTCCAGGTCGGGGATGCCGAAGTGGTTACGGATGTAGAACCGGGCGCTGGGCATGACGACTCCCCCCGTGAGCGCGGGTAGCGGTGTCTCGCAGTTCAGCGGGTGCGCCCTGTGCACGACCAGGCCGGCGTCGAGCGCCGCCAGGCAGGCCTCCTCTGGATTGAGCGCCCGTACTTCCGGGTCCACCGCAGGCATCGTCCTGGCGCATCCGCCGCCGGCTACCACCCGTGCACATGTTGACGCCAGATCCACCTCCAGCGTGCCTGCCGCCTCGAACGGCCGCAGAAATGCGCGGAGGGTATCCTCGCCATCTGCCTCGGCGATCATCACCAGCGTGTGCGCAGCCAGCACCGCTTCGCCGCAGATGCGCACGCCGTGGCGGGCAGCGTTAGCGCGGCTGAGATGGTTGAGCAGGCCAGCGCCGGCCGTGAAGTCGGCCGCCGGGCAGCATTCGGCCGGATGCTGGTGGTGCACGACGAACAGGCTCATGCGCTGTCTCCCCCTGCCGCCCATGCCTGGTAGCCGCCTATGAGGTCGGACACATCAGCGAACCCGCGGGCTCGCAGCAGGCTGGCCGCGATCGATGAACGGTAGCCGCCCGCGCAATAGGTGACGACCGGCCGAGCCGGGTCGAGTTCGCCCGCCCGCTCCCGCAACTGCGCGATGGGAATGTGGATACTACCGCCGACGCTGCCCTGGGCCCGCTCGCCTGGACCGCGAACGTCCAGCACGACCAGATCGGGGATCTCAGCCCGGGCTTCCGCCAGCTGGCGGGCGGTCAGGCGACTGGCGATTCCGGCCACGCCGGGACGCTCGAAGAACGCTTTGGCTGGCTGGTCGAGCGCTCCGATCACACTGTCCAGGCCCACGCGCGAGAGCCGTACCCGCGCCTCGTGGTCGCGGCTCGGATCACACACGAGCACGATGTTCTCGTCGGCGCCCACGATCTCGCCCGCGTGCTCGGCGAAGCGACCTTCCAGCCCGACGTTGAGGGAGCGGCGGAGGTGGCCCCGGGCAAAGGCCTCGGGGGAACGGACGTCGAGCACCACGGCACCGTCGGCTTGGTACTGGAGCACCTCATCTAGCGGCAGGCCGTGCAGCTGCTCGTCGGGGAGCAGCTGGTGCGGCTCCCGGTTGAGCTCGGCCACATGGGCGAAGTAGCCGGGCCGGGGTGGCTGCCCCTCGGTCACCGCCCGCACGAACTCCTCGACGTTTGGGAGCCGCAGCGCGTAGTTGGTGCGGCGCTGTTCGCCGATGGTCGATACCGTCGCGGTCGAGAGGTTCTTCCCGCAAGCCGACCCGGCCCCATGGGCGGGGTAGACGCGGGTGCTGTCCGGCAGGCAGAGCAATCGAGTGTGCAGCGACCGGTACAGCTGGCGAGCCATGTCCTCGGGCCGCTGCCCCCGCGATGCGAGCAGGTCGGGGCGGCCGACATCGCCTATGAACAACGTGTCGCCGGTCAGCACCCCGTAGGGGACGGCGGCACCTGGGGTCTCCCAGACCACGATGCTGATCGACTCGGGGGTGTGACCCGGGGTGGCCCGGAACTCCAAGACGACCTGTCCGAGGTTGAGGCGTTCACCGTCGGCGACCTTGCGGTGGGGAAAGTGAACGTCAGCACCGGCCCCGTAGATCACGGTGGCGCCAGTCAAGGCGGCCAGCTCCAGGTGGCCCGAGAGGAAGTCGGCATGCACGTGGGTTTCGATCACATACTCGACCCGCTGCCCGGCCGCGGCGGTGTCGTCGAGGTAGGCCCCCACGTCCCGCCTGGGGTCTATGACGACCGCCCGCCCGGTGGTCTCATCCCCGATCAGGTAAGAAGCCTGCGACAGGCAGCCGAGGTAATACTGCGTGAATCGCACCGAAGACCACCCCTGTCACTGCTTCATGAGCGAGGGATCCCTGACCGCGGGTATGTCGAGGTTCACCACGACGGGTTCACGTTGAAGTCGGCGTCCCCGATGACCGGAAGTTGGGCGCCTGCCCCTGGGTCTCCTCGATGTCGGCTGCCCACCGCTCGTGGTCGCCAATCGGATCGACCGACAACCCGATGATCTTGACGTCGCGGCGGTCGAACTCCGGCTTGATCGTGGCCATGTATCCGAGTTCGGTGGTGCACACGGGAGTGAAGTCCTTGGGATGCGAGAAGAGCACCGCCCACTTGTTGCCGATCCAGTCGTGGAAGCTGATGCGGCCTTCTGTGGTCTCAGCCTCGAAGTCGGGTGCGGTGTCGCCGATTTGCAGTGTCATCGGTTCTCCTTAGATGTGTTAATAGCTGAACGTAGTTGCTGCGTCGGTTCCGATCCACTTCCACATCACGACGGTGCCGCCGATCTCCGCGTTGGGCAGGATGTCGCCCTTGTCGATCTGCTTGGCGTCTACGCAGATGGGGCACACCAGGTAGCGCCCCCCGGCCCGCTCGTATCGCTCGAACAACTCTGGGATCGGCGGGCAGCTGGCACACGCGACGCCCTGGGCGACACCATTGACGGCGAGGCGCACCGCCTCCTTGGCCAGGAACATCAGCGTCGGGCGACGGCTCTCGGCCGCGCCGAGCGCGACCAGGAACGCGACCGTGACCTTCTCTGGGTCCTCGAGGCCGGTGGTGAGACTGATCACTGCCTTTCCAGGCATGGCATCTGCCAGTCCTGCCCGCGACGGCCGGCGTGCTCATCCTGGTGGCAGTCACCCTGCGGATGGGCCAGGCCGGCTCCCGGCTGCCTGGCACCGCCCGTGGCCAGGGTCCCGTGGCTGGCGCCAGCCGGGATGACGACCGGTTCTGGAAAGGCGGCCTGATATACGTCAACCGCGACGACCCCGCCGTCATGGTCGGCAACCGCTTCGGCGTCGGCTTTACCTTCAACTTCGGGAACCCGGCCACATGGCTGATCTGCGGGACGATCGCGGCCGTGCCCGCCGGGCTGGCAGTGATCAGGGCGGCAGCGGGCATGTGAGCAGACCAAACGCAACCCGGACATACCCTGACCCCTCCACCAGGGCTCTCTCCCAGTCGACAGCCACACAGCCGCCTCACGCAAGATTCGCGCAACGACAGCAGCCTGTCCAATTGACAGCAGTCTGTCTGTCATGACAGACTGCTGTCATGAACACGACACCAGTGCACATCGCAGTATTCGACACCCTCGCCGACTGGGAGATCGGCTACGCCACCGCACATATCCGCCACGACCAGTGGCAGCGTGAGCCGGGCCGATACTCGATCAACACGGTAGGCCCGACACGTGAGCCGGTCACCACCATGGGCGGCCTGCGCATCATGCCGGACATCGCGCTGGACGAGCTGCGTCCGGAAGACAGCGCGATGCTGATTCTGGCGGGCGGCGACCTGTGGGCC
>Ga0137391_10001432_pt1 | contig 17350 bp, 17 predicted proteins | sample 15con2h24BmetaG_FD_101399 | JGI IMG/M metagenome (GOLD analysis project Ga0137391, IMG submission 101399) | Vadose zone soil microbial communities from Angelo Coast Range Reserve, California, USA - 15con2h2.4B metaG | ecosystem: Environmental > Terrestrial > Soil > Vadose zone > Saprolite...
GCGCATCTCGTCGAGCCGGCGCAGGATCGCGGCGGCGGCGTTGAACGGCAGATTGCCGATCACCTTGACTGGCGGCCGCTCGGCCAGTTCCGCAAGTTCGACCTCTAGGAAGTCGCGGCATACCACGCGCACGGCTGGATGTCCGGCAAACGCGCTCTGCAGCCGCTCCGCCAGCCGCGCGTCGAGTTCGACCAGCCAAAGCCGGCGCACTCCGGCGCGCAGAATCTTGTCGCTCAGGATGCCCAGGCCGGGGCCGATCTCGACCACTTCATCGCCGGGCGCGATTGCGGCCGCGGCGACGATCCGATCGGCTATGGCGGGTTGGATGAGGAAATTCTGGCCGCGCGATTTGCGCGGCCGCACGCCGGCCGCTTCGAGCTCGGCGGCCACGGCGAACGGCGACGTGCGCGCGGAGCGCCCGGCGCGTATCACTCGTGGCGTTCCCATCGCCTGGCCGCGCCTACAGGGTGAGCGCGGCTTCGGCGTCGATGCCGAGCGAGTCGCGCTCGCCGCGCAAAAGCCGGTAGCTTCCGGCCATCGCGATCATCGCCGCATTGTCGGTGCAGAACTTGAGCGACGGCGCGATGACCTTGCGGCCTTCGGCGGCCGCCGCCTCGGCGAGGCGCTCGCGCAGGCGCGAGTTGGCAGCGACGCCGCCGGTGAGCGCGATCACCTCGATGCCGGTCTCGCGCGCCGCGTGCATCGCCGGCCCCACCAGCATATCGACCACCGCCTCCTGGAAGCTCGCCGCCAGGTCCTCGCGCGAGAGCGCGGCGCCGGCTTCCGTGCGCAGCAGCGTCGCAATCGCGGTCTTGACTCCGCTGAAACTGAAATCGAGCGGCGCGCCGCGCACGTGGGCACGCGAAATGCGCACTCGCTTGCGGTTCCCGTGGCGCGCAAGCTCGTCGATTATTCGGCCGCCCGGATAGCCAAGGCCCATCAGCTTGGCCACCTTGTCGAACGCCTCGCCGGCGGCATCGTCGCGCGTGCGGCCCAATCGGCGATAGCGGCCGAAGTCCTCGACCACGAAGAGTTCGGTATGCCCGCCCGACACGACCAGCGCTAGAAACGGCATCGCGAGGCGATGCTCCAGCAGCGGCGCAAGCAGATGCCCCTCGATATGGTTGACCGCGGCCATCGCGACGCCGAGGCTTTGCGCGAGCCCCTTCGCGCACATCAGGCCGACCAGCAGCGAGCCGACCAGTCCCGGACCGCGGGTCACCGCGATACCGCCAAGGTCGCCGAGCGCGCATCCCGCTGCCTCCAGCGCCTGCTCGATCACGGGCAGGATGGTGACGACGTGGTTGCGCGAGGCCAGTTCCGGAACGACGCCGCCGTAGCGGCGATGGATCTCGTCCTGGTTCGCGATGATGCTCGAGCGGATCGAAGCGACGCCGGGGCGCGAGGTTTCTATAACCGCTGCAGCCGCGTCATCGCACGAAGACTCGATTCCCAGGATCAGCATTTTTTCACTGTTTCACTATTTCACTGTTTCACTGCTTCCTGCTTTACCGGTTGCTTTGCGCGCCCGGACCGTTGCTCCGGCCGGCGGCAGCGCCGGTTGAATCGACGCCCGAGTCGTCACCCGCGTCGGCACCCGAATCAGAGTGATCGGAGTCCGCGGTGGGCGGGGCCGCTTCAGCCGGAGCGGGTGGGGCCAAATTGACCTCGGGCGCCGGGAGCGCCGCACCGTCGGCGGGCGGTGGCGGCGGGGCTGCGTCGCCCGCGTTAGCATCGGAGAGATTCTCGCTCAGCCGGCCGTATCCGGCACGCGCCATCAGGTTGCCCGGCGCGGCGTCGAGCGCCTGCTTGTAAGCCGCAGCCGCCGCGGGAAACTTTCCCTGCTCCTCGAGACACACGCCCTCGAAACTTTTTACTTCGCCAAGCCATGCGGGCACCGCACGCAGTCCGACCTCGGAGCGGCCGAAGAACGCGAGCGCCTGCGTATAGTCTTTTTTCAGCATGTAGGCGCGGCCGAGATAAAAGTACGCGTAGGGATCGGTCGGATCGATCGAAATTGCGCGTCCAAGGTCGCGGATCGCGTCGTCGAGCCTGGAGGTTTCGAGCGCTTTGCGCCCCTGCTCCGCGAAGCGCAGCGAGGCGTTGAGCGCCGGCTGGTCCTTGGTGCTGGCGATGAGCCCGGTGAGCGGCTGATCGCTGACCGGCGCGGTCGCCTGGACTGAGCCGACCTCGTAGGGCGGCGGCGCTTCGGTAGGCGTGGCCTCGGGCGCCGGTTCGCCCGGCGCGACGGGAACGCCCGCCGTTCCGGCGGGAGCTCCCGTTACGGCGGCCGCGCCAGCCGAGCCGGACGCAGACGCGCCGCCGGCCTCGGCCGGCACGCGCGTCCATCCTGAGCCCTCGCCTGAGCCCCCGCCGCCGGCGCCTTCGTCGTCGGATGAGCCCTGGGGCGACGCTTGCGCCGCGGGCGCAAGCGTCGCCCCAGGTGCGACCGGCGCTTGCACGCCGCCCTGAGCGGCGTTACCCGCGCCGCCCAGGCTCTGCGAGCCCGCGGGCGGTGCGGGTAACGCCGCCGGAGATGCCGCTGGCGATGCCACCGGAGAGCTCAAGTCCTCCGGTGGCAGGCTCTGTTCTTCGAGCGCGACGGCGGCGGCGCCGCCGCCGCGCGGGGCGTGCGCATTCGGTGCCTCCGTCGCGGCCGCCGCTAACGCGGCGCCCGCGACCGATGCGGATGGCGCGTGCCCAGCGGATGCGGCCGCCATGGCCGCATCCGCTGGGCACGCGAAGCCAGCCAGCACCAGCGCACACGCCAGTGCAATCGTCGCGGCGGGCCTAGATACGACCCGCCGCGCGAAATCTGCCTCAACTCTCATCAGTCGTTAATGTCGCTCGTGTTGCTCGGCACGCGTTCCCAGTTGCCCTCTACCGGCGCCGGCGCTCCAGGCGCTGGCGGCGCGCCGGGCGTTGCCGTATTGACCGCGGCCGGCGTGGTGCCGCCGCGACCGTGGAACGGGCAGACTTGCGTCGGCGCGAGGTCCGCCGGGAACGCTCCCTCCAATACCACGGGACAGTTCGGCCCCGCGAGGTATCCAGTCAGCGGGTCAACCTTCTCCACCACGATACCGGGCGGCGGGGCGAAGTCCAGCGGTGGACGGGAGGCCGTCGCGGCTTTCATGAAATCGGTCCAGGCCGGCAGCGAGGCCTCCGCGCCGGTCAGTCCCAGTTCTTCCCTTTGATCGAAGCCGGTCCACACGACGGCGAGCAGATTGGGCGTGAAGCCCGTGAACCAGGCGTCCTTGGAGTCGTTGGTGGTGCCGGTCTTGCCCGCCGCGGGACGGATGAAGCCGCGCTTGCGCGCGCCCTCGCCGGTGCCGTGGTTGATGACCTGTTCGAGCATGAAGTCGATCATGTAGGCGAGTTGGGGCGAGAGCACCTGGCGCGCCTGCAGTTCATGGCCCTCGATTACTTTGCCGCTCTGATTGACCACCGCCGTGACTGCGTAGGACTGCACCTCGAGTCCGTAGTCGGCCATGATCGAATAGGCCTGCGCGATCTGCATCGGCGTGACCTCGATTCCGCCCAGCACGATCGACGGATACGCGGGCAGGTTGCCAAAGCCCATCTTCTCGGCCATCGCGCGCACCCGGTCGAGCCCGATCTGGTTGGCCAGGCGCGAAGTCGCCGAGTTGAGCGACTCCTCGAGCGCGAACTCCAGCGTGACCCGGCCGAAATACCGGTCCTTGTAGTTCTTGGGGCTCCAGCTCATGTCGCCGTAGCTCCAGGTGAACGGCGTGTCGTCGATATAGGTGGTCGGCAGAAAACGCGCGGGGCCGCCGTCGAGCGTTTCCTGCAGCGCGGCCAGGTAGGTGATCGGCTTGAAAGCCGAGCCCGGCTGGCGTTTGGCCTGGGTGATACGATCGAACTGGCTTTCGCGGTAGTCGCGTCCACCCACCATCACGCGAATCTTGCCGCTTTGCGGCTCGACCGCGATCAGCGCCTCCTCTAGCTGATCCTTCTTTTCCTTGCGCCGCAGCGAGGGGTAACGCCGTTCGAGATAGTCGAGGTTGTCGCGCACCGCCTTCTCGGCGAGCTTCTGCGCGTGCACGTCCAGCGAGGTGAAAATTCTCAACCCCTCGCCCGTCAACACGTCGGGCGGATAGCGCTCGGCCAGTTCGCGCTTGACGTAGTCGACGAAGTAGGGCGCGTCGTTGTTCTCGACGAAGACCTCGCGCGGATGCAGCGGCTCAGTCGCGGCGCTATCGTAAGCGGCCTTGCTGATATAGCCATCGGCGAGCATCAGGCGCAGCACTTCATCGCGCCGCCGCTGGGCGAGCTGCGGATGATGCAGCGGGTTGAGGCGGTTGGGCGAGCTTATCATCCCGGCGATCGTCGCCATCTCGCCTATCGTCAGATTGCGCGGTTCCTTGGAGAAGTAGAACTCGGAGGCCTCCCACACGCCGTAGATTCCCTCCTGGCCGCGCTGCCCGAGGTAGATGTCGTTGATGTAGTTTTCCAGGATCTGGTCCTTGGAATACTGGCGCTCGGCGATATACGCCATCAGGATTTCCTTGACCTTGCGCCGCCAGTCGCGCTTGCTGGTCAGGAAAAAATTCTTCATCAACTGCTGGGTCAGGGTCGAGCCGCCCTGGCGCACGCGATGCGCGGAGAAGTCCACCCAGGCGGCTTTGACGATACGGACCAGGTCGATGCCGTGATGCTCGTAGAAGCGATGGTCCTCGGCGGCGAGGATCGCGTCGATCAACGCGGGCGGAATCTGCGCAAGCGGTACCAGGCGGCGCTGCTGCCAGCTACCCTGGAAAATTCCGCTTATCAGCTCCGGCTCGAGCTCAGCCGAGAACAGCGCCTTGCGATCGAGCGGGTCGCGCATCGCGAGCACCGTGTCGCGAGGCCCCAGGGTCATTTCGACCGCTTCGCCCGCGAAGTCGGAATAGGGATAGGCGAAGCTGTGAAGGAAAACGGTCAGCCGATGCTTGTGTTCATCGAGCGAGTACTCACCGCGCGACGCGATTTGGCCGGGAGCGACGCGATGGTAGTTAAGGCGCGCCAGGCGCTGGAAGAAGCCGAGGTCGTCGAGGCTCTGGCCCGGATAGACGAAGCAGGAATCCGAGTAGATGCGCGAGGGGATATTCCAGCGCTTGCCGGAAAACCGCGTGACGACTTCGTTCTCCAATGCGTGGTAGTAGCTCAGGAATTCGTAGATCAAAGGCGGCAGGGCGAAGAGCAGGATCGCCGCGACGCTGAACAGGACTATTTTGAGCGCGCGTTTCATCGCCGCCAATATCGCTCCGCCCCCCGCGCGTTTGCGCCCGGCGCATACTTGCGGCCGCGCATCGCCTAGCCCTCCGGTTCGAGCGGCACGAAAACGGTGCTATTGTGACGCCTGATCAGGAGCAGCACTGCCCTGCCCCCGCCCGACTTGAGCGCACGCTGGTAGGCGTCAACATTGCCGACGCCATGGCGGTTGACCTCCACGATGATGTCGCGCGAGCGCACGCCGGCCACGTCGGCCGAGCTGCCGGGTTGTACCGAATACACGACCACGCCCTTGCTCTGGCCCAAGCCCATGTCGTGCGCGAGCGCAGCGTCGAGATTCTTGACGCTGAGGCCGAACGGCGCATTACCCTTGTTCGCCTGCTTGGAGACCGGGACGAGATGGGCCTCGCGCGAGGCGGTGATCGTAACCGGCAGCTCGAGGTACTTCTTGTCGCGGATGACGCGAAGCGTCGCACTATGGCCGAGCGGCGTGCGCGCGACCATCAAGGGCAACTCGCGCGAGTCTTCGATCGGCATGCCGTTGTACGCGGCGATCACGTCGCCGCGTTTGACCCCGGCGCTCTTGGCCGGCCCCTCGTTCAGCACCTCCGCGACCAGGGCGCCGCGCGGCTCCTCGAGCCCCATCGAGTCCGCGATCGCCGGCGTCACCCGCTGCACGTAGATTCCGAGCCATCCGCGCACCACCTTGCCGTGCTCGCGCAGTTGCGGCAGCTCTTCTTTGACCAGGTTGACGGGGATGGCGAAGCCGATCCCGGTGTTGGAGCCGGTGCGGGTGAAAATCGCCGAGTTCACTCCCACCACCTCGCCGCGGATGTTGATCAGCGGACCGCCCGAGTTGCCCGGGTTGATCGCGGCGTCGGTCTGGAGGAACTCGTCGTAATTGCCTGGGATGAAGCGGCCCCGGGCGCTGATGATACCGGCGGTGACCGTATGGTCGAAGCCGAACGGGTCGCCGATAGTCATCACCCACTGGCCAACTTTCACCTCGTCGGAGTCGCCCAGCGGCGCCACTGGCAAATCGTGCTTGGCATTTATTTTCAGCAGCGCGATGTCGGTCTTGGCGTCGCGCCCGGTGACCGTAGCCTTGTACTGGTTCCCGTCCATCGTGGTGACGATGATTTCGCGGCCGTTTTCGATAACGTGATCGTTGGTCAGGATGTAGCCGGCTGCATTGATGATGAACCCGGAGCCCAGGCTGCGGCCGTGCGGCTCGCCAAACGGCTCGCCGAACTCGTTGAACGGCTCGTTGCCGCCACCCTCGCTGCCGCCGCCTTCGCCACCGCCGCTGTCGCCGCCGCCCTCGCTCTCGGAGGCTGCCGGCCCGGCCTGCTCGGTGGAGATATTGACCACGCTGGGGCCAAGTTTATCCGCCAGCGCGACGAAGTCTGGCAGGGTCTCGGCCTTCGCCGCGCGCGACGTGAGTTCGTGCCAGAATTGATCGCCGAAGGCGCTCGGCACCAGGGCGCCGCACAGTAGCAGCATCAGCGCCGCGCAAAAGAGGATGGTGACGTTCCCGAACTTCGAAGGCATTCGCACGCTGAGCCGGACCCAGGCGAATCAGCCGTGCCGGCGAGCGATCTCAACGTATTTCATTCTGAGGTCAAAGAGAATCGCGTCGAGCAGCGCCTGCTCGTCGTGGTCGAGGTTGCCGCGCGTCTTCTCCCGCAACATCCCCAGGATGTCGATAAGCTGCTGCGCCATCGCGAGGTCGCGTTGCTCCTGGCCGCTGGAGGGATCGGCGACCTCGCCCAGATGCACCAGCGCTTCGGTCGAGAGACTCATCAGGAAGGCGCCGAAATTTATCTCGCCCATCTGCGCGCCCGCTTCGGATGGATGGGAACCGGCCGCCGCCGATCGCGCAGCGGCGTATCCTTTTGCTGCGGCCGCCTGCTGCGGTTGTGACGCGCCGGCTTGCTGCCCAGTAGGCGACGCTTGCTGTTGAGCGAACGCATGTGCCCCGGCGCTCGGCGGCGGTCCGCCCGGCCGCGGCGCTTCGGGCTTCGCAGCGGCTGGTTCGTCGGCGCCGCTGAACTCGGGCTTCAGGTCGCCCTCGGCCGAGAAACGCCGGCGGTCCTGAATTTTGAAACCCTTGGAGTTCTCGTCCTCGGATGCCATCGGCCTAGACCACCTCTGTCTTCGCCATGTGCTCGAGGCGGCGGATGCGCTCTTCGAGCGGCGGATGGGTTGAAAAGAGCCTGCTCATGAGGCCCTGCTGTGCCGTCAGCGGATTGACGATAAACAGATGGGCGGTCGCCGGCCCGGCGTCCATCGGCATGCGCTCGTTGGCGACCTCCAGCTTGCGCAGCGCGCTGGCAAGGTAGAGCGGATGATGGGTGAGATGGGCTCCGCTGGCGTCGGCCTGGTACTCGCGCGTGCGAGATACTGCGAGCTGGATCATGGTCGCCGCAAGTGGCGCCAGAAACGCCATCAGCAGCAGCTCGACCATCCCGCCGCGCCGGTCGTCGTCGCCGCCGCCGCCGAAGCCGCCAAAAATCGCGCCCCATCGCGCCATCGAGGCCAGGATCATGATCGCGCCGGCGAGCGTCGCGGCGATCGAGCTGGTGAGGATGTCGCGATTGATCACGTGAGAGAGTTCATGGCCAAGCACGCCCTTGAGTTCGTCGCGGCTGCAAATGCGTAGTATGCCGCGCGTCACGGCCACTGCGGCGTGATGGGGACTGCGGCCGGTGGCGAAGGCGTTGGGCGTGTCGGTATCAATCAGATACATCCGCGGCACCGGGATATGCGCCTCCTGCGCCAGTTCCTGGACGATCGAGTAAAGCTCGGGCGCAGCGGCGGCGTCGAGCTCCTGCGCGTTATAAGCCTTCAGCACCATCTTGTCCGAGAACCAGTAGCTGAAGAAATTCATCAGGAGCGCGATTACGAAGGCGACCTCCATGCCGCTTCGTCCGCCGAATACGCCTCCGATCAGAATCAGAAGCCCGGTCAGGGCGCCGAGCAATATAGTTGTCTTGATGGCGCTACGAAACATAGATTCCTTTTGTGGGTAAAGAAACTCCAACAAAATCAAAGGTACTTAGCAGGTCGGTGACTGCAATGGCTCGGCTTGCTTGAGGCTACGCCGCGCAATTTTTACAGTCAACGCGCCCATACTCAGTCCCAATCTAAGCATCAATACTTCCTGTCGCACCCTTCAAATATCCGCGCGAAGGTCAATCGCGTCTAAGTCTTGAACAGTCTCTTTTGCTCTCTTCAAAAAAGTGGTTACCATTGTTATAACAATAAGGGGTTTACGATGATCGAGCTCAAGGTCCGCAGAATCGGCAATTCTCTCGGCGTGGTGCTGCCCAAGGAAGCCATCAACCGACTTCAAACGGCTGACGGCGAACGCCTGTTCCTGATCGAAGGATCGGATGGCAGCTATCGACTGACGCCTTACGATCCTGCTTTCGAAAAAAAAATGACGAAAGCAGAGAATATCATCGGCCGCTACCGCAACACGCTGCGCGCTCTTGCCAAGTGACCGAGCCTCCTCTGACCCTATCTGGATTGACGAGCACGACGCCGTCGCTCTTCATGACCGTCTCCTCGCGATCCACGGCGGAGCCGCAGGCGTCCGCGACGCCAACCTGCTGAAATCCGCGCTCGCCCGGCCACAACAACTCCATGCTTATGGCGACCAACCCGACCTCATCGATATCGCCACCGCCTACACCGCCGGAATTATACGCAACCATCCTTTTATCGATGGCAACAAGCGCACCGGCTTTGTCGTGGGCGTCCTGTTCCTTGAGATGAACGGTTATCGTTTCAGTGCGAGAGAAGAAGACGCCACGCAGGCCATACTGGCCCTCGCCGCCGGAACTCTCGATGAAACCGGCTTCGCCACATGGCTGCGCGCCAACGCCAGAATTTCAGCCCGCGTCTAAGTACGTGTTCAAGCCGTTCTCCTTCAAGGCATCTCTATTATCTCGCGCAGCGCCGACGCCACCTCCGCAGGCGCCAGATCGGCGAGCTTCAGAGCCCGCACGACTCTGACCCGACCCAGCGGACGCCATCGATCTGGATCCGTCGGCCCGAAGATCGCGACTCCGGGCGCCCCGGCGGCAGCCGCCAGATGCGACACGCCCGAATCGTTGCCGACGAAGCCAGCCGCGAGGCGCGCCAACCCGGCTATCGTGCCAAGCGGCTGATCGCGAAGCCGCGCAATCCCGCGCGCGATGAACAGTGGCTCGAGCGTGTTCTCCGCCGGACCCAGCACGACGAGCGCTCGCGGCGACTGCGGCAGCGCGTCTGCCAGCGCAGCGAAATTCTCCGCCGGCCAATTCTTGTAGGGACCCCCGCTGCCGGGAAAGAACAGCACGACGCGCATATCGCCGAGGCCGAGCCGAGCGAGCGCCTGCGTGGCTTCCGCGATATCGTCCGCGTGCACTTCGACATGCGCGTCGAGAGGTACGTCCGGCGGCTCGCCGCGCTCGCCGATCTCGTCGAGGTAATCCGCGGCGACGTGGCCGGGGGCCGCGGGACGAAAGGCGTGGAAACTGACGACGCCGGGCGCGGCAGCCGCTTCGAGCGCGCGGCGAAAGCGCGCGTCGTCGGAGGCGAAAAACGAGTAGATGCGCGTGAAAGGGCGAAAAAACCGGGCAGCCTCGGTTAGGTCGGGTTCTTCGGCGAAGAGCGCCGCGACCTCGCGCCGGTCTATTGAGTGAGCTCCTGAAAGAGCTCGTGAGTGGCCCCGCGCGATACCGATACGCGCGATACCTAAACGATCGACGGCGAAGCGCGCCAGTTCCTCGCGCGCCATCAGTTCGAGAGTCGCGTCATGATGGCGCCGCGCGAGCGCGCACAGCGCCGGCCCCAGACATATAAGGTCGCCGAGCGCGCCAGGAAAGATCACCAGCACGCGCTCCGTTTGCGCGACCCGCTTCGGTGTCGGCGATACCATCGCCGATAAGCTTTACCACCATCCTGCCGCCCCTGGCCTTTCGTCCACACCGTCGATCCGACGGCCGCCGCGCGGAGGTATCAGATAAAGTGGTCGCAAAACGGGAGCGAATACGGCTAAAATCGCCTTTATGCCGAACAGCGTGGCGCGCTCGCCGCTTGAACTTATCGGTCACACTCCCGTGGTGCGGCTCAATCGCCTGCCAGGCAAGGACGACGCCGAAGTATGGGCCAAGCTCGAGAGCTTCAACCCCGGTGGCAGCGTCAAGGACCGGATCTGCGTCGCGATGGTCGAAGCGGCGGAGCGCGAGGGACGGCTCAAACCCGGCGAAACTATCGTCGAGCCGACCTCGGGCAACACCGGAATCGGGCTCGCGCTGGTGGCCGCCGTGAAGGGTTATCAGCTTATCCTGACGATGCCCGATACGATGAGCGAGGAACGTCGCTCGCTGCTGGCGGCGTATGGCGCGCGCCTGGTGCTCACGCCGGACACGCGCGGGATGCACGGCGCGATCGCCAAGGCGCAGGAACTGGTGCGCGACAACCCGGGCTTCTTCATGCCGCAGCAGTTCAGGAACCACGCCAATCCCGACGTCCATTACGCGACCACCGGTCCTGAACTGGCCGGCCAGCTCGAGCGTATCGACGCATTCGTGGCCGGCGTCGGCACCGGCGGCACGATCACCGGGGTCGGGCGCTACCTGCGTGAGCACTTCGGCGGTCGCCCGCTGATCGTGGCGGTCGAACCGAAAAATTCTCCGGTGCTCTCAGGCGGCGAGGCCGGCTTCCATAAAATCCAGGGAATCGGCGCCGGCTTCGTACCGGAAAATCTCGACACCAGCGTGTATGACGAAATTATCGCGGTGAGCGACGAGGACGCGACGCTTCATTCGCGCCGCCTCGCTCGCGAAGAGGGTCTGCTGGTCGGGATTTCCTCGGGTGCGGCCTGCTGCGCGGCGCTGCAGGTCGCAAAGCGCCTGGGCCGCGGCAAGGTCGTCGCCACGGTCTTCTGCGACACCGGCGAGCGCTACCTGACGACCGATCTTTTCCAGGCCGAGGGTATATGAGCGCGATGAGCGCGAAGCTTTCGTTCAAGCTCGAGCGGCTGCGCGGGATTTTCGCCCCGATGCGGTCGGTGATAGTCGCCTTCTCGGGCGGGGTCGACTCGACTTTCGTCCTGCGCGTTGCCTATGAGACGCTCGGCGAGCGCGTGCTCGCGCTCACCACGACATCGCCGACGATGCCTGATGACGACCGGCGCTCGGCGCTGGAGATGGCACGGATAATCGGTGCGCGCCACCTGGTCGTCGACTCGAACGAGCTCGAGGTCCCCGGTTACGCCGAGAACCCGCTCAACCGATGCTATCTGTGCAAGCACAACCTGTTCACGGTCTGCGAGGCCAAGGCGGGGGAACTCGGAATCGAGGAGATCGTCGACGGGCTCAACCTGGACGACCTGCACGATTATCGCCCCGGTATCAAGGCCGCCGGCGAAAAGCGCGTGCGCCATCCACTGGTGGAGGCCGAATTGACCAAGGCCGAAATTCGCGAACTGTCGCGCGCTCTGGGGCTGCCGACGTGGGATCGGCCGGCCTCGCCTTGCCTCTCGTCGCGGTTTCCCTACGGGACACGAATCACGCTTGAGGGGCTCGAACAGGTCGAGCGCGGCGAGCGGCTATTGCATGCGATGGGCTTTCGGGTCGCGCGAGTCCGCTATCACGGCGAGGTCGCACGGCTGGAGGTCGAGCAGGCGGAGATCGCGCGGCTGCTCGAACCGGCCACGCGCGAGCGCGTCGATCGCGAACTGCGCAAGCTCGGCTTTCGCTTCGTGACCGTCGATCTTAAGGGCTTCCGCTCGGGCTCACTCAACGAGGGCGTGGCGGCGGCGGCTCCCGCTGATTCACCGGCGTCTCCCGGCACTCGCTGAGAAAGAGGCCGTTCACCAACGGCCCCTAAGCAGACAAAGGAAGTTTCCGATCCGCCGAGCCTTTTACATTTCCCGCCTCTTCAGGTGACAGCAAAAGAGGTTCACTTTCTGTCATCCTGGGCGTCAGCGAAGGATCTCTGCGAAGCGATGGATCCTTTTCTCCGTGAATCATTTTGAATTCAAAATGATCCGTCCGAATTCTTTCTAGCCCGCGAAGATACGCGTGGCGAGCGCTTCGGCGATTTCGAGGTCGGCCGGCGTGGTGATCTTCAGATTGGTGGCCGAGCTTTCGACCACTTCGATCCGCCCGCCGCATCGCTCGATCAATTCTGCGTCGTCGGTCGCGGCCCATCGCTCGCGTATCGCGCGATCGTGCGCCTCGACCAGCGCCGCGCGCTTGAACGCCTGCGGCGTTTGCGCCTGCCACAATTCCTCGCGCGCGACGGTCGCCGTGATCGTGCGGCTCTCGACGCGCTTGAGCGTGTCGACGACCGCGATCGCAGCGATCGCCCCGTCGGCGCGCTGCGCCGCGTCGATACAGGCGGCAAAGAGCGCGGACGTCGCGAACGGACGCGCCGCGTCGTGCACCAAGACGACTTCGCTCTCGGCGCTGGTGAGCCCCAACGCGATTCGTACGGAGTCCTGCCGCTGTGCGCCACCCGCGACCAGCTTGACCGGAATGTCGAGCCCTGCGCGCTCGACTTCGGCACGCGCCCGCCGCTCCATCCCGGCCGGCACCGTCACTACAGCTTCGCCGATCTGCTCGAGCGCGGCGATCGCGCGCAGTGAGTAATGAAGCATCGGCTTTCCGCCCAGAGGCACGAAGGCCTTCGGCGCGTCCCGCTTAAGCCGTATTCCGCTTCCGGCGGCGACGATTATGGCGGAGCATCGCATGACGTCGATTCGCGAGCGCGGCGGCCGAGCGAAGGTCGGTTGCCGCGGCGTTATCGAGCGTATCGGGCGCCGCGCGCGAGGGCAAAGCGCGCGGTCGAGATGTACCAGGCGTCAAAATGCACAGGTGCGAGAAAACAACGGAGGAAAAAAAACGGGGACCGGAATTGCTTCCGGTCCCCGTTGAGTGTTTCGCTTGCGTCGACGCGTTCGCACTAGCTGGCGAACTCACCCGGTTCGCAGCGCAACCTAATTGGCAAACATGACCTTCAGCTCTTCCATGATCTTCTCTTCCGGATGAGCCTTGGCGATCGAGAGTTCCTTGACCAGCAGGCTGCGGGCCGTGTCGAGCATCTTGCGCTCACCGAACGACAGTTCCTTGTCGCCCTTGAGCACCAGCAGGTCGCGCAGGACCTTGGCGATCTCGAGCGGCGAGCCGGTCTTGATCTTCTCGGTGTATTCGCGATAGCGCCGATTCCAGGTCTGCGTGTCAGCATCGACCTTGCGCGTGCGCAAAATCCGGTAAATTTTATCGACCACGTCCTTGCCGATCACTCGCCGCAGCCCGACCTGGGTTACGTTCTCGGTCGGGATCATGATGGTCATCTTCTCGGTGCCGAGGATCTTGAGCATGTAAAATCGGCGCTCAGTCCCGGAAATGACCCGGCTCTGTATATCCTCTATGACGGCGACCCCGTGGGCCGGGTAAACCACCTTCTCGCCCTTTTTGAACGGCAGATTCATCATCTAAGTTCTTTCACGAGCCGCTAGGCGTTATGGATTTCGGTCCGGTTAGTGACGGCGGTTCACTACAGGCCGATCAGCGCTGGCTCAACGCCCACATTATGACACAACCAGTAGGGTTTTGTAACCCCGCCGAATTCCGCGGGTAACTGGACGATAAATCTCCAGGCCGGGCGGACTATTGCGGCCTATTGATGGACGCGGCGGGTGCTGTCGAGGTGGAGTTCCATCACGATCGCGTCTTCGCCAGGCCCATAGTAGTTCGTCCTCAAACGCCGTTCTTCAAAATTCAACTTGCGATACAGGCTCCTGGCGGCAACGTTCGAGCGGCGTACTTCCAGCGTCACGAGGCGGATATTTTTCGTCTTTGCTTCGCTTATTGCTTCCGCCATCAGCGCCATCGCGATACCGCCGCGCCGCAGTTCAGGATGTACCGCCACGTTGAGGATGTGGCATTCGTCGGCCACCAGCCATCGGCACAGAAAGCCCGCAAGTTGGCTGCGGGTGCCGGCCTGCGAAGTCTGAGCCGCATCCGCTGCGGCCGCCACCACGATCCGCGAAAACGGCAGCATCAGTTCGCGCTTGAACGAGTCGAGGCTCCACGGCTGTGGGAATGCCAGCCGTTCGATCTCCAGGATGCGCGACAGATCGCGCACGGTGGCCTCTCTCACGTTCGTCGTCATCGGCCGCCCCTCCAGCGCGTCGGCTCGCGTCGCCTCCCGCCGGAGCCGTTCCTCGCTCGTCCTAGGCGACCCGGCTAACGGTCTCGGAGCCGGCGGCCTTGAAGACAATTATCTCGAGCACCTTGTCGAGCAGGCAATGCTTGAAGGACGTGACCGGTTGGTCGAATTCTATCCGGGTCAGGAAGTCGGAAGGAAACGACGCCGAGATATACGAAAGCCGGCGCATCGCGTCTCCGCGCACTCCCGCGCGGACGGCGAGCACCCTCTCGTGCAGCGTGACCGTGTAGTCGTAGTCGGGCATCTCGTCGGGCAGTTTCCACAGTTCCTTGAGCGAGGAGTCCGGGATCCGCCGCGGCATCTCGATGCCTACCAGATAGGCGTTGGCGTATTCGACGACCGTATAGACCGTCCCGTAGCGACGGTCGCGCTCGATCTTTTCGTCGTGCATCGGATTGCTGAAGCCGTCGAAGGCGACGTGCCTGTCCGCGCGGGTCGCCGGGCCGCGCAGTCTGTCCAGGCGCAGGAGCCTGATTAGCGATCCCCAGATGCTGCGATGGCTGCGCCGCCGGCCCGCCGGACCGCCGGGCTCGACCATCGCGATCGCGGCCGCGAAGTCGCCCTCCATTTCACCGGCGAAGCGTTTCTCCTCCAGCGGCCCGGGCAAGGCGCTCGCCGCGCCGCCCGGAATCGCGGTCATCATAAGAGGTCCTCGATCAGGAATGAGAGGTCCTCGATCAGGAATGAGAGGTCCTCGATCAGGAATGAGAGGTCCTCGATCAGGAATGAGAGGTCCCCGATCAGGAACGGCCGGTCCGCGATCGGGGGCTACGCCGGCGGCGGCGAAAGACGGCGGGGCCGGCTTCGCCTCGGCCCCAGGCCCCGGGCTCGCGGCGACTTTGCCGTCGGTTGCCGCTGGTGCCGTCTCACCCTGGCTTTTTTTTTCGCTGATGATGTCTGTCGACACGAGCGTGAGCGGAGTCGGGGATAGTGGTTGCGAGGAATTCGACAAGGAATTCGAACTGACGATACCCGTCGCCAGTTTTGGATGTCAACCGGGTCCCTTGCACAGTTTTCGCATCGCCTGCGGCGGCTTCCATCGGCCTTGCCTTGAACACCTTGCCTTGAACACATTGATTTGTAACCATGAGCACAATTTTGCGGCTGTAGACGCTTCGCGGTGATTCGCGAGGGTGTTAGATTGCTTCCACATAGTGGAACCGTTTTACCGGTTTAGCAGGAGGTGGGTTCGGATGAAGAAGTTGGCGAGTGTGCTCGGAATCTTAGCGCTCGGTGGAGTGTTCGCCGCCGGATGCAGTTATCAGACGCAGATCGATCAAGCGACTTCGCAGGCTGAGTCCAGCGCGCAGCAGGCGGCCACCGCCGCGACGAATGCGCAAAACTCAGCCAACCAGGCCGGTCAGTCGGCCAAGACCGCCCAGGAGGCGGCTGCTGGCGCAGAAGATTCGGTCAAGCGCGCCAACGACGCCGTGGCCCGCCTCGAAGCGGCATTCGCGTCTTCAGTTACGAAGTAACGATCGAAATAACAATTCAATGTCTGGCGAAAGAGGATCCCGCTCCTCTTCCGCCGCCTTTGAACCATCCGACGGCGATTGGGCGGACGTGGCGGCTCAGCGCCGCTCCGTTGGCTCTGCTGCTGGCGTAGCGCCGTCGGCAGGCGCGGCGAGTGCTCGGCGGGCGTCGTCGCGCGCGAGGTCGTCGCTCTCGATGCGGCGCTCGAGGTCGCGGAAAGCTGCCACGGTCAGTCCCTGAGCCGCGGCGGCTTGTTGGACCGTCATACTGTGGTTGTGTTGCATCGCGCGGTAGACCGCGACGTACTTTTGAATTTCGTCGGGTGATGCCCCGTTGCCGGCAGTGCTGTCGCCGGTGTCGTCATCATCATTTTGGTCTTGATTTTGATCTTGGGCGAGCATCTGTTGGATGACCCTGACGAATCGGGGAGTCGCTTCAAGTTTTTGCGATGCTTTGGCGCGCGGCGAAATTGCCCCGCAAGGTGTTCGCGAGCCAGCGGACGTGATTCGCGGGATTACTGGAACGAGTGCCGCCACGCCAAGGAGTATCGCAAGCACCGGGGTGGCGTGGCGTACCGTTTGGTTTGATGAAGCCGGCGCCTGGTTCGAGACCGGCGGCGCTTTGATTGATGGAGTTGTACTCACCGAACCTATCCCTTGGAGCCTATCCTTGCACGCTCGGTGATCGGGTACAAAGCGTGATACTAGTTGTAATGCGCCCCAGCATGCTTATGTTTCAGCCGGCACTGCCGAGCCGGCTTCGGCCTAACATTGTGCGCATAGCCCCAAGCTTCTTTTACGGAGATTTTTTCGATGTCAGCCAAAACCATCCGCCTGCATGAGAAATCACGCGCCGGGATCATCAAGGGCGCTTCCCTCGTCGCCGACGCCGCGCGCGTCACGCTCGGCCCCAAGGGCCGCAACGTGATGATCCAGAAAAGTTTCGGCGCGCCGATCGTCACCAAGGACGGCGTCACAGTGGTCAAGGAGATCGATCTCGAAGACAAATTCGAGAATATGGGCGCCAAGCTGATCCGCGAGGTCGCCCAGAAAACCTCCGACGTCGCCGGCGATGGCACCACCACCGCCACCGTGCTCGCCCGCGCCGTGTTGCGCGAGGGCATCCTGCTGCTCGCCGCCGGGATGGCGCCGATGGAACTCAAGCGCGGCATGGAGGCCGCGGTCGTCAAGGCGGCCGAAGTGATCAAGGCGATGGCGCGGCCGGTCAAGGAACACGAGCGGATGGTGCAGGTCGCGACCGTGGCGGCCAATGGCGACAAGGCGATCGGCAAGATCATCGCGGACGCGATGGACAAGGTCGGGATGGAAGGCGTGATCACCGTCGAGGAAGCGAGCGGCCTGGAGACCGTGCTCGATCTCGTCGAGGGCATGCGCTTTGACCGAGGCTATCTCTCGCC